>VOFK01002314.1_pt1 | contig 11795 bp, 19 predicted proteins | sample 5384121 | NCBI WGS metagenome assembly VOFK01 (sample SAMN12384730, study PRJNA508395) | human gut metagenome | isolation source: healthy gut J | host: Homo sapiens | reverse complement strand
TGACCCCCATTCCCCTGAAAATAGGCCTAAAAATACATGAGATGACTTGTTTTTTTACTATTCCCTCAAGTCTGGCTTTCTTGGGCATATATCCCACAAACAGACTGATAGATGCTTTTTCAGTCAGTGCTGACAGATGTTCCTTTCAGTCAGTAAGCCGATAGATGTTCCTTTCAGCCAGTGCTGACAGATGTTCCTTTCAATCGGTGCTGACAGACTTTCTCCTTTCTCCGACAGATGTTCCTTTCAGTCAGTGCCGATAAATTTTTTAAACAGCCTGATAAATGTTCCTTTCAATCGGTACTAATGGATATTTCTTTACAACGCAGTAATCCCTATGGCGGAAACGACCTATGAACTGTCAGTTTGTGAAGGTTGTCAATATGCTATAAATCAGATGAATATCCCTAAATGGTGGTGTTTTAGGGCTATAAGGAAATGACCCCTAAATGAACCCTAAACAGTAATTTGCCTTTGGTAAAAATAGCATACATATATGTTCCTTTTTTCCTTTTTTGCGAATACACACAGAATCCGCGCCATGAGATGAAGATATCCGTTTCGTAAGGCGGAAAGTGATTCACCCTGCAGGACGGAAATATTCGTCCCGTGGCAGAAATATTATCCCGCGGGATAACAAATCGTCTCGTGAGATGAAACAGGGCATCTCACGAGACGAAAAATGCATATCTTCCGGCTCTCCGGTTGATGAGGGAAAACGTCCTTTACTCTTCGGCTTGAACTTTCTGCCACCTTCATCAGGTTGGTGAGGGTCACTATATTCTGCGCTTCCTGTATCATTGTCAGGTATACCATGCCGACTTTGATGCTTCCGGACTGGCTCTGGATGCGTTGGCAAAATTTCACGTTTCAGGTGGGCGAGTTGTCCGTTCAGCCTGTTTGCCCTGCGCACTTTTCTCTTCGAAGTTGCTGTAATCGTTATGTTCCAGCTTGTGGCGGCACACCTGCAGCAGGTAAACGATGTCTTCCGTTACATCGGCAAACTGCCTTCTGCACTGCATCCAGCGGCTTGAAGTTATTGTCGATATGTTCCAGACATGGTTCGCACAGGCGTCCTACACTATAAATCAGCTCACTGGCAAAGTCATTGCCCCATAGTAATAGAGCCCTTTTTCGAGCACCGTATTGTTGTCCAGGCGGCACATGGCAAGCGTACGGTACGTTTCATCTGTTTAATCAGTTGTTTCTCGAACTTCACGGAACCCATTGCCCGGCGCAGTCCGCGCAGGTTTTCGTGAAGGAAAGCGGTAACGGTGCGTTCGAAGTTATCTTCCGTAAATTCCAGTATTTTGCCCAATTCCTCACGGGTGTGCTTGCGCAGCAAGAGTTTCCAGAATCTCCATGTTGTCCGTGCTCTGCATCAGTTGCTTGATGTAGCGTTTCCTTTTTCCTTCTCTTTGCGCTTTTGTACATTACCTGGCTGCGTATCAGCATGAATACTGCCAGACCGATAAGGGCGATGATAGCGATTGTACCGCCGAAATAAATTATCGAAGGTAACGAAGAAGCAGATGGTAAATGCCGCTCCGGCAGTGATGAACCAGCCGCCGATAACGCTCAGTACGCCGGTGATACGGAACACGGCGGAGTCGCGTCCCCAGGCGCGGTCGGCAAGGGAAGTACCCATAGCCACCATGAAATAACGTAAGTGGTGGAGAGCGAGGAGTTTCAGTGAAGTACCCGAGGGCAATGAGCAGGCCGGCAAGTACCAGATTGATGGAGGCACGTACCAAGTCGAACGCCGCACCGTCGGCAATGATGGCTTCGTCGCTTTTTGAAACGGGTTTCTATCCAGCGTTTGCCGCTTTCGGGCATCACTTTGGAAAGTCCGTTGGCTATCGTCATACTGAAACGTACCAGTGTACGTGCTATGGGGTGCTGCCGAAGCTCTCTCTTCACCTTCGTCCCTGGCGAGAGGGTCGACGGAAGTCTTGATTACATTGTGTGCTTTCTTGGATGTGCACAGCGCATAGACCATGATGGCGCCCGCACCGATAAGGAAGTACCACGGCGTTTTGGCAGGGTCGAGCAGTGAGGTCATCAGGAAGCCGTCGGGACCTGCGGCAGTGCCGTTGGTCGTATAGTCGATGAAAGAGGAGTAACCGGCAAGGGGCACACCTATGAAGTTCACCAAGTCGTTGCCGGCAAAGGCGAGGGCGAGGGCGAAGGTACCCAGAAGCACCACTATCTTGAATACGTTTACCTTGCACCAGTGCAGCACCTGCATCAATATGGTGAAGAACACGAAGAAGCAGCCGATGAGCATAGCAGTGTTCTCCTGTATCCAGTGCTTGTTTTCGGGAGTCATGAAAGAACTGTCCTTCAAACCTTTTTATCAGCATGAAGTAGATGATGGAAGTAGCTGCGATACCGCCGAAGATACCGATGCTGTACTTCATCTTTTGGTGTAGTTGAAGGTGAAGACGATACGTGCCAGCCATTGCACCAGCATACCGAAGAAGAAGGCGATGGCTACGGATACGAATATCGCCATGATAACGGACAATGCCTTGTCTGTGTTGATAAGATCGCCCAGTCCGAGCGTATCGCTGCCGTACACTTTGATGAGGGCGAGGGCGAAAGGTTCCGCCCAGCAGCTCAAAAAGACCATGGATACGGTGGTGGACGTCGGCATTCCCATGGTGTTGAATACATCCAGCAGTACCACGTCTGTCAGCATTACTGCCAACAGGATGCACATGATTTCCGCAAAATAAAAATGCTCCGGCTGGTAGATACCGTGACGGGCAATGTCCATCATGCCGTTGGAGAGGGCAGCGCCGATGAATACATTTCCGATACCTGCTATAAACAGTATCGTCTTGAAAGATGCTGCTTTGGCTCCGACGGCAGATTGTAGAAAAAGTTAACCGCATCATTACTGACACCCACGACGAGGTCGAAGACCGCGAGGACGAACAGGAAGATGACAATGCATAAGTAGATAGTTTCCATAACATGTATTTTATTTCCGGTTGCAAAGGAACGTGTTTCGTGTTGCAGGGAAATGTCATATATGTTACAGAAATGTTACAAAAACTTTCTCAACTTTCCACTTTCTCCGCTTTTTCAGGTATTCGTAGAAAGTATATTGCGCCCGTACTTTCTCCTTTTGCGGACGGGCTGATTTCCAGCGGTTACGCAGGTGGTCGTCCACAAAGCAGGCCTTTGCGCTTGTCCGAGAGCTGGATGGAAAGCATGTCCGACAGTTCCCGTTTCAAATCCGGGTCCAGAATTGGGGGTTACAGCCTCTATGCGGCGATACAGGTTCCGGCGCATCCAGTCCGGCGAGCCAAGGAAAAAGTTTCGGCTTCCCGCCGTTGCCGAAGTACCACACGCGGGCATGTTCCAGAAATGTATCCACAATACGTGTTACACGGATGTTACGGCTGTACTTCCGTCCGGGAATGAGGCAGCAGATACCCCGTACAATAAGGTCTATCTTCACTCCGGCTTGTGATGCCTCGTACAGGCGGTCTATCATGGCGGGGTCTTGCAGGGCGTTCATTTTGAGTATAATCCTTCCTTGTTTTCCGCTTTTCGCCAGTTCTATTTCATGGTCGATGAGGCGGTTGAGTTCGGGAATCAGGTTGAAGCGTGCCACCAGCAGGCGGTGGAACACGGGATTTTCCTTGCCCTGAAAAGTGCGGAACAGGTTGTGCAGGTCGTTCACGAGTATCGGATTACAGGTGAACAGACCGGAGTCGGCATAGAGCGTGGCGGTCTTCTCGTTGAAGTTTCCGGTGCTTATATAGGCATAGCTGGGCAGTTTGTGGCCTTGTCTGTCGCGGCGCAAGCACAAGGGCTACTTTGGCATGTACCTTCAGTCCGGGCAGGCTGAACAGGATATTGATACCGGCGGCTTTCATCATCTCGGCGGTGGCAAGGTTGTTCTCCTCGTCGAAACGGGCTTTCAGCTCTACGAAAACGGTTACTTTCTTGCCGTTCTGTGCGGCGGCTATCAGGGTGTTGATAACTGCGGAGTTTTCCGCAACGCGGTATTGGGTTACCATGATTTCGCGCACGGTGGGTTCGTGTACGGCTTCGTACAGGAAATGGATGAAGTGCTCGAAAGAGTGGTACGGGTAGTGCAACAGCAGGTCTTTTTTCTCCACATAGCGGAAGATGGACTCCCGCTCGTCCAGGCAGGTCAGCTTCATGGGCTGAGGCTTGCGGATGGGGCGCACGGCATTGTTCGGATTGGGCAGATGCCGCAGGTCTTCCATATTGAGGTGTTTGTCGCCCGGAACCAGTTCCTGGCGGTTGATGCGGAAGGCATCTACAAGGAAGTCCAGAAAATCGTCGGGCATGGCGCGGTCGTACACAAAACGGCAGACGGCTCCTATCTTGCGTTTTTTCACCTTTGTCTTTTCACCTGCTCTATAATTTCGGATGTGTTGGCGGACTCGTCTATCAGTATGTCCGCATCCCGCGAAATCTTAATGCAGTAGCTGCTGTCCACATCGTAGCCGGGGAATATCGTGTCGATATTGGCTTTGATGATATCCTCGATGAACATCAGGTAGTAGTTCTTCCCGTGCTTGGGCAGCTCGATGAAACGGGGCACCTTGCTGTAAGGCAGCTTCATCACGAAGTATTGCGTATGGTCGGGGTCGCCCGGCACAGTGCCTTTGGAATGCAGGCGTACGGCAAGGTAAAGGCGGTTGTCGCGCAGGAAGGATATTGACCTTGTCCTTGCTCACGGGTACGGGCGAGAGATACGGGAAGATCTCTTCCCGGAAGAAGCGTCTCAGGAACTCTTTATGGAAAGGCTCCACGTTGCGGCTCTGGTAGAAAATTATGTGATGTTGCCGCAGGGCAGGCAGTATCTTCTGTTCGTAGATGCGGATACGCTCTTCCAGTTGGCGGTTTACCTCTTCGTTGATTTCGGTCACCAGCTGCATGGCGGACTGCACGCTCTCCTCGTCACTATGTGCGGCGCCGGTGGCAATGGCCTTATGGTCGGCCACACGTATCTTGTAGAACTCTTCCAGGTTGGACGAGTATATGGATATGAAGTTGATGCGCTCGTACAGCGGCAGTGTGTCGTCCTCTGCTTCCAGCAGCACCCGGTAGTTGAATGACAGCCAGCTGATGTCGCGCTTGAAATATCTGCTCTCCATATAAGATTAGGTTTATTTTCCAAATATAGCTACCTTTGCACATATAAACAAAGGAAAAATGACAAAAGTTGGTTTACTGTCGGATACGCATGGATATTGGGATGAGAAGTACCTGCAATACTTTGAGTCGTGCGATGAAATATGGCATGCCGGTGATATAGGAACATTGGAAGTGGCACAGAAGCTGGCGGCTTTCCGTCCGTTTCCGTGCGGTGTATGGCAACATAGACGGGCAGGACTCTGCGCAAGCTCTATCCGCAGTGCTCCGTTTTACGGTAGACGGCGCGAGGTGCTGATGAAACACATAGGGGGCTATCCCGGCAAGTACGATCCGTCCGTACAGGGAGCATCATGGTGCGTCCGCCCAAGCTGTTTGTCAGCGGCCATTCGCATATACTGAAGGTGAAGTTCGACAAGACATTGGGCATGCTCCATATCAATCCGGGCGCAGCCGGCATCTACGGCTTCATAAGGTGCGCACTATGGTGCGTTTCACCATTGACGGCGGTGTGTTTAAGGACCTTGAAGTGATAGAACTTGCCGGTTAGGGATTAGTGGTTAGAATCCCACTTTTCTTCAAATTTTGTAATTTTCTGATTTTTGTCGAACTTTGCACTCTGAATAGCAACGAGAGCCGTGGGGCATTGTCCTCCTTCTTATTTTATTCTACATTTGAAGTCAATCCAATAAAGAACTGAAATATGAAAGGAATTATTCTTGCAGGTGGCAGCGCCACTCGTCTCTATCCATTGTCAAAGGCTATCTCCAAGCAGATTATGCCGGTCTACGACAAGCCCATGATCTATTATCCTCTCTCCACACTGATGTTGGCAGGCATACGTGAAGTGCTGATTATCTCCACTCCGCGCGATTTGCCCATGTTTCGTGACCTGTTGGGAACGGGCGAGGAGCTCGGCATGTCTTTCTCTTATAAGGTACAGGAGAAACCGAATGGACTGGCACAGGCCTTTGTGTTCGGGCGGAATTCCTGAACGGTGAGCCGGGATGCCTTATTTTGGGCGATAATATGTTCTATGGTCAGGGCTTTTCCGCCATGTTGAAGCGTGCCGCTTCTATCGAGAAGGTGCATGTATCTTCGGTTATTATGTAAAAGACCCGCGTGCATACGGCGTGGTAGAGTTCGATGCCGACGGCAAGGCCATTTCTCTGGAAGAGAAACCGGCACAGCCCAAGAGTAATTATGCGGTTCCCGGTTTGTACTTCTACGATTCTACTGTAACGGAAAAGGCCGCAGCCTTGAAGCCTTCTGCCCGCGGTGAATATGAGATTACCGACCTTAACCGCCTTTATCTGCAAGAAGGAACGCTGAAAGTGGAACTCTTCGGACGTGGATTCGCCTGGTTGGATACGGGTAATTGCGACAGCCTGCTCGAAGCAAGCAATTTCGTTGCTACCATACAGAACCGTCAGGGATTCCGTGTGAGCTGTATTGAGGAGATAGCATGGCGCAAAGGCTGGATAGACGTAGATCAACTCCATCGTCTCGGTGAACAGCTCGGCAAAAACCGAATACGGCAAATATCTGATGGAACTTGCCGACTCGTACCGTTGATGTGACGACTGCCTTTAAACTCATACATAACTTATAACTTATAATTCATAATTGCATGAAAACTTATCTTGTAACCGGTGCTGCCGGTTTTATCGGAGCTAATTATATAAAGATATATTCTGGCAAAGCACGACGATATAAAAGTTGTAATATTGGATGCCCTGACCTATGCGGGCAATTTAGGTACTATTGCCAAGGACATCGATGATGAACGTTGCTTCTTCGTGAAAGGCGACATCTGCGACCGTATCCTTGCCGATGAGCTGTTTGCCAAATATAAATTCGATTATGTGGTGAACTTCGCAGCTGAAAGTCATGTAGACCGCAGTATCGAGAATCCGCAGCTGTTCCTTATGACCAACATTCTGGGTACTCAGAATCTGCTGGATGCCGCCCGTCGTGCATGGGTGACGGGTAAGGACGAGCAGGCTATCCTACCTGGCGTAAGGAGTGCGCTATCATCAGGTATCTACGGACGAAGTTTACGGTTCGCTGGGAGCGGAAGGCTTCTTCACGGAGAAGACCCCGCTGTGTCCGCATAGCCCGTACAGCGCTTCCAAGACCAGTGCCGATATGGTGGTAATGGCATATCATGACACTTATAGGATGCCGGTCACCATTACCCGCTGTTCCAACAACTATGGCCCGTACCACTTCCCGGAGAAGCTGATACCGCTGATCATAAAGAATATCCTTGAAGGCAAGCCGCTTCCGGTGTATGGTGACGGCAGCAATGTACGCGACTGGCTGTACGTGGAAGACCACTGCAAAGCCATCGACCTTGTGGTGCGCAAAGGCGTGGAAGGTGAGGTTTATAACGTAGGCGGCCATAACGAAAAGACCAATCTGGAGATTGTGAAACTGACTATCGCTACTATCCGCCGTCTCATGGAAGAAAAACCGGAGTATCGCGCAGTCCTGAAAAAGCAGGTCAAGGGCGACGACGGACAGATTGACATCAGTTGGATAAACGAAGGCCTGATAACGTTCGTGAAGGACCGCCTCGGTCATGACCAGCGTTATGCCATCGACCCCACCAAGATAACGGATGCCTTAGGCTGGTATCCCGAAACAAAATTTGAAGTGGGTATCGTTAAGACCATCGAGTGGTATCTGAATAATCAGGACTGGGTGGAAGAAGTTACCAGCGGCGATTATCAGAAGTACTACGAAAGAATGTACGGAAAGAAATAAACCGTCCCTTTCCTTTTTAAGCCTGCATCAGTGCAGCGCTTAGTAAGAAGTCGAAGAACAGCATATTACGTGAGGTTTCACCTAATATGCTGTTTAGTTTTCGGCCGTTCCGTATGGCTACCATTCTGCGCCAGGTCAGCACATGCAGGTAGAGGTAGACGCAGGGGAGCCCAGATAAAGGCAAGCGGCTCTATTTTGCCGGTACAAACAAACCATAGGCTGAGCAAGACGGCCGACACGCCCAATCCGAGGTACAGGTAACGCCCGAAGGGGCTCGCCGAAGCGGACAACCAGCGTGCGTTTGCCGCTAAGGGCATCTTGTTCGCGGTCGCGGTAGTTGTTCACCACCAATAAGGTGTCTATCACCAGTCCGCAGATGAGTGAGGCTATCCACACGTCGGCGGTAATGGCGTGGGCTTGCACATAGTAGGTTCCGCCTACGGGGATGAATCCGAAGAAGACCAGCACGAGCAGATCTCCCCAACCCCGGTAGGAGAGGACGGTGGTATATAAGAAGGCGAATATCACGCAGAGTAGCCCCAGCAATATCAGTTCCCAGCCGCCATGAGGCAGTTGTCCCCAGCATTGGCGCAGCAGTGTGCAGCCTATGAGGCAGGAGAAAAACCAGCATCCCCATTATGCCTCGTTTCATGGCTATGGGGGTGATCCAGCCTTGGGCACAGGCGCGTTCCGGGCCGAGACGGTCGGTACGGTCGCTGCCTTTCAGGTAATCGTAGAGGTCATTGATGAAGTTGGCTGCGATTTGCATGCCGCAGGCAAACAGTGCGCACAGCAGTGCCGGTATCAGGTCGGACTTGCCGTCGGCAAAAAGCCAGTGCGGAGCCTATCAATACCGGGATGATTGCTCCGGTCAGGGTCTTGGGGCGGGCGGCAAGCACCCATGCGTGGAATGAGTTGGTTGTTATTGCTTTCATGTCGGATTTTTAGAAAGTTATAGCACAAAGATAAGGAAAAGGAATTATTATCTTTGTACTGCTGTTAAGGTAAAATTTATTATTTCATTAAACAATAAAGAAAGGTCTTATGTGTCAAGCGCTGTTTTATAGGGAGTTGAGGAATCTGCTGTGTCTGTCGGCTTTGGGTGTTGTTACTCTTTTCCTCGTGCCGGTCCACCCGGCAGTTCGTTTCGCCTCTTCCGGAGGAATATACTGTCCGCATGTCCCGGTTTCTGCATCCGGATACAAGAATGTGAAGCGCGTCAGGCAGTATGAGTTTGCACATCGTGATGTTCCTGCGGCGTTCAACGGATTTGCAGGCTGGCTTTTTATCTCCGACTTGCATTACAGGAGCCTGCTGAAAAAGGAGGGACTGGAGGACATAACCCGCTTGCTGAACGATTTGCATCCCGACGCCCTGTTGATAGGCGGCGATCTGCATGAGGGGTGCGAGTATGTTCCGGATGTTATTGCTGCGCTGGGGGCGGTGAAAACGCCTTTGGGCACTTATGCCGTTCTTGGAAACAACGATTATGAAGCGTGTTATGATGATATCCTGAAGGAAATGGAGCGGCAGGGCATTCGTCTGCTGGAGCATAAGGCGGACACCTTGAGGCGGAATGGCGACGGATTGTGATAGCCGGTGTACGCAATCCTTTCAATCTTGAACGGAACGGGCAGTCGCCCACGCTTTCCCTCTCTCCCGATGACTTCGTCATATTGCTGACGCATACTCCCGACTATGCCGAAGATGTTCCCATAACCAATGCCGACCTTGTGTTTGCAGGACATACGCATGGCGGGCAGGTAACGCTGTTCGGGCTGTATGCTCCTGTAGTTCCTTCTCGTTACGGGCAACGTTTTCTGAAAGGGATAAGGACTAATTCCGAGAAGCAACCTGTCATCATAACAAACGGTATCGGAACTTCCAGTAAGAATCTGCGGTTGTTTGCACCAAGTGAGGTGGTAGTCCTGACACTGAGAAAGTTATAAGCGTATTTATATTTGTGCCAAGCTTGTGGCACAACCGTGCCTATTAAATGGCACAACTGTGCCATCCTAAAAACACAATTATGCTGTCAGGGTGGAATGGCTGGAGGATGCTCTTGCGTCATCATTCTGATATTACAAACAGATGATGGTGCTGCTGAAAACGTAAAATGGGTATATCCTGCGTTTTATAAGTAAGGATTTATTTCTACATCTTGAGGCTTTTTCTTCTACGGTGTCGTCAACCGAAATTCCCATGTCAATTCTGCCGCTGGCGCTGGTTTTTATATTCAGTTTATACCATTTTGCCGCTTCAAGCTGAATGGTTTGCGTTGCTGTACGCACATTGCCTTTATATGTACCGGAAACGGTGCATTTCAGATTAGGATTTTGTCGATGTTAAAAAACGCTGCATCGTATATACTGTTGCATTTGCCGTTACTGTCGAAAGTGATGATCCGTGAAGGTTCCGACCTCTGTAGAAACCTCAACGGTATAACCATTGAAGACTTGTGCAAAGACTTCGTCATAGGCAATACTTACTTTGGCATTGGCCATAGTGCAGGTTACTTTGACGTTGCTTATTTCATTGGTTCTGACTTCAAAAGGCGCTTGTTCCGAAGTAACGTATTTGTCCCCCACTCCGTCATTAGCAGATTGTCCAACCTCTTCCGTGCAGCTTTCAGCCGTAACTGTGTAGCCACTTCCTATGGGGAAGATGAAGGTGGTGTTCTTAAAGGTCAGAAAGTTGGTTGACTCTAATTTCCACATTGCCGTTTTGGAGGACTTGTATGTTGTAGTCCTTCGCATCCGTTTCCGTAAGGTCTGTTACCGTGCGGGTGCTTACTTCGATTTCAGGAGCAGTGGAGTTTTCCAGAGTGAGATTAATCTGTCCGCATTCTTGTACCGGTTCATCATTATTGGTGCAGGCTGCTGCAATCAGCGCAATACCTGCTAAAGCTAAAAGTTTCTTCATTGTTATAATTGGGGTTTAATTATTCGTAATCATAGTTTAAGACAACATTATCTATTTTGAGAACACTGCCCACGACACGGTCTTCTCCAAAGGGAGAACTACCGTAACCACCGTTTTCTCTATGCATATTGGAGATAGTGGTATCGTAACCGGATTGAAAAAAGACAGTAATATATTTGGCCTTGCTTTGCATATGCTCTTTATTATATTCAAATTTGAGAGTCTGCGCGGTATACTCCTCTTGTTCGGATGAGTTGAATTCAATGGTACTTGCAATTTCTTTTTTTATCCGCATTATATACTTTGGCATAAGCCGCACTTGTCATTGATGACAGGGAAATATTTGTAGTCGAACGATATGCTTGTAGGACGGCTTTCATGCTGTATGCCTAATGTGTATGTATCGGTGTTTTTATCGAATGTGCCTGTGAAAAGGTAACCTGCATATGCTGTTCCGTTATCCCGGGTATAAGTATATACTTCATCTCTGCTCCAAGTGCCACTGACTTTTTTGTTGTAGAATGCCAATGTTGAAATTTCTACAGCATTTGCGTCTTTGCTGCTGTCTGCTGTTGGAACATACGGAACACCAGCGCCACCAGACTCCATAACCGACTCCTGTTCCCCAGCCTGTGGCACTTTCCCCACCTTTGGTCGTTCTTTCATTTCTCGTGTTCCAACCTGGAAGGTAATAACAATATAATGGACGGCTCCAACTGCCGTTACCTCCATTTATCTCTTTTTTATTCCAGACTGATTCAACATTGGCATTCTCCAATTGTTCTGCACTTTCCATTGTTACTTGCTGTGAATTAGTACAGATGATGCTTCCAAAAGCGGGAACGGATGGTATATTGGTTGTTGGCAACGAGCCCCTTTATAACAGTCTTTCCATTATCATTTATAGCTTGTATCCAGTTAATTCCGTCCGCTGAAGCTTCGTACACGATATTGGCCAATAC
>VOFK01003586.1_pt1 | contig 11797 bp, 24 predicted proteins | sample 5384121 | NCBI WGS metagenome assembly VOFK01 (sample SAMN12384730, study PRJNA508395) | human gut metagenome | isolation source: healthy gut J | host: Homo sapiens | reverse complement strand
TCTGTTATACTTGTTCAATTTACATATTGCTTGCTCATCGGCATGTTCTTTATGGATATGCCGTACGCCAATCCATTATGTGGCTGTTCTCTACTCCCGTCGTATTTGGTTGGGAAGAAGTTTCTTTACCAGCGCATGGAAACAACTGAAACACGGCACCGCCAATATGGATACGCTGGTAGCCAACAGCACCGGAATCGCCTACCTGTTCAGCCTGTTCAACATGCTGTTCCCTGAATTTTGGCTGGAAAGGGGCATCCATCCGCACGTCTACTTCGAAGCTGCAAGCGTCATTATCGCCTTTATCCTGTTAGGGCGGTTGCTGGAGGAAAAGGCCAAAGGAAACACTTCCTCCGCAATCAGGAAACTCATGGGACTGCAACCCAAAACAGTTACAGTCATCACCGGTTCTTCGTCGGAAAGGATTGTCCCGATTGAACAAATCCGTCCCGGCGACATCATCTTAGTGAAACCGGGAGAGCGGATTGCCGTGGACGGCATCGTTACGGAAGGCAGTTCGTACGTGGACGAAAGCATGCTGAGCGGTGAACCGGTAGCAGTAGCCAAGCAAAAGAACGCCAAAGTCTTTGCCGGCACTATCAACCAAAAAGGGAGTTTCCGGTTCAGCGCGGAGAAAGTAGGGACGGATACGCTGCTCGCTAAAATCATCCACATGGTGCAGGATGCGCAAGGCAGCAAAGCCCCCGTCCAGCAGTTGGTAGACAGGATTGCGGGCATCTTCGTGCCGGTCATCATCGGAATTGCCGTATTATCATTCGTAGCTTGGATACTGCTGGACGGACAGAACGGATTTACGCATGGACTGCTGGCACTGGTTTACGGTACTCATCATTGCCTGCCCATGCGCACTGGGACTTGCCACCCCACCGCCATCATGGTAGGCATCGGCAAAGGTGCGGAACGGGGCATTCTGATAAAAGACGCCGAAAGCCTGGAAACCGCCAAAAAGATTGATACGGTGGTACTGGACAAGACCGGAACCGTGACCGAAGGAAAGCCGGTGGTCGGTGATTGGATACAAGCTCGCAGGCGGCGGACACAGAAGACATTTTTACAGCTTGGAGAAATTATCGGAACATCCGCTTGCCGAAGCGGTAGTCCGCCACTTTAGAAATGCCCGGACTGTGAAGATCGATAACTTTGAGAGTATCACCGGCAGAGGCGTACAAGGCGAATGGAATGGAAAAACCTATTATGCCGGTAACCGTAAATTGCTGGAAGAACACCGGATTAACATCAGTCAATCACTGTGTGAGAGGGGCGCTGCCCGCCTGGCAGCGGATGCACAGACCGTCATCTGGTTTGCCGACCATGAAAAAGCATTGGCAATAGCAGGCATTACAGACCGCATCAAACCGACATCCATACAAGCCGTCAGCGAATTGCAAGCCGCCGGCATCGAAGTCTATATGCTGACGGGCGACAACGAAGCCACCGCCCAGGAAATTGCCCGCAAAGCCGGTATCCTCCATTATAAGGCAGGAGTCTTGCCGCAAGAAAAAAGCAGCCTTTATCGGCAACTTGCAGAAAAACGGCAGGAAAGTGGCAATGGTGGGCGACGGCATCAACGACAGTGCAGCCCTGGCGCAAGCCGATTTCAGCATTGCCATGGGCGGAGGAAGCGACATCGCAATGGATGTAGCCAAAATGACCATCATATCTTCCGACCTGACCAAAATACCGGAAGCGCTGAAACTCTCCAAGCTGACCGTACGCACCATTCGTCAAAATCTGTTTTGGGCATTTATCTATAACATAATAGGTGTACCCGTCGCAGCCGGCGTGCTCTACCCGTCAACGGTTTCCTGCTGAATCCAATGATAGCCGGTGCAGCCATGGCATTCAGCAGTGTCAGCGTAGTTACCAACAGCCTGCGGCTGAAGAGGAAAAAGATAGAAATAGCAGAAAGCCCCGCCATCGGCAACGCGGCAAAGCCTGACAATGAAGTGAAACCATTGACAAAGAAAGTCATGAAGAAAGAATTCAAAGTGGAAGGCATGATGTGCAACCACTGCCGCATGCATGTGGAAAAAGCCTTGAACAGTATGGAAGGCGTACATGCCACTGTGAGCCTTAATCCCCGGTGGCAACCGTAGAGTTTTCCGGAAGGAGAAAAAACACTGGATGAATTGCAAGCCGCAGTAAGCGCGGAAGCCGGTGACTATACGCTGAAAGAATAACCGGAATTTGTTTATACCGATTGGCATTATTTTTCTATCTTTGCCGCTAAGCGAAATAAATTAATAAACTATGGCAACATACAAAAGAATCTTACTGAAACTCAGCGGCGAGAGCCTGATGGGAGAAAAAGCAATAATACGGCATCGACGAAAACGCCTTGCCGAATATGCGGCACAAATTAAGAAATACACGAGATGGGCATACAAATCGGCATCGTTATCGGCGGCGGCAACATCTTCCGCGGACTGAGCGGTGCCAACAAAGGTTTCGACCGCGTCAAAGGCGACCAGATGGGTATGCTGGCAACCGTTATCAACAGCCTTGCACTGAGCTCGGCACTGGTAGCGGCAGGCGTAAAGGCACGTGTACTAACCGCCGTCCGCATGGAGCCTATCGGCGAATTCTACAATAAATGGAAAGCCATCGAGTGCATGGAAGCAGGTGAAGTGGTTATCATGTCTGCCGGAACGGGCAACCCGTTCTTCACGACTGATACCGGCTCCAGCCTCCGCGGCATCGAAATAGAAGCGGACGTCATGCTGAAAGGCACCCGCGTTGACGGCATCTATACCGCCGACCCGGAAAAAGACCCTACGGCAAGAAGTTCCACGACATCACTTACGACGAAGTGCTGAAACGCGGCCTGAAAGTCATGGACCTTACGGCTACCTGCATGTGCAAGGAGAACAACCTGCCCATTATTGTCTTTGACATGGACACCGTAGGCAATCTGAAGAAAGTGATGCAAGGCGAAGAAATAGGACGCTGGTACATAACTGAACATTCCTCGGCGTACATCCGCCGGTTTACAGAGTGGAATACGGATTTGATTTAATCACACATTATCAAAAATAAAAAACTCTGTGGAACTCTGTGTCCTCTGTCGTGAATTAATTATATTTGCAAAGTTCAAATTAAAAGCTACTTCAAACAATAGAAATATGAAAGACGTAAAAGACATCTTAGACGAAGCACAAGAGAAAATGGATATGGCCGTAATGTATCTGGAAGAATCATTAGCCCACATTCGTGCCGGGAAAGCCGATGTTCGTTTGCTGGACGGTATCCGCGTTGACTCTTACGGAAGCATGGTTCCCATCAACAACGTAGCAGCCGTAACCACTCCGGACGCCCGCAGTATCGCTATCAAGCCATGGGACAAGAGCATGTTCCGCGTCATTGAAAAGGCAATCATAGACTCCGACCTCGGTATCATGCCCGAAAACAACGGTGAGATTATCCGCATCGGCATTCCTCCGTTGACGGAAGAGCGTCGTAAGCAACTTGCCAAACAATGTAAGAACGAAAGCGAAACAGCTAAAGTCAGTGTACGCAACGCACGCCGCGATGCTATCGATGCCTTGAAGAAATCCGTAAAGGAAGGACTGGCTGAAGATGCCCAAAAAGGCGGTGAGGAAAAGCTGCAAAAGATACACGACAAGTATATCAAGCAGATTGACGATATGCTGGCCGCAAAGGACAAAGAGATTATGACAGTATAAATCCAGTTGAAAGTTGAAAATCGAAAGCCGAGAGTTACCGTGCGGCACCGACCGTTCTCCAACAACTCCTTACTTTCAACTTTCAACAACTTCAACTTTCAACTATTTTGGGGACTGGTAATTAAAAACACAGGAAGTTGGTATTTAGTAAAGACCGACGAGGGGACATACGTTGAGTGCAAAATCAAAGGCAACTTCCGCCTGAAAGGTATCCGTAGCACCAATCCGGTGGCAGTAGGCGACTACGTACAAATCATATTGAATCAGGAAGGAACAGCGTTCATCAATGAAATTGAAGACCGGAAGAACTACATCATCCGTCGCTCGTCCAACTTGTCCAAACAGTCTCATATCCTCGCTGCCAACCTCGACCAGTGCATGCTGGTAGTAACGGTGAATTATCCGGAAACCTCCACTACATTCATCGACCGTTTTCTGGCATCGGCCGAGGCATACCGCGTACCCGTTAATATCATCTTCAATAAAGCAGACGCCTACAACGAAGATGAACTTCACTATCTGGACGGGCTTATCCGCCTTTATACCACCATCGGTACCCTTGTTTCAAGATATCCGCCAAAACCGGTGAGGGAGTCGACACTATAAAGAAAAACTCAAAGGGAAAATAACGCTCTTCTCCGGACATTCCGGAGTAGGTAAATCCACCCTCATCAACACCATTCTGCCGGAGCTGGACATCAAAACCGGCAAAATCTCCGCCTACCACAATAAAGGTATGCACACCACTACCTTCTCCGAAATGTTTCCCGTACCGGGTGACGGCTACATTATCGACACACCGGGCATCAAAGGCTTTGGAACATTCGACATGGAGGAAGAAGAAATAGGGCATTACTTTCCGGAAATATTTAAAGTCTCCGCCAACTGCCGCTATAATAACTGTACCCACCGCCACGAACCGGGCTGCGCCGTGCGCGAAGCGGTAGAGCAGCATTACATCAGCGAATCCCGCTACGCCTCTTACCTGAACATGCTGGAAGATAAGGAAGAAGGCAAATACAGGGCAGCGTGTGAATTAATAAATTACTTTTTCATTAACTTTTCTTGTTTTAAACTTTTTTCTTCCCTTTCAGTCTAAAAATCTATGGCTAAATATACTACTAATACTACAACATGAATAAAAAAGTGAAATGGGGCATCATCATATTCATTGGTGCCGGACTGATAGGCGGGGGGATTTATTCCCAACTTCCCAAGACAATGAAGAATTGGCAGCTGCCGACAAGGTAATGACCGGTAAACGCGGAGAAAAAAAATTCTAAATGTGAACGCTCAAATAATCAAACCGCAACTGTTGAAAGATGAAATACAGATCAGCGGCAGCCTGCTGCCCGACGAAGAAGTAGACCTTTCATTCGAGACATCCGGCAAGATTATCGAAATAAACTTTGAAGAAGGCAGCTTCGTAAAAAAAGGTCAATTGCTCGCCAAGGTAAACGACCGCCCCTCCAGGCACAATTACAAAGACTGGTATCACAGTTGAAACTGGCGGAAGACCGCGTGTTCCGTCAAAATGCGTTGCTGGAAAGAGATGCCGTCAGTAAAGGAAGCCTATGAACAGGTAAAAACCGAACTTGCCACTCTGAATGCCGACATCGACCTGATAGAGTCCAACATTGCACAAACCGAACTTCGGGCGCCTTTCGACGGCGTCATCGGTCTGCGGCAGGTCAGCGTAGGAACATACGCTTCTCCCTCGACCATTGTAGCCAAACTCACAAAACTCTCCCCCCTGAAAGTAGAGTTTGCAGTACCCGAACGATATGCCAATGACGTAAAAACGGTGCAGGTCTGGACTTCATCGCTTGAAGGCAAGACTAAACACTTTCCATGCCACCGTCTATGCACGCGAATCAAAGATAGACCCCACGACCCACACATTGACCATCCGCGCACTCTATCCCAATACCAACAGTGCCGTACTTCCGGGCCGTTATGCCAGTATCAAGCTGAATAAGGACGAAATACAAAACGCACTTGCCGTACCCTCCGAAGCCATCGTTCCGGAAATGGGCAAAGACAAGATTTTCCTTTATAAATCAGGAAAAAGCACAACCGGTAGAGATACCGGCATTCGTACGGAAGCCGAAGTACAAGTATTGCAAGGCTTGAGCGTAGGTGATACGGTCATCACTTCAGGAACCTTACAACTGCGCACAGGGTTACCGGTTACATTAGACAATATAAATTAATGACCCACTTTATGAATGATGAATTGTATGCCGCATGGCAGCCTATGCCGGCTGTTCATAACTCATAATTTATAATTCATAATTCACACCATGAATATATATCCGAATATATCCAATTAAGCATACGGCGACCGGTACTCTCACTGTGTATTGACACTGATTATCCTGCTCTTCGGTTTCATCGGGTACAACTATCTCGGTGTCCGCGAGTATCCGTCGGTGGACAATCCCATCATTTCCGTATCCTGCTCCTACCCCGGAGCAAACGCCGACGTTATTGAGAACCAGATTACAGAACCGCTGGAGCAGAATATCAACGGTATCCGGGCATTCGTTCACTCTCCAGTGTCAGCCAACAGGGCTCGTCACGTATTACGGTAGAATTCGAACTTTCCGTAGACCTGGAGACAGCCGCCAATGACGTGCGTGACAAAGTTTCACGCGCACAGCGTTACCTGCCACGCGACTGCGACCCGCCCACCGTATCCAAAGCCGATGCAGACGCTATGCCTATCCTCATGGTTGCCTTGCAAAGCGACAAACGCTCGCTACTGGAACTCAGCGAAATAGCCGACCTCACCGTAAAAGAGCAACTGCAAACAATCTCCGATGTGAGCAGTGTAAGCATTTGGGGAGAGAAACGTTATTCCATGCGCTTGTGGCTCGACCCTATCAAGATGTCCGGTTACGGTATTACCCCCATCGACGTAAAGAATGCGGTAGACAATGAGAACGTGGAACTCCCCTCGGGCAGCATCGAAGGAAACACCGTGAACTCACCATCCGCACACTCGGGCTGATGCATACGGCAGAGGAATTCAATAATCTCATCCTGAAAGAGGACGGCAACCGTATTGTCCGGTTCAGCGACATAGGCCGCGCCGAACTTGGTCCGGCGGACATCAAAAGCTATATGAAGATGAATGGCGTGCCTATGGTAGGTATCGTAGTAATTCCGCAACCGGGCGCCAACCACATCCAAATAGCCGATGCCGTATACGAGCGTATGGAGAAGATGAAGAAAGACCTCCCGGAAGACGTGCACTACTCATATGGTTTCGATAATACCAAATTCATACGCGCCTCTATCAATGAGGTTAAACAGACGGTGTATGAGGCATTCATACTCGTTATCATCATTATCTTTTTGTTCCTCCGCGACTGGCGCGTCACACTGGTTCCCTGCATCGTAATCCCCGTTTCACTCATCGGCGCCTTTTTCGTCATGTACCTGGCAGGATTCTCCATCAACGTACTTTCCATGCTTGCCATTGTGCTTGCCGTAGGACTTGTGGTGGATGATGCCATTGTAATGACGGAGAACATCTATGTCCGCATCGAAAAAGGAATGCCTCCGAAAGAGGCCGGTATCGAAGGGAGCCAAAGAGATCTTCTTTGCCGTAATCTACCACCATTACGCTGGTAGCAGTATTCTTCCCCATCGTATTTATGGACGGTATGACGGGACGTCTGTTCCGCGAGTTCAGCATCGTGGTGTCCGGTTCTGTCATAATCTCCTCTTCGCCGCACTGACATTTACGCCGATGCTGGCTACCAAGCTACTGATAAAGAGAGAGAAGCAAAGCTGGTTCTACCGCAAGACAGAGCCGTTCTTTGAAGGACTGAATAACCTTTACAGCCGTTCTTTGGCAGCTTTCCTACGCAAACGCTGGATTGCACTGCCCTTTCACTGCAGCAACCATTCTGATCATTGGCTTTCTATGGAACTACATTCCCGCGGAAATGGCGCCGCTGGAAGACCGTTCGCAAATCAGCATCAACACACGCGGCGCCGAAGGTGTCACCTACGAATATATTCGTGACTACACGGAAGACATCAATCAGCTTGTAGACTCAATTACGCCGATGCCGAAGCAGTAACCGCCCGCGTATCCAGCGGTAGCGGTAACATACGCATCACCCTGAAAGATATGCAAGACCGCGACTACACGCAAATGGAAGTGGCAGAGAAGCTGTCGAAAGCTGTACAGAAAAAGACTATGGCACGCTCTTTTGTACAACAGTCTCTTCATTCGGCGGACGACGCGGCGGCATGCCTGTGCAGTATGTGTTGCAAGCCACCAATATTGAAAAGCTGCAGGAAGTACTGCCCAAGTTCATGGCAAAGGTATACGAGAATCCGGTATTCCAGATGGCAGACGTAGACCTGAAGTTCAGCAAGCCGGAAGCCCGCATCAACATCAACCGCGACAAGGCAAGCATCATGGGGGTCAGCACCCGCAACATCGCCCAGACACTGCAATACGGATCTGAGCGGCCAGCGCATGGGCTACTTCTATATGAATGGAAAGCAATACGAGATATTGGGAGAAATCAACCGTCAGCAACGCAACAAGCCTGCCGACCTGAAAGGTATCTACATCCGCAGCTCCAAGGGAGATATGGTACAGCTTGACAACCTGATAGAGCTGACAGACGGCATCGCTCCGCCCAAGCTATACCGCTATAACCGTTTTGTGTCCGCTACTATCTCTGCCGGACTTGCCGATGGCAAGACCATCGGGCAAGGTCTGGACGAAATGGACAAGATTGCCAAAGAAACGCTGGACGACACCTTTCCGCACCGCCCTCACCGGCGACTCCAAAGAGTATCGCGAGAGTTCTTCCAGCTTGATGTTTGCCTTCATCCTGGCAATCCTGCTTATCTACCTCATCCTTGCCGCCCAATTTGAAAGCTTCAAGGATCCGTTGATTATCATGCTGACAGTACCCCTTGCCATTGCCGGAGCATTGGTATTCATGTATTTCGGAGACATCACGATGAATATATTCAGCCAAATCGGCATCATCATGCTGATTGGGCTGGTGGCAAAGAACGGTATCCTGATTGTAGAGTTCGCCAACCAGAAGCAGGAAACCGGCGAGGACAAGATGCAAGCCATCAAGGATGCCGCCCTGCAACGTCTGCGCCTATCCTGATGACGAGCGCTTCTACCGTACTGGGACTGATACCGCTGGCATTCGCCACGGGCGAAGGGTGTAACCAACGCATCGCCATGGGTACGGCCGTAGTAGGCGGTATGCTTGTGTCTACACTCTGCTTACGATGTACATCGTCCCCGCTATTTATAGTTATGTATCTACCAACCGAAGTAAACTGAAGAACGAATGAAACGTACGCTTTTATCTTTCTGATCATTCTGTGCACCGCGCTTGCCGTCCAGGCACAACCAGCACCTGTCTATACCCTGAAATCCTGTCTGGAACAGGGACTGCTGAACAACTACTCCCTGCGTATCACCCGTAACGAGCAGCAAGTAAGCAAGAACAATGCCACCCTTGCCAATGCCGGCTACCTGCCCACGCTCGACTTGTCTGCCGGCTATAAAGGGACTTTGGACAATACCGAAACCAAGGCTGCGTGCCACCACCGGTGAAACACACCAAAGAAAACGGCGTGTTCGACCAGACCGTCGATGCCGGCATCAACCTGAGCTGGACAATCTTCGACGGCTTCAACATCACTGCCAACTACCAAAAAGCTGAAAGAACTGGAACGCCAGGGCGAGACCAACACCCGCATCGCCATAGAAGACCTCATTGCCAACATCGCCGCCGAGTACTACAACTACGTGCAGCACACAATCCGTCTGAACAACTTCCGCTATGCCGTATCGCTCTCCAAGGAGCGCCTGCGCATCGTAGAGGAACGGTATCACATAGGTAACTTCTCCCGTCTGGACTACCAACAGGCCAAAGTGGACTTCAACGCCGACAGTGCGCAATACATGAAGCAGCAGGAATTGCTCCACACCTCGCGTATCCAGCTGAACGAACTCATGGCAAGCGAGAATGTGGACCAGCCTTTCATTATCCGGGACAGCCTCATCGACGTCAGCGCCAAACTGAATTTCGATGAACTCTGGAATGCCACCTTGCAAGCCAACGCCGCCTTACTGAAAGCCGAACAGAACAATACGCTGGCACGGCTGGACTATAAAAAAGCCAGCTCCCGCGACTACCCGTACGTAAAGATGAACGGCGGTTACGGCTATACCCTCAACAAATATGACATCTCCGCCAACAGCCGCCGCAGCAACCTCGGGCTGAACTTCGGCGTCACCGTAGGCTTCAATCTCTTTGACGGTAACCGCCGTCGTGAGCGCAACGCACGCATCGCTGTGCAGAACGCCCGTTTGGAACGCGAGCAACTGGAACAAGCCCTGCGCGCCGACTTGAGCAACCTATGGCAAGCCTACCAGAACAATCTCCAGATGCTGAAGCTGGAACGACAGAACCTCGTTGCAGCCAAAGAGAACCATGAGATTGCCATGGAACGCTATATGCTCGGCAACCTCTCCGGTATCGAGATGCGCGAAGCGCAAAAGAGCCTGCTGGATGCCGAGGAGCGTATCCTATCGGCAGAGTACGACACCAAATTGTGCGAAATATCCCTGCTGCAAATCAGCGGAAGAGTAGAACAGTATTTAGAATAGACATACCGTATAAATCACAATTTTTACTCCCCTTAAAAAACAAATATTACCATCTTCTCTTCAGAGTTTTCCCTATTTTTGCTCTCAAAGAACCTAAAAAAGCAATAATAGTATGAAACGAGCAATCCTTTCTGTGCATTGCTCGCCCTGTTTACAGGCGCCAATGCACAGGAAACAACCGACTACAAAGAGAAACATCCTTATAAGGATTGGGTAAAAATAGCTGGCCCTAAGCTGGACGATGCCTTCTTCACGACTCCCGAAGCTGTCCGTATTGCCGACAACGTACTACTCTACCAGCACAACCGGAGGCTGGCCTAAAACATCTATATGCCGGCCGAACTGACAGCCGATGAGTACCAGAAAGCCCTTGCCGACAAAGATAACGTCAACCAAAGCACCATCGACAACAATGCCACAAGCACAGAGATACGCTACCTTTCCCGCATCTACCTTTGCCACCGGCATAGAGAAATACAAAGACGCTGCCTTAGAAGGCATACGCTACCTACTGAAAGCGCAATACCCCAACGGCGGCTGGCCTCAGTTCTGGCCGCGCCCCAAAGGGTTATTATCCCACATCACCTACAACGACAATGCAATGGTGAACGTGATGAACTTGCTGCGCGATGTGTACAGCAGGAAAGCGCCGTACACTTACGTACCGGATACCCTTTGCCAACGCGCCCGCATCGCATTCGACAAAGGCGTGGAATGTATCCTCAACACTCAAGTGAAACAAAACGGAAACTAACTGTGTGGTGCGCCCAGCACGACGAACACACCCTTGCCCCTGCCAAAGCCCGCGCCTACGAACTTCCCTCGCTCAGCGGCGCCGAGTCGGACAACATCGTTCTGCTGCTGATGTCCATCCCCGCCCCTCACCCCGGATTATCGCTTCCGTAGAAGGCCGTCAGTTGCGTGGGTTCAAGGCAAGTAAGATTACGGGCATCATGCGTAAGAACTTCACCGACAGCGAAGGCCGGACAGACTACCGGATGATTCCTTGCCCGCAGGATGACTATCCTTGCCCCGTATTTTGGGCACGTTTCTATACCCTTGAAGACAACCGTCCTTTCTTCTGCGACCGCGACGGAGTGAAGAAGTACGACATTTCCGAGATAGGGTATGAGCGCCGCAACGGTTATAGCTGGTACAACAATACCGGATTGAAAGTATTGAAAAAGTACGAACAGTGGAAAAAACAGATAAAAGATTAACGGCAACATTAAAAAGGAAATTCCATTACCTGCCTTATATTCCACCGGTCATCATACAAAGCTCGAGTTAAAAAAGGAAGAGATTTCCTGAGCGGCTTTTATATCATATTCCGGGATTATCCGTTATTTACTGCAATTCCATGGCTTCAACTGCTTGAAGAAGTCATTCCCCTTGTCATCCACCAGGATAAATGCCGGGAAAT
>VOFK01002628.1_pt1 | contig 11804 bp, 19 predicted proteins | sample 5384121 | NCBI WGS metagenome assembly VOFK01 (sample SAMN12384730, study PRJNA508395) | human gut metagenome | isolation source: healthy gut J | host: Homo sapiens | reverse complement strand
TCGGTATTACTTCGTTCCGGTTGTATTTGCTCGCAGCGTCCGCCTAAAACGACGGGGCGTGAACGTTACGGCGCGGATTACGTTGCGTCCATTTGCGCATATGCCAAGTCTGAAAGCATCCCGCTTTTGGATGTGCTCGCAACGGCAACGCGCTTCACAGCAGAGTGTATAGCCGCGGCGGTACGCGGCTTCGCGCCGGAACTGCCCGCGCGGCTCATCGTCGGCGGGGGCGGCGCGATGAACGAAACGCTCATGCGGCATATCCGCCAGCTTCTGCCTGCGTGCAGGGTGATGACGAATGAAGAGCTTGGCTTTGACGGCAACGCGAAGGAAGGGCGCTCGCCTTTGCCATACTGGCAAACGAGGCGATATTTGCACATGCCAACAATGTCCCTTCCGTAACAGGGGCAAGACACCCAGTCGTCATGGGGAAGATAAGCTTGTAAGCATATACAGTATGGCAACGCCGTGCTATTCGGCGCTTGCCTTTTTATTACCGTATTGCGTCTGCCACGCGCCCATCGTTCCTGCCCAGCCGCGCCTCAGCCTCACCGGCGTCAACAGCACACAGCAGCATGACTATCGCGGTCTTGCATTTGTAGCCGCACGCTTCAAGCGCGGCTACAGTAGTCTTTTCGTCTGCTCCGGTTGCTTCGCGCACGATGGAAATGCAGCGATGCACGAGCTTTCGTTCGAGGGCTTCACATCGACCATAAGGTTGCCGTATACCTTGCCAAGCTTCACCATCGTACCGTGGAAAGCATATTCAGCACCATCTTCTGTGCCGTGCCGCACTTCATGCGGGTCGAGCCTGTGATCACCTCGGGACCGGGATCGGGGGAAATACCGATATCCGCCGCACGTTCTATCTCAGAGCCGGGGCAGCAGGTCAGCCCGATCAAGCCCGCGCCAGCGGCACGCGCCGCTTTCATTGCGCCAAGGACATATGGCGTCCTGCCGCTCGCGGCAATGCCGACGAGCGTGTCATTCTCTGTCAGGGCGAGTCTGCACATATCCTCCACGCCAAGCTCGGCGCTGTCTTCTGCGCCCTCGACGGCATTGAAGACCGCATTGTTCCCGCCTGCGATGACCGCCTGCACAGTCTCCGGCGAAACGGAATACGTCGGCGTGCATTCGGAGGCATCGAGTATGCCTAGCCGCCCGGAAGTACCGCACCCGCAGTAGATGAGCCTCCGCCGCGCTTCATGCGCGCGTATATGAGTCTATGGCGGCGGCAATCTGCGGACAGACCTTCTCAACAGCGCAGGCAACTTTCTTGTCCTCGCTGTTGATGAGCTCAACCATCTCCTTAGTTGTCAGGCGGTCAATATCGCGGCTGCGCGGATTGCGCCACTCGGTCGCAAGCTTTGTTATGTCAGAAGTTTTCATTGATGTCTTCCCCTTATCTCAGCCCTTTACTGCGCCGATCGTTACGCCCTCAAGGAAGTATTTCTGCAGCGCGAAGAAAAGAATGAACATCGGCAGTGCAGAGAGCGTTGCCCCCTGCCATCATCGGCGCGAGCAGAGTCTCGTTGGCGAATTTAAAGGTCTTCAAACCGACCTGAATGGTGTACATATAATCTTTGCTCGTGACAAGAAATGGCCAGAAGAAAGAGTTCCATGTTGAAAGAAACGTGTTTATCGCCATAACAGCAAGCACGGTCTTTGAAAGCGGCATGATTATCTTTATAAATATGCGCAGTTGGCTGCACCCGCCGAGCTTCGCGCTCTCAATGAGCGGTGTAGGGATACTTGTGAAGAACTGCTTTGCCAGAAAAATGTTGTACGATGTAACGACGCCGGGAAGAATGAGTGCGGCATAGGTGTTTGTCATTTTCAGCTTGTTGGCAATAAGAATATAGAGCGGAACCTGCGTCACCTGATAGGGGATCATCATTGCCACAAGTATCATGCCGAACATCCACCTGCGGCCCTTTGAAGTTGATCTTTGGAAAGGCATAGCCCGCGAGCGAGGCAAATATGACGTTGCCGATGACCGTGAGTGAGGCGACGACGAAGCTGTTCCATATCCAGCGCACTGAGTATCGGTTGAAGCTGAAAAATGCCTTGTAAGAATCGAGCGTGAGACGCTTCGGAATGACGGAACGCGATGTGCCCGCCGTTGCGACGGCAGGACCGAACGAGGACATTATCATATAGAATATCGGGAAGAGTGCAAGCGCCGCAAATAGAATGAGCAGCAGCGCGAGCACGATGTTGCGGATATAAAAGCTTCTTCCTGTCGTTGAGATGCTGGGAATACAGACCTGTTGTCATGGCGCACCTCCCTCAGTATTCTACATCCACGCCCATCAGCTTGAACTGGAGCATGGAGATAAGCGCGATGACGAGGGCAAGCAGTATGGCCTGCGCGCGCAGGCAAGACCGAACTTGGAATACTCAAACGCGTTCTTGTAGATGAGCAGACCTATCATCGTCGTGCTGTTGTCAGGGCCGCCGCCCGTCATGAGAAAGGCGTTCTGAAATACTTGGAACGACCCGATTATTCCCGTCACGAGGAGGAAGAGCGTCGTGGGCTTGACAAGCGGGAACACAATGAAGCGGACCTTCTGAAAGAAGGTCGCCCCGTCGAGCTCTGCCGCTTCAAAGTAGCTGTTGTCAATGCCGAGGAGCGCTGCTATGTAGATGATGATATTTGTGCCCTGCCCGGAGAGCAGCGCCATCAGCATCAGCGAGAGCATGGATGTCTTGCTTGACGAAAGCCAGTTCTGCGCCGGCAGGCCAAAGAACGAGAGTACCTGATTAAAAAGCCCGTCCGGCGATGAATCATACAGCCACAGCCACACGACGGACAGCGCCACACCCGATGCGATACCGGGGAGATAGTAGATCGACTTGAACACCGACTGCACGCCTTTTTTGAACGGCAGTATCATTATCGCAATAGAAAAAGGCTATCAGCAAAGACAGCGGCACAACAACGGCGGTGTAGACAATGGTGTTTTTGACCGCCTTGTAGAAAAGTGCGCTTTTGAAGCTGTCTGCATAGTTTTTCAGCCCGATAAATTCAGATCCGAACGGCTTATATTTCAGAAAGCTCGTCTTGATGGCGCTGAATACAGGGTAGAGCGTGAACACGCAGAAAACCAGCATAGCCACAAATATAAAGGCATAGCCCCACCAGTCGTCGTCCCGAAAACGAAAACGACGGGAGCCCAGCCTCGGACCTCTGTGTTTGCTCATAGTCTTTACCTCCGTACTGTTAAAATCTGCCCCACCCGGCCGAAGCTGGGCGGGGCAGAAATGTATTATCACGCTTTCGGCGGCGCCGATGGTTTACAGAAGCCCGGTGACGATGCCGTCTGCGCCGAACAGCTCAACGGCGCGCTCGTTGATGGCGTCGAAGACTTCCTGGGCGGTGGCTTCACCTGCGAGCAGGGACTGGAACTTGGGCACTATGACCTCGTCCATGATGGTCTTGGCGTTGGCTGCCTGCTCAACGGAAATACCGGCAGGAGGAGCAACGACGAGACCGATCTCACGGGCTGCACATGCGGCGTTGCCCTCGTCAATGCCCTCGGGGCTGACGTAAGCATCGCGGCCGGTCTGGCAGACAGGGTCGAGCAGCAGCGTGGAGTCAACGGCGGCGACACGCTCACCGGAGCAGAGGTAATCCATGACAAGGCAGACGTTTTTGAGGTGCTCGTCAGTGGTGTTGTTATTGCGCAGAGCGATGAGACCATCGACCGTGCCGAAGCAGGACTCAGTCACGCCGTCCATTGTGGGCATGGGGAGGAACACGTAGCTCAGGGGGATGGAGTTTTCAACGGCGGTGCCATCATTGGCTTCAAGAGCCGCATTGTTCTTGTTGATGTTGTTCTCGAAAAGAGGCATTGCCTTGCCGAATATCATGGTATTCCCCCTGCTGGCACATGACCATGCGCTGGCCTGCCTCAATTGCGTAATTGGGCATATAACCCGCCTTAGTCATCTCTTCGATGGCGTTGAGGAGGTTGAGCATGTTGTCGGAGGTAAAGGCGTACTTCAGATCCGGCGTGAAAGCGTTGGTAAGACCCGCCATAACACCCATGATGTTGGGAACGTCGGATGCGGTGACACCCGAGTTGGCGAAAGCGAAACCGAAGCAGTCGGCAGTGGTGCCGGCCTTGAGGATGTCAAGGAACTCGGCGTAAAGTCCAGCCCTCGGACTGAATCTTCTCAATGTCAGCACCGGCAGCTTCAAGCATTTCACGGTTGCCGCCGATAGACTGAATGGTTATGTAGAGAGGAAGCCCGTAAGGTACGTTCTCAATGGACATATAGTCCATTGCGTTCTGGTTCGTAGTCGGCAAGTCTGTCGGCATCCATGTACGCGGAAATGTCAACGCCAAGACCGAGGTCAACATACTGCCCGATATTGGAGTAGGAGATCTCAGCGATGTCAGGCGCTTCACCGGCATTTGCCATGGTGCTGAGCTTGTCGTTGTGATCGTCCCAAGAGGTCTTGATTACTTCGATTTTGATGTTGGGGTACATTGCGGTGAACTCGGCCGCCCAAGTGTCTATGTCGTCCTGATAGGTGGCGGACACAGGCGGGACCATAACGGTGACGGTGTCTTCCGCGGGCGCGGTTTCCTCTGACGCGGGGGCTGCCTCTTCCGCGGCAGGCTGCTCAGCGGCGGGGTGCAGCGGTCTGGCCGCAGGCGCACAGAGCAAATACCATGACCAGAGCAAAAGCATTGCGATGATCTTTTTTCATTAGTATTCTCCTTTTGCATTTTTATCTTAAAACCCGTGCACAGCGCGGGTCAAGATCTACGTTCTAAAATCAACGGAGCCGTGCTGTCAAAATCCACGAAAAAAGCGGTACTGGTCACCGCGGTAGGTGGAGTATGTGGACTCGACTGGGATCCCATGTTCGGTGCAGACATGGCGCTCAATATGCATGACTGCGGCACCGCGGTCGATCTGCAGCAGCTCAGCCTGTTCACTGTCGGCGAGCGTGGCTTCCATATACTGATCTCCGTGACAAGCTTTATTCCCATCTGCCTGAGCCGCCCGTATATTGAGCTGTGCGCGATGTCATCATCCAGCAGTGGGCGGCACAGTTGATAGCTCAGCGCCGTCTCCTCTATCGCCAGCGGCACGCCGTCGGCAAAGCGCAGGCGGCGGATGAGTATAAATCCTGACCAAGACCTATGCCAAGATCGTTTGCAATGACATGATTCGCCTTTTGAACGCCGGCATAGAGCAGCCGGGAGCTGGGCGTCTTGCCGCGGCGCTGCATATCCTCCGTAAAGCCCGTCACCTGCATCAGCGGCTGCACGAAGCAGCTCCTGCCACAAATGTGCCTTTCCCTTGAAGCCTGTACACAACGCCCTCGACCTCCAGATCGTTTAGCGCATGGCGGACAGTCATGCGTGTTGTGCCGTAGATAAGGCAGAAATCGCGCTCAGATGGAAGGCACTGATCGGGCTTGTATACGCCGTCCTTTATCTGCCGGACTATTTCGTCCTTTATGTATTTATATAACGGCTGAACAGCAGGTTCTGTCATATGTATACCGTCCTTTTTGACCGAGCGGGTATGCGTGGTATATCCCGACTGGCATATACCAGTTGTTGCATTCAATTATAGCCCTTTTTTTAGCAAAGTCAATACCGTTATACGGGGTAAATCGCCTGCGGACATATATTCGGCATTTTGTACGGATGCCGAATATGAAATATATATAATATGATGAATATACATTGTTTCTTACGGAGAACAGGTTTGAATCTCAGCCCGTCAGCAGCAGCCGCACAGCGGCGGAAATTGAAGTATAATTGTCAGTGTCATGGCTGCCTGTAATATACAATAAGTTAAGCAAAGAGGGAAATCTATGGGGGTGGATAAAGGCAAACACAGGCGCTTAAAAATCGCGTCGGTGCAGACGCAAAAAATCCCGGACAGATGCCTTCCGACATCCTCCGGGACATTTTGGAGCTGGTAATGTGACTCGAACACACGACCTGCTGATTACGAATCAGCTGCTCTACCGACTGAGCTATACTAGCAAGCCCATACAATATAGCAAAGATACATGAAAATGTCAAGCAAAAAAATACATCAAAAAGCGGCGCTGAGAAACAACGCCCCCAACTGACTCAACAATGCACCGCGCAGGAGGGGAGCAATACCCCTCCTGCGCTATACATCTTATATATGGTTAACATAATTATATATACATAATTTAAGTGTCATAATATACAATACGTAATCTAATATACATAAAATAATAAACGTAATATCATAGACATAATCTAATTAACATAATACACTTAACATAATATTACACGTCGCGCCCATAAAGCGCACTGACGTTGCGCACGATGTACAGCGCGAAGGACACCAGCATGGATGCGAGGCATACGCCGACAAGCGCCGTGGACAATGCGGAGGGGATATTTATCCACACCAGATGCGCGCACATCGCCGTGTACAACAGAAATGTCGTCAGCTTGCCGTGCCAGCTTGCCGGAAGGACAGCGCCCGTGCGCTTTATCACCAGCGCGGCCGTCACGCCGCAGCACAGCTCCTTCACGATGAGCAGCACCAGCAGATACACCATTATCGGGAACCGGCTCACAAGGCACAGCAGCATCGCGCCCTGCGTCAGCTTGTCGGCGATGGGGTCCAGCGCCCGGCCAAGGTGGCTTTCCATGTTGAAGCGCCGCGCAATATATCCGTCAAGAATGTCCGTCAGCCCGGATATCAGCAGCGTCAGACAGGCCATGCGGCTGTCCGCGCGTACTATATAAAATGTATGAACACCGGATAAGGCACAGCCTCGCGGCGGAGAGAATGTTCGGCACGGTGATTATTTTCCCGTCCTGCTCTCTGTTCATGCGCATTGCCCCCTTTTGCGGTTCTCAAGCTTATTATATTGCCTTTCCCGGCGAATATGGCGCGCGCTTTTTGTTGATCTCCGCAACATTAACATATTGACGCTTTTTGCACAAAGTGTTATTTTTATTAAAAAGGTGAGAGGGGAACGCACATGAAAACGACAGTACTATATTTCAGCCCGACGGGCGGCACGGAAAAGGTGGCGCAGATAATCGCCGGAGAGCTTAAGGCGGACGCGCTGGATATCACGACCTTTGGCTATGACCTCAGCTACGACGCGGACGAGCTTTTTGTTCTTCTGCTTTCCGGTCTACGGCGGCCGGATACCCAGCCCGCTTTATAAGCGCATGGACGGCGTGCGCGGCGACAGGACGCCGGCCGTCATGGTCGCGGTGTACGGCAACCGCGCCGTGGACGACGCCCTTTATCGAGATGAGCGACCTTGCGCGCCGTCAGGGGCTTCCGCACCGTCGGCGGCTGTGAGATGATAGCGCCGCACTCGCTCGACAGAAGTATCGGCGGGGCCGCCCGACGACGGCGACGCGGCCAAGCTCAAGGGGCTTCCCTGAAGGGAGCTCATGGCCAAGGAGAGCGTTCACGACCGTTGCCATGCCCGGCAGCCACGATTATAAAAAGTATGACGGCCTGCCCTTCCATCCCGTCTCCGGCAAGGAGTGCAGCGGCTGCGGCACCTGCGCGCAGGAATGCCCCCACCGGCGCCATCGACCCCGGCGACCCAATGAAGCCCGACCCGGCCAGTGCATAAGCTGTATGCGCTGCATCAGCGTGTGCCCGTTTGAGGTGCGCCATCTTCCGCGCGCGATGAAGCTTGCGGCCGCGGCCTCGCTGAAGGTCATGTGCGCCGGGCGGAAGGAGCCGAAGTTCTTTACATCTGACCTGATGTGACCCGGCGCTGCCGTACCTGGGCCGTGCGGCTTTTGCGATGGCATGTCAATTCATAGTTGAGCCGCAGTTGACGCACGGTTTATCAACATGCGGCATAATAACACGCAGTATGATTGGGAGGCGCAATGGCACAGTATACACAGAAAGCGATTCTGAGCACGTTTCAGCAGATGCTGGAGGAAATGCCCTTCGACAAGATCACGGTGTCCGCGCTCGTGCGGCGCTGTGAGATAAGCTCCAACACCTTCTATTATCATTACAGCGATATTTATGACCTGCTGGATGTGGCTGCGCGGAGAGCTGAGCGTATACGTCTCCGGTGAAGCGCCGTATGACGACTGGCGCTATTCCACCAAGGCCTTCATGAAGGCCTGCGCCGCGCGCCCGAACATCGTTTATCATGTCTTCAACTCGCTCTCGCGCGACAGGATGGAGCGCTATGTGTTCTCGCTCAGCTCCGACGTGTTCTACCAAGCTTCGTCACGAAGTCCGCCGCCGCGTACTCCGTGCCGGAGGAGAAGCTATGCGAGATCGCCGACTTCTGCCGGTACTCCTTCGCCGGGTTCTTCCTGCGCTTCCTCTGGGGCCGCATGAAGGCGGATGTTGACGCCACGGTCGATAGCTATGCCGTGCTTGTGGACGGCTTCGTCGAAAACGCCGTGCGCAAGTTCCCGCAGCGCGCCTGATTTTGCACAAAGCGCGCGTATTGCCCCGAGTTTGCGCGTATTCTCCGCTTTCCCGTTTTCTCTTTTTTTGCGGGCGTATGGGATATGATGCATACATAAAATAATAACGGCTTGGCCGTGGAAAGGGGCATAATACAATGAAGAAATTTTTCTCGAAGCTTTTTAAAGGTCGTTCTCTGCGCCGGTGTTGCCGCCGCGGGGTATTTCGGCTATAAGAAGTTCATCAAAAGTAAAAGCGTTTTATAACCGCCCCGCCGCCACGGCGGGCACGGTCGTAAAGAAAACGGGCGCGGCAGCCTCCCAATGCCGCGCCCATTTTGTTTAAAATCATTCAGACTCCGCCGCTTGGGCAGAGCCTGAATGAAAAAAGGATGTAGAGGTATGAAAAGTATGAGTAAGAGAGTTAGCTTTGTTGTCACACGCCGAACAGAAGCTCGCCGTAGGTGGGGAAGGGCCAGTACTTCTCGGCCGTGAGGGTCTCGGCCTCGTCCGCGGGAACTCTCACAAGACTCATCTTGGGGATTATCTCGTCGCGGATGAAATTGGCCTGCGCCGTGATGTCGGCGGACATGCTCAGCGTCACCAGCGCGCTTTCAAGCTCGTCCACGGCGTCATCTATCTGCTCAAGCAGGGCGGACAGGCGGCGGATGCGCTTCTCCTCATAGCGGCAGCTCGCGCCCGCATCGGCGGCCTTCTTCGCGCGCACGGCGTCGGAAAGCTCGATGGTGTAGGCCTCTATCGCGGGAAGGATCTCCTTCTTGGCCATGTCCACCATGGTGTGCGCCTCTATGCTGACGGTCTTGCAGTAGTTTTCCATCATTATCTCGTAGCGGGAGCGTATCTCCGCCTCGGTGAACACCTTGTGGCGGATGAGCATATCCATGTTCTTCGCGCTCAGCACGGCGGGCATGCAGTCGGGCGTGGTGCGCAGGTTGAAGCAGGCCGCGCTTCTCCGTCGCTTCCTTTATCCAGCTGTCGTCGTAGCCGTTGCCGTTGAAGATGATGCGCTTGTGCGCGGTGATGCAGCTCGCTTTATAAGCTCGTGCAGCGCGCTGTCGAAGTCCTCCGCGCCCTCAAGCTTGTCCGCGAATACTCTCAGCGACTCCGCGACCGCGCTGTTGAGCATGATGTTGGCGCACGCGATGGAGTCGGACGAGCCGACCATGCGGAACTCAAATCGGTTGCCGGTGAACGCGAACGGCGATGTGCGGTTGCGGTCGGTCGTGTCGCTTGAAGAAGCGCGGCAGAGTGGGCACGCCAAGCTTCATCGCGGGCCTTCTCCGCGGCGCGTACGGCGCGTCATGCTCGATGGATTCAAGCACGGCCGTCAGCTCGTCGCCGAGGAAGATAGACACGACTGCCGGGGGCGCTTCGTTTGCGCCGAGGCGGTGGTCGTTTCCGGCCGTTGCCACGCTCATGCGCAGCAGATCCTGATACTCATCCACGGCCTTGATGACGGCGCACAGGAACAGAAGGAACTGCGCGTTGTCGTGCGGCGTCGCGCCGGGGGAGAGGAGGTTCATGCCCGTGTCGGTGGAGATGGACCAGTTGTTGTGCTTGCCGCTTCCGTTGACCCCCGCGAAGGGCTTTTCATGCAGCAGGCATACAAGGCCGTGCCTGTCGGCGACCTTCTGCATGATCTCCATGGTGAGCTGGTTATGGTCCGTGGCGATGTTCGCGCCCGCGTATATCGGGGCAAGCTCATGCTGTGCGGGCGCCACCTCGTTATGCTCGGTCTTTGCGAGCACGCCGAGCTTCCACAGCTCCTCGTCCAGATCGGCCATGAACTCCTCAACTCTCGGCTTTATCGCGCCGAAGTAGTGGTCGTCAAGCTCCTGCCCCTTGGGCGGCTTCGCGCCGAAAAGGGTGCGGCCGGTGAATATAAGGTCCTTGCGCTTTTTGTACATGTCCTTGTCCACAAGGAAGTACTCCTGCTCCGGGCCGACGTTCGGGCGCACACAGCGCACGTCGTCCTTCCCAAACAGATGCAGGATGCGCAGCGCCTGCCTGTTCAGCGCCTCCATCGAGCGCAGCAGCGGCGTTTTCTTGTCCAGCGCTTCCCCGCCGTAGGAGCAGAACGCCGTCGGGATGCAAAGCGTCTTGCCCTTTATAAAGGCGTAAGAGGTCGGGTCCCACGCGGTGTAGCCGCGCGCCTCAAAGGTGGCGCGCAGTCCGCCGGACGGGAAGGAGCTTGCATCCGGCTCGCCCTTTATAAGCTCGTCCCCGGAGAACTCTATGATAGCGCGCCCGTCGGGCGAGGGGCGATGAAGCTTTCGTGCTTCTCGGCGGTGATGCCGGTCATCGGCTGGAACCAGTGCGTGAAGTGCGTGGCGCCGTGCGCCATGGGTGGTCTAATATGTCGAATTCTGCTTCAGCCGTTCCGGTTTTGCGAACTTAGGAATAATTATGCACACTGATATTTATCGCGCCCGGACAGGTGTTCGGTGCGGAAGATGACAGCATGCAGTTTCCAACCAGATTGGCTACCTGCTTGTTCCATCCCGACCTGCTGCCGAATACACCTCTCAGGCAGGAATAATGAAGTGAATATTCGTTTAACACGAGACAAACGAGGCATTGCCTTAATTATTGGAAGAACAGCAGTCATCATGGATTCCACAAGATTCAATATGAATTGAACCATCCGATACCACCGTCACCTTAAAGAACCTCATCTGAACAGCATCAAGACGTTCGCCCACGATTACTGCACACGTTTCTATGACCGCCCAGTTCATCTGCACGACAAACCAAAACCGGACATCTCCGCAAAGTTTGAGCGGTTGCTTGACGAATAATACTTCAAAAGTGGGACTGCTAAACGGATAAGCTTGCCCACTGTACAGTATATTGCAGACAAAACTCTGCCTCTCGCCCAACTATTTCAATTTATTGAAAAAACAAGTTCCAACCCCCATACATTCATTCAACAAGTCTATTGAAACAGGACGAGAACATACATCTACAGACGACACACCGTTAATGAAATCGCCTATAATCTCAGTTTCAGTACCCCAACATTTTACCCACGACTGTTCAAAGAAAAGAGGTAGGTTACACTCCGAATGAATATGGGGCATAGTAATGCGGGGAGTGGATTAGTACAGAATGTTAGAACCCCCACTCTGCTTGCGCTTAACTTTTTCTTTCCTTCTGCGAAATTATATCCACCATTTCTGATTGGCTTCGCATCAGCTTGGCGTTACATAAGATGAGCCGCACAGCACCGCCTTAGAGCCGTTGAACAACTCGCTTTTATTGCCGTGCCGGACGGTGCGCTTGAGGTAGCCAACCGTTTCACTTCCGGCTGTTCCCATGCGTTCCATCTGTTGTGCTTGCAAAGCGCGTCAATCTTGAACCTGT
>VOFK01002844.1_pt1 | contig 11805 bp, 15 predicted proteins | sample 5384121 | NCBI WGS metagenome assembly VOFK01 (sample SAMN12384730, study PRJNA508395) | human gut metagenome | isolation source: healthy gut J | host: Homo sapiens | reverse complement strand
CAATGTTTCTGTTATCATACCGCGAACCGCCGCTTCTGTGTCAACGTCCGGAAGCGCTTTGCTGTCTGAGGATTTTGCGGTTGACGGCCCGTGCAGCGGCAGCTACAATAAAAGAAAAACGCAAAGGAGAATCTGCAATGGACGTAACGCGGATCCCGAAGATCGAACTGCACCTGCATCTGGACGGCGCTGTTCCGCCGGAGACGATGTGGCGGATGGCGCAGGGAGAAGCACGCTGCGCTGCCGGTGGACACGCTGGACGCATTTTACGCATGGCTCGTCAAAACAGCGGACTGCCGCGACGTGAATACATATCTTGCCCGGTTTGAACTTCCCCTGCAGCTGATGCAGGATGCGCCAAGGGCATCACACGCATTACCCGCGATGTGCTCACAACGCTTGCCCGGCAGGGACATGTTTACGACGAGCTCCGCTTTGCGCCGCAGCTGCATACGCGTGCCGGACTGCGGCAGCAGGACGCGATCGAAGCCGTGCTGGCAGGGCGGGAGCAGGCGCTGCGCGCCTTCCCGGACTACCGCTGCGGCATTCTGCTGTGCTGTATGTGCATCGGGCCCGGAGACGGTCAACATGGCGGAAAATCTCGAAACGGTGCGGCTGACGCGGGAGTATATCTCGGCTCCGGCGTCGTGGGCATGGATTGGCGGGCGCAGAGGGGATCGTTCCGCTGCGGAATTTCCACCGATTTTCGACCTGGCGCAGGGAGCTGGGCCACGTGCCACGCGGGCGACTCGCAGGGCCGGACACCGTGCGGGACGCGCTGGAGTTCGGCGCGAAGCGTATCGGGCATGGCCACCATATTTTTTGACGATCCCACGCCTGGCAGCGTGCGATTCAAAACGGCGTCACGCTGGAGATTTGCCCGACGAGCAATATCCAGTGCAAAACGCAGCCGTCTTATGCGCTGCATCCGGCGAAAAAGCTGCTGGACGCCGGGCTTCGTGTGTGCATCAGCACCGACAATATGACCCTCGCTGCCGTAACGCGCTGGAAGACGAGTACCGGCACTGCGTCGCGGACATGGGCTTTGCGCCGGATGACCTCGGCAAACCATGGCCCGCTTCGCGCTGGGACGCCGTTTTTACCGGAGCAGGAGAAAGCGGGATCTGGCTGGGAAATTTTAAATTAAAACAAATATTCGAATATTTCTTGACGCATCCACCTCCTCTGTGGTACACTTGCCGCAGAGGAGGCAGATATCATATGCTGAGTGAACAGGAGCTTTTGGAGATGGAGTCGGCCGCCCGCGCGCCATGCGCCGATGCGGCGGTGCGACCGCGCGGCACGTTTGCGCCGTTCGCTGCCTTTGAGCGGCTTCGGCGAGGCTGTGCAGGAGGCCGGACGGCTGGCGCAGGAGGATCGAGAGTCCGCTGAGCGCTCTGACAAGCTGCCGGACGACGCGCTTTTGATTTTGATCCCGATTTTTATGGACGGGATGCCTTGACAAACTTTTACTCTACAGATGTAGAATGCAGATATACTACAAATGTAGAGGAATGATGCACCATGGCAGAACGCATTCGGACGCTGCCGGACGCGGAGCTGGAAGTCATGCAGGCCGTCTGGGCCTGCGAAGCTCCGGCAAAGCGCGCGCAGCTCGCCGCGATTCTGGACAAGACCCACCCGATGGCCCCGACGACGCTTTTGACCGTTCTGTCGCGGCTGGCGGACAAGGGATTTCTGCGAATTGAAAAGACAGGCCGCAGCGCGGAATACCGGCCGCTGGTCGCGCGGGAGGACTATCTTGCCCGGCAGGGTCGGAAATTCTATGATACGCTCTGCGGCGGAAGTCTGCCCGCGTTTGCCGCCGCGCTGTGCGCAAGCGGCTTAACGGCGGAGGAGCTGGAGGAGCTGCGCGAGCTTCTGCGGGAGGGCACGCTATGAGTATGGCAATGGCGGTCCGTCTGGTGCTCGGGTGCGATCGGCGGGCTGGTCGCGTGGGTCGTCTGGGACCGCTCCGAGCGGGAGCTGGCAGACCGGCGGGTAGGGAAGCATGAGCGGCCGCGCTTCCTGCCATTCGGCGGCTATTATTATCTGCCAATGATGATGCTGCTCTATCCGATTCTCGGTGTGATTGTCGGTGGGGCGCAGATGGCGGTGCAGCTCACGCTGTGCGCGCTGATGCGCGTGTTTCTGGAGCTGGGGGTCTATTATGTGCTCCTGATGGCCGTGATGCCGTGGCTGCGCAGATGGGTCTCCGCTCGCGTGTGCGCGATGCTCTGGCTGCTGCCGGACTGGATATACGTGTTTGTCGGCAGGCTCGATTTGCCCACGGACGGGAAAAAGCTCGTCCTGCATGCGCCGGGGACGCTCGTCTATGTGCTGCTGGCCGTCTGGGCCGTAGGCGCGGTGGGCGTGATGGTCTGGAAGATCGGGTCGCACCTCGCGTTCCGCCATCGGATTTTAAAAAACGCCGTTCCGGTCACGGACCGGCAGACGCTGTATGTCTGGGAGCTCGAGCTGGAGCGCGCGTGGATCCAAAAATGCAAGTGGAAGCTCGTGCGCTCCGACGCGGTCACGACGCCGCTGTCCATCGGCCTGTATAACCGGACGACCCGCATCGTGCTGCCCATGCGCGAGTATACGCAGGAGGAGCTGTCGCTCATCCTGCGGCATGAGATCATCCATATCTCCCGCGGCGACCCGGAGGCGAAATTCTTCCTGACGTTCTGCACGGCCATGTGCTGGTTCAACCCCCTCATGTGGGCCGCCATGCGCAAGAGCGCCGACGATTTTGAGCTGAGCTGTGATGAATCTGTGCTGCTGGACGAGCCGCAGCCCGTTCGGCGGCAGTACGCAGAGCTGTTATTGCAGACCGCAGGCGACGAGCGGGGCTTTACGACCTGCCTGTCCGCGACGGCGGGCGCACTGCGCTACCGGCTGAAAAATATCATGACGCCGGGAAAGAAGCGCACGGGCGCGATTTTGGTCGGGCTGACGCTGTTCGTGCTGGCCATGTGTTCCGGCTATGTGGCGCTGGCCTATGACGCGCAGCCGGGCGCGCAGCGGATCTTCGACGGGCAGGACTTAAACGCCGTGACGGTCAGCAGCGTCGACCCGTGGAACGACCCGCGCGGCAAGGACGGCACCTGCATGGACGAAGACGCGCTGAAGGACTATCTCGCGTCGCTGGAGCCGGAATTGTATACAGAGAAGCTCGACGAATACGCCTCCGGCGAACAGCGGGAAGCTGACCGTCATGCTTGAAACGCCGCAGGGGCGGCTGAGCGTCCGCCTGCTGGATCAGGCGGTTCACGTCACGCGCCTGTGGGGCGGCCCGGATTTTCATTCGGACAGCTATTATCTGAAAACTTCGCCTGTTGACTGGGACTATCTCGACACGCTCATCGCGCCGGTGCCGAATCTTCAACTTTTTTCCTGAACAACAGGGTGGACCGCGTTGTGCCGCTCCCTGACGCGGACGGCGGCAGGACGGAACGGTCAGAGTTCTGCTGGCGTCCGAGGACTGGCGCTATAACGAGTATCGAAACGAAGATGTGCAGGAGGTGCAGCTGGGCTTTTCCCTGCCGCTGGCCGGGCCGTACACCGTAACGGTCGAGCCGCTGCGCGGCGGCGCTCGGCAGACGCTCACGCAGGACGATCTGCCCGGCGACTGTCTCCCGCTCACCGGTCCCAATGCGAAATATACCGTCGCCGCCGACCTGCAGGGCGAGGACGGCGCGGTCTACCACGCACAGTATGTTTTCATATTCCGAAAAGAAGCATCCTGAACATAAACCAGCGGCTGCCCGACGCGAAGGAAAGCCGGATCATGAACTTGACTTGTGGGTACTGCAAGCTTAGAATGGAGCTATCTACCAGAACCTGTTGAAGGAAGGATTGTATGCGGCTCTTTGAGAAAACGCCGGAGGCGATGACCGGCAGCAGGATCGCCGCCGTTGATTACGCGAAAACGCTTGCGATCGTCTGCGTGGTGATGATCCATGTATCCAGCGAGGTCCTGCTCGGCAGGCAGATCGGGAGCGCTGCGTGGCTGGAAGGCCTGTTCTGGAGCAGCCTTGCAAGAGGTGCTGTTCCGCTGTTTCTGATGTGCAGCGGCGTTCTGTTTCTGGATAGAAGCGGCGGCCTGTCCGTCCGGCGCATCTGGAAACGGAACATTCCGCATATTCTGCTTGCGCTGCTTGTCTGGGCGGCTGTTTACAAGCTGGTTCCGCGCTTTCTGCACGAGAAGCTCACCGCAGAAGCGCTGCATACGATTTTGCTGGAATTGCTGCGCGGCCAGCATGAGGGCCATCTGTATTTCCTGCATATCATGCTGCTGGTATATGCCGCGCTGCCGGTCACATAACGTTTGCGGCAAATGCGGATGAAAAAACGGAGCGCTATGCGCTGGCCTTCTGGATCGTATCCGGCGTGCTCCTTCCGACGGCCAAGGGCCTCGGGCTTCTCCAAGCGTTTTCCGGCATTTTTCTGCAATGGCCGCTCACGCTGGCCTGGGGTGCGATCGGCTGCACCTGGCTGGGGCATTTTCTGATAAAGCGTAAGCCGCTCCCGGTACATTTGACGGCTGCAATGATCCTCGCTGGATTTCTCATCTGCTTTGCCGGTACGTGGCTCCGATCTGTCCGGGCAGGAAAGCTGTCCGCGCAGCTGCTGGAGGGGTTGTCGCCGGGGCCGTGCCTCATCGCGGCAGGCTTCTTTTCGCTCTGTATTCGGATTGGGAAAAAGGAAAACAGAAAAATGGAACGTATAGCAAAGGCGTTATCCAGCGGCTCGTTTTGTGTGTATCTGGTGCATCTGCTGGTTCTGCGTGTGCTGGCCCATGTTGGCTTTTCAACCAGCTGCTTCCGCCCAGCCGTTTCGGTCCCGTTCCTTACGCTGCTGTGCCTCCTGGAAGTTATTGCATCTATTTGATTTTAAAAAGGATCCCGTGGGTCAACCGCTGGCTCATTTGATCTGCACAGCGTTTGCTGACAGAAAAGCACAATAAAGAAGGGGCTGTCTCTTAGTGAGACAGCCCCTCTAAATTAAGGCTTATTCTTCCGGGCTGAACTGGTCCTTGCCAACGAGCACAGGGGGCAGACCCAGTCTTCGGGGAACGTCCTCCCAAGGCGTGCCGGGGGCTACGCCGTTGTCGGGATCGCCGACCTCCGGGTCATAGACATAGCCGCAAATATCGCAGACATATTTCATGTTCAAATTCTCCTTTATTCTCAGCCGCTGAGCCGCTCGGAGAAGACGGCCATGATTTTATCGTGGCATCCGCCGCAGCCGGTCGAGCAGCTGGTCAGCTTCTGTACCTCGGCAAACTCCTTCTCCACATCGGAGAAGCGCGCGCTTCTCTGTAGAGCGTCGTCAATGTCCGCCAAGGTCACATGCTTGCAGTTGCAGATCACGGTGTTTTCCGTGTAGTCCATCTTACTTGAAGTAGCGCTCCAGCAGGCCCTTGAGCGCGCGGCCGTGTCTGGCTTCGTCCTTGGCCATTTCATGGACAGTGTCGTGGATGGCATCGAGGTTGTTCTTCTTGGCACACTTGGCCAGATCGAACTTGCCCTGCGTTGCGCCGAATTCGCAGTCAACACGCCACTTGAGGTTGTCCTTCGTGGTGGCCTTCATGTTGGGTTCGAGATCCTCGCCGAGCATCTCGGCGAATTTGGCGGCGTGTTCCGCCTCTTCGTAAGCGGCCTTTTCCCAGTACAGGCCGATCTCCGGATAGCCCTCGCGGTGGGCGATGCGGGCCATGCAGAGATACATACCGACCTCGGAGCATTCGCCGTTGAAGTTGCCTTCAGCTGGTCGAAGATGTACTTCTTGTCAGCCTCGGAGATGTCGGGGTTATTCTTGACGGTCTTGGCATAGACGCCGTATTCATGCTCGGCAGCCAGGGTCAGCTCGCCCTTGACTTCCTCGAACATGTTGCTCTTTGCATGACAGACGGGGCATTCCGCCGGGGCAGCGTCGCCTTCGTAGATGTAACCGCAGACTTTGCAAACAAATTTCTTCATGATAAATTCCTCCGTAAAATATTTTTAATGATAAAATTGTGGATAGATGAATGTCAGTGCGCGTCCTTTTTCACGCAGTCGGCGCAGACGCCAGTGACGGCGATGCGGCAGCTTTCAACCTTGGAGCCTGCCTGCCGTTCAACCTCGGAAAGGGTATCCGCGGGAAGTTCCAGCCAGTTAATATCACTGACCGCGCCGCAGACACGGCAGATAAGTGCGCGTGGGGTCGGTACGGAAGTCAAAGCGTTCGAGTCCGTTGTAGACGCCGACGGAATCGATCGTGCCCTCGTCCTTGAACATGGCGAGGTTTCGATAGACCGTCGCGAGCGACAGGTCAGGGATGGTGGGCTTGAGCTGCGTGTAGACCCACTCCGCCGTCGGGTGGCTCGTTGTACAGCGCAGACATTCGAGAATTGCATTGCGTTTGCGGCTGTGCTTACGGGCAATGGACATGGGCTGATCTCCTTTGATGAATTAATATTGATAATAATTATCATTACGGTTATAGTATATCCATGTACCCGCCATTTGTCAATAGGGTTTTGAAAAAAATTTTTGATATTTCGAACAGCTCAGAAAATTTGTAATTTCTCCCCTTGGGCAATAAAGGATTCCCCCTATCCGGGAAACTACGAAGCGGGCCAAAAGGGAGGGACGCTTCTTCCAAAGGGCCTGAGGGGATTCGAACGCTGCAAATTTAGGAGCACTGCGACATCATGTAAAACCTTGGTAGGGGCGGGGCTCTGCTCCGCCCGGCAGTACGAGCTGTTTTTTACGGAAATCTGCGGCGAACCCGCATTATTTTTTGTGATCGATGATAGATTTTACAGTGTAGGAACTCATATTAGGGTGTATCTGAAAACTCCCAACGCACCCGGACAGCGGACCTTTTCACGCTGCGCTGCACCATTTTTCCCTTTGAAATACGTCAGTATTCCTGCGAAAAAATGTCTTGCTCAGCGCAAAAATTTCTCGCTGCCGGTCACATTGGGAGTTTTCAGATACACCCTAGAAATTTACTGCCATCAGCATTTTCTTTTTACTTCTCCAAAAGAAAACGCTGGCAAAAGAAAACGAGCCCGGAGGTTTCGATTTCCTCCGGATCTTCTTGAACCGACCTAGGGTGTATCTGAAAAACTCCCAACGCACCCGGACAGCGGGTTTTGCGGTGCGCTGCGTCATTTTTCCTTGAAATACGTCAGTATTCCTGCGAAAAAATGTCTTGCGCAACGCAAAAATCCCTCGCTGCCGGTCACATCATGAGTTTTCAGATACACCCTAGAAAACCCCTTCGGTTTTCTTGGATCTTTCCCGCGAAGCTTAAAGCAGCTCAAAATTTCTGATGCACCCAAGTAACCCAAGAGACGCATTTGCCGTGCAGAATTACTTCATAAACCGCTTTATTATCCCGAGTTTTTTCTCCGAATACGGGTGATACCGCATCGGAAGATCGAGCCATGTCGATTTTTTGACGATGCTGCGTGCGTGCGTGAACGTGTCGAAGCTTTTTTGCCGTGATAGCTGCCCATGCCGCTGTTTCCTACGCCGCCGAAAGGCATGTGTGTAGTAGCAAGATGGATGATCGTGTCGTTGATGCAGCCGCCGCCGAAGGAGCAGGTATCCAGCACGCGGCGTTCGGCTGCCTTGTCAGACGTGAACAGATACAGTGCCAACGGCTTTTCCCGGCTGCGGATGAAATTAATGGCCTCGTCCAGTCGGTCAAATTCCAGCATGGGCAGGATTGGCCCGAAGATTTCTTCCTGCATAACGGGGCTGTCCGGGGAAACTCCGCCCAGCAGCGTGGGCGCAACGAAGCGCGTTTTTTCGTCAAATTCTCCGCCGACCACAGCTGTCTGTCCCTCCAACAGCGCCGTCACGCGGGCAAAGTGCTTTTCCGAGACGATCACGGGCATTTCGTCCATTTTGCCGTCCGGGAAGAATTCGCGCAGCGCCTGCCTGTATGCCTCGATGAACGCGGGTTTGACCGATTTCTCAATCAGCAGATAGTCCGGCTCCACGCAGGTCTGACCGGCATTCAAGACCCTTTACCGAACGCGATGCGCCGCGCGGCCAGCTTCACATCGGCGGTTTTATCCACGATGGCAGGGCTTTTGCCGCCAAGCTTCGAGCGTGACGGGCGTGAGGTGCTTGGCCGCAGCCTCCATCACGACCTTGCCGACGGCGACGCTGCCGGTGAAGAAAATGGTGTCAAAGCGCTGCGACAACAGCGCGCTGTTTTCCGCACGTCCGCCTTCGACAGCGGCGATATAGCGCGGGTCAAAGTTCTCGGCAATCAGCTTCGCAATGGCCGCGCTGGTCGTCGCGCGGGGGCATAAGCCGACGGCTTTACGATGGCGCAGTTGCCACCGGAGATCGCGCCCACCAGCGGCGACAGGCAGAGTTGAACGGGATAATTCCACGGCGAGATGATCAGCGCAACGCCATACGGCTCCGGCGAGACGAAGCTTTTGGCCGGGAACTGCGCCAGCGGCGTCGGGACGGCGCGCTCACGCATCCAGCCCTTCAGGTGCTTCAGATGAAAACGCACTTCCTCCAATACCATGCCTGTTTCGCACATGTAGACCTCCATGGGGGCCTTGCGGAAGTCCTGATACATGGCCTGCTCCAGCAGCGCTTCGTTTGACCGCAGCGCCTGCTGTAATTTTTTCAGCTGCTCCATCCGGAACGCATAGGGCCGCGTTGCGCCGGAGAGAAAATATGCCCGCTGCGCGCGGACGAGTTCTTGAATATCCATATGGATTCTCCTTTTCAAAACGCCGGAAGCAATCGCTTCCGGCGTTTTTGAATCATGTTACTTGCTGAAGGAAAGCAGCTTCTGATATGCGGCTTCCCATTCCGGCGTGTGATGCGGCTCATAGGTGCTGACGGCCTCGGAACGGCGCACAACGGTGCGCAGTTCGTCCATCGTCTGAATATCGCCCAGCGCCATGGCCTGCGCGAGCAGATTGCCGATGGCAGCGCCTTCCACGGGGCCGGTCACGACGGGGCGGTCAATGGAGTCCGCCGCAAACTGGTTGAGCAGCTTGTTCTGGCAGCCGCCGCCGACGATGTTCAGCGTATCGATGCGCTGGCCCTTGATCTCCTCGAGACGCTCGAGCGCCCAGCGGTATTTAAGCGCGAGGGATTCATAGATGCACCGCGCGATCTGCCCGACAGTCTCGGGTACCGGCTGGTTCGTTTCGCGGCAGAAGTCCTGAATTTTCTCGACCATCCGGCCTCCGGCAAAGAATTCGCCGTAGTCGGGGTCGAGGACAGAACGGAAGGGCTCTGCCTTCTTTGCCTCCTCGACAATATCGTTCCAGCTGAGGCTCATGCCGGCCTTCTGCCAGTCGCGGCGGCACTCCTGAATGAGCCACAGGCCCATGATGTTCTTTGAGAGGCCGGAAGCCGCCCTGAATCGTGCCTTCGTTGGAGAAGTTCGCGTCGCGCACGGCGTCCGTCAGAATCGGTTCGTCCGTCTCCACACCGAACAGCGACCAAGTACCGCTGGAGCAGAACGCAAAGCTGCCCGTGCCGGGGATGGCGGCCACGGCAGAGGCCGTGTCGTGCGTGCCGACGGCGGCAATTTGTGCTGATTGATGCCGAGTTCTGCGGCCAGTTCCGGACGGAGTTTTCCACGAAGGCGTGCCCGCACGGTCAAGCTTCGTAAAGATTTTCTTGGGAAGGCCCAGCGCGTCGATCGTCTGCCAATCCCAGTCCTTCGTGGTGGGGTTATAGAGCATGGAGGTCGTTGCGTTGGTGTATTCCGTCTTCGCTTCGCCCGTCAGGAAGAAGCCCAACAGGTCGGGCAGCATCAGCAGTGTCTGCGCTGCGTCCAATGCGGGGTCGTGCTGCCGCTTGCGGCGGTAAAGCTGGTAGACGGTGTTGAAATTCATGGTCGCATGCCCGTGCGGGCGAAAAGCGTCTTAAAATCGACGATTTTCCACGCCTCTTCCATATCTGCGTCAACCGCGTAGCGGTACGAACGCGGATTGGACAGCAGCTGACCGTTTTGGTCGAGCAGACCGTAATCAACGCCCCAGGTATCGATGCCGATGCAGTCCAACTCGCCGACATTTGCGTTCTTGAACGCAAGCAGACCCTGCTTGAGCTGGTTGTAGAGATACGGCAGATCCCAGTAGAACACGCCGTTCATCTCGATGTAGTTGTTTTCAAACCGATGCAGCTCGCGCATGGTGATTGTCTCGCCGTCGAACTGGCCTAAGAATCGCGCGGCCGTTGCTCGCGCCGAGGTCGAACGCCAACAGGTTTCTCATGGTGTCATGCCCCTTTCGTTTTGGCTCAGCAGATGGCAGAGCCGGTCTTTTCGTGCTCGATCAGCTTCCAGGTCGCGTCGATCAGGTTGGAGAACAGCGGGTTTTCCATGGCCTTGATGACGAACGACTGGCGCGGGGAGTTGATGTCCTCGCCCGAGACCTGGAACAGACCGTTTTCGTCGCAGAGACGGCGAAGTCTGGTCAGCTGCTCCGGCGTGTTGCGTGTCGGCATATAGGTGACAGCGCGGATGCCGCAGCTTTTGAAGCAGGCGATCACGTCGTCCAGGTAATCGTCCTCAAACTTCTGCGCCTTCTTGTCGCCTGTGACGGAGGCCGTCACGTCGCCAAGATACGCGTAGCACAAAAAGCGCGTCGATGTCATTGCACAGCTTGGCCACGTCGCGCACGTTCGGGCATTCCTCCGTCGCATCGATATAAATTTTCGGCACGAACGCCGATTTTAAAATGCCCAGCAGGTCATACTCGTAGAACGGGTATGCCGTGTCCAGCATCTGGGCCTGCTGCTTGGCAGACAAGTTCAGACCGATGGAGGCGAGGTAGTCCACCATTGGCTGGCCCTTTCCGGCTTTTACAACCATTTTCTTTGCCAGCGCGTACATGAGATGGCGCTCGGTTACGCCGCCGTCCTCTTCTGCTTCACTCAGCGGGAGCACGTCGCGGTCGTAGTCCAGCGCGATGCCGTCCAGCAGCGCGTTGATTTTTTCAACCATCGCGCGGTTCCGGCGGCCTCTGGCTGCGCGGTAGGGCGCGAACCATGCGTTGAGCGTTTCAATTTTGTCGTGCGGAACGGACTGGATGGTCATGTAGCTGACGCCGACCTGATCGGGGTTGTTCGTGCGCTTGCCCTGCATCGCGGTGCCGTCCATCGAGGCGCGGCACTCCATGCCGACGGTCACCGGCATACCGATCAGCTCTGCCGCCGCGAGGAATTCCCGCGCGCCGGAAATGGAGTCGTGGTCAATGATGCCAGCTGTGCACAGGCCTTCCATCCGCGCGGCGTAGACCGCGGCGGTGGGGGAGTAGGGCGAGAACGAATAGGTCGTATGAATATGATTGTTGATGTACTGCGGCACCATGGGCGGGAATTCGGTGGTCTTCAGAACCTCCTTGAGATTTGCAAGGCGCTCTTCCCGCGTGGGCGCGTTGAGTTTGTTCAGAATGTCGATCTCGATCATCGCACGGCCCTCAGTTCAGCATGACCTGACCGCCGGTGACGGGGATGGCCTGACCAGTCTCGTACTTCTGCTCGACGCAGTACATGACGGCGCGCGCCACATCGACAGGCAGGCAGCCGCGGTTCATCGGAACCTTGGCCTCGTAATAACGGCGCACGTCCGCGACGGTCTTTGCGCCGGGAACCTGCCGCCTCGAGATACTGCACGAACAGACCGCGCACCGGGTCGGACCACAGCGGGCCATCGAGGAAGTTGCCCGGGCAGAGACAGCGTTGACCTTGATGTTGTACGCGCACAACTCCAGCGCGAACGACTGCGCGTCAGACCGATGCCGCCGAATTTGGAACC
>VOFK01002659.1_pt1 | contig 11821 bp, 18 predicted proteins | sample 5384121 | NCBI WGS metagenome assembly VOFK01 (sample SAMN12384730, study PRJNA508395) | human gut metagenome | isolation source: healthy gut J | host: Homo sapiens | reverse complement strand
CATGTCATATTATATACTCCCAGTGCCCTGAAAGAGTATAAGTCTTCATCGGCATGAGTAAAAGACTCCAGTTTGTTTTCCGTATAAATTCTACTATACGTATTGTGTACATAATTTCCCGTTATGTTTATATGAATACGCTGCCGGGAAGTGGGATAGAATATGCCATCCACACACACAGAAGGTTTCAGGTTCTTTTCTGTTGTCGAACTCAAAGACAAGACATCCTCATACGTATTGTTTTCATAATGCAGCAGATTACTTTGATTATTCTCAGGAGTAGATTTGCCCACCAGTCCTGCAAGAGCATAGATATTATACTTCTCCGCTTTATAATTTACCTTAAACTGTGCATATTGCTGATTATCGCGCAAAAGAGCGTTTTGATTGACTAATGTTCTATGGATATAGGAATCTGATATATTCATCTTTTCCGTTTTGTTTTCCTGAATGCCATTATATTTATTCATGCCATATCCACCAAAAAAGGTATAGCTCCATTTGTTGCGATCCAGTTTCGCTCCCAAATTGTAATTACCGGAAAGATAGCCAATATTCTGCCATCCGTCCAATGAGACATACCCGCCCAGTTGATATGTCTTCGTTACATAATTAATGGAAGCTATATCCCCGATATAAATGCCCGAAGGGATATCATAATATTCTACTTTCTCAATATCTTTCGGGCGTAGGTTCTGTATTTCACGCAATTCTGCCTTAACACCATTTATATAAAGAGTAGCCTCTCCTCTTGCCGTTTTAACAACTCCTTTGTTGGCATTTACATTAAGTCCCGGAATCATTAAGTTATAAAGCAAATCATAGCCGGAATAAGCATGTTTCTTTTGTATTTTATCCGGAATTACCACAACATGATCTTTTTTACGTATTAAAGAATTTCCTCTTATAATAACTTCATCCAGCAAGACATCATCGCCGTCCAACACAAAAAGAAGCTAAAAGTATTGTCAGAATCCGACACTTGTATGTCTTTATACAAAGTGGAATAGCCAACGTTGCTGATTCTTACAATATATTTTCCAGATTGTACATTAGGAAATGTAAAAATGCCCAAGCTATCAGAAATGCATCCCTTTACCAAAACAGAATCCGTACCCAATAACTGAATGGTAGAAAAAGGCACTTCCTCCTTATTTATATCAACTATCTTACCTTTCACAACATATTGAGCTTGCAATGGCAGAACTATATATAAAATCAATAACCCAAAGAAGATTTTTTTATGCATATACAACAGCCTGTTAAATTTTTAAATAAAAAAGTAGGTCAAGTCCTCCCGATTCATTATATTAAAGGTTTCCTACATCTATAATAATGAATAGAAACGAACTTGACTAATATATGCGATAATTAACGCTGCTCTGTCTGATTAAATGGCAAAGATAAACAAATGGCGTGAGAAGTTCATGCTTGAAGTGCTACTTTTTTCTATGATGTCGGTAAAAGTGTTGTGCCACAACATTTTTCTTATGCGACGATTTATTTCCATTTTAGGAATTGAGCCTGACAAGGAAATAAATCGAAAGCTATGGGAAGAAGGGATTAGATTTGCAGCCATTGCAGCATAAATGTTAATTCAAAAATTAACGGACTATTATACTATGAATACCTACTTCTAATTCTTTTTCTAATCTTACCCAAAAGCCTTGTCCGTTTTTTTAAGGTGTAATTTGTTGAATGATAGGTGAATATACGTTGCAATTTCTATAAATGCAGGTTCAAAAACTCATAAAGGTGGTCCCTGGTCCTAGTGGTCCTAAAAATAGAGCTATATATTTAAAAATCAGATGGTTAATTTGTTTGTTCCGATGGGCGGTTTCGCATATTTGACCGAGAGTGGTGTTTGCTTTCGGTACGTTGCGAAAAAGACCTTGGAGTTTTTGTTAAAGTTCAAGGTCTTTAAAAAAAACTCCAAGGTCTTTTTGTAAAACACTTTAGTGTTTTTTGCAGAATCTTTTCCGAGTTGTCTTAATGGCAATGTCCACATTCACAACCTTCGTCATGGCTGCCGCAACCGTTTCCGCAGTCTCCACAACTACATCCGCAACCTTCACCACTCATTGCATTCAGCATTTCCTGAATTTCTTCATTTGTGGCCGGACGTGATTCTGTTACTTCACCCACAAATGTCAGGTCTTTACCTGCATGGGGATGATTCAGGTCTACAGTCACTGTGTCGGCAGTCACTTCGCCCACAGTGGCATAGAAATGATGTCCTTCATTGTCTTGCAAAGGAATAACGGCTCCTTCGAAGATACGTTCTGCATCAAAGACACCATCGATGGTGAACATATCTTTGGATACAGTGCGTACACCTTCGGGCATATATTCTCCGTAAGCTTCTGCGCTTGGAATGACGAAATCGAATTTATCGCCTTTGTTCAGGGCGGCAACTTCGCTTTCAAAACGTTCAAGCGTGGTTCCCAATCCCGAAATGAATTGGAAAGGGTGCTCTGCGGTTGCTTCTTCTACTAATGTTTTTTGACCGTCTTGCATAACGTACAGTTTGTATGCTACGGTGATGTACTTATTTTCCATGTTTTTTATATTATAAATGTACTGAATTATGTGCGGGAATTGCTTTCCCGACGTGCAAAGATACAAATTAATTCATATCCCGACGGGTTATTCTATTTATATTAATAGACTTTGGTATATGTTTTTCTATGGCCGGTGTAACTTGTGTGATTTTCAGGTTTGCCTTTTTATATATAATAATCATGTTCTTGTTGGTATTGAAATATGATGGTGATAATTCAGAAGCTAAAATTGGATATGCAATGATGGCTTTGGAAGCTTATGGCTGTAAAGTTAATCATAAGAGCAATTATGATTTTTATCGCATTAAACAAGAGATTGATAGAAAGCAGCCTGTATACAGTATATGTTCCTTTTGAAAATTCAGGAGGTCTTAATAAGAAAACGCACGGCTTTGTGATAAAATGATTATTTAAAAGCCTGTTTGGTTACGAATAATAATTTATAAGAAAAAAAATCTTCATTTTATTTGTTTGTTACGAAAAACGCTTTACCTTTGCACTCATCAAAGCAACAAAGAAAAAAGATATATGAACGTTACTACTCTAAATAACCTGGCAGTCCTGCATATTATTCGCTTCGTGGTGATTACACCGGGAGAGTGAGAAAGGTTGTGTATGTGTAGTTGTACATATAAAGATATATTTGAAGGCCTTTCTCACATGAATGAGAAAGGCTTTTTTAGTAAAAGAAAGTTAGGACGTTTTAGACAATAGAATAAAATGAAAAATCAGTTACGAAGCTCTTATAGCACACAAGGTCGCCGAATGGCTGGGGCAAGGGCCCTTTGGGTGGCAAATGGCATGAAGAAAGAAATGATGGGAAAACCCATTATTGCAATAGTAAACTCGTTTACGCAATTTGTCCCCGGACATACGCACTTGCACGAGATAGGTCAGCAGGTGAAGGCTGAAATTGAGAAGTTGGGATGCTTTGCTGCCGAATTTAATACCATTGCCATCGATGACGGTATCGCGATGGGGCACGATGGGATGCTTTATTCACTGCCGAGCCGGGATATCATTGCCGACAGCGTGGAATATATGGTCAATGCCCATAAAGCGGATGCGATGGTATGCATCAGTAACTGTGACAAAATTACTCCGGGTATGCTTATGGCGGCCATGCGGCTGAATATTCCCACTGTGTTTGTATCGGGAGGACCGATGGAAGCAGGAGAATGGAACAACCGGCATCTCGACTTGATTGACGCGATGATTAAATCGGCAGATTCATCGGTCAGTGATGAAGAGGTGGCTCAAATAGAGAATAATGCTTGTCCCGGTTGCGGCTGTTGCTCGGGAATTTTACCGCCAATTCTATGAATTGTCTGAATGAGGCTATCGGATTGGGACTGCCGGGGAAACGGAACGATTCTGGCTACTCATGCCAACCGTACCCGGCTGTTTAAAGATGCGGCCGCATTAATTGTGAAGAATGCATATAAATATTATGAAGAAGGGGATGACAGCGTGTTGCCGCGAAGCATTGCCACGCGTGATGCTTTCCTCAATGCCATGACGTTGGATATAGCTATGGGAGGGTCTACCAATACGGTTCTTCACTTGTTGGCTATTGCCCACGAAGGCGGAGTGGACTTTAAAATGGATGACATCGATATGCTTTCACGTCGTGTACCTTGTCTTTGCAAGGTAGCTCCCAATACACAGAAATACCACATTCAGGATGTAAATCGTGCGGGAGGTATCCTTAATATATTAGGTGAACTGGCCAAAGGCGGTCTGTTGAAAACGGATGTGAACCGTGTGGATGGTATGACACTGGCCGATGCTATCAGAAAATACAGTGTGACCGTAGATGAACCGGATGCTGAGGCTAAACGTATTTACTCTAGTGCACCGGGTAATAAGTTCAATATTACTTTGGGCTCTCAGAATGCTGCTTACAAAGAACTCGACACCGATCGTGCCAATGGTTGTATCCGTGACTTGGAACACGCTTACAGCAAGGACGGTGGGTTGGCTGTACTGAAGGGAAATATCGCTCAGGACATTTGTGTGGTGAAAACAGCCGGAGTGGACGAAAGTATCTGGAAGTTTTCGGGATCCGGCCAAGGTGTTTGATTCACAGGATGCTGCTTGCGAGGGTATCTTGGGAGGAAAGGTGGTCAGTGGTGATGTCGTAGTAATTACCCACGAAGGGCCGAAAGGTGGTCCCGGTATGCAGGAAATGCTTTATCCTACTTCTTATATCAAATCAAAACATCTTGGAAAGGAGTGTGCTTTGATTACTGACGGACGTTTCAGCGGAGGTACATCAGGATTGAGTATCGGACATATTTCTCCTGAAGCTGCCGCAGGCGGCAACATCGGAAAGATAGTGGATGGCGATATTATCGAAATCGATATTCCGAACCGCAGTATCAATGTGAAACTGAGTGATGAAGAGCTTGCGGCGCGTCCCATGACTCCGGTGACCCGCAACCGCTATGTACCGAAGAGTCTGAAAGCCTATGCTGCCATGGTGAGTTCGGCAGACAAGGGCGGTGTGAGAATCATTGACTAATAAAAAAGAATAGATATTATATGGCAAAAGAACAAATAACAGGAGCAGAGGCCTTGATGCGTTCCTTGGAGTATCAGGGAGTAAAGACTCTTTTCGGATATCCGGGAGGCTCCATCATGCCTACTTTTGATGCTTTATATCATCATCGAGATACATTAAATCATATATTGGTTCGTCACGAACAAGGAGCTGCTCATGCGGCACAAGGTTTTGCCCGCGTGTCGGGTGAAGTGGGAGTCTGTCTGGTTACCAGCGGTCCCGGTCTTGCCACGAATACTATCACCGGCATTGCTGATGCCATGATTGACAGTACGCCTATTGTGGTGATTGCCGGACAGGTGGGGGCTTCGTTCTTGGGAACAGATGCGTTTCAGGAGGTTGATTTGGTGGGTATCACTCAACCTATCTCCAAATGGAGCTATCAGATTCGTCGGGCAGAGGATGTGGCTTGGGCAGTGGCACGCGCTTTTTATATTGCCAAAAGCGGACGTCCCGGTCCTGTTGTGCTGGACTTTGCCAAGAATGCTCAGGTAGAAATGGTGGACTATGAACCGATGAGGCTTGATTTTATCCGTAGTTATGATCCTGAGCCCAACCCGGATAAAGGGTGTCTTCAGGAAGCTGCCGAACTGATAAACGGTGCTCGTAAACCATTGGTTTTGGTCGGTCAGGGAGTGGAGCTTGGTAATGCACAAGATGAATTGCGTGCCTTTGTCGAGAAAGCCGATATGCCTTTGCGGATGCACTCTTTGCTGGGACTTTCTGCCTTGCCTACCGACCACAGGCTCAATAAAGGTATGCTGGGTATGCACGGTAATCTCGGTCGAATGTCAAAGACCAATGAATGTGATGTGTTGATCGCCGTGGGAATGCGTTTGATGACCGTGTGACCGGCAAACTTGATACATACGCCCGACAAGCAAAGATCATTCATCTGGATATCGATTCATCGGAAATAGATAAGAATGTAAAGGTGGATGTGCCTGTCTTGGGTAATTGCAAGCAGACACCTTGCTATATTGACGCAACTTATCGGCGAAAATGAACATACCGAATGGATTGATAGCTTTGCCGAATATGAAAAGACGGAATATGAACAGGTAATCAGGAAGGAGATTCATCCTGTGAAGGTGCGCTGAATATGGGCGAGGTGGTTCGTGCTGTGAGCGAGGCTTCGCATCACGAAGCTATTTTTGGTGACCGATGTAGGACAAAACCAGATGATGGCGGCACGTTACTTTTAAGTATAGCAAGAATCGTAGTATTGTTACTCCGGCGGATTAAACCATGGGCTTTGGTCTTCCTGCTGCAATTTGTAGGGCCACTTTCGGTCGTCCTGACCGCACTGTGTGCGTGTTTATGGGTGACGGAGGATTGCAGATGAATCTTTCAGGAACTGGGGACCATTATGGAACAGAAAAGCTCCGTAAAGATTATTTTGCTGAACAATAATTATCTGGGCAATGTTCGTCAGGGCAGGCGATGTTCTTCGGCCGCCGCTACTCGTTTACACCGATGTTGAATCGGATTACATGAAAATAGCCGAAGCCTACTTAATTCCTTCCGGCGTGTGATGAAGCGAAGAGTTGCAGGATGCCATCCATGAAATGCTGACCACCGAAGGTCCGTTCCTTTTGGAAGCTTGTGTGATAGAGGAAGGTAATGTGTTGCCGATGACACCTCCGGAAGTTCGGTAAAACCAGATGTTGTTAGAATGTTAAAAGAGTAAGCTTATGGATAAGACATTATATACATTAATCGTTCATTCGGAAAATGTCGCCGGTTGCTGAACCAGATTACTGCTGGTTTGCTCGTCGCCAAATCAATATCGAAAGTCTTAATGTTTTCTGCGTCTTCCATTAAAGGGAGTGCATAAATATACTATTACTGTCTGGACTACTCAGGATGTGATAGAAAAAGGTGGTGAAGCAGATTGAGAAAAAAATATAGATTTTGCAGCACATTATTTTACTGATAGTGAGATTTATCAGCATGAGATTGCTTTGTACAAGGTTTCTACTCCTGAATTTCCAGGGAGAATCTATGGCATCTAAAGTTATCCGCCGTTATAGTGCCCGCATTGTAGAAGTAAATCCGGTTTTCTCTATTGTTGAAAAGAATGGAATGAGTGAGGAAATTACTGCTCTTTATGAGGAGTTGCGCGGATTGGGATGTGTTGCAGTTTTGTACGTTCGGGACGTGTGGCGATTACTACCAGTTGTTTCGAGCGTGTGAACGAATATCTGACCCAACGCGAGGAAAAGTATCGCCAGCAAAAACGGAATAATGATGAGTGAGAATAAAGTAGGAACATACAGATTTGTGGCAGAACCCTTTCACTGTGATTTCAGTGGAAAGTTGACTATGAGTGTGCTGGGTAACCATTTGCTGAATTGTGCCGGCTTTCATGCTGCCGACCGGGGATTTGGAATTGCTACACTCAATGAGAATCATTATACATGGGTACTTTCCCGTTTAGCTGTAGAGTTAGAGAATATGCCTTGTCAATATGAGGGATTCAGTATTCAGACATGGGTGGAGAACGTGTATCGCCTTTTTACAGACCGTAATTTTGCAATTTTGGATAAGGAAGGAAAAGCTGTCGGATACGCCCGTTCCGTATGGGCGATGATCAGTATGGAAACTCGCAAACCAGCTGACTTGCTTACGCTTCACGGAGGTAGTATCACTGATTATGTATGCGATAAGGAATGTCCTATAAGCAAGCCCGGTCGTATTAAGGTGACAGAGAAAACTCCGGTTTCTGAATACCAGACCAGATATAGCGATATTGATATCAATGGTCATGTGAACAGTATTAAGTATATAGAACATATTCTCGACCTGTTTCCTATAGAATTTTTTAAGGAGAAACGGATTAAACGTTTTGAGATGGCTTATGTAGCTGAAAGTTATTATGGTGATATATTGAGTTTCTACCGCGAGGAAGTGGGGGAGAAAGAATATGATATAGAGGTGAAGAAGAATGGCACAGATGTTGTCGTTCGCAGTAAGGTGATATTTATTTAGAATCTAATTTTTAATTTTTAATTTATAATTTAAAATGGCACAATTGAATTTTGGCGGCGTTACAGAAACTGTAGTTATCCGCGATGAATTTCCTTTGGAAAAAGCACGTGAAGTATTGAAAGATGAAACAATCGCTGTGATCGGGTATGGTGTGCAGGGACCGGGGCAGTCTTTGAATCTCCGGGACAATGGTTTCAATGTAATCGTTGGTCAGCGTCCGGGAAAAACATATGAAAAAGCAGTTGCTGACGGATGGGTTCCGGGTGAAACTCTGTTTGGTATTGAAGAGGCTTGTCAGAAAGCGACTATCGTAATGTGTCTGTTATCTGATGCAGCTGTTATGTCTGTATGGCCGACTATCAAACCTTGCTTGACTCAAGGCAAGGCACTTTATTTCTCTCATGGCTTTGCTATTACTTGGAGTGACCGTACAGGGGTAGTTCCTCCTGCTGATATTGATGTGATCATGGTAGCTCCTAAAGGGTCGGGTACTTCACTGCGTACCATGTTCTTGGAAGGTCGTGGTTTGAACTCTTCATACGCTATCTATCAGGATGTAACCGGCAAGGCTTATGAACGTACTATTGCATTGGGTATTGGTATCGGTTCAGGCTATTTGTTCGAAACTACTTTCCAGCGTGAAGCAACTTCTGACTTGACTGGTGAACGCGGTTCTTTAATGGGGCTATCCAAGGATTGTTGTTGGCTCAGTATGAAAGTATTGCGTGAAAACGGACATAGCCCTTCTGAAGCGTTTAATGAAACTGTAGAAGAATTAACCCAGTCATTGATGCCTTTGTTTGCTAAGAATGGTATGGACTGGATGTATGCTAACTGCTCTACTACTGCTCAGCGCGGTGCATTGGATTGATGACTCCGTTTCATGATGCTATCAAACCTGTAGTTGAAAAGTTATATCACAGTGTGAAGACTGGCAACGAGGCTCAGATTTCTATCGATTCTAACTCTAAACCCGATTATCGTGAAAAATTGGAAGAAGAATTGAAAGCATTGCGTGAAAGCGAAATGTGGCAGACTGCTGTAACCGTACGTAAACTTCGTCCTGAAAATAATTAATAGTTAGTATTTAGTATAGAAAGCGGGGAGTGCGATGAGGTATCTCCGCTTTCTTTTATATATATTAATGTTAGTGGTATTGTTTATATCATGTGTAGTCGCTAATTTTGTAAAAAACTTGACTTAGACATGAATAATAGATTATCACTTTTATTAATAGGGTGCATATTTCCCTTTCTATCTTTTTATGCACAAAAAGAATATGAATCTTCCACCATATTATCCCACAGTAAAAGGTATTACGGATTATGCTGTGTGGCAGCTTGTATATCCGGATTCTTTATTAAAGGCGGATATTGCAGGTGAAGCAGTGTGTACACTCCGCATTGATAGTTTGGGTATTGTCCGTAGTAAATATATTGAAGCCACTCATCCTTTGTTTGCCAAGGCGGCCGAAGATGTGATTGAGGGGATGCGTGAATGGCAGCCTGCAAAGAAAGCGGGTAGAGATATAGATAGTACTGTAGTCTTTCATATTCCTTTTAATCCTGATATTTACAGTGACCGTATTTGGCGGCAGCAGCAAGTTCTGGAATCTTGCAGGGGACAATTTGTCGATTCCATGCCTGTCTTTCCAGATGATATTCGTAGTCTTGTTATGGGAAATATGGGTTGGCCTGATGATAAAGTGGATAAAGCCGTTGCTATTTGCCGTTTTACGGTGAATGAAAACGGGGAGATTATGAATATCCGTGTGATAAAAGGCACTCATCCGGCTTTTGATAAAGAGGCTATACGTATTCTTTCTAATTTTCCCCGGCTGATTCCTGCCATGAAAACAGCAAACCTGTGCCATATGATTATTTTTTGACTATGCGTTTTTGGAAAGAGGATCTGGAACATTATTTATTGTATAGGGAAATGTGCACAGGAAGATTTGAAAAGACCACTTGGGAGCCTTATAGATACTCTTCTTATCCCGGTGGTACTGTTGCTTTAACGCAATTTATAAATTCTCATCTGAAAATAACTCCCGAAATGAAAGCTACGGGAAAGCAGGGACGGGGTGATTTATAGTTTCAATGTGGATATAGATGGTTCAATGAAAGATTTTCGGCTGGTGAGAGGACTTGATCCATTAATGGATGCCGAAGCATTGCGGGTACTTCAATTAGTGAATGAAAAATGGAGTACGGGGTATTATTTCAATTCAAAGAAATGGTATCGGGAGTTTTATGTGAATCAATTCACCATTCCCATTATTTTTAGTTGGTAGCTTATACATATTGCTACTTTGGACTTGAGATTTCGATGTTTTGACAGTTTTTGGAGTACACCTGTAACATTAAGGAGGATTACCGTTCTTGAAGGATCATTTTGTTCTTCGGTCAACTTTCGGAAGTATCTCTGACCTGTCAGTTTTCGATACAGGAACTTCGAGCATATATGCCCTCATGCCCTCATTGTGTGTATAACAGGCTAATTATAAATTACTTATGTATTGACGGTAAAAAATACTTGCTCTCACTTATACTCTCATGCCCTCACTATGTTTTGAAGTTTCTTTTTACATAACATGCTTGTTGTCAGTTATGTATATTTTTTACAGGCTGTTTGTGTTTGATGCAAAGTAGGACATTTTCAGGCTTTTCTATCGTAAGAAGTATGCATGAGAAGGGTTTCTACGAAATGAGGCTTACGATGGAATTTTCGGCAGGGGTAAAAGATCAAGACGTTTTTAAAAAAGCTCTTGTTCTTTTTTAAAAAGCAGTGGTTATCTTTTTTAAAAACAACTGATCTTTTAAAAAACGTCCTGTCACCAACGACCAGGAAGAATAAAAAAAAGGCTGTACCAATCATTTGATACAGCCTGTTTTATATTTATCAGCTTCTATACTACAGCTTAGAAGTACAGATAACGGTCATCTTTCACTTCAGCTTTTTTGTAGAGGTCATTGATGAAACTGCTAGCATAACGTCCTGCCATATTAGACAAGTTTGTTTTCTTCGTTTTTTAGCATCAAATTCTTCTGCACTTTTTTCTTTGTTATAAACCTGAATCATGTAAACACCTGCATTACCCTTGATAGGACCAGTTAACTTGTTTACTTCAGCTTTGCTTGCATAAGCACCTAAAAGCTGGTTCGCTGGCGCGAGTTACTGAAACATATGCCGGAGCAGAGAAAGTGATATGTTTTACAGAATCGCTAACTGCATTTGCCATATTTTTCACTTGGGCAATGCTGTTTGCGCCTTTCATTTCAGCTATCAGTTTTTCTTTTTTTTATCTTTGATGATTTCTGCTTTCAGCATGTCGGCAACCAAAGTTGATATTACGATATCCGGCAGGATTAATCTTTTTCAAAAGCAACTACCATCAGATGATCGTTCTCACCACATTCATACAATGGAGACACTTCACCTTCTTTGGCTGCAAAAAATCCATTTCAACGCTTCACGGGTTCCTTTTACACCACCCCCACACGGTGTTCTGCGCTACGGAAATCAGCACGTTCTAACAAGCGGTATCCGCTTTCTTCTGCATTGGCAACAATCTTATCCATTGTAGTGTTCTGCGCTACGAATTGGCTGAAATCATTGTATGCCTTGTTGTATGTTTTTTGCTGAATTCAACCGACGTTTAATCACTGCAACTTTATATTTATAGCAATACGTAACTGAACGAAGT
>VOFK01002045.1_pt1 | contig 11828 bp, 16 predicted proteins | sample 5384121 | NCBI WGS metagenome assembly VOFK01 (sample SAMN12384730, study PRJNA508395) | human gut metagenome | isolation source: healthy gut J | host: Homo sapiens | reverse complement strand
TACGGCAACCGTTTCACCCAGACGAAGCCGAGGCCATCAGGGCCATCGCCGAGAAAAGGGGCGTCAAAAGCTCCTTGCGCTCACGGACATCAAGATTTCTGCGATGAGAACGTCGATTGCGGCCCTGATGAAATTTCTGAATTACTTCAAAAGAGCCGATTTTCGTGGTGACTGACACCTTCCACGGAACGATATTCTCCGCCATAACGCACGTCCCTTTCGCGGTGATAAAGCGCGGACAGAATGCAAAAACAAGCTTGTTGACCTTCTCGACAGGTTGTCGCTCAGGAGAGACTCGCGACGACACCAAAAAGACCTCTCTGCTTATTCTCGACAAGCCCCGCTGGAGTTTGAAGTTGCCGATGCCGTCCAGAGCGGCCGCTCGCGAAAGCTCCCTAATGTATTTGGAATTTTAACATTTCCGTTGGCAGGGGGTGCGTTGAGCAGGACTCGATGGGAGCAAAAAGAAATTCGCCCTTAACTTCGCCGCGCAAATCGCGGTACTCGGCCTCAGTTCATCATTAGCTTCGTTCTCACGCCGATCGTGCCGGCTCTGCGTCTTAGTCTGGCACTTCTGCTTTTGTGATATTCAGTTGCTTTTGCATTTATCAAGGTCTGCTTTTGTGGCATTTAGGGCAGAATAGTGGGAAGTTCTTTAGCTCTGTATCCTCCCGTATCTGTACCCTTGTTTTGTTGCCGCAGACGGGGCATAGTATAAACTTTTTCTTTTTTGCATTAGGCATATTTCCTCCGACTCACAAACGCAAGATTGCCTTAGCTATTGTTGCCAAGGAAAGCCGCAAGTCCCTTTTTGCACTTCTGCTGGGTCTTTGACACTATATGTGAAAGAAAAGTGTTGCGTTTGTTTCAATCCAAATCTTAGAATAATCAGAAGTGAAGCTGATTACGGAGTCCATAGAATTGTCTGCTCGGTAAAAATGTAATCTTGTTATTTCCCTCGCTGTCATTCCAAGAGCCTCTCTTGACTTCTTTCGTGTTGACCTCAATGCCTTCTATGAAATTCAGCAGTTGATTGAAGCCTTCACTGTCTGTAATAGTCGTATTTCCATCGGCAGTCTTTATTGCGGCATAAGTTGCGGACTGCGTAGCTATTGCGGGAATGCCTGTAATAGCATCCTTTTGCCGTCGCATACTGCGGACGGTTAGGAATAAGGCATATTGCAATTACCACAATTAAAATTACCGCCCCTAAACCTGCAAATCCAATTATTTTCTTTGTGTTTGATTTCATAATATTTATTATCCTTTCTTTGGGCTTCCCTCAGCAAATGCCATCGGTACGCCAAGTGTACTTTTTTCAATAGAAAGCTCTAAAAAGCGACCGGCTGGTATTCTTTGCGAATATCCTCCTTTGAATTTCTGATAACTCTTTCATCGCAGGACATTTCCATATCGGTAACAAACAGCTTGAACGCAAGCCATACAAGAGGGTTAAACCAATGCAGGATAAGAACCACATATCCCAATATTTTTGCAAGGTTATCACGCCGAGCGAGATGCGTCTGTTCGTGGGCAATTACATATTCCTGTGCGTCAGCCAAATTGCTCGGCAAGTATATTTTTTTTGGATTTTGCAATCCAAGCGCAAAGGGCGTGCAGATTACTTGCGAAATATAAATATTATCCCGAAGAAGGACGGCACTCTGTAATTTCTTTTTTGAGTTTGGAATATGAGCGTATGCTATACAGGCAAAACGACAAAACGCCGATGAGCCAGATAATCTTCCCCCAAAAAGGTAAATATCTGATATACATTTGCGGTAGAACCGAAAACCTCAGTTGCTACAACAGGGTTGATTACGCTGTCTATTGCTTTTATACCCGTTTCCATTACATAAGGGGTTTCAATATATAGCATATCCGTAGACAGCGGCGTTGTGTTGAACGGCAATATGCTCAAAACGCTTTCAAAGGAAACGGGTACAAGCAGACGGAAAAAGGCAACAAACCACAATGCGTAGGAAAAACCTTTGGAGCTTTTTTTCAGCAGCAACCGTGCCAGTATAATAATTAAGATGGCGAAGCTGCCCGTAATACTCATATTTACAATATCGAGAAATACTTTGTCGCTCATAGTCATTCCTCTGCATTTTGGTCGATGATTTTCTGTATCTCAGCGATTTCCTGCTTTGAGAGCTTTTTGCGGCGGGTAAACGCCACTAAGAATTGTGGCAGAGAACCGTTGAATGTTTCTTCCACGAAGCCCTCACTTTGCTTCGTAAACCACTCCTGCTTTGAAAGGACAGAAACGACATTGCCCGAATTGTTTTGAAAAATGCCCTTATCACAAAGACGCTTCAGCATCGTATATGTGGTGGATTTCTTCCAAGAGAATTTCTGCTCACAAAAAGCTGAACCAAGCCTCCAGAAGAAATTGGCTCATGCTCCCAAATCAAGTTAGCAAACTCCAGTTCCATATCTCCAAGTTTGTAATTTTCATTATAATCCTCCTTGCGGGTCTACAAGCATTAGACCTTTGCTTATAGTCTAACACTTGTAGACCCGTTTTGTCAAGAGGAAAACAAAAGTTCACAAACTCTTTGCTGCCAATACTCAGACAGCATTCAACTACTTTGGATTTATCAAGGTTAGTTTTCGTTTCGGTTTCCTTGTCTGGCGTTGCCCGATATGCGTGGTTCTCCACATATACCATCATACGGTTATACAGTACCACATAGAAAAGTATAGCAAGCATACTGCCTATTGCACCCAAAAGCGCATAAGAGTCGCTGCCTCGTAATTTCAGCGCAGTCCATATTATAATACCTATCCACGCTACAACGCACAGGACGATAGTTGAAATATGTTCGTGCAGCCATTTCTTCTTCTTAAAAAATACTATCTTTTCTTTCAGCGTAAAGGTGCTGTTGTTCAGCGCCGTAACAAGGTTATCGTCGGCGGCTTTCTTAAAGTCCTCCGCCCAAAGCCGTTCGCCGCTTATAAGTTCGTTAATACTTACGCCGAATTCCTTTGAAAGCAGCGACAGCATTTCAACATCGGGCATATAATTGCCGTTCTCCCAACGGGAAATGGTTTTGTTGGTCACACCAAGCTTTTCTCCGAGCTGCTCCTGCGTCAAGCCTTTATCTTTTCGCAGGGCGGCAATAAATTTTCCAATCTTTATTTGATCCATTTTTGTGTACCTCCGAAGAAAAGTATAGCACGGCTTTCGCAAAAACTCTTCCCCCACAAACAGCGAAGCGAATGTTGCCCACAAGCAGCGAAACACATTTTTGTGTTTTCCGACCGAAACAAGTTAATTCTATTTGCACATTGCCACTCTTGTCATTATGACAGTCACGCCGTTTCAAAAAAAACATTTACGATAAAATGCGCCGGTCATTGGCACATACACATTTTTTGTTCTAATATAAGAAATCGTTAATGGCAACGCCCATATCGCCGTTAAAAAAATGCCCCATGGCTTCAGTGAATGCTCCGCAGCATAAAGCAACATCCCAAATACAGCGCTCAAAACAAGTGCGGGTTTGCTGCGAAAGGATATGATGCTCTTACGGTAAAAAGATTCTTCTGTGATTGCAGGAAGAAACATCGTAGAAATTGCAAAAGCAATCAAACGCGCTGGTGTATCCCTTTTCAGCATAATCATTCCGGTGTCTAAATTGGGGAAAAAGCTCTCTAAGGCAGTAGTCAATCCGAAAACAATCAGAAAAAACACCGTTGTTACAATTACTTGTTTCCAAAATGTTTTCCCGCCTTTTAGGTTTTTCACCCATTTCCGAAAGGAAAACTCACGCTTCACATAAAAGTCTGCAAAAAGCAGCAGATAAAAAAGTAGGTTTGAATAAATATAGTATTCCTGTGGCACAAAGAAACAGGATACGACAAATATAATCTCTATGAAAATCGGTAGAGCGTTTTTTCTCAAATATATACTCATTTTCTTACTCCAACATAATACTCTTGACCGAAAGCCTTTTTATGCTGCGAGAATACAGATACATAACCAGTTCATAGGTAAACACGAATATTATCAAAGTGATAGTGAGCGCCCTAAAATCGAAACTATATTCTGGTACATTTTCAATGTCCGAAAACACTACCGATACCATCAGCCGCAGTAGCCCGTATTGATATACCGTGCCTATTGCAAAACCAAGATAGGAAATCGGACGGTAAGCTCCCAATATGTATCGGCTGCAAGTAGTATCGTCATAGCCGAACACCCTCATCATAGCAATCGTCTTTGTATTACCCTTGACAACGCTTGAAAGCGAAAGAAACAGCGTCACAAATGCTAAAATCAGCCCTATGGATAAAACCATAACTGCAAAGGTTTCGCTTGCAAGCTCGTCCATCGAAAAGGACATCTGCACCATTGCTGAAAAGCAGAACGCCGAAAACGCCACGAAGAAAACCAGTGACTTTTTGCTTCTGAGCGTTACACCACGCAAATCCTTCAAGAAAGGCGTGTCCTCTTTTCCGTCCCCTCCGATTTTAGACTTGTAATGTTGTCTTTCACGAAGCAAATCCAACACTGGACTTTTCAGTTTCAGATAAGCAAACAACACAGATATTACGGCAAAGGCAATCGTCGGCGCACCAACCAAGGCGAATGTCAACAACGGATGAAATTGCACTTTGAGTTCTGGAATTAGAGTTTGTAAGCTCGGAGCTTGTTTTTGATAAAATGTCGGAAGGTAAAAATACCCGACAACAAATCCAATGGTACTGCCAACAAATACAGAAAGCCCGAATACCCAAAAATGCCTTGCAATTTTAATATTGGAGTAGCCGAGTGCCTTGAGAATGCCAAGCTCCTTTCCGTGTGTACCGATATAGTTTTTAACATAGAACAACAGCATTACATCGACGGAAGTAGCAATCAGACAGCCGCCCGAAACGGCGGCAATCACTTTGCCCATAAGTACCTGTGCGTTATACATCGCCATTCCCGCTTCTGTTGTTATCACATCCTTTATTGCCGCAAGGTCGATATTGTAGCTCAGAAACAGCGTACAGACAAAAACGGCACAACAAGCAATAATCGTTATCCCGAACAGCTTAGCAGTATCCTTTAATCTAATTACCATAGCGTTACCACCCAATCTCATAAGCGGATTTCTGCACAGTGTTTACATAGATTTCAGCAATTTCACCGCTGTTCATTCTGATAACCGTATTTGCCATTTCCGCAATATTGGCGTTGTGCGTTACCATTACAATAGTAAAACCGTATTCGGTATGTAACTTACAGATATAATCAAGTACCTGCCGTCCTGTCTTTTCGTCGAGTGCGCCTGTCGGCTCATCCAGAAACAAAACCTTCGGCTTTTTGGCAAGCGCACGGGCGACCGATACTCTCTGCTGTTCGCCGCCCGAAAGCTCGGACGGATATTTGGCGGCTTTCGCTTCAAGCCCCACCGCCTTTATGATTTCTCTATAATCTGAGTTTCCTGCAAGGTCTGCGCCCATACGGACATTTTTATCAACGGTCATATCGGGAAGAAGATAATACTGCTGAAAGATAAACCCGATATTTTCCTTGCGGAATTTGGTCAGCGCTTTATCGGAAAGCTCCGCAATATTCAAGCCGTCGTATTCAATGCTTCCGCCATCAACCCGTTCAAGCCCCGACAGACAATTCAGAACCGTCGATTTTCCCGAACCCGACGCCCCTAAAATCACGGCAAAATCACCATCCGAAATTTGCAGGTCAATGCCTTTCAATACATCAGTTTTGCTTCCACCCAAGCCGTAAGACTTGATAACACCATTTGCTTCAATCATTGCGGACACCTCCGTTTTTATAGCGATGCTTTAATCCTTCGTACACATCCGTCAAGGCTCGACTGGCAAGCGGCTCATCCCATTCATAGAAACCCGTTGCAATCATCGATGCGATGCCGTGTGTGTATGCCCACATTTCAAGATAAAAAAATCTTGCTGCTTCCTTGTCGATGTTGACCTGTTTGGCAATCAGCTCAATCAGCGCTTCCATTTCTTCGGGATTTTCTTTGATTTGCTCTCCCGAACGGTCACGCATAAAGAGCAGCTTGAATAACTCTTTTTCTTCTTTGGCGAAACGGATATATGCCATTCCGCTTGCTTTGTACGGGACATACTTTCCGCTTGCTATTTCTTCTTCTCGGAAGGATTGATAAAGTTTATTCGCCGCACCAATAATTCCTTTCTGCACATCTGCCATATTCTCAAAGTGGCTGAAAATCGGGCGGGAAGTCGTGCCGAGCTGCTCACCGAGTGACCGTGCCGAAACAGCAGAAAACCCTTTCTCTCGTGTCAGCTCGATTGCGGCATCAAGCACCTGTTCTTTTGTAAACATATAGCTTCGGGGCATAACCGTACTCCTTTTCCTTGTGAATACATCCGTAGCGTTACGGGCGTATTTTTATTATAGCATAGGAGTAGAGGAAATGCAATAGGTTCCTCAAAAGAGGCTTAAACAGCCAAGCACCTCTTTTTCTGTAAAATATATAGGATACGATTTTACAGACACAAGGTGGTGAGCTTATGGACGAAAGAAACAATAGTTATGTAAGGCAAAAGAGCAAACAGAGGAAAGAAAACCTCTGTTTCTCCTTTGCCATTTTTTAATATGACGGGACACCGTATCCAAGAATTTCATAATGTCCCACGGGATATTGGTTCTGTCGGCAGCTATCGCCGGAATTGCCCTCTATGGTGTAGACAATGCCGTTTTCGCATTTCTCCACGATGCCGACATGATCGGACTGCCCATCCTGCGGGCCGGAGCTGCCTTTGTTGTCCCAATCAAAGAAGATGATTTGACCGGCGGACGGTTCAAAGCTGCCATCCTGCCATTGTCCACGATCTTTGAACCATTGCACCCCATTGACACAGCCTGCGAACTTCGGGATAACGCCGCTGTCGATATAGCCACACTCATTGGCACACCAGCTTACAAAGCAGGCGCACCATTCCACACGGGAGTCAAAGCCGTACCACGACCAATAGGGTTGACCGCCCACATTGCCGATTTGCGACAAGGCCACAGTGACGATAGCATCGTCCTCGGAATAGATGCCGTAAAGGACGGCCGACCACATACTGCGGTTTTCCTCGGCAAGCAGTTCCGAGAGCTGCTGCCGCTGGTCGGCGGTGAAGTTAAAATGCTCTGCCATTTCCTCGGCTGTCTTGTGGCTGACCGTGATATAGAGATAGGTGTGCGTGACCGTCGTGGTGGTTTCCACGATGTTCCCATGGCCGTCGTCGGTTTCGGTGATGACTTCCTCGGTCTTGCTCTCGGTGCGGGAAGATAGCTCGTTCATCCGCCAGAAAATATCTTTGAGGATGGCTTTCTTGCTGTCGTCCACCGTGGCGACCTCCTGTGGATCATCGGGGTCGGTGGTAGTTTTCACCGCATACACCGCCAGCACCTCCGGCCACACTGCACGGGAGCCGGACATTTCCAGCTCGTCATAAGCGATATTTGCCCTTGTGGTGTCGATCTGCGATTGATAATCGGCATTGATCTCCTGCACGGCCTGCCGCATGGTCTGTCCCGTGCCGCTGTCCTCTCCGGAGAAAAAGATGCCGAAGCAAGATCCGACGATCAGCCCAATCAGACAGATAATGATAATCACAACAACGGCAATCCATCCACCAGCAGCAATGGCGGCAATCAGTGCCTTTGTTCCGGCTATGATCGCCTTGACGGCGGCAGCGGTAGCCTTGACCGCCGCCTTGATGCCTGCCGCAGTTGCCTTTGCTGCTGCACGGGCGGTCTGTGCCGCAGTTTTGGCGGCTTTTGCCGTGGCCTGTGCGGTTTTCTGTGCCGTTTTTGCCGCAGCCTGCGTCGTTTTTACGGTCGTCCGGACGGTCTGCTCGGCGGTCTTGATGGTTTTCTGCGTGGTTTTGACCGCCGCTTTTCCCGTAGATTTTGCCGTCTGTTTGATGGTCTTACCGCTGCGGTCTACCGTTTTGATCGTCTTTTGCGTGGCATCGGCAGAGCGGCGCACCCGCCGCATGGCATCCTTCGCCTGCTTTTTCGGCAAGTCGGTCTTTCTCCGCTGAAAATAGTCCTTTGCCTTGGAGATATTCTCCTTGGTGGTTTTCACACCCTTGCGGCCGGCCTTATCTAATCCATGAACAGCTTCGTGTGCCGCCGTTTCCGTCTCAGTCAAAGTGCGGTCGGCAGCGTATTCTTCGGGAGAGGATTCCGCTGCAAAAAATGCCGTGCTCCGCTTTGTCCTTAGTGCGGACATAGGCATCCTTCATCCGCTCGGCGGCCACCGCCGACTTGTCGATCACCTTTACCGTTCCCTTGACCACATCTCTCGTTTTGATGTCAGGCATCACTGCCCACCTCCGCAGAGGGTGCGGCGATCCGCTTGGCGACAACGACCATGCGCCCGTTTTTGCGGCTGTATTCGCAGGTGGAGAGCGTGATCAGCCTGTCGCCGTATTCCACCGTTACGCCGGTGTCGTAGAGGGAAAGAGCCTTGCATTGGACGATATAGGCATCAAAATCCTCCGCCGATTCCGCACGGGTGAAGTGATAATACTTGAAGCCCTGCTCGGAATAGGCGACCGTCTTGAACACCGCCACGACCTCATATTCACCAAAGCCGGACAGCGTATCAAAGCGGACGGTCTTGTGCTCCTGATAGAAGTCCTCGCTTTCGTATTTGCAGAGATCGGCAAACATTGTCCCGTTGTTCATGTGATGGCCGTAGATCACACAGTTGTCAGACAGTGCAAGGTCGCAGTTTTCCTGCACATAGGGCACGCCGTAATCGCTGTGCTGTTTGTCAAAGCCCCGTTTCAGATAGAAATTTGGATTGTCCACGGTCTGCATCACGGGATAGTCAATGTTCGTGCCGGGGACGGAGAGCCAGCCAACAAAATCGCTGTTCTGCTCCTGCACCGCCCGGTACTTTTCAAATGCCGTCAGTTCCGGCAGCGGCTCGGTTTCCGGCGGCGTGTCGGCGGGTGCCGGTTCGGTTTCCACCAGTTCGGCAATCTGCTCAAAGGCTTCGGCGCTCTGCTTTTCATCCGCATACTGCCGCCAGAGCATGATGCCGGAGAAAAAGGAAAAAGGGCGGCACATACGGCCGCCCCGATCATCAGATATTTGCTTTTCATATATGACCTCCTTTAAGATGCGTTTCCGCTGCCGAACACACCCTCGCCGGGGCGCGTCGTCATCAAGCGGTAAAGCTCGGTATCTTTGGGAAAGCGGTTGATAAACGGCACCAGCGCCGAGCCGTACTTGATCAGCCCGCAGCCAGCGTCGGCATTGGTAACATAGCTCATCTGCTCGTCGGAGATGTTCAGGAGCTTCGAGAGCTTGGCACGGTCAGAGAACGCCTGATTGGAGCATGACCACGAACTCGGAGTTGGAGAGCATCGTGCTGGCCTGCACGGAGTCCAGCAGGTATTCCACATTCTGTGTGATGGCGGTGGGATAACCGTTGCGCTTACGGAACTGCCGCCATGCGGAATTGAAGAAAAATGCCGCTCTGCTCGTTTTCAAAAACGACATGAAACTCGTCGATAAAGACATGGGTACGCTTGCCCTTTTTCCAGTTGAGCCTAACACGGTTGAGGATGGTGTCGGTGATCACCAACAGTCCCGTCGGCTTCAACTGCTCGCCAAGCCCGTGAATATCGAACACGACGATGCGCTTATCGAGATCGACGGTGCTTTCATGTCCGAAAATATCCAGCGAACCCGTGGTGAACAATTCCAGCGACAGGGCGATTTCCTTGGCTTTTTCTTCGGGCTGTTCCAACAGTTTGTTTCGCAGGTTACAGAGCGTAGCGGGTTTTCCCGTCGCCTCGGCTTCCTGATACACAAGGGCGGTACAGCGGTCAATGATGGATTTCTGCTGCGGGCCAACGCCTGTTTCTATCAATCTGCTCTACAAGGGACATGATAAACTGCGATTTCTCCACAATGGGATTGTTCTTTCGCCGTAGCCGTCTACCATATACATTGCGTTCAAGCGATCCTTGCCGCCTGCGGCCATATGAATAACCGTTGCCGTTTTCTCGCCCAAAGCCGCCGCCAATGCGCCGAACCCGTTTTCAGGGTCGCAGATCAGCACATCGTCCTCGGTGTTGAGAATCAGAAAAGCGATAAGCTCTTTTGCGGAAAGATTTGCCCGAACCGGGAACGCCCAGCAGGAAAGCAGACTGATTGAGAAGATTTGCTTTGTTGCACATAATGAGATTGTGAGAGATGGCGTTTTCTGCCGAAATAAATACCGCCCTTGTCCTGCAGTTCCTGTACCTTGAACGGCATAAAGACCGCAAGGGATTCCGTTGTGAGTGTACGGAACGCATTGATTCTGCGTGTACCAATAGGAAAATACAGTATTCAAGCCGTCGAACTGCTGGAATTTCAAAACGGCAAGCTGGCACATATGCTTTCTTGCAACGGACAGCACCGTTTCGGTGTCGCTGTCAAAAGCTGTTTCTTATCGTCTGCGGTAATTACCATCGTAATCACCGCAAACATCATGCGCTGATCCCTCGTTGTCAGGTCGTCCAAAAATTCCTTGCTTTCCTTGCGCTGGAGCTCAATATCATACGGCACAACCGCAGAAAAATTATTGTTGGCGTTCTGCCTGCGCTGCCAGTTGGTGATGTTCGTGTCAACGCCGAGCAGACGGTTTTCCACCTCCCGCACCGCCTCGTCGGTGGGAACGGGGACAACATCAATCGACAGCATCATATTGCGGTTAAAGTCGGTGAGCTCCGTTACCATGCTGTCCTTGATATAGCTGGCGTAGTCTTTCAGAAAAAGAACCCGGCAGAATTTATCGCCGAGCTTCAGATAATCGCTATTCTTTTCAATGGAATCGGGGCAGATATAATCTTTGAAATCGTGCCCCTTTTTCATCATATCCTGCGGGTCGAAATGAAAGGCGGCTTCCTCTCCCTGACGGTAGAAATCGTGAAGCACGCGCAGCTTTTCTCCCGGCGTCCAGTTCGCTGCACTTTTGAGCCGAGGGCGGCAAAGTGGGAGATCAGATCAGCGCCAACACGGGAAAAGTAAGTGCGGGCTTCCTCAATATCTTTTTTGGCAACGGAGATCGTAATATATTTCTCCTGCATAATGCTGTTTGCGCCCGTGACCTTGTCAAGCAGCATTTGATTGTATTCCCTGCGGTACACATCGCGGGAATCGCCCCGCATAGGCATTAAAATAGACTGCTCGAAATTTGCCTTGTTCAGCCTCGGTTATTGATTGTAATTTTCGTAGTCGCGCCGGAATCCAAACTGTTGAGCAGTTCAGAGTAGGCAAGAAACATAGATTCCTTGTCCTCACGGCTCGCCACAAGGTAGTTTATATCGGTGAATTTATAGGTCTTGGAAAAGCGGCTGCCCACCCGAAAGAATACCGTCTTTCCAGATACGCTGAATCGGGGATAACATCCTGCACCTTGCGTGGCACGGTGTACCGCTCCCTTGTCCTGTTTCAGCAGGTTTTTCAGCGTCTTGATCATGATTTTCCTCCCTCCAATGTGTCTTTCAGCGCTTCATAGTAGAGATTTGATGCCTCAAAGCGAAGCTCTTTCGATTCTAACAGTTCCGAGCGCAGCCATGCCCAGAGGAATTGCTCAGCGGTCATGCCGTGATAAGTGATAAATCCCAGCGCAGCAAAGGGTGCGGCGCCGAGAATACACATCCAACTGACGGTTTCCGTCCCGAAGTGGGGTTTCAGCAGAAAGTACAGCCCCACGGCGACGAGGATCGCCAAAATAGAAAAAACAAACTGCCGCATGGACAGCCCGAAAAACATGGATTCCGTATAGTTGCGGATTTCCCGATTGATTTTCACTTCCAAAATTTCTCCT
>VOFK01001606.1_pt1 | contig 11844 bp, 23 predicted proteins | sample 5384121 | NCBI WGS metagenome assembly VOFK01 (sample SAMN12384730, study PRJNA508395) | human gut metagenome | isolation source: healthy gut J | host: Homo sapiens | reverse complement strand
CATCGCAATCTCAAGCTGATGGAGCTGGACGGCGAGATCGGCCATCTGGAGATGCCCGACGGCCCCTGACCGCTACGACGCCAACCCCAGCCCCCACGGCCACCTGCTGCGACGGCCGCGGTCACCTGGCGGACCTGCCGGTAGTGGGCCTGATGCGGAGGTGGAGTCGGCCATCGGCACCGAGGTGCGCGGCTATACATTGACCATCTCACTACCTGTGCCCTAAGTGCCGCGCGGCCGCTTCCGGTGGATGAATAACAAGAAAGAAGGTTTTGCTGTATGGCCAAACAGCGCGACCCTGTGCTGACAGTATGCGCGGCATCGGCATTGTGCTGATGGTGCTGGGGCACGCTGCTCCCCGGTTCACAGCTTTATCTATTTATTCCATTACGGCGCTCTTTTTATGCTCAGCGGGTGGTTTTTTCTTCTCCCCACACGGGCGAAAGCGCCATCGGTTGGCCCGCTTTGCCAAGCGCAAGGTCACGCTGTGGTTGCCCTTTGTGGCGGCCAACACGTACACCCTGCTGACCAACCTGTTTTAAAAGTAACATCCTGACAGGGGACGAGCTGTATCCTCGATCTGCCCCGGGCAACCTTATCACCACTGCCGGTGACCATCAAGCGCGACATTATCGGCCGCACAGCCCACACTGGAGCGTTTTTGACGGCGGCACCCAGCTGGGCGGCGCTATGTGGTTCATTCAGGCGCTGTTCCAGATATTCTATTGTATGCGGGCGTAGAGTTTTTGTTGAAAAACTGCCGCGCAGCGGCGATACGCTGATCCCGCAAGGGTTGCTTTTGGCGTGCTGCTCTGGCTGGCCCAGCGCATTGGCTGAACGTCTGGGGCCTGCATTGCGGCCAGCTGCTACTGCCTGTTTGACGGTGTTGTATCAGACTGCGCAGCATCCCCATGGCCCGGCGCGCGGAGCGCTGTGCTGCGCCGGGGCCTTTGTGGTGCTGCTGGTGCTGGGCAGTTCGCGCGTAGGGCCTGGCGGGCAACAGCTGCCCCGGCCCGCTCTACCTGCTGGCTAGCCTGGCGGGCTGGATGCTGGTGTGTATGAGGGTGCCCCACTGCTGGCGCGCGTGCCCGGAAGCGGCGCTTTCAGCGCACTGGGGCGCCACGATGCCCATTGTATCCTGCATTTTTTGAGCTTCAAGCTTGTGACATGGCTGGGCCTGCTGGCCACGGGCGGGGAGGGGCCTCGCTGGCGGCTTTTCCCCGTCTATTTTACCGGCGGTGGTGGCGGGCCTACACGGCCGCCGGTCTGGCTGCTGGCAGCAGATGCGGTGTACAAGAAAAATAAAAAATGCCGTCTTAGCGCATTGATGTAAAAAAGAGCCCCGGTGGGCTCTTTCGCCTCCTCTGTATTCCCCGGATACGGGAGGCGCTTGCGCCAGAGCGGGTGCCCCAGCGGCGGAGGAAGAGCGCTGCCTGCGTTCGAAGCTTCGGGTCTCGGCAATCTCTCCCCACCGCCTGCGGGCGGAGCCCCTCGCAGAGGGAACCAAAGAAAAATGCTTGATTTGTGACACACATTCCCGCCCTGTAGGCGTTATAAGGTGAAAGGAGGCGAGCCGATGCAAAACGAACAGGATTTAGAAAAGTCAGTATTACGCCCATACCGCTGCGACCGGTTGCGGTACTGCACTGGCCTGCTGGGTGCGAGGCCGACGCACAGGATGCTGTGCAAAAAACTTCATCAAGGCAGCGTGGCAGCCAGCGCCACGCGCTGCGCGCCATGACGGCTTTCGACAACGAAGCGCGCGTGGCTCTACCGCATCGCCTACCGCACCTCGCTGGACATGCTGCGAACGAAATCAAGCAGCACGGCGGCCTACCCACCCAGGCCGTTGGAGCAGGACCCCGGCATCGGCGGAGCTGCGCGCGGCGCTGAACACGCTGGCCCCCGCGTGGATCGGGCCCTGATCTTAGAGAGTGTGCTGGACGGGCGCGGATTACGCCACTGGCGTGCATTCACGGACGGCCCCGCCTATTCGCGCACACGCTACCACCGCGCCAAAAAGCAGCTGGCGCAGCGAAGAAGAGGGGGAGCACTATGAAGTATGACCGCGAAGAAAGCGGCTTTGCGAAAGCTGACCGGCGGCCTGCACCCGGCAGGCGTTGACTATGGCCCGCCGTGGCTGAGCACCTGCCCGACGCGCCCCACACAGCACCCGCGCTGGAAGCTGGCAATCTGCCTGGCCGCGCCACTGCTGATTGCCGCCGGCAAGCGGCAAGTGGCACGGTAGTTCACGAACCTGCGCGAAAGTCCGCGCCCGTCCTTTGCGCGGCTGACCAACCGGTACGCCATCACGTATGAGCGGGCGTATTTTTGATGAGGATTTTTGCCGGCGAAACAGGCAAATCATAATGGGGAAGATTTATTTGCCGGCTGCCGATGAACGCCAAAATAAAACGGCCAGCTGCACTCACCGGACGCGGACTACGCCGTGATTGGTACGTTCGATGCAAAATGCGTATCAGCGGGTGGAAATGACTACCGCGACTGGCTCAGCTGCTGGCGCAGAACACGCTGCTGGATGAGGGAGATAAAGCACTTCGTCGATTGCTATATATCCGTCCGCGATCGAGTCCCGATGAATACATTGGTATGCCCCACGCTGAAATTTCAGAATATCCCGCTGATTTATCCTCATCGGGCGCGGCGATACACCGGACAGCTTACCTTACGCACGGTAAAAAGCTTTTGGGATACAATGTAGAAATCATGGTAGTTGCTCATCTTGGGATGCCCATGAGATGGCAACGGATTTGTATTGGCAAAAAAGCGCCGGGTTAACGCGGCAATGAAAAGCGCCCCATGGCCGCCGGCGGCAACACCGCGCTGATCCCCCACTGCAGCAACCCAAACTCGAGGCCCTACATCCAGTCCACAGAGCCTACTTTTGCGCAGGACGGTATTTTGTACCAAGCTCCACAAGCCGTCCCTATACGGATAGCCTTTGTTACAGCTCTCGCAGGGAGAGAACATTCGGGCAGAACTGAAGGTGGTTTTGACGGATTCTCTAGTGGCAACACCGCATACTCCCTGCCTTACGGCTTAAGACACTGCTCGGTGGCGTGGGCACGGCAGCTTCTGCAGCCAAAATGCCTGCGGATAATACAATAAAAGGCTGCGCTTTGGCTTCAGCAGCTGCCGCACCCTCGCCTGCCGTGGATGGCACTTTCAGAATTATGCGGTGGGTTGCCTAAAGCTCCTCTGAGTGGGAGCTCCGCCCGCAGGGCGGCAGGCGGGTGGGCGTCAGGCTGAGATTTAGACAGCAGTTCCCCACCCATCCCTCTCCGGTCTGCGGCCACCTCCCCTCAAGGGGAGGCTTTAAAGTACAGCAGAAAGAACCTTCGCCCTATGCGAAAATTTCTTTTTTCTTTTTATCTCTCCTCCAGCGGCACATACTCCCTTGTCTGCATGATGTTTGGTGGGGCGGATGATCTTGTCCACGTTGACAAGCTCCTCCATGCGGTGGGCAGACCAGCCCACGATGCGCGCAATCGCAAAGATGGGGGTGTACAGCTCGACCGGGATGCCCAGCATGTCATACACGAAGCCGGAGTAGAAGTCTACATTGGTGGAAACGCCGCCCTTGTAATGGCGTTTTCGGCAATGACCTTGGGGGCCAGCCGCTCGATCGTGTTGTAATATTCAAAAAATTGCGGCGTGCCCTGGCATCGGCCAACTGGTGGACAGTTTTTGAACACGACCGCACGCGGGTCGCTCAGTGAGTAGACCCCCTGGCCCATGCCGTAGATCAGACCCCTTCGGTCAAAGCGTCTGCCGGTCCACGATGCGGCTGGTAATCGGACATGGCATCCTCATCGAACGGTCAGTATTATGGGTGCGGATGTCATCCATCATCTGCATGACCTTGATATTGGGGCCCCTTGGGAGCACTAAGGGCTGGAAAGCGCCGCCGCACGACGGAGGCAGGTATCCGACCGGACGAGAACGACGACGCGGGTCGTGAAGGTGGAGTTGTTGCCGCCGCCGTGCTCCATGTGCAGCAGCAGGGCAATGTCCAGCACGTGGGCCTTCGAGGTCGGTGTGTACTTCTGGTCGGGGCGCAGCATCTTCAGCAGGTTCCGCCGTGGGACAGCGCTCGGGTCGGGGCGGTGGATGGCCCGCCGCCGCACTCATAGTAATTGTAGGCGTGGTAGCCGTAGAACCGCCAGCATCGAAACGCTGATGAGCTTGATGCACTGTTCCAGCGTCTGCAGGTCGGTCTTGCCGATGTCGTCATCGTGGTTGGCCAGCGTCAGCACGCTGCGGGGTCAGCGAGTTCATCAGGTCGTGACTGGGGCCTTCATGATGAGTGCTCGCACAAAGTTTGTCGGCAGGTCGCGGCATTTGGCAAGGCTGTCAGTGAAGCTCTCGAGCTGCTCCTTGTTCGGCAGGTCGCCGAGCAGCAGCAGATAGGCCGCGCCCCTCAAACGCATAGCGCTTGCCGCGCAGACCGCGGATCAGGTCGTAGACGTTGTAGCCGCGGTACCAGGTTTTCCCCTCGCAGGGAACCTTTTCTGGCCGTCGCGCTCCTCAAAAGGCGTCGATGCGAGGAATGTTCGTAATGCCCGCCAAAGCAATTCTTTGCCGTTTTTGTCGCGCAGGCCGCGCTTGATGTCGTATTGGGCAAACAGCGTGGGATCAATGCGGTTGTTGGTGACACATTCCTCGGTAAAAAAATGCGGGCTTCCTTTTCAATGGCTGCGTAGTCGCTCATGGTGACGGCCTCCCCTTCCTTTTTTTGTTCGCGGTGGGGTAAAAACAAATCGTAGCAGATGCAGGATTCTTTACAAATCGTATAAGAATAATTATACGGAAAATCGAACAATCTGTCAAATGGATAATTTGTGAACAAACCACACAGTAGGCCGGGCATGCCCGGCCCTCGGCGTAATGGAAACGGACATTTACGGGATGGGAGGGGCGGCATGCCCCGCCCCTACCGGGGATACAAAAAAACGGGAGAGGTCATTCCTCTCCCGTCAGACTGTAAATTTTTATTCTGCCACCAGCACCGTCACGCTGGTCGGGGCCAGCTCAAAGGCATCGCGGAAGCAGGCCGAACGGCGCGGCGTCCTGCATGGACACCGTCACTGAGCTTGCCATGCCGCCGGTGGGCAGACTGGCCCACTGGCGGGTGCGCTCAGGGTTGTAGTAGACAGCCGCTGACCCTTTGGCAGCAGTGTCGTCATGCTCCGGCACAAAGCCGATGAGCCATCCCGGCAGCGCGAGCAGGAACGGCCTGGCCCCTGCCGCGCCGCTCAGGCGCGGGTAGGCGCGGCGGATGGCCAGCATACCGCGGTAAAGGCCGTCAATGCAGCAAACTCGGGCGGTGGGCGCCGGGCCCAGTCAAGCCGGTTTGTGCTGAGAGGGCCTTTGTTGCTGTGGTCGCCGTACTTGGTACGGGCCCATTCCTCGCCCGCCTGCATAAGGGGCAGCCCCGACAGGTCAGGTAGATGCCTGCCGTCATGCGGTTCTGCGCCAAAGCAGGTCGGCATCGGGCCAGTCATAATCCCCGCGGCGGGCCACGGCGGCCAGCTTGTCCCACAGGGTATAGTTGTCGTGGGCGGAGACATACTGCACCACCTGCCCGGCGCGCCGGGGCCAAAAGCCGTGCGCACCATTGCGCCATGCACTGATCGAGTGGATGACATCATAGCCGTGCTGGGGCGCACCGTTGACATAGCCGGCGTTGGCGGCATCAAAGACATTGCCCTTGATGCAATCGCGCGTATCATCACAGAAAAAAGCCGATCCTGTCACTCAGCGCATCGAGTGCGCGCTTGTCGGCAGGGGCGTGCGCCGCCCTCCAGATTCGTGCTGCCGCCCATCCATGGCTCGCCGTACATCAGGATGCTTTCGCCGCCGGGCAGGCTGTCGAGCGCGGCGCGGATCGCGTTCATCGTGTCCACATCACTCCAGCGCCATCAGATCAAAGCGGAAGCCGTCGATGTGGTAGGTCTGCGCCCAATAAAGTATCGAATCCCACGATGTATTTCCGCACCATGGGCCGCTGCTGGCCAGGTCACAGCCGCAGCCGGAGCCGTTGGTCATGCTGTCGTTGGGCCAGCGGCGGTTCCAGTAGCCGGGGACTGTCCGCTCAAGGCAGCTTTCACTGTAATGGGTGGGTTGTAGACCACATCCATGATAACGCCCAGCCCCGCGCGGTGCAGGGCTGCTGCCACCATGGCGCGGCACTCGCGCACGCGAACCTCGCCGTGGAACGGATCCGTGGCAAAGCTGCCCTCCGGCACATTGGGTTTGGGGGGCATAGCCCCAGTTGTAGCCGCCGTCAGGCCGAGTTTCGTCCACGATGGCGTAGTCGAAGATGGGCTGCAGCTGCACATGGCTGACGCCCAGCCCCTTCAGGTAGTTCAGGCAGGTCGGATGCGCGCCGTCACCGTCCAGCGTGGTGTCGGGCTGAGTAAAGCCCATGAATTTCCCGCGCCATTCGGGGGCGCACCCGCTGCGCGCATCGGCGGAGAAGTCCGCCACATGCACCTCCCACACGCTGCGGGCGTGGGGCGGTATGGCGGGGCGCGTCTGCGTCCCAGCCCCTCGGGGGCGGCACGGGTCAGGTCCAGCACCATGCCGCGCTGGCCGTTGGCACCGGCGCTGCGTGCGTAGGGATCCACAACCTCCTGCATACGGCCGTCCGGGAAGTAGACGCGGTAGAGATAGTAGGTTCCGTGCAGGTTGCCCGGCAGGGTGATGGCCCACACGCCATCGGCCTCGCGGTGCAGCTCATGCACGCCGCGCTCCCCGGCGCCGGGCTCGGCATCGGTGCCGGTTGCATACAGGCAGACTACGACCCCGCAGGCCGTGGGTGCCCACAGCTTGAAAAACAGTTTCCTCCGCCGCAGGATTTGCACCGAGGTCGCTGCCGCCGTAATAGGGCAGTTCACATGCCTGCTGCCAGTTCATGGGTGATCGCTCCCTGCTAAAGTGGTATGGATATATTGTAACAGGTGGAACGACAGTTTGCAAGGCGTAATCCGCAAACCGGCTGCTGCTTTGCAGGCTCACAACACCATCAGCAGCGTGCCTGCGCCGATGAGTGCGCAGCCCAGCAGCGATTTGACGGTGAACTGCTCATGCAGAAAGACGAAGGCCAGCACCAGCGTGATGACAACGCTCAGCTTGTCGATCGGCACGACCTTGAGGCGTCCCCCAATCTGGAGCGCGCGGTAGTAGCACAGCCACGGGCACCGGTCGCAAGGCCCGGAAGAGGATCAGAAACAGCCAGCTTTTTACGGCTGATCCCGGTAATGCCGCCCTGTTATTGGTGAGAAACACCATGCCCCACGACATGACCAAGGGACTACCACTGTGCGGATGGCCGTTGCCAGGTGGAGAGAGCAACCCCTCGTGCCGATTTTTAGCCAGTGTGGATGTGGCGCCGCAAAAGAAAAAGCAGCGTGCAAAAAAGACGAACCACATGAAATCGCAAAATCCGAATCGTTTTGTGCGGCAGTTATGCCTTTGCTGTAATCCCGCGCCGTAGATGGCGGTGCCCACACGGACAATGTTGGCACCACCTCGGCAATGGCGGCGGCGTAATCGTGGCTCATCCCCATCGAGGGGATGTCCATCTGTGCGCGGTCTGGGTTGCGCATCGACGCTGGCCAGCAACTCGCGCATCCGTGCAAAAAGCGGCGAGTCTCGTTGTCATCGGCATCTGCAGGCGGAATCGCCACATCAGCCCGCGCAGCACGGCCTTTTGGCGGCAGCGCCTCCAGCAGGGAACAGGCTGTCGGCGTCCACGCCGCCAGTTTCAGAGCCTGCGCTTTCCCCACCGATTTACAAGCGATGTCCTGCACCAGCCCCAGACGGGCGGCAAAAGTCGACCATCCAGCAGCCGCGTGCTGTCCACGCTTTGACTCAGGTGGCGCGGCCCACGACCCCGTTGACCTTGTTGGTCTCGCAGATGGCCGATAAAATGCCCGGCGCGTTGTACGCACCGGCATCGGTTTTTCTCAACCAGCTCCTGCACATGGTTCTCGCCAAAGAGGTCGATCGGCGAGTTCGGCGCTGCAGCACCTCCTCGACCGTGCCGGGTCCTGCAGGCGGCGCAGAGCTTTATCTGCGCCGGGTCGCGGCTGGCAGTTTCTGGCGGCTGCAGCCATTGTCTCATGGCAACGGCGGGCCATCTGCTGCCGGCTCTGGAATTCATCGTCCTCCTGACTGTAGACGGCGCGCGCACCGCCGATGAACGGCGGGCGGGTGGCGCAGAGCAGATGGCTCGTCTGGATATGATTCAGCGACAGGCGCACTGCAGGCTACCTGGCGCAGATGCATACCGATGAGCGTGCTGCCGATAAGTCAATGCCTGCAGCGGCGGACTTCCGACAAGGAGCAGGAGTCTTAAAGCCAAAGGCGCAGCTTGGGCCCAGCTGCCGCCCGGCATGGGGCGCGGAATGGCCGCAACGGCAGCCGTAGACGCGGCCTCGCGCTCAAGGACGATGGCGCTGATTTGAGATGCTTTCACAGCATTGAGCGCGGCCAGATAGACGCCCTGCTCACCCCAATGGCGGCAGCACCCCGCCAACAGCGGCCGCGGCCTCCATGCTGGAGTCATGGCCGATATGCCCGCCATGATCTCACTGCTGGAGCAGCCGACCACAAAAAGCTCCCCCTGTTTCAAGGTGCGCAGCTTCCGAGCAGTTCTTCCGGCGGCCTGCCGTGCCTGCGCGATGACCAGCATTAATCCATGGATAAAGCCCCCCCTTTGGTTCTATTATAACGGGGGGTGTCAATAAAGAAAGCCTTCCCCCACGGGGGAAAGGTGGCCTGGGGCCGGATGAGGCACCCCTGCGGATGCTGCTCATAAATGGGGTGGCTGCAGGAGGCTTTTGCCCGCATCAGTCCGCTTCGCGGACAGCTTCCCCCGCAGGGGAAAGCATGCGCTGTAACCGCATTACCCACAAGAATAATCAACAGGATACAGAAAGCGAACATGTAGATTACACGGTCACAAAAAATCCCAAAGCGTTTCACTTGACAAAAATCCTCCCGCATGGGGGTGAAGATATCCAGCAGTATGCCCGCTTCGGTGCAGACGCAGCCATGCTCCACGCCGTCCTCCTTGAGGATGGTGTCGCCCTTGTGGACGGTACGGGTCACACCGTCCACCGTGAACTCGAAGGCACCGGAGACCACATAGGTGATCTGGGTGTGGGGGTGGTGGTGCAGTGCGCCGACCGCGCCCTTTTCAAAGGTGTTCTCCACGCACATCAGGCCGTCTGTATAGGCCAGCACCCGGCGGGTGACGCCCCGCGCCTGCGGGCTGCGGCAGAGTGTCCTCATGCAGGACCCAGCGTTTCTTTTCCGGCTTGCAGTTTCATAAACGTTCCGCTTCTTTCCCGGCCCCGCGGGGGGCCGTTTTCCATTATAAAAAAGGCAGAACCCGTTTGGCAAGAGTTCCGCCTTTGTTTACAACTATAGGGCAACAGCAACAATGTTGAATTGCATATCGCAAATATGCTGTTTGAATGTTGCGCTGATTTCTTGACTTTTTGCGATAGAACCAATCTGCGTCAATTTGTCAAGCCGTCACATCCTCAAACTGGCTGTTGTACAAATCCGCGTAGAAGCCGCCGGCTTCAATCAGCTCGTCATGGGTGCCCTGCTCGATAATGTCGCCGTCCCGCATGACGAGGATCAGATCCGCATCGCGGATGGTCGAAAGTCGGTGGGCAATGACAAAGCTGGTTCTGCCCTGCATCAGGTTGCCCATGGCGCGCTGGATGCGCTGCTCGGTGCGGGTGTCCACGCTGGAGGTGGCCTCATCCAGTATCAGGATGCGGTTGTCCGCCAGAATCGTGCGCGCAATCGTCAGAAGCTGCTTCTGTCCCTGACTGACATTGGAGGCATCCTCGTTCAGCTCCATCTGATAGCCGCCGGGCAATGTGCGGATAAAGTGGTCGGCGTTCGCGGCCTTGGCGGCGGCAATGACCTCCTCATCGGTGGCATCCAGCCGACCGTAGCGGATATTCTCCATGATGGTGCCCTTGAAGAGCCATGTATCCTGCAAAACCATGCCGAAACCCTCGCGCAGGGCGCTGCGGTCAAAGTCCCGGACATTGTGGCCGTTGAGGGTGATGGCACCGGCGTCCACATCGTAGAACCGCATCAGCAGCTTGACCATCGTGGTCTTGCCGGCACCGGTGGGGCCGACAATGGCAACCTTCTGCCCGGGCTTGACATTGCAGCTGAAGTTGTGGATGACCGTTTTGTCCGGTGTGTAGCCGAACCGTACATGGTCGAAGGTGACCTGCCCGTCAATGCTGGCAGGGTCGGCACGGGCAGGGGGATCGGCCAGCTGGTCCTCCTCTTCCTCGTTCTGGAACTCGAAGACGCGCTCGGCGGCGGCTGCCATGCTCTGCAGCATGTTCGACACCTGCGAGAGCTGCTGGATGGGCTGGGTAAAGTTCGGACGATACTGAATGAAGGCCTGAATGTCGCCGATCGTGATGGTGCCCGCTGCAGCAAGATGCTGCCCGCAATGGCGACCGCCACATAGGCCCAAATTGCCTACAAAAGCTCATGATGGGCTGCATCAGGCCCGAGGACAAAACTGGGATTTCCACGCGGATTCGTACAGCTTGTCATTTGCGGTGTTGAAGTCGTCCAGCACAGCGGCACTCGCGGTTGAACGCCTTGATGACATTGTGCCCGGCGTAGAACCTCCCTCGACCTGACCGTTGACCACGCCGAGGGGTGGCCTGCTGGGCGCGAAGTACTTCTGGCTGAATTTAACGACCACCAGCACCAGCGCCAGCGATACCGGCAGGATCAGCAGGTGCGATCAGGCGTCATTTTGGGGCTGATCGACAGCATCATGACCAACACGCGATCATGGTGGTGACGCTGGTGATCAGCTGGGTGATGCTCTGGTTCGGGCTCTGGCCGAGCGTATCAACATCGTTCGTGATGCGGGACAGAACCTCGCCGACGGTGCGCTTTTCAAAAGTAGGCCCGCGGCAGGCGGTTGATCTTTTCCGAGATCTGGTCGGCGGAGTCGTAGCAGACCTTCTGGGACATGCCGCTCATCAGCCAGCCCTGGATAAAGCTGAACGCAGCGGACAAAGATACATCCCCGCAAAATCAGCAAAATCCTGCCAATATAGGCAAAGTCGATGCTGCCGACCCCGCGCAGCTTGGCGATCCAACCGGTGGCCAGTGCTGTGTGGCTTTGGCCAGAATCTTGGGGGCCTGCAATGTTGAAAATCGTCGAAAGAATTGCAAATACAACGACCACGATGAGCGACAGCTTATACCTGCTCATGGCGGCCAGCAGCTGGCTGGCACGTTGCCCCGAAGTCCCTTGGCGCGCTCCGTTGTCGGGCGTCCGGGTCTTGGCATATCACGCATCCCTCCTTCTGTAAATTCAGTTCCTTCTGGCTCAGCTGGCTGCGTGCGATCTCCCGGTATTCGGGGCAGCTCTCCATCAGCTGGGCATGAGGCCCTTACCGACGATACGCCCCCCTCATCCAGCAATGATGATCTGGTTTGCATGCAGCACGGTCGAGATGCGCTGCGCCACACACGACGGTGGCGCTGCCGGTCTCAGCCTTGAGCGCGCGGCGGCAGGGCCACATCGGTCTTGTAGTCCAGCGCCGAGAAGCTGTCATCAAACAGATAGATCTGCGGGTGCCGGGCGCAATGGCGCGTGCAATCGAAAGGCGCTGCTTCTGCCCGCTTGAACATTGCGCACGCCGCCCTGTGCGTGGGGGCTGCTTAAAGCCCTCGCTTTGGCGGAGGTGAAATCGCAGCCTGTGCGATCTCAGCGGCCTTCTGCACTATCGGCATCGGCGATGTGGTCGCCGC
>VOFK01004355.1_pt1 | contig 11845 bp, 20 predicted proteins | sample 5384121 | NCBI WGS metagenome assembly VOFK01 (sample SAMN12384730, study PRJNA508395) | human gut metagenome | isolation source: healthy gut J | host: Homo sapiens | reverse complement strand
TTTGGAATTAATGAGTTGTACACCGTTATATTCCGGTTTTTCTTCCGGCTTAACCTTTGAAAAATTCTTCTTTGAAAGCCTGATCAACGTAACCTTGTAATTTAACATCGTTACGTAATAAGCGTTCAAGATCCTCTTTCTGTATCATTTGCCCATTGGATGTCAGTTCAGTATAAGCTAGTTCGGCAGAGCGGTGAAAGATTGTTCCGAATAACGCGGAGTCAATTTCCGCACTCACTTCTTCCGGTGTTTTTAATCCGGCTATATAGCGGAAGTAGAATCTCAAACGGCAGTCGAGATATGTATTGAGGGCTGAAGGAGAGAGAATGAGGGACTTAGGGATTGGTAACGTCATAGATATGGTATAATCGTTCTAATATTTTCTGTGTTTTTTGGTATTTCTATTTTGGGGTACTTTGGGGAGATTGTCCGGACTCTAAATATTCACGAGTAATCTCATGAGGACCTTCTACTAATAATTGTAGCATGAAACGGGACTCCTCTCCGCGATTCAGGCCGTCGGAAGAGGTATTTGTAGAGCAAGGTGATATTTTTTCTGCCCGCTGTATCAAGCGATAGAAATAGTATGCGTAGACTGCATTTTTGTGCTCAATAGTCGTCATGCCGAAGGCTTTCCGGAAGGTTATAGGGAATAAAAAGAAGATTCTCCACCGGTTTTAGGAAGTTGTCCTTCATTGAGCGAAAGCATTACAAGATTACGGAAGTCAAGATTACGTGTTTCCAATACTCCCATGACTTGCATTCCGATAGCAGGTTCTCCGTGGAAAGGAATGTTAGAAGATGTCAGTACTTTACTGATTAATCTTTTCAGTGTATGGGGCTGTATATTTAATTCTCCACTTTCAATCAAACTGTATAAACGGTTGATTTTCAAAAAGCTTTGAAAAAGAGATTCTCTATATAGTTGATTGAAGATATCATTGTATTCTCCTTCTTTACGGTATAGGGTAGAGATATCTTTGATAAGTCCGATAAGATAATCACATAGCTCCTTGATACCGTTACGGGGAGTGAAAAAGATTAGCTAGAAACTCATCTTGTTTCAATTCCGAGGGAAGCGGATAGAAACGATTGGTTTTTGTAAGTTCCCGTTCTATTATATCTGCTTTTGTCGATAATTGGCGGGTATATGGATGTTTTAGTATAGCTGATACGGTTTCGTAGGTGAAACGACCGGTATCAAAACGGTAGCCATTGGTTTGTAGTTCCATAGCCGCATTGATAAAACTATAAACAGGAGTTTGTGCCAACGGGAATCCCATTGTGATATTGACATTCTTCACTTCTTCCGGGATAGAATGGAGTACGGGAAGCAACAAGGTTTCATTGCAAAGAACTACGGCATTTTCTTTTTCATTATCGGATGAGAAAGTAGTACGTATCCATTCGGGAAGGAAACGTGCTTGCGCATTCTCAGTAGAAGCGGAGATGTAACGTATCTTCTTCGGTTTCTTTAGGGAGTCAAAGTAGCTGGCAGGCAGTTCGTTCGGGAAATCTTTCAGGTTGCGGTTAATAAATTCTCCGGCCTCATGTTTTTTGATTTGTTGGGTATAGAAGATGTCATAATCCCAATAGAATATTGCTTTATCTGCTTTTTGCAGTTTTCGGAAGAATTCTTTTTCTACTTTATTCAACACATTGAAGCCGACAAATATATATTTGTCGTATTTAAGTTGATCTGTATTAAGTTGTTCGATAACATTGCGATAAAGCATTCCTTCATAAGCAATGCCTAACTCAGTTAAGTTTTTCCGGTAATGGTGATAGATTGTGCCTAACTTATCCCAAAGAGATATGAATTTCTCTTTGAGCTCCGTGCGGCGCTCAATGGAGAAATTCCGGAAGAATTGTTTGAATTGCTTCTTCCTGTTCTTTATCTAGAAATTCGTAGTCATTCATTAGACTTTTTTTTTTTAAGTCTTGCAGATTGCTGAAGAGCTTATCTGCATCCACCAAATTTTTTGTCTACATCATCAAAGTCACTGATTAACAGTTCTCCCCAAAAAAATAGAAGTCATCTAATGTCTCCTGACTTTCTGTTTCTTCCTTGAATACTTTGTAGAGTTCACAAACCAAATCGAATCGGATCACCGGTTTTTCTGTACAGATAGCTTCTGAAACAGATCACTGATACTCATAGCGGCAGGTGACCATATCGGTTGATCGGATTCTCCCGCCAGATATTCATTGAAGAACAGGTTGGCACGTTTGTTAGGGAAGATGAGTACTGTGCGAGAGAGAGGTCATTTCCTATTTTTGGCATATAGGTCATGAGCTACTAATTGGAGAAATGATTGCATATTGATTAAATCGTTTTTCTAATTCATATTATTGTAATCGGAGTTCTGTCTTATACTTTTTCTATTTTTTCTTCATCTACATACCACAGGTATCCGGTAATATTCTTATAACCCATTTTCGTCAACAGTTGCATATATCCTTTCACTTGTTTATTGTATTTTAGGATTTTCTCTACCAAACTTAAAATCAACCACAACAACCTGCCCGTCTTTCATCATTACACGGTCCGGGCGACGAGTTTGTAATATTCCTTTTTTCCTTGTATATAATGGCACATTCATTAAACAGGGTCCATTCTCCGGAATACCAATCTTGTATTTCGGGAGATGAAAAACGCTTTCTGTACAACTTCACGTACTGTATCTTCTTTTTTTCCTGGTCTCTAATAACTCCTTCAAAGATTAATCGTTCGATAGCCGGATCAATATCATCGGCTGTTTCAATGGCAGAAAACAGAGTATGCAACATACGTCCGCGATTGATGAAACGGTCGTCCGAATCTTCTTCTTCGATTCCTTGGATAAAGTCCGCAGAACGATTGGATTGCCGGAACTCGATGTCGTGCCGCATGGACTCCATTTGAATGGGCAATTTTTCTGCTTTTTGGGGTTAATTTATTAGTGGAGGCTTTGACCTTTTCTTTTTCGGACGGACAGAGTTCTCCTTGCTCATAACAATCTTCTTCCCATTCGATTCCTTCTTTGAGGGCAACCATAGGAAGAGTATTTGCTAATAGTTCGGACATTGTTCCTTTTTGCCCTTTTCTGCTCCAGATTATTAGATTTTTTCCGGCACGGGTAAACGCTACATAGAGACAGGTTCAGGTTATCCACCCAAAGTTGGAGGCGTTCATGCAGATAATCGTTTCCGTAGATAGATTCTGCCATTTGCGTGGAATAATTAATAGGAAGAATATCTAAAGCATTGAATGGCGCTTCTTGAGGAGCACACCATACCAGTTGATTATTCATTTCATTCTCTAATTTCCAGTCACAGAAAGGAAGAAGCACGGTATGAAATTCCAATCCCTTTGATTTATGTATGGAAAAAATCCGGATCCCTTCGATTTCTCCACTGGGAATTGTTTTGCTACACAAAGTTTCGTCCCAATAGCGAATGAATCCGTCGAGTTCAGAAGAATTATTTTGCAAATAATCTGTTACTGCATCAAAAAAGGCAAATAAATAAGCATCTTGTTCTTTGATGCGATTCATCTCGAACAAAAGCTGAATAATTCTTCCAATAACTCGTAGAGAGGCATTAACCGGAACTCTTTTATTTTATCAAAAATGCCGTAGGAAGATAGCTTTCGGTGGGAAGAAGCAAGAGGGTATTCCAATCCAGTCCTTTTTGTAAGACCTCATTCTGATAGGCTATGGCAAGTTGGGCCCGTGCTATCTTGTTGTTTTCATCCGAGAGGTAACGAAGAGCATCCAGCATCATGCAGATAGCAAGGGAAGCGTCAAGACGGAAGGCTTCGTCTGACACTATTTTGTAATGCAGGCTCCTTATCAAAGTAATCTGCGATGCGGGGAATACTTTTATTCTTTCGTACTAAAATAGTTATGTCGTTCAGGTGGATACCGGAAGCGAGCAGATGTTCGACTTCTTCTCCCAGGCTGATAAGTGTCTGTTCGGTATAGTCATGTTCTTCGTCCGGTTCGAGGAAAGAGGCTTTGACATAACCTTTTGGGTGTTTAAGGGAGATTCTTGTACGACGTCTGCATATGCCTTTTTGCAGATCTTGACAATCTTTGTTGAGCTGTTTTTTATAAACTCCATTCAAATAATCAGTAGCGGCCGTAAATATATGATTGTTAAACCGGATGATGTTCGTTTCACTTCTCCGGTTGGTTGCCAGTGTTTTGACGCGAATCGGGAAGTGGTCGATATGGTCATTTAACCCGTTGAGGATTCCCCAGTCGCCATTACGCCAACGGTAGATTGACTGTTTGACATCTCCTACAATCAAGCTGTCGGCTCCCTGGGATAATCCTTCGAGCAATAACAGTTTGAAATTACCCCATTGCATCCGGCTGGTATCCTGAAACTCGTCAATCATAACATTGCGGATGTTCGTTCCTATCTTTTCGAATACGAAAGAGGAATCACCGTCTTTTACTAATTGGTGGAGCAGGGCATTGGTGTCTGAGAGTAGGAACCGATTATTTTCCCGGTTTAACTCGCGTACTTCTTCGTCGATATTGGCGAGAAGTTGTACTTTGTTGAGATGCTGCAAAGACAGTCGGCAACTATTCAGTAACAGGTTATTTTTTGATCGTAACTTTTCTGCATCTTCCAAAATCTGCATAAGGCTGGAATTGGCTAAAGCAATAATGTCTGCATAGCGTGGAGATGTTTTTGTAGCCCAGTTTTTTGGCATCTTCCAGACACTTTTCTACTGTAACATTGCGAACATCGTTACCTAAAAATACCGTTGTTGAGCTTTACGGAAATAACTTCCGATTCCTCGTGAACCGTTTTTCAGATCGTCAGCAGTTAACGCATGTCCGTCTAATTCTCCTTCAAACTGATCATAGAATCCCTTCATTTGTTCCAAAAAATCTCAGTCTCCAGTGCTTTCAACTGTTTACGGTATTCTTTAATGGTATCCGGATTGCGTAGCCGATGACGGAGTCCTTCTCCTTTTTCTATATATCCTTCATCGAATATATTACGGCCGAAATTCTTGACTTCGTCCGATACGTTCCAACGTTTGTCGTCTGCAATCCGCTCATTGATATAATCCAGTAGCCATGCGAGGACAGGAGAGGTAGGGCCTAATTTCTCAATCATACTGTCTACCGCTTCACTAAGCACTTCCGTATTGTTCAGTTCGATATTCAGGTTAGGGGCTTAATTCCAGTTCGCGAGCCAGATTGCGCATAACAGACTGGAAAAAAGAATCTATTGTTTCTACCCGAAACCGACTGTAGTCGTGTAACATATAACCAAGGGCAATGCTTGCTGCTTCCCGTATTTCCTGCTCTGTTTTTCCCGTCTCTTCTTTGATATACGGTTGAGATAGGCTTCGGAATCTTTATCACCTATCTGAATACCGTACAGCTGACTAAGAATACGTTCTTTCATTTCTGCTGTCGCCTTATTAGTGAAGGTTACGGCAAGAATCTGACGATAGGCTCGCGGGTTTAGAATTAATAGTTTGATATATTCCACGGCCAGGGTAAATGTTTTACCCGAACCGGCGGAGGCTTTATAGACTAAGAGTTCACTCATTATTTAATGATTGGGTGTTATATAAGACAAAAATAATGAAAGTAGTAGAAGAAACGAAATAAAAAACATGATAAAAAGAATTTTTCCTTAGTATATTTGTGCTGTTGACTATATCATCATTAGTAGACAGAGTGATAATAAAATAAAAAAATAGAGGAGAGGCGTTAGTAGTTTTCCTCTTTTTTAGTTGTATTATATATAAATGGATTAGATTTTTTTTCATCTATATACTATGATTTATGCAGCAGAATAAAAACAGTTTCTCAACAGAAAACTATCAACCCGGTTTACTGGGTGCCTACCGCTTACTTTGCAATGGGGCTTCCCTTTATTGCTATTAATCTGGTTTCTGTATTTATGTTCAAGGATTTAGGAATTTCAGATACGCAAATAGCATTCTGGACTTCTCTTATTATGATGCCTTGGACACTGAAATTCCTGTGGAGTCCTTTTCTTGAGATGTATCGGACGAAAAAAGTTTTTCGTATTAGTGACAGAGTTGTTGAGTGGGGTATTATTTGGGATAGTGGCTTTTTCTTTATTTTTCGATTACTTTTTTGCTATTAGCATTTCTACAATGGCTGTTATTGCTTTTAGTGGGGCTACCCATGACATAGCTTGTGACGGTGTATATATGGCTGAACTGAATAAAGAAGAACAGGCAAAATATATTGGAGTGCAAGGTGCATTTTATAATGTTGCTAAGTTGGTAGCTAACGGAGGATTAGTTGCTATGGCGGGAGCACTGGCAGAATACTTTGGGGCAATAGAAGGGGCTTCTTTAGAAGCAAATAAAGGAGCATATTCTTATGGCATGGATGATTATTTTTGCTGTGATTGCGGCAATAATGGTATTAATAGGTCTCTATCATATAAGGATGTTGCCGTCTAATCAGATACCGTCTACAACAAAAAAAAACGACCTCAGAGGTAGGGCGGGAGTTAGTAGCGGTAATTGCTAATTTCTTTACTAAAAAGCATATTTTTTACTATATCTGCTTTTATTATATTATATCGTTTGGCGGAAGGATTTATTATGAAGATAGCTCCACTTTTCTTACGTGCTTCAAGAGAAGTTGGCGGATTGGGATTGTCTTTAAAAAAAGAGATAGGTACGTTAAATGGAGTTTTTGGTTCGGCAGCTTTTGTGCTAGGCTCTTTGCTGGCAGGTATCTATGTCTCTAAGTTCGGGTTAAAACGGACACTTTTTACACTTTGTTGTATTTTTAATCTTCCGTTTTTGGCCTATACTTTTCTGGCTGTAACTCAACCAACCAATGTTTATCTGATAGGAACCTGTATTACTATGGAATATTTTGGTTATGGTTTTGGCTTTGTCGGTTTGACACTGTTTATGATGCAACAGATAGCTCCGGGGAAACATCAAATGTCGCATTATGCATTTGCATCCGGAATTATGAACTTGGGAGTAATGCTTCCAGGCATGATTAGTGGCTATTTCAGTGATTTATTAGGATATCGGAATTTCTTCATCTATGTTTTGATTGCTACAATTCCGGCTTTTCTGATTAACTATTTTATACCATTCACTTATGATGATTCAAAAAATAAATAACATAAAAATTTAATGATTATGAGTAAGATTCAAATGCCTTGGGAAGACCGTCCGTCCGGATGTACAGACGTTATGTGGCGCTATTCACAAAATCCGGTTATAGGACGTTATCATATTCCCTCATCTAACAGTATTTTCAACAGTGCGGTCGTACCTTTTTAAGGAGGGATTTGCAGGGGTATTCCGTTGTGATAATAAAAGCTGTGCAGATGAATATCTTTACAGGATTCAGCAAAGACGGTATTCATTGGGATATCAGCCATGAACCTATAAAATTCAAGGCCGGTAATACAGAAATGATTGAATCGGAGTATAAATATGACCCTCGTGTCACATGGATTGAAGACCGTTATTGGATAACTTGGTGCAACGGTTACCATGGTCCTACAATCGGTATCGCTTATACTTTTGATTTTGAAGAGTTTTTTCAATGTGAGAATGCTTTCTTACCTTTCAATCGTAATGGCGTTCTTTTTTCCGCAAAAAAGATAGGCGGCAAATATGCAATGTTGAGTCGTCCTAGTGATAACGGTCATACTCCGTTTGGTGATATATATATCAGTTTCAGTCCGGATATGAAATATTGGGGAGAGCATCGTTGCGTAATGAAAGTAACTCCATTCCCTGAAAGTGCATGGCAATGCACAAAGATCGGTGCAGGTTCTGTTCCTTTCCTGACAGATGAAGGCTGGTTACTCTTTTATCATGGGGTTATTACTACTTGTTAATGGTTTCCGCTATGCGATGGGGGCTGCCATACTTGATAAAAATCATCCGGAAAAGGTACTTTATCGTACTCGCGAATACCTGCTTGGCCCTGCTGCTCCTTATGAACTTCAAGGGGATGTCCCTAATGTGGTATTTCCTTGTGCAGCCTTTTACAGGACGGTGAACGTAGCCGTTTATTATGGTGCGGCAGATACCGTTGTGGGTATGGCTTTCGGATATATTCAGGAGATTATTGATTTTACTAAACGGACAAGTATCATTTAATAAGATATGAAACGTATTCTATTAACTTACACATTAGCTTTCATCCTTCTTCCCGTTTATGGGGGAGAGGGAGGAAGCTCCCCTGCTGAGAAGAAAAGTCTTTTGATAGATTATGTTGATCCTTTTATCGGGACAACAAATTTTGGCACTACCAATCCGGGAGCAATTTGCCCGAACGGGATGATGTCTGTGGTTCCTTTCAATGTAATGGGATCTTCAGAAAATAAATACGATAAAGATGCCCGCTGGTGGTCCACACCTTATGAGCATACCAACTGCTTCTTTACCGGATATGCTCATGTTAATTTAAGTGGAGTCGGATGTCCTGAATTAGGTTCTTTGTTGCTGATGCCTACTACCGGAGAGTTGAATGTAGACTATAAGGAGTATGGAAGTAAGTATAAGGATGAACAGGCTTCACCCGGTTATTATTCCAACTATCTGACAAAGTATAATGTAAAAACAGAGGTTTCGGCTACTCCACGTACAAGTATCGCCCGTTTTACTTTCCCTAAAGGTAAGAGCCATATACTACTAAATCTGGGAGAGGGACTGACAAATGAAAGTGGTGCTATGCTTCGCCGTGTAAGCGATTGCGAAGTTGAGGGAATGAAGCTGCTTGGTACATTCTGTTATAATCCTCAAGCTGTATTTCCTATTTATTTTGTGATGCGGGTAAAGAAAACACCTGTAGCAACAGGGTATTGGAAGAAACAGAGACCTATGACTGGGTGTAGAGGCAGAATGGGATCCGGACCAGGGAAAATATAAACTTTATACCCTATGGAAAAGAGATAGCAGGAGATGATGTTGGTACTTATTTTTCGTTCGATACGGAGGAAGGCGAACAGGTAGAAGTGCAAATGGGCGTTTCGTTTGTCAGTATAGAGAATGCCCGGCTGAATCTGGATCGTGAACAGGAGGGGTAGGAACTTTGAACAGATTCATGCAGAGGCTCGTGCAAAAATGGAATGACGATTTGTCGAGAATTACTGTAGAAGGAGGTACTGATGCTCAGAAGACTGTTTTCTATACGGCACTATATCATTTGCTGATTCATCCGAATATATTACAGGATGTCAACGGAGAATATCCGGCAATGGAGAGTGATAAGATTATGACGACAAAGGGAGACCGCTATACAGTGTTTTCTCTCTGGGATACCTATCGCAATGTTCATCAGTTGCTGACATTGGTCTATCCGGAACGCCAAATGGAAATGGTACGTACGATGCTCGATATGTATCGTGAACATGGGTGGCTGCCCAAATGGGAATTGTATGGAAGAGAGACATTGACTATGGAAGGTGATCCGAGTATTCCGGTTATCGTAGATACATGGATGAAAGGATTACGTGATTTTGACGTTGATTTGGCTTATGAAGCGATGTATAAGTCGGCTACATTGCCGGGAGCAAAGAATCTGATGCGTCCGGATAATGATGATTATATGTCCAAAGGCTATGTACCGCTTCGTGAGCAGTATGATAACTCGGTATCTCATGCATTGGAATATTATATTGCAGATTTTGCGTTGTCCCGCTTTGCGGAAGCTTTGGGAAAGAAAAAGGATGCGGAAATGTTTTATAAACGTTCTTTAGGTTATAAGCATTATTATAGCAAAGAGTTCGGTACTTTCCGTCCGATTCTTCCTGACGGCACTTTTTACAGTCCGTTCAATCCGAGACAGGGAGAGAACTTTGAACCGAATCCCGGTTTCCATGAAAGGTAGTGCATGGAATTATTCATTCTATGTGCCACATGATGTTTATGGACTTGCCAAGTTAATGGGAGGAAAGAACCCCTTTATCAAAAAACTGCAAATGGTTTTTGACGAAGGTCTTTATGACCCGGCCAATGAACCGGATATTGCCTATGCTCATTTATTCTCTTATTTTAGAGGAGAGGAATGGCGCACGCAGAAAGAAACACAACGGCTGTTGGATAAGTACTTTACAACGAAGCCGAATGGTATTCCCCGGTAATGATGATACAGGGACAATGTCTGCATGGGCTATTTTTAATATGATAGGTTTTTATCCCGACTGTCCGGGATTGCCGGAATATACATTGACTACTCCGGTATTTAATAAAGTAACGATTCGTTTAGATCCGAAATGGTATAAGGAAAAAAGAATTAGTGATAGAAAGCAATCGTACTCAACCGGAACTTTATATATTAACAAGGTGTTATTGAACGGAAAGAAATTCAATCAATACCGTATCACGCATGATGAACTGGTTCATAGTCAACGTATATTATTTGATTTAAAGTAACACACAGTGTTTCATAGGTATCGTTTTTTTGGGTTGACAGGGCTGTCGGACTTTTTCAGGGTTCGGCAGCCCATTTTTTTACATTTATATTGATTGTTGTTCCCGATAAAAAAAGAGTGACGGTATGTGTCGGGTATAGTGTCTCTATATAGCTGGAACAGCGTCACTATCCGGTTCGTTGTCGATAATTCCCGGGATAAAAGTTCCTAATCCCTGGGGTAAACAGTGGAATGCTGCAAGGCGAATAGTAATTTGCGATAATTATATGTTTCCAACCGACTTTTTTCTCCGGAATTTGTTTCCTTTGTAGAAAATGGATTTATTATGGGAAAACAGAAAGTAGCATTAGTCCTTTCTATGGGTGGTGCACGGGGTATTGCACATATTGGAGTCATAGAAGAATTATTACGTCACAATTATGAAATAACTTCTATTGCCGGAAGTTCAATGGGAGCGATGGTGGGAGCGATGTATGCTTCGGGAAAACTGGAAGAATGCAAAGAATGGCTGTATAGTTGGGATAAGCGCAAGATGTGGGAACTGGCAGACCTCACATTAAGTCGGGACGGACTGGTGAAAGGAGATCGCTTCATCAAAGAGTTAAAGGAGATAATCCCCGATATGAACATCGAGGACTTACCGATTCCTTATGTTGCCATGGCCACCAATATTGTTTGTGATCAGGAGGTGAGGTTCGATAGTGGCAGGCACATGAGGCTATCCGCGCATCCATTTCTATTCCGATGGTTTTCCGTCCGTTGCGAAAAGACGGCATGGTATTGATTGACGGGGGGATCTTGAATCCCCCCCGCTCAATCATGTACATCGTACTGAAGGAGATATTCTGATTGCAGTGGATGTAAATGCACCGATTGATTGTGGCAAGAAAAGAAGATGAGTCCTTACAATCTATTGACAGAATCCTCAAGAATGATGATGCAACAAATTACTCGTTATCAGATAGAACGTTGTCAACCGGACATATTAATACGGATGTCCGGCAATGCTTATGATATGTTGGAGTTTCATCATGCAGAGTCCATTGTAGCGACGGGGATTGAGATTACTCGAAATGCATTAGATCGCATTGGCGTGACATCCCAAGAAGGATAGACTTATTTCACATAAATCATCTTTTTCGTCATTCCTCCGTCAATGGTTATGTTCTCTCCGTTGATGAAGTCATTGTTTTCCTCGCAAAGAAATAAGCACATACGGGCAATGTCTTCCGGTTTGCCCACTCGCCGGGAAGGGGTGTTGTGAATGGTCTTCCGGGCGGAGCTGGTTGTCAGTCATGTGTCTGTATCCACCCCGGTGCAATAGAGTTTACCGTAATGTGCCATTCGGATAATGATGAGGCTAATGCATGGGTTAAAGAATAGATACCACCTTTTGAGGCGGCATAACCTTCACTTCCGGGCTCGCTCATCAGATAACGGG
>VOFK01001243.1_pt1 | contig 11846 bp, 15 predicted proteins | sample 5384121 | NCBI WGS metagenome assembly VOFK01 (sample SAMN12384730, study PRJNA508395) | human gut metagenome | isolation source: healthy gut J | host: Homo sapiens | reverse complement strand
CAAATTCACCGAAAAGGACATCGCCGGTATGAGAAGCCACCGCCGCTGAAGGCCGCCGACCGCAACCCATATTCGTGGAACATGGAGTTTTACGAATATCCGACGGCAGGCGGCTACGAGGGACGCTTCACCAAATGCGGCATCTGTGTGCTGATGAAGGAGTTGGGGCTGTACGACCTGACCCCTGCCCCCAAAGCCGTCTGGACTACACCATGAGTGAGGCGGGCGGCGTGACCGATTTTGTGCGGCAGTACACCATCGCCTCTGGCGCCATACTGCGACTGCGGGTACAAGAAGATGGGCTTCGTGTAAGCTGGGACAGAGGCAGTACGATGAAAGCAGAAGAACAAGGAAAGTTTATCCGACGCTGCATCCGAGGCTTGCTTGGGAGAGAACCATGACGCTGGGGACGCGGCGGCGAATGCCGAGACTATTACACTACATGAAACAGAAAACGGAGAAGCTCGTATCGGTCAATAGCTGATACGAGCTTCTCATAGTATTTTTCAGATTGCGCCGCTTTAGACCTTCCACCCGGCGGCCCGCTTGCGTTCCACCACAAAGCGGCGGTAAAGTCCGTCCACGGCAATCAGCTCGTCGTGGGTGCCCCGCTGGACGATCTCACCATGATCGACAACGAATATTCTGTCGGCATGGCGCACGGTTTTCAGCCGATGGGCAATCATGATGACCGTCTTGTCATGGGTCAGCTCCGAGACAGCCTCCATCAGCTCTTCATTTTCCGGGTCAACATTGGCCGTAGCCTCGTCCAGAATGATGACAGGTGCGTCCTTCATGATTGCCCGGGCGATGGAGATGCGCTGGCGCTCGCCGCCGGAAAGGGTCGCACCACCTTCGCCGATGACGGTGTCGATGCCGTCCGGCAGTGCCATGATAAAGTCGTAGCAGCGTGCTTTCTTCGCAGCGGCCTGCACCTCCTCCATGGAGGCATCGGGCTTGCCGAAGCGGATATTGTTGGCAATCGTGTCGGAGAACAGATAGACCCGCTGAAACACGAATGAGAAATTGCGGATGAGACTGTCATAGCTGTATTCCCGCACATCCCGTCCGCCGAGGCACACACTGCCTGACTGCACGTCCCAGAACCGCGCCATGAGATTGAACAGCGTGGTCTTGCCGGAGCCAGAGGGTCCGACGATAGCAACGGTCGTTTTCTCCGGAATGGTCAGGGATACATCGTGCAGAATGGGCTTGCTGCCGTAGGAGAAATCTACATGGGAAAGTGCAATGTCTTCGCGTTCCGGCGAAAGCTCCTCGCCGTCAATGTCCATGGGTCTACGCCCAGAATTGTGCTTGCCTTATCTACGCCGATGTCGATGGAGCGGAACAAAGCCGAAAAGCTCCCGGCAGAATCCAGCTGCTCAAAGAGGATAAACGAGCAGATCAGCATCAAAAGGCAGTTCGCAAGCTCCATGGTGCCGCTGAAGTAGAAGACGATAGCGGCCGCGCAGACGGCAACGCCGGTGAGCTTGTTGACAACAAACTGCGCCAGCATATAAAGCACCGACGGGATCTCCATAGCAAAGGACGCCCTGAGCGGGCCTCCACAACAGCCGTGTACCTGCGTGGCGGAATCGTGGGTCAGGTCAAAATTCTTGACCTCGGCGATGCCCTGCACATATTCCAGCACCTTGGAGACAAGCCGCTCGTCGGCATTGAACTTCCGCTGGGAAAGGGCCTGCTCCGCCCGCTGCATGGCGGCGTTGACGGCGAAGAACAGCACCAGTCCCGTCAGCGTGATCAGCCCCATGCGCCAGTCAAAGAGGAACATCATGCTGCGATGATGCCGGAGGTCAGAAAGCCGCGGGTTGTGACCATGACCACGCGGGTAGCCACATTCGCCATGTTTTCCATGGTGTTGGTGGTGACGGACGTGACCTCGCCGAGGCTATTGTCATTGAACCAGCCCATAGGCAGGTACCGCAGATGCTCCGCAATCTCAATCCGCTTGTTGGCGCAGGCGCGGTAGCCCGCACGGGTCTGGAGCATGGTAGCCTTCATGTTGATGGCGATGGTCACAATCAGTGATACCACGATAATGCCGAGGCTCGTCCAGAGGGTTGCCATGGTGACATTCTTTTGCAGCAGCGCCTGAATGACAATGGCGGCTGCCGGAATACGCATGGCAGAGCAGATAGCGCTGACCACACCCAGCCAGATAGAGGCGATGAACATTCTGCGGTTATCTGCACCGCAGAAATCAAAGAACTTTTTCAGTGTCTGGAGCATTACGCCACCTCCCCGTCGTCTTTGACGCTGATGTGGGCTTTCCACATGGCTTGATAAAGGGGGCAGGACGCAAGAAGCTCCGCCTGTGTGCCGGTCGCTTCGATCTTGCCGTGATTGACAACAATGATCTGATCGGCGTCCGCAATGGTAGACAGCCGGTGGGCAATGACCAGCAGCGTCTTGCCCCGCATCAGCTTGCCAGTGCCGACTGGATGACAGCCTCATTCTCCGGGTCAGTGTAGGAAGTGGCCTCGTCCAGAATGACGATGGGCGCGTCCTTCAGCATAGCCCGGGCAATGGAGATACGCTGGCGCTCGCCGCCGGAGAGGTGTCCGCCGGAAGCGCCGCAGACAGTCTGATAGCCGTTTTCCAGACCCATTATGAATGCATGGCAGCCGCATTTTTTCGCGGCATCGATGACTTCCTCGTCGCTTGCGCCCTTTCTGCCCATGCGGATATTGTCTATCACCGAAAGGTCAAAGAGATAATTATCCTGCGATACATAGGCGATGCGCTTCGTGCACTCCGCCAGCGGCAGTGTACGAATGTCCACGCCGCCCAACTCAATGGAGCCGTCCTTTACATCCCACAGGGAGGCGATGAGCCGGGCGATGGTGGACTTTCCGCTGCCGGAAGGGCCCACAAGGCGTTGACCGTCCCCGGGGCAATGTGCAGATCGATTCCGTGCAGTACCTCCTTGTCGTGATAGGCAAAGCGGACGTCTTTCAGCTCGACGGCGTTGTCGGCAGGCAGCTTTTCCGCACGTTCCGGACGCTGCATATCCTCGCCGGACAGCACCTCCGCCACCTCATCCACGATGGTCTTGACCTGGGCGATGTCGTCGGTGTAGGAAAAAGCGGTGATCAGCGGCTGCATAACGCCGAAGGACAGAACAATAACCGCAGGAACGTCTCTGCCGACAGAGTGCCATGCATATAAAGAAGGCAGCCCACCGGTAAGATGCCGAGAAGTGTAGAGGGAGTATCGCCATGCCGGCCACCTGGCCGAAGAGGCTCCCCGCATCCAGTCGATGAAGCAGTCTGCGCCCTCTTTTGCAGCGGAGACGAACTTTGCATAGCTGGTCCTAGACTGACCAAACGCCTTGATGACCTCAATGCCGCTGATGTATTCCACAGCCGTGTCGTTCAGTGTCTTTGTCGCGGTGACAGTGCGCTGGAACTTCTCTTCGTAGCCGCTGAACATGGACATGAAGCAGCGGATGCCCAGGGGTAGAACGATCAGCATAGAAAGCCCCATGCGCCAGTCCTCAACGAACAGCAGCACCAGTACCGCCAGCGCCCCCCCCACGATGTTGGTGGTCATCTCCGGCAGCAGGTGGGCAAGGGTGGTTTCGATGGAGTCCACGCGCTCGACGATAATGTTCTTATAGGAGCCGGAGGAATGGTCCAGCACCGTGCCAAGGGGCAGCGTTGCCAGCTTATCCAGCAGCCGTGTGCGGGTATTGGCCAGCACATGGAACGTGGCATGATGGGAGAGAGACGTGGACACGCTGTGCAGCACATAGCGTAGCACCCAGCAGCCCGCCATCCACGCGCAGAGCGTCAGGCAGTACGTCAGCTCCGCCGTGCTGTTTACCAGTGCGGTGATGAGCCGGATGATGATGAAATACGGAATAAGCGAGCAGGCGACGCCCAGCAGCGCCGTAAGGACACTCAAAGCGTACTCTCCGTACCGCCCTTTTGCCAGCTCTGCCAGCCACGAGGCGGCAGAGCGCTTTGGCTCAATTTCTTTCATGGTGAACTCCTTTCGACTGCATTACGCAGCAAGATGCTTTTTCACAATCCGCTTGCCGATGGCAGCGCCGATAAAGGCCGCAACAATCACGCCGGCCACCAGTGCAGCGGATACCCAGGACTGCAGCATCTGGGATGCGGCAAGGATGGCGTCCTGACGGCCATCGGTGACCATCTGATCCGCCATAGCCTTAGGCAGCAATCGCGTAAAGGGAATGATGGTGCTGCCGAAGGCGGCCATCACCTGATTGATGATATAACTGACGGTCAGCGCCTTCGCGTTGCCGTAGCCCATCTTCCACAGCAGCAGCTCAGCAATGACACCGGAGAGAATAAAGAGGATGATGTACGGCAGATATCCGCCCATAATGGCACGGACGATACTGTAAATGAGGATCGCACCGGGCTTTTTCACCTTCGTGCCGATGATGAAGTAGACGATGCCCTCCAGCAGGGCGAAAAATACCGGCATCAGAATGATGGTAATGGGTGTCGCATACAGGACGGAGCTGGCGAAGAAAATGACCACATTGATAAGGGCCAGCAGGACAACGGTGATGATGTCCTTGATTTTCAGCTTATTGGCGTTAGCAGTACTCATGGTTAAAGACTCCTTTTTGAATGGAATATGGTTGAACGTCGCAGAGACGGCGATCACAGAATAAGGCCGGCGGCGATCGATGCTGCCAGCAGGACGCAGAACACAGCATCCCACGCAGAAAACCGAAGCGACAGATAGTTGCTTTTGCGGCGGGTTAAGTCGATGCCCCGTGTTTCGGCGGAGGCGGACAGCGTCTCGGCGATGCGGATGACCCGCAGCGCCATGGGAACGGTCAGAATTTCCAGATACGATGGCAGCGCACGCAACTTTTGCCACGGCGTCACAAACGCGCCCCGGGTGCGGATGGATTGCCGCAGCAACTTCATGTCCCCGGACAGCACCGGGAAGAAGCGGAAGATCACGGCTACGATCATAATGAGCCGTTCCGGTAGGCGCAGATTACGCAGCGCCGCCAGGGTACGGCTGGCTTCATTCCGCCCAATCAGCGTCCGCATGGAAATGCCAACGGCAATGATACGCGGGAACAGCACTAGCATAAAGGAAAACACCGTGCCCGGCAGCATGGCGTTTGCCGCCCACAGTAACCCAAAGCTCATCCCACCGGCCAGCGCCGTTCCGAACCAGCCGTCAGCCGCGGTCAGCAGAATCAGTGCCGCATATGCGGCATAAACTAAGTGGTTGTTGGACGTGGAGATCACGACCAGCAGGGCCAGCCAGTAAAGAAGCTTCGTTGCCGGGTGGAATCGTTCTTTATGCTGTTTTTTCGCCGGAGCATCGGAAGGATGGAAGCGCTCCATATATTGCCGTACCGCTTGCAAATCTCGTTCCGAATGAACGGGTAATTCTATCTCTGCATGCCCATCCGACAGCCCAATGCAGCGGTCACACGCACCTGCAATTAGCTCAAGGTCCTGGGTGATGATGAGAACCGTCTTTTCCTTCCGCATTTCCCGGATCAGCGCCGCGCACCGCTCCAGGCTTTCCGCGTCCTGTCCTGCTGTCGGCTCGTCCAGTATGACGATCGGCTTGTCGGATAGATACGCCATCATCAGCGTCAGACGCTGCATCTGCCCGCCAGAGAGGGAAAAGGGATGTCGGTCACGGCAGTCCCACATATCCATACTTTTCAGCAGCGCTTCTGTTTTTGCTTCAAACTCTGGCGTCACCACATGACCGTATTGCAGTTCGTGCAGGACGGAGTTGGTGAAGAACTGGAACTCCGCCTCCTGTAGGATGAACAGCACTTGCTTTTGCAGCTGCTTTGGATTTTGCGGCTTTCCGAAAAGCATTATCCTGCCGCCGGAGGGGCGGTAAAGCCCTGCAATCAGCTTGCCGATGGTCGTTTTGCCGCAGCCGTTTGCGCCCACGAGGCCGATGATCTCATGCTCACGGATGGAAAAGCTGACACCGGAGAGGGTATCTCCGGCCTTCCTGCCGTATGTATAGCGGACATCTGAGACGGCAAGCGCCGTCGGCGTGGTTTTCGGCAGCGGCTCTTTCTCCGGCACGGTGATCTCCGCAAGGTCGAGCGTGCGCAGAGAAAGTGTTTGTCTCCGCTCCACTGAGAACGCCTTTGCCTCTGCGGCAGTATATTTTCCTTTGATCTCGCCGTCTGCCATGACCCAAAATTCATCGGCAATGTCCGCAAGATAGTAGAGCCGGTGCTCACTGAGCAGCAGCGTTTTGCCCTGCTTTTTCAGCGCAAGCAGAATCTCCTTTTAACTGCTGCGTGGCTGCAAAGTCCAGGTTGGCCGTTGGTTCGTCCAGCAGAAAAATATCTGTGTCCATTGCCCACGCGGACAAGATGGAGATGAGCTGTCGCTCGCCGCTGGACAACTCGTAGACATTGCGATCCTTCAGCCGCTCAGATGAAAGATCCGGAAGGCCTCCTCTACCCGCTGTCGGATTTTATCTTGCGGCAGACCGTGATTTTCAAGACCGAAGGCCACTTCATTGGAACTGTTCACGGTAAAAAACTGACTTCGAGGATCCTGAAATACCGATGCTGCCAACTCGCCGATCTCGCCGATACGTATTCCGGCGGTGTCCTGCCCATTCAGGCGGCAAAAGCCTTTTAGCTCTCCCTCGTAAAACTGCGGTATCAGTCCGTTGATGCACCGCAGCAGCGTGGATTTTCCGCATCCACTGCCTCCGCAGAGCACCACGCAGCGTCCTGCCGGGATCCTGCCGCCGACTTTTTGCAAGGTGGGCTGCTTTTCTTCTGCATATTGGAATTCAAAATCAAAATCTATCATTGCAAACTCTTTTCTTATTAGTTAGCCATCTCTAACCAACGGTCGTAAGAAACGGACGGATGGACCGTCCGAATCAACTTTTCGGATTTATTGCAAGGTATCGCATAGCTGCCGCCAGCCGGCATTGGTGAAATCAAGGACCGCCTGTAAGCAGGTAAGCATTCTGCCTTCCTCCATATGCTGATCCAGCAGCTGGCGGAAGTACCAGAACTGTGAGCCCATCAAGAAGACGGATCGCATCGGCATTTGGCGCTTTCCCATAGATATGCGAAAAGAATTCCACCGTTTGTTCCGCCTTACGATCCATTAGTTTATGCAGCACGGTTTCCATGGAGCTGCCATCACTGCGGCAGAAAAATAAAGTGCAGTCGTCATGGTGCTCGGTCAGGAGCCGAAAATATACTTGTTCCTCGGCGTTTATGGCGCGGAGGATATCATCCGGCTGCGCGCTACACTTTGCTTTTTCGTATTCTTCAGCGATGGGCGTAAACAAGACCTGCATCGTCTCAAAAAAATCCTGAAGCAGACTGGCAAACAACGCGTCTTTATTCTTGTACCTTGTGTAGATTGCTCCCGTGGTGACGCCGGCTTTTTCGGCGATCTTGTGCAGAGAGGCTTTCTGAAAGCCGTAAGCAAGAAACTTCCGAATAGGCAGCCTGAATGATCCCGTCATCTAGGGAGTGATCCCTATTGGCCATGTCTTCACTCCTCTGCGCCTAAATAATAATATCATTATTGATAACGGCGTTATTATAGCGTTCTTTTTGCTGCTTGTCAATGCGAATTGCACACTCCTTTACAAAAAAACATACCTTGACAAATCTCGTCTCAGAAAAAGATGTTAGAGGAGTTTGCCCGCCGGAATGGGCTGCCAAACCCTACCCACTTCACCGATGACGGCGTATCAGGAACCCGCTTTGACCGCCCCGGCTTTCTGGCGATGATGGAGGAAGTCGAGGCCGGACGGGTGGAGGCCATCGTTATAAAAGACATGAGCCGCCTGGGGCGTGACTATCTGAAAGTCGGCCAGGTCATGGAGATTTTGCGGCAGCGCGGTGTCCGGCTGATCGCCATCAATGACGGTGTGGACAGTCTGAAAGGCGATGATGATTTTACCCCTTTCCGCAACATTATGAACGAGTTTTACGCCCGCGACACCAGCCGGAAAATCCGCTCCGTGTTCAAGTCCAAAGGCATGAGCGGCAAGCTCCTGACCGGCACCGTTATCTACGGCAGATGGTTTTTTGCCGAACAAGTCGTCGCTGTGCATCCCGGTGCGGGCCAGGGTCAGAACCAGCACATCATCTTCTATGCGGTAAATGAGCAGCCAGTCCGGGAGAATATGGCATTCCCGATGCCCCACAATCGCCGGACAAATCGTGATCGCGGTTTCTCCGGCAGCGGTTCACCCATCGACAGCAGCGCCACGACCTGCTCCAGCAATTCGATTTTCAGGCCGCGCCTGATTGCCCGCTTGTAGTCCTTTTTGAAAGCTGTCGTGTACTTGACGGTGTACTTTGTTTTTCCTCATTTTTCAGGTCGGCAAACAACTCGTCAAGGTCATTGTAGCCCTTTACAGACGGGTCTTTTGCAATCCTTTCCGCTTCCAGCATGGCAGCAATCGTTTCTTTGTTGGGCTGTTCCAGCTTCACTTCAAAGGGAATGCCGCCCTCACGAAGGACTGGCGCACGAAGAAATGTTGAACGCCGTGGATAAATTCATGCCGAGTTCCGCAAACAGGGCGTCGGCCTGTGTGCCTTCAAATCCGCGTCCATGCGGATGCTATGTTTGTGGGTATTTCCAGCCATATCATCAACCCCTTTCTGCTGGTACTTTTTAGTATATGCCGGTTGCACGAAAAAACAATACTTTGCACGAACATTTAACAGTAAATTCATCGAAGGAGGTCGCTGTATGAAGCAGATTATTTTACCCGTCACTGTCAACCTGAATATCCGCCTGCCTTGCCCTGTTGCAGCCCCGGAACCGGCAGCCGCGCCCACCGGCTCCGGAGCCGGAGGCCCACATACCTGCCAGGGCTGCTGCAACTGCGGCGGGTGTGGGAAAGTGCCAGCATGAAGAAAGGCAAGCCTGAACCCATCCCCGTCATGGACTACCGCCAGTACCGCAGAGCACGGCGGCTGGTACATGAGTGCTGCAACTATGACGGCGGCAACTGTATCGCGCTGGACGATGGGGAGGAATGTGTCTGCGTCAGTCCATTTCCTACTCCTACTGTGCCGGTGGTTCCGGGCGGCGGTGCTGCCGCTGGACAAGACTGATCCTGAACTGGAAACGGCTCTATTCCACCGCCTGGACGCCAAGCGGTGCGCCGTCGCCCTGCGGCCGCACTTTATTGCCCAATCATTCCGCACACTAACGAAAAAAGCCAGGCACCGCAAAAGCGATACCTGACTATTTTGGAAGTGGCAAAAGGGCTTGTCTCGGCTGCCGGCTGGGGTGCTGCTCCCCCCAGTGGGGAGCGCCAGCACCGACCGAGGCGGAGCCGAGACCGGCGCGGCAGAGCGCCACAGGTAGCCAGCGCCCCTCGGCACGCGGTTTTGGAGTGGATGTGGGAACGCACAACGGAGAACGTGGAAGGGGCCGGTGTTGACCGGTTACTGCCGACAAGTTCAGAAAAGGTGGTGCTTTTGGGTGCTGTGAGCTGAAATTTTCGATCCAAACAAGAAAACAGGAGGGAAGTCCCCAAAAAGTCTTAACAATAATATCGTACCTCGCCAAAGAAGTCTCTCCATTTTTGGATGACCTCTGCACTGCGGGCCTTCGATGATTTTCATGATGTTCCGCAGGGTGCGCTCGGGGATGCGGGAGTTGTTGTGGCACAGATAGCACTTGCCAGCTTTGGTGATCCAAATTTTCGTGGCGTTAGCGTTGGGCGCACCCTCGCACACGTGGACGTGGATATGGTTCCAGGGGGTCGCTTTCATTGGCCCAGAAGAACACCCAGTAGGAGCCGATCTTAAAGATTTGCGGCATGGTCGAAGCCCCCTCCTGGGAGAATTGCAAAAATCAGGTGGGCGGTGGACTCAATCACTTCCTGATAGCGGTTAATCTCCACCTGGGTAAAACCCTCCACGTCCTCCCAGGTGTAGCTGGGCAGATAACAGGTGGCATGGCGGAATCCCCAGTTCGGCATCGGGCCGCTCCAGGTAGACCTTTACTGTGCCATCAGGCCGCATTTCAGAGTGGACAATCTCCGTGTTGTCATCCAAGGTTAAGAAGAGATACATCATAGAAACCACCTCACGCGGGACAGGGATTTACTGCCCTTTTAGTATACCTCAGAACTGGCGGAAAGGAAAGTGCTTTTGAAAAGTTTTCGCTGGGACAAAAAGTTCATTTCCGCCTAGTTTCATCGGTGAAAAAAAAATGCTACACTTTTCCCAAAAAACAGGTGGGAACACAGCACATCCTACTAAAGAGCCAGCATATAGGGAAGGCAGAGGCTCACAGGCGATTTTTACCGGCATTTAAAACTTTGTTTAGGTAACAGAAACTGACCGTGCTACATTCAAAAGCGTCCTGATCCCATTGCTCCTGTTCGGCAAAGACCCATTTCACGCCGGAGGATTCGCAGGCGGCGGCAATAGGCTGCCAGTTATGGCTGCCTTCTCCCGAAGGCGTTAGCTGTCCATTTCCATCGGGTTTCCGCAGGCTGTCTTTTGAAGTGTACCAGAACCAAACGACCGGCGTAGTCCCGCAGCACCTGCCGGTAATCTGTCCCGCTGCCAAAAGTTGCGTAAACGCAAAAGGAAGGTCAGCTGGACTTCCTTTTGGGGAGCAAGTCCATGAGCCTTTTGTATACGGGAACGCCATCCATCAGGCGATAATCGCTTCCGATGGGGTGAAAAGCGAAGGTGAGTCCAGCTAGATGTACCTGGTGGGCGATATTCGACAGCTTTTTCGGCAAAAGCATGCCAGCTTCTCTTTCGAATCCACCTCCTGAGGGATCAAGGCGCAAGTGAGGGTAATGGCTTCCGCAAGCTACCGCCCGCTGGATATACCGCTCAGGTTTTCCCCAAATCCCAAGGGAAAGTCCTCTTGGGTAGGTGATGGTTTTACGTGGGTTCGAATCCCTTCGAGGGTTTTTCCACATCATTCAAAAACGTCACGCCGTGACGCGCCTTTTTCTGCCCTCAAAACGCGAAAAAAGCCCGGAATTCCGGGCTTTTTTCGTACCTGCATCATTTTGGCAAGTAAACCTGGCAGGGGCAGAAGGACTTGGTCTCGCCTGCTGCCTCGGGTGCTGCTCCCTGGTGGGGAGCGCCCAGCACCGACCGAGGCGGGAGCCGAGACCGGTTCGCAGCAGAGCGCCACTGGCGCTCGCTCACCCCTCGGCACGCGGTTTTGAGTGGGTGTGGGAAGCGCACCGGGGAGCGGGGAGGGCCAGTGTTGGACGCTTCCTGCCGCAAAGTCACAAAACGGGCGGTGCTGGTTTGGTGCTGCGGGAAATTTTAGGGCCAAAAAAGGAAAAAGAGCGAAAACCCCTGGAAAAGCAGGAAATACATTGGCTTAAATCGACAAAGACCGTATAATAAAAGTGCCGGGAATTACTCCCGGCGGGCGTCTGTTGCAGACAGGCGGTTAGCCACTCCCTTTACTCCTTCAACATAGAGGGGGGTGATGCGGATGGGAAACAAACGTGGGACGAAAGCCCTGCGATTCGTACAATAACGGTCATCGTTTTGACGTTGGCCATAGCATTAGTTAAAAGCGTGCTGGACCGCTGGCGGCTCCCGAGAGGCTGTCGAAAATCGTTCTTAACCAGTTGGGGCTAACCGTCACAAGTTTGCAACAGCGCCCTTTCTGTCTTTTATTATACCCGGCAGGCGGGCATTGTCAACAGCTAAGCGCCCTAGGTAGCTTAAATTCCGTAAACGGTTAAAATTACTGTTAGGTGTACGCTTTAGGGAAGCGGTTAGTCTTTTTCGAAATAGTTCCATCAGCTTCTCTCCCCAGGGAGGGATTCCTCTTTTCTGGAACTTGTGGAGAGTCCGTCTGTTT
>VOFK01000861.1_pt1 | contig 11851 bp, 13 predicted proteins | sample 5384121 | NCBI WGS metagenome assembly VOFK01 (sample SAMN12384730, study PRJNA508395) | human gut metagenome | isolation source: healthy gut J | host: Homo sapiens | reverse complement strand
TCTGCTTTCTCCCGTTCCGGGAAGACGTCCGAGCGCCTGACGCAGAAGCTGGTGATCAACATCGTCCTCCAGCGGCCGCATAACAATATCGCCGTCTGTGCCGAGTACATCGGACAGCAGTAATTCGTTGCCGTCCCAGTCGGTATTGATCGGTTCGTCGAGCGAAACTTCCGTCTTCTGGTTGGCGATCTTGCGGATGTGCATCAGAATCTCGTTTTCGATGCAGCGCGACGAATACGTCGCAAGCTTGATGTTCCGGTCGGGCCGGAAGGTATTGACGGCCTTGATCAGTCCGATGGTCCCGATGGAGATCAGGTCCTCCAGATTGACACCGGTGTTTTCAAAGCGGCGTGCAATATACACAACAAGGCGCAGATTGTGCTCAATAAGCGTCTGCTTGGCCGCCTCATCACCCTGCTCCAGCGCGGCGACAGCCTGCCGTTCCTGCTCGGGCTTCAGCGGTGCAGGCAGCACATCGCTGCCGCCAATGTACATGATCTTCCCGGCTGCAAAAGGCCCAGCTTCTGTAAAATGACTTCTAATTTCATCCAATCGTTCCTCCTATCAGCGCATCATAATTTCCTCCGTCTGAAACGGGCGTCGGGGAAAAAGGCCGCGAGGCAGCGCTTCCGAACGCCCGGCTCGACCTGTATCTCACAGCGCAGGCACAACAGGAGTCCGGCCTGTGTGCCGACGCATTTGTAGCTTAAAAGCCGCGCCGGAAGCGCTGGGCGTGTTTTCAGCCGCAGCAGCAGCTTCCGCCGGGTCTGCGAGCGCGGCGGGCGTGATGGACACGTCCGGCAGAAGCGCCCCGCAGTGCATCCGCCTCTGCGACGAGCACGCGTTCGCCGGTCATAGGGTCACGGAGCGTACAGCCGGTGTCGTCGCAGCGCGCGGACCGGGGCATGATTAGCCCCATACAGAAGCGTCATGGACCGGATCTCGCCGCCGTGCTGGGCCGTGCAGGAAAAGACGGTATAGCAGAGCATATACAAAAGTCCTGCCAGTAAAGCAGAAGTCCCAGAATGCTCACTGCGTAGAACGTGCCGCCCGGCAGGACCAGAACGTCTGTCCCGAACAGCTGTGCGGCTAAGACCGCAGCACCCGCAAACGCACAACCTGCTGCCAAAATCCGTGCGGAGGGTTTGACGGCCTGCGCCGAATGCGATCAGCAGCATCACGACGAGGCTTATCAGCTTCATTGGAAGCCCCTGCAAAACGCCAAGCGGTGCGAACAGCAGCCGCGTTGCCGCCGAACAGAGCCGCTGCCAGCAGGCGCAATCGTGCGATCCGGCCGCCGCCAAGCTTTGCCGCGCAGATGAGCAGCAGATAATCCACCGCACCATTGAGTAAAAAAGCCTCGTCTGCATAGACTGTCACCGCATTCCTCCTCTGTTTGTCCGTGCTTCAAAAGCATACGCCGCAAAAGCAAAAAAAGAGGTCGCAATTCCAAGCGGAATTGCGGCCTATCGTTCGTCATGTTTTCCTTGTAATGTCAGATCTGCTTCCCGTCGCGCAGAATCTGACGGATGTTCTTTTCCGCCTTACTGCGTGGGAGCATCAGCTCATGCCCGCAGCCGGTACAGCGCAGACGGAAGTCCATACCGCTGCGCAGTACAAGCCACTGCTTCGTGCCGCAGGGGTGCTCCTTCTTCATGACGAGGATATCGCCGACCTGTACGTCCATGCTTCTATCTCCTTCCTTCCCACGCCTGCATATATTGGAGCAGGAATTGGGGGGATCTTATGCATCAGTTTCTTCCGGAGGGGCTGCACCCGCAGCCGGAGGGATATACCAGAGGATCTGCTGCTGGCAATGCAGCAACGGAAAATTTTGCAGGCAGCTGCAATCAAATGCGACGAGCGGCACAATCTGCATGTCGCACTCGGCTGCTGCAAGGGCATTATTCCTCGTGCGGAGGCTGCGCGGGGCATTCTTGGCGGCGAAACGCGGGATATTGCGATTCTGTCGCGCGTGGGGCGGCCCATATGCTTTACGGTCATGGGCTTTGCACCGGATGGAACGGCGCTCCTGTCCCGGCGCAGCGCGCAGGAGGCAGCGCTGGAACAGATCTTCCGCGAAAAGCGGCCCGGGGACATTCTGCCTGCCGTGGTCACAGGGCTTGCGCCGTTCGGCGCGTTCTGCGACATCGGCTGCGGCGCATCCGGACTGCTTGGACTGCGGAATCTCTGTGTATCGTCTTACATCCGGGCGATCTGCTGCGGGTCGGGCAGCGGCTGCCTGTTTTGATCCAATCACTCGATCCGGCGACGGGAGGCGTGGCACTGACGCTGCACGGAACTGCTCGGGACGTGGGAAGAAAATGCAGCCCGGTTCCGTCCCGGGCAAAGCGTGCCCGGTGTCGTCTGCGGAAAGACGGACTATGGCGTGTTTATTGCGCTGACACCGAATCTGTGTGGTCTGGCAGAACGAGACGATGCACTGGAGCCCGGCCAGCCGGTATGCGTGTACATCAAGGCCATTCACCCGGAGACGCTCAAGCTGAAGCTGACCGTCCTGCATCGGCTGGACGCGCTGCCGCCGCAGCCGCTGCCCTTTACAAAGACACAAGGGCGGCTGGATGTGTGGCGGTACGGAAGCCGGGAGCACGCAAAGATCGTGACGGTGTTTTAACATTTGGGTGAGAAGCGAATCAGCAGAGGGGCGGCTTTCCCGTTTCAGCGTAGAACCGATGCCCATCGTCCCCTACAGGCGCATACGAATTCAAAAGCCGCAATCTTTTGCAATAACCGCTGCGTGTCGTCTGAAACGCGCCTGATAAAGGTTTTCGAGCAGGGGCGGCTTGTGCCGCCCCGCTTGCAGGATTCAGGTCTTACAGCCAGCTCGGGTCGAGATGAGCTTATCCCAATACTCATAGTCGTTGGTCTTTCTGGTGTAGGTGTGGCTGTTGGCAGCCTCCTCGACATCGAGATAGTACCAAGACGTGACGCTGACGTCATTGAAGGTGTTCAGGCCGTTGAGCAGATCCGAGGTGGTCTGCGGCGCGCGGTTCAGGACGCGGTTTAGGATGGCGACTGTTTCGGCGCGGGAGATGTACTTGTCGGGCGCGTAGGTCGTGCCGTAGCCGTTGATCCAGCCAAGCTCATAGGCTCTGGCAATATAGTTTGCCGCCCAGTGGCCCTTGACATCGGAGAAGTTCGTGTAGGCGTTCCCATAGGAATTGCCGTCGCAGCGGGCGATCATCGCGGCAATCTCCGCGCGGGTGATCGGATCGCTCGGACGGAAGTAGCCGTCAGAGCCGCCGTTGACGATGCCGAGCTTTGCCATGGTGGACACAGCCGTATTGTACCATGCCTTGGCCGGAACATCCTTGAAGGTGTTATAGCTGGTGGTATAGGTCTTGCGCGTTGTGTCCGTCAGGAGGCGGTAGAAGATGGAGGCCGCCTCGGCACGGGTGATGGTCGCGTTGGGCTTGAACGAGCCGTTGGGATAGCCCTTGATATAGGCGTAGTGGTCTTCGCCGTTGAGCATGTACGGAACAGTGCTCGTGGTCTTCGTCCACATGGCAGTGAAGGTGTAGGTATTGCCGGACTTTGTCAGATCCCAGCCGTAGAACGTGTAGCCGGTACGAGCCGCATCGGAAAGCGTATAGTCCTTGTCAATCTTGAACGACTGCTTATTTACGAACGGCATGTTGTTCAACCGGGCCGAGCCGCCGTTCGGGTCGATCACGATGGGGGTGTCAATGTAGAAACGGGCGTACTCGCTCTTAGCGTCGTCATAGTCATAATAGAAGACATCATATGTCTCAGACGCGCCCTTCTTTGTCCACATAGCGGTGAACGTGTAGGTATCGCCGGACTTTGTCAGATCCCAGCCGTAGAACGTATAGCCAACGCGTGCCGCGTCGGAGAGCGTGTAATCCCGGTTAATCCGGAACGACTGCTTCGTTGTAAAAGACATGGTATCCAGCCGGGCCGTGCCGCCGTTCGGATCGATGACGATGGGCGTATTCGCGTAGAAGCGGGCATATTCGCTCTTGGCATCATCAAAGTCATAGTAGAAGATGTTATACGTCTCCGACTGGCCGTTCTTCGTCCACATAGCGGTGAAGACAGGCTGACCGCTGCGGTCATAGGTCTTATCCCAGCCATAGAATGTGTAGCCGGTACGGGTCGCGTCATAGAGCGTCACATTTTTGTTACGCTCAGCACAGTCTGTCTGTCCACATAGGTAGCGCCCAGATAGGCCGTACCGCCGTTCGGGTTGACGGTAATGGAGCCGCCATAGGCAAGCGTCTCATCCATGACGCGCGCATAGTCAAAGTCAGAATATGTGATCTTGACGCTGGAAACTGCCCATCTGGCCGTGAACCGGGCACGCACAGTGTCATAATCCCAGCCAATAGACTTCTGCGTGCCCTTGTAGGCGAACGTCAGCGTGCAGGAACGCGTGATCTTGTGCTGCCGGAAACGGTGATTCTGACGCCATCCAGATAGGCCTCGGTGCCGCCGTTCAGGTCAATGTAGACAAAATCGCCTACGTTGACCGTGACCTTCCATTCCTGCTGATCGCGCGCATCGTTGTAGGTGATCTCACAGGTCGACACGGTATCGCGGTAGACCGGATACAGAATCAGATTTGAAGAGACAGTGATGTTCTCGCCGGGTGCATAGACGTTGCTGCCGTTCGTTGTCCAGCCCACAAAGGACTTTCCGACAGGAAGCGTCCACGTCAGCGGGAAGGTTCTTAAGCGCATACACGCCGCCGACATTCACATCAACTATATCGGCGTCCCGCAGGGAAACCTCCGTAAGCTGCCGGTAGGTCACCGTGTACGGGCCGACGGGCGGCGTCACACCGTCCTTTTGCCAGACAGCGTACAGAACAGCGTAGGTGCGTCCGCCGAACAGTTCGGTTACGGAAACAGTCTGGCCGTCGTTATAGATCTTCTGGCCGTTGGGTTCGGTGCTCCAGCCGAGGAAGGTGTAGCCATCTCTGTTAAAGTCATTCGCACGGAGCGTGACCCAGCCAATTGCAACGTCACTCTCTGTGAGCTGCTGCAGTCTTTCGCTGGAACTTCCATAGCTTCCATCGTTTGCTTTGAAGGTGATGTAATTCCGGTCAGCTTCTGGACCGGCGGCCATAGCTGCCGGGATCAGGCCAACTACCATGACAAGGCACAGCAGAAGCGCCACAAAACGTTTTTTCATAAGCAATTCCTCCTATTTCATCCCCGGCAGGCGCTTACTTGCCGGGAGCGCATGGTACGCGTGTGGGACTCCCACACGCGCACCGGTTTGCAGGGGCTGCGCGGCGCGCTGTTCCTGCCCATCTTCTAGGGATATCGTAGCATAATGGTTTTCAGAACGCAATAGGTGGTTTTCCGGGGAAACGTCTGCTTTTTTCCGGGAAAAATCGAATTTTTAAAATTCTTAATGAATTTATGTCAACTTGTTTTCAATTTATGAATAAGCGTTCTTTGATTAGGCTGAACGGAAGTTCAAGCCTTTTCCGGCCGTATCGGCATTGTGCAGGTTTGTTTGTTTTTCGTGTGTCCTCCCCGGCTCCGGCTTTTCGTCTGCCGGACGGGGCTGCTTGGTCGTGACGACGGCCTCCACGCGGTGGATGGGTGTGCCGAGGGCATAATTTTCCCGGCCGGTCAAGCGCTGACAGGCCGTTCGCGCAGATCGTCGGTGACATTCCGCAGTTGGAAACAGCTCTTCCATCTCCGGCAGCGACCAGGCGAACAGATTCGCGTTGTCGGTCTTGAAGTGGATCTGCCCGCCAAGCTTCAGCACCTTCTTGTATTTTTCGAGAAAGGCATGGTATGTCAGGCGGCGGCGCTTGGCGTTTTTCTTTGCGCGGCCATGGGTCGCAAAATTAATATAAAGCAGGTCAATCTCGTCGTCGGCAAAAAACTGGTCAATATTCGCCGCATCAAGCGAGACAAAAAAGACATTTTTGAGTCCTTTGCGGATTGCAGCCTCCCCATGGCAAGCAAGCCGTCCTGCACGCGCTCGATGGCGATCAGCAGCACATCCGGCTCGGCCTCGGCTGTCTCGACAGTGAATTTGCCCTTGCCGCAGCCGACCTCGACGCGAAGTTCCCGGCAGCGGCATCAGGCTGCGCCATTTGCCGCGCAGCGCCCTCCGGGTCGTGAATCCAGACAGACTCGCAGGCCTCCATCCGCGGGGCCAGATTGTTTCTTCTTCTCATTCGCATACGCGTTTCCTGCTCTTTCTGAAATGTTGGTGGGGTGGAAACCCTTGTAGGGGCCGATGCCCACATCGGCCCGTTGGGAAGTTGTGAATTCGCCGTAGATCTCCGTGAATACAGTGCATTCTGCCGGGCCGATGTAGGCATCGGCCCCTACAACCACGTTTGGACGTACATACGGATTCGCCGTAGATTCACAAAGGTGCAGCTGCTTTCCGTCGTGCGGAGCACAGAGCCCCGCCCTTGCCGGCTGCGGCTGCTTTAACGGAACGTATTACGGTTCTTCCGGGGTCCTCGGCTTCTTTGCCGGTTTGGGATCGCCGGAGGCGAAGGCCCAGATTTTGTTGAAGAAGGACTTATTGAAGTAGAACAGCCAGACGGCGACTGCGCCCAGGGCAATGGTCAGAAGGGATGAGACACTCACATCGGACAGGAAGTGCATGCCCATACGCAGGCGGGAAACCGCGACAGCAAGCGTCCAGACACCGCCGAGGACCATGAACAGCTTTTCCTTATTGTGCAGACGGCGGTAGAGCGTCGGCAGGAGGATCAAGAGCATGGAGCAGGCAGCGCAGGCCGTATGGCCAGACGGGAACGAACGGAAGTCATCCGACGAAACGCCGTCGGCGACGAGCTTTTTCTTGAGCGCCGTGCCGGCCTGCCACCAGTTGGAGAAATAGGTGTCGTTGCCCGTGGAATAGATCAGACGCATACGGGCGCGGCCCCAGGGAACCTTGATGATGTTGATCAGCAGCATGATGCCGACACAGACCACGATCACCGTGCAGATAAAACGAAGGATCGTCTTGGTCTGGCACTCGCGCGTCAGGAACAGCAGCGCAGCCGCCATGAGCGCGTCGACAAACGCCGTCACGAGCAGCGCGACAGGCATGGGCAGGGCAGGCTACATTGTCCGTCGCCTCATGGACGGAGAGGAATATGCTCGCAAGCGTCAGGCAGACGCCGAAGGCCAGAATAACAATGTTCAGTTCCGGGCGGAATTTGGCGCGGTGGACGATCAGCAGAACGCCGCATCCGGCCAGAAGCGAAAACGCAGGCAGCTCTGCCGAAGGCGGCAAAGAACTGGCCGATGGAGCTTTCGTGGCCGGGATAGAGAAATTTGGAGATCGGCAGGTCCCAGATCGAGCCTGCGATCAGCATGACCAGCAGCACAAGCGCCGCCGTCAGCGCACAGCGCATATACGTACGTTTGAGTTTTTTCATGAAATGCCTCTTTGATTGGTTATTTTTTGACAGTATAGCACAAATGTCCGCAAATGACAAGTTGACGCGTGCTGCAAAAGCTGATATCATCGAAACGTCGGCTGACGCTGGAAAAGAGGGTGCGTTATGAAGTATGTGCAATTTGATTATGTAAACAAGTTTTCCTGTCTGGCGGGCAAATGCCCGGATACCTGCTGCAAGGACTGGCAGATCATTCTGGACGAGGACGCCATCGCGCGCTACGCTTCCCTGCCCGGTGAGCTGGGCGAACAGGTGCGCGCGGCTATGCTGACGGAGAACGGTGAGACGCGCTTCCGAGAGCGGGGCGGGAACTGCGTTCTGCTGCGTGACGACGGCCTCTGTCCGCTTCAGGCCGCATACGGTGCGGAAATGCTCTGCCGCACCTGCTTTACGCACCCGCGCTTTACCGAGGAATACGGCCAGACGGCGGAGCTGACGCTCTCCGCCTCCTGCCCGGAGGCGGCAAGACTTCTGCTGGAGCACGACGCGCCGCTGACGCTGACGGAAACGGACGACGGCGGCCGGTCATCCGAACGAGCTACCCCGGCATTATATCCGGCGCTGCTTGCCGCGCGGACGGCTTCGATCCGGCTGGCGCAGGATCGCGCACGGCCTTTGCAGACCGCCTGGCGCTCATTCTGCTGCTGGCACGACGGGTGCAGCGTCTGCTGGACGAGGGGCGGGACGAAGCTTTCCCGGTGCTGGCGCGCGGCGATTCCTTGGCAGTATCAGGATCGTAGTCTTGTCCGGCTGGCGCGCGGCTTCGCAGGACGGTTTTTCCCGTGCTGGTGGTGCTCAACAATATGGAGCATCTGACGCGCCGCTTCGGGGTCATGCTGGACGCGGCAGTCGGTCAGGACGCGCCGCCCGCCCCCTTCCGGGACGCGTTTTCCGTCCAGTACGAAAATCTGACGGTCTATTTTTCTGTTCCGCTACGCACTCAAGGCCGTAAACGACCGGCAATATCTGGCGCAGGTCGAGCAGTGCGTGTTTCATCTGCTCTGCCTGCGCGAACTTAGCGCAGATGCTGCAACGGTGCAGGAATTGACTGAAGTGGTGAGTCTGTACAGCAAAGAGGTCGGGCACTCGGCAGAAAATCAGGCGCTGCTGCTGAAGCTTTTCCGGCGCGGAACACTTTAGATGGCAGTATCTGGCGTTGATTCTGATTTTGATTGTCTGTGCGCCGAGCGCGGACAAAATTCGCTTTCCTGTTTTGCCCAGAAAACGGACAACTTTTTCGTGGAAAGCGACAAATTTATAAAATACCACTTTTACTTTCAAGCGTTAAAGTGTTACCATAATTACGCCTGAACCCCACTTATTAATAAAGGGAGATATTTTATCTTGAACAATCGAAATAAACACTCTGATCCTGACAGCCAGCTCTACAGCGCCATTCTCAAGCCCAGACTGCTTCGAGGAATGCTATGCATTTCTTTACCGATCTTTTGCAACGTTTTCCGAGCTCAAGGCCATGAGCAGCGCTTTGAGCGCGAAGCTTTTGAATGACGGCTCAGATCTACAATGACATTCCTTTGAAAATTGCGCTTCCAGCGCGACCATCAGCTTAAGCCAACCGCAGTCTCAACTACGGTATTGGGCGCGTACCGCATCATCTTCGACCGCATGAAGGAAGCCACTTACAGAAGCAGAAGGAGCAGCAGGCGAGCGCATATGAAGCGCTTGTGCTGCTAAGACGAGCCGGACCTACGATATCCGATACGAAAACGCTGACCTTTTTTGGTATGGCTGTGCGCGCGGGTTGCCGTATTTGGTTCTGGATTCATTCGCGGCACGGCTCTTTGTCCATGCTGCTGGCCGCGATACCGGGTGATCCTGGCGCAGATCTGTCGGAGTGATGCTGGCGGAGGCAGAGCGGAAGCGCGGGAGCTGCCGGGAGGGCAGCCGCCCGTTTTCATCTGCCAGCCGATGCAGGCTTCGTCTGGCGGAGCCGGTGGACGCGGTGATCTGCGCGCTGGACAATTTCAACTATCTGGACGCGTCCGGACGACTGCCGGAAGACGCCCGGCGCGTATACAATGCGTGAAGTCCGGCGGGCTGTTCAGTGTTTGATATCAACACGCCCGCAAAGCTGCGCGGTCTGACGGACAGGTATTTCTGGACGAGACGGACGACACCTACTGCGTCTGGCGGACAGAGTTTGACGCAAAAAACGGCGTGTGCTTTTATGGCATGGACATTTTTTCCCGGCTGAACGGCAGTTTTGGGGGGATCGCTCGTTTGAGGAGCATATCGAATATGCCTAGCGAGCCGGGACGCCAAAAGTGGCCCCCTCAGCTCTGGAGCCGTCATCATCCGGCAATATGGCGACCGCGTGCTGCGCGCACCAAAGCAGGATGAGCAGCGTATTTATTTTCCTTCCGCAAAGAAGGGACTGACTATGAAAGACGAACTTGTACGCGCCATGACAAAGGCCGGCTTTAAACGCCGTCGCTCGTTCGTCACCACGACCGGCATTGTCGAGCGTGCGGCAGATCCATAAAACACTGCCACGGCGGCGCTTGGCAGACTTTTGACCGCTGCGTCCATGATGGCAACATGCAGTAGCTGCCGATTACCTGCCCATCACGCTCCAACTCAGCGGGCAGCGGCCGCGGGGCTTTTTGCCGTATCGGATGCCGAAGGGGCAACGTGCGCGGTTGGGTTGAAACCCGCAGATTTCCGCGTTGAAAGACACCGGCAAGCTGGACGTCGGCGCGGCTGTCGGGGCGGACGGAACACTGTGATCCGCGATCTTTACGAAAGAACCGTACGTCGGTACGATCGATTCGTCTCCGGCGAAATGCCGAGGATATCACGCCGTATTCGGCCCAGAGTGAGCAGATCCCCACGGCCTGTGCGCTCGGCGTTCTGGTCGGCAAGGATCAATCCGTCACGGCGGCAGGCGGCTACATCATCCAGCTGCTTCCCGGTGCACCTGACGATATCATTGACAAGATCGAGGCCGGCATTCAGAACGCCGGCGCAGTCAGCCGACTGCTCGCGGCGGGAATGGACGGTCAGGTCGTACTGAAACCGTACTGCACGGATTTGATTTGGAAATCTCGAAACGCAGCCGGTCGAATACCGCTGAAGTCACCACGCGACCGCAAAATGCGGACGCTATCAGTTTGGGCCGCAAGGAACTGCAAATCTATTGCTGGACGACGGCAGGCGGTTGCCTCACATCGACTGCCTCTGCGACAAGATGCCCATATTACACGCCGGAACAGGCCGCAGATCCTGAAAGAACTGGACCATCACAAACAGCACGCCTGCTGCGGCGTGCGCAGCCACTACGGAGGAACTATTATGATTGTATCTACCAGACCGGAATGGAATTTTTGCAGATAATCAGGCGTACTTGCAGACAAATCCCTATCTCTCCACCTTCTTACGCTGGATGCCCCGCTGGCAGATAAAGAAAATCAACTACGCGCCTGCGCTGCGAACAGGGAGACAAAGCGGTTGCTGGTCTTTGAAGATCGAGCCGTACAATCTGCTGTTGCTCCGGCGAAGAAGCCTGTGTACCGGAGCTGCTGCGGTTCCTTGCTTGACGGCTATGAGATCAAAAATTATCTCTGCGCGTCAGAATCTTGGCTATGCGCTGGCGCGGGAACTTTCCCGTCGTATGGACGGTGCTATGAGGAGGCGCTGGCCATGGACTTCATGGAGGCGCGGAGCGTCACCGAGCCGTCCGCACCGGAGGTCGAGACAGCCCCTCGGAAGACGATCTGACGAGATTTTGACTGCGCGCAGCGGTTTGTCTCCTGACTGTGGGCTGCTCGATAAGCCGGAAAAAAGAGCTGTTCCGTTTTTGATCTGTTCCGGATCATCCGTGCCGACGGAAAGATTGTCGCGCTGGCGCGGCCGCACCGGCCAACAGGACGATCTGCGGTCAGTTCGACACGCGGAATGAATACTGCGGGAAGCGATTACACAAAGGTCGTCAACAGCGCCGCATGAGATTTTGACGTCCGGGAAGCGTGCAACACGAACGCTGGATCGGAAAAACTCGGTTTCGTATCATCTGTACCTGTCCGCTTGCGTTTGAGCGGATGTTCTCGCAGGGGAATTCAGGCGAGGTGGAATGGAGGATACGGAATGAACCTGCTCGATATGAAAAATCATGCGTTTAATAATTGGCGTTGTGCTGGGGCGCGCGTGGTCTTATTTTATATCGGCGCGATGTTTGGATTCTTCCATTTACGATTTGCGACGATCTGGAAGTTATGCGGGCGGTCGCCTTCTGCATCACTGGATCATCTGTCTGAGAGATCATTGCGGTTTGTACCTGTTTTATTATTGATTTCAGGGCGTCACCGCATAATTTAAAAGATGACGCCCGGTGTGTTTTTTCGCGTCAAGTCAAGGTTTGGAAAACGAAGGAATACTTGTGTGGCTTTCTCGTTTTTCAAAACCGCA
>VOFK01000514.1_pt1 | contig 11854 bp, 15 predicted proteins | sample 5384121 | NCBI WGS metagenome assembly VOFK01 (sample SAMN12384730, study PRJNA508395) | human gut metagenome | isolation source: healthy gut J | host: Homo sapiens | reverse complement strand
ACCGGGAAACCAGTCAATATTTCCAGATCCAGTAAGCGAGCGGAAAAAATTATGCTGCCGGAAAAATATGAAGAAAAAAAGATTCATTGGTCGTTCCTTCTTATTTCATAGATACCAATCACCATATGAACAATACCAGATACGTACAGGTGCCGATGGAATATGTTCCGAAGGAGTTTCGGACAATGGAAGTCCGGGTAGAATATAAAAAGCTGCGATGTGCAGAGATGTAATTGTGCCGCATGTGACGATAGAAGATCCCCGTGTGACGGTTGCACTGTGTGCACCGGATGGGCAGCTATATGCAGTTGTTGTTTTTTTGAAAGCGTAGGAAAAAGATGAAATTAGCAGAATATCAGGATTTGTATTATGTAAAAAAAAAGTAGACTTCGGAGTATATCTGGCAGAGGATATGGGCGGTGAGACACATGTGCTGCTTCCGTCAAAACAGGTGCCGGAAGATGCAAAACCGGGGGAAAAAGATAAGGGTCTTTTTATATAAAGATTCCAAAGACCGGCTGATTGCAACAACCAACACACCGAAGCTGACACTGGGAGAATATGCACCGCTTGTGGTGAAAGAAGTTGGAAAGATCGGTGCTTTTCTGGATTGGGGACTGGAAAAAGATCTGTTTCTGCCATATAAAGAGATGACTTCACGGGTAGAAGCAGGAGACGAGATTCTTGTAACCCTTTATATTGATAAAAAGCAAGCGGCTTTGTGCCAGCATGAAGGGACTGTACGATCTACTTTCCAAGGATTCACCGTATCAGAAAGATCAGATGGTAACCGGAAGGGTGTATGAGTTTTCCGATAACTTTGGTGCTTTTGTGGCAGTGGATGATCGCTTTTCCGCAAGAATACCAAATTCAGAGGATCACAGTTTCCTGAAAATCGGAGATGTGATTGAGGCGAAAGTTACTGCAGTAAAACCGGATGGAAAATTAGATCTTACACTGCGGGAAAAAGCTTATATTCAGATGGACACGGATGCAGAGAAAATACTTGAATTGCTGGATTCCTATGCAGGAGTGCTTCCGTTTTCGGAAAAAAGCGAGTCCAGAGGTGATTAAGAGGGAAACCGGATTGAGTAAAAGCTGCGTTTAAACGTGCCATCGGACACTTATATAAAGAAAGAAAAATTACACTGGATGGTGGAAAAATCCGCAAGAGTTTCGTATAATGCAGGTAAAGGCAAAAGGAGGAATATAAAATGAAAAACGTAATCAGTACAGATAAAGCACCAGCCGCAATCGGACCGTACTCACAGGCGATTGAAGTGAACGGAACGGTATATACATCCGGCATTATCCCGGTTGTCCCTGCTACCGGAGAAATTCCGGAAGGATCTGTGGCACAGGCGCAGCAGGCATTTGAAAATCTGTCAAATCTGCTTGAGGCAGCCGGAACCGGAATGGATAAGGTAGTAAAACCACTGTTTTTATCAAGGAAATGAATGATTTTGCAGCAATTAATGAAGTTTATGCAAAATTTTTCCCGTCACCATTTCCATCCAGAAGCTGTGTGGAAGTGGCACGTCTTCCGAAAGATGTTATGCTTGAAATTGAAGCCATTGCTGTAAAATAAAGAAAAGATCAAAAACGAAAAGAGATCTGTGCATTGCACAGATCTCTTTTGTTGTCTTTGCGGTTCTTTTTCCGGTCAGACGGAAACGTCAATGTTACTTCTAAATTAGGGATAAACAGAGTTCTCCATCATTTTTGCCAGTCCAACACCAAGCGATTCATTCGATGAGATGGCATTGTCAAGCATTTTAATGCTGACGGCATTTGCCAGAGAGCCGGGATCGGAACTGTTTACGGAAAGAAGCGCAGAACTGATACTTGAAATATCCATATGACAGATCTCCTTTTAAAATACTCGGTATACGTGTTTTCTTTATTACATCTTTATTATGGCATAAATATACGAAAAATTCAATTGAATTCTGTGGATGGAAAAGGGGTTGACACATATCCGTGCCTTTGCTATAATGACAATGTAATAATTGTAACAAATTCGTAATAAAGAAGTACAAAAAGTCATTGGAGGCGAAAAATGAAACGTAAAACATTATTAAAATTGACCGCATGTGGGTTAGTTGGGGCACTGACCATTGGCAATTTTACTGTAGCAGCTTACGCAGCACCAACTGCTGGAGTCGCAAGCCTTGCTTCCGATATTGCAACAACATCATCTGCACCGACTGCAGGATTTTCACTGGCACTCAGTGAAGTCGCAGAAAAAGTGGAAGATGAGGCAACCGTTGCAAAGTGCACAGCCGGAAGTAAAAGAAGTTGAAGCACCAGTTGTAAAGTCTGAGTATGAAGACAAAGCGGTAGCTGTTGTGGATGATTACGTGAACGTTCGTAAGAAACCAACTACAGACAGCAAGGCTGTAGGAAAATTATATAAGAATAACGTAGGAACCGTCATCGGGGGAGAAGGATGGCTGGTACAAAATCAAATCTGGATCGGTAACAGGTTATGTAAAATCTGAATTCGTATCCAGTGGTGATGAGAAAAAATTAAAGAAAGCAGGAAGAAGAGTTGCTCTTGTAGAGACAGAGACATTAAAAGTCCGCAAGGGAGCTTCCCAGAAGGCAGAAGTAATTACTCTGGTGCCGGAAGGAGACGATCTGACGGTACTGGATGAGTCAAAGGATGGATGGGCAAAGGTTTCTGTAGATGAAGGCAAAGGCTATGTATCTACAGATTATGTCACATTATCTACAGAATACACATATGCAGAGTCTGCTGCAGAAGAAAAGGCAAGATTACAGAAGGGAAAAAGGAGCGTGAGGCTGCGGACAGAGCAGCACAGAAAGCAGAGAGCGCATCTCAGACAACCTCTTCAGGCTCTTCACAGTCACAAAGCTCAGATTCTTCCGTACAGGATTCATCAAGCGCATCTTCAACAGGATCAGCGGTTGCAAGTTACGCAGGACAGTTTGTAGGAAATCCATATGTATATGGTGGGACAAGCCTTACAAACGGAACGGATTGTTCCGGATTTGTAATGTCTGTATACGCACATTTTGGTGTCAGCCTTCCACACAGCTCAAGTGCTTTAAGAAGTGTAGGATATGGCGTCAGCACATCAAACATGCAACCAGGTGATATCGTATGTTACAGCGGACATGTTGCAATCTATGTTGGAAACAATACGATTGTACATGCAAGCAATGCAAGAGACGGTATTAAATATACTTCTCCTGCAAATTACAGAACCATTCTTGCAGTTCGAAGAATTTTCTAACAATTAAGATAACATAAGTATAACAGGAGCACTTGCGAAAAGCAAGTGCTCTTTTTCTTAATATTATTTAAGGATTTCTTAAATTTGCAAAAAAACAGATTTTGCAAGGGAAATAACATTGACAAAAAGCACAATCATATAAAGTTACTATGTAAAATGAGTAGTTTATTGAACGGTAACAGAGGGAGGAACAGAAATTGGCATTTTACCAAGGCGAAGATAGTTATGGCAGGACTGGCGGTGACGGCGGTTTGTATTGTGGCGCCACAGCAGTTAAAGGCTCAGGTGCCCGAAGCGCAGATGGATGGCGTCATGGGACAGAGCATAGAGGATGAGACCGTGTATGAGTCAAAGCCGGATCTGGATACACTGATAGAAAAGAATGCACCTGTTTTCGGGAATCGGACATCCTTGAAAAAAGCATCGTCGTATTCGAGTGCTTTTTGAATGCGTCTTTACGACGGCCGGTGATTATACCAGCGCAACCTATTATCACAAAGCGGACTATGCGGATGATGAACTGGTCAACGGAATTGATGTATCATACTGGCAGGCGGATGCAGCACTGAAGAAAAAGTATTCCAAAGACAAAACAAAAGTGGACACAGACCGGATTGGACTGGGAAAGTATTCACGGAGCCGGAATTGATTTTGCTTTCGTGCGTGTGGCATCCAGAGATATGAAAAGATGGAAGTATTTACAGAGATAATTGTGCAGACAGTCATATTCAGGGAGCAGTTTCCAATGATATCAATGTCGGACTGTATTTCTTTTCCCAGGCTCTGAATGAGACAGAGGCACGGGAGGAAGCACAGTATGTGCTTGATACGATTGATCAGTACGGCTGGAAAGTAACGATGCCCATCATCATGGACGGGAGGCAGGGGCAAACAAGCGGCTGACTGCGGGAAAACTTTCCAAAACAAAAAGAGACAGCGGTATGTCAGGCATTTGCGGATACCATTACGGCAGCCGGATACCGGGCAGGCGTATATGCATCTTATGCGTGGATCAAAAACTATATCAATACGGATGCTTTGTATGACTGCTCCCCTGTGGGTGGCCTCCGGTACAACAATACCACGACAAGCAATGCAAAGTCAGGGGACACCATATGCGGATGCCGCATATGATTACGAATTCTGGCAGTATTCGTCAAAAGGGGAAGTGGATGGTTATACAGGAGTCCTTGATGTGAATTTCTGGTATAAGGATACCAGTGAACAGATAACCGGACTGAAAGCATCGGATGGGACTTCGGGAATTGTGAATCTCAGCTGGGACAGTGTTTCGGCGAATGATGTGGACGGTTATCAGGTATGGCGCAGCGACTCGGATCAGGGAAAATATACGCTTCTAAAGTCGACAACCGACTGTAGTTATACGGACACAACGGCAGAAGGAGGGAAAGTCTATCAGTATAAAGTGAGATGTTACTGGACGATAGGGGGAATGCTTATTACGGAACATTTTCTCTCCGGTTTCAGTGATTACCTCGCTGGAAAAGGTTGCTGGAATCGCAACACAGACGCGGACAGAGACTTCGCTTGGGTTGTCCTGGGAAGAAACACAGGGGGCTGTGGGGTATCAGATTTATCAGTACAGTGCAGCAAGTAGTCAGTATGAAATGGCAGCTGACGTGGGAGATGGAAGCACTTCTTATACGATAAGCGGCCTGACGGGGGGCGAACGAATATAAGTTTAAAATCCGTGCTTATGAAAAAAAATAATGATCATGTACTTCCGGTAGGTTTTCGGATGTTTACAGTGATGTGACACTTCCGGGTCAGGTGGATCTGACGAATGTTTCTGCAACTGGGACTTCTTCCGTGAAACTGACATGGCAGACTGTGGATGGGATCACCGGATATATGATTTACCGGCTGGATACAGCAGACGGTAAATACAAACAGGTTGCGACAGTAAAAAGTGCCCAGACGCTTTTCTACACCGATCAGAAGCTTGCAGCAGGAAAGACTTATAAATATAAAGTATGTGCATACAAAACGTATAAGGATAAAAAATTATAAAGGTGCGTATTCCACAGAAAAGCAGGTGAAAATCAAAAAACAGAAAAAGCCTGCAAAAGTAAAAAACGATAAAGCTCAGTACAAAAGATGCAGCAGTTACCGTGCAGTGGAGTAAGGTTTCCGGGGCAACCGGCTATCAGGTATACCGGCTGAACACAAAGACCGGAAAATATACAAAGATTGCAGCGGTCAAAGGAACTTCGTATCGGAATACAAAACTGAAAAAAAAAGGGGCAACCTATCGCTATAAAGGTCCGCGCATACAAAACGGTAAACAAAAAGAACTATTACGGAGCATTTTCAAACACCACAGCAATTAAAGTAAAGTAGGAAACAAATGAAAAGAAAGTACAAATGAAAAAAAATGGCAGGCGTGTTTTTGACATTGGCAATACTGGGAATTGGTCTTTTCCCCGCCGGGAAACGTGTATGCGGCTGCAAATCAGGCGCCGGACGCAGATCCGGTGGTTGTAGTTCTTGATCCGGGACATGGAGGGCATGATCAGGGTGCCAGATATAAGTGGGACGGAAAAAAACATACAAGGAGAAACAGTTAAATCTTGCCATTGCAAAGACCTGTAAAACCGAACTGGAAAAGTATGCAGGAGTGAAGGTATATATGACGCGTTCTTCCGACCGTTTTGTGACACTTGGAAACCGTGTGAATTTTTGCAAAAAAGCAGGAAAGCAGATCTGTTTGTTGCAATACACAACAATGCTTCCCTGAAAAACCGACCATGGAGCCTGTGTTTATTATCCGAACAGCGGGTATAAAGAAGAGGTGGGAAGTGAAGGAAAAATGGCGGCAGCAAGTATTCAGAAACAGCTGGTGGCACTTGACTGAAAAAAATAATGGAATTCTTTACCGGAATTCGGCTGTGGGGGCTCGCTATCCGGATAAATCAAAGGCAGATTACTACGCCGTGATCAAGCGGAGCAAGTATGCCGGCTTTCCGGGACTGATTGTGGAGCATGCTTATGTCAGCAACCACGATGACAGTACAACATTTCTGAATGGTAACGACCGGCTGAAACGTCTTGGCGTGGCGGATGCCACGGGCATTGCAGAATATTTTTGACCTGATTTTAGATCAGGCACCGGTTCTGCAGACACCGGTTGTAAATGCGGATGAGTCGGTGACACTGGCATGGAATACGGTGCAGGGGCTGATTATTATCGTATTTACCGCAGAATCGCGGGGGGCGAAAACATATGTCTGTCTCGAAGAAACAGAGGAAACCGGATACACGGATACCGGGGTAATGCCGGGAACTTCTTATGAGTATACGGTATGCGGATGCCATGTGGGATATCAGAAGGATTCCTACACAAAAATTGCGCAGGCAATGCAGATAACCGTTACAGGGGAAAACGCGAATATACAAAGTGCACAAAAAAATCAAAACTAAGATGGGGGATGGAAACCACAGATGTGGATAAAATGAAAAAAATTATCCACTATCCGAATCAAAAAATGCCGAAAAATCGAGTTATACACGAAGTTATGAACATTATCCACATAATTTGGGATAAGTTGTTTGTGGATGACAGGGATAAAAAAACAAACGATTGTTTTGTTAACAACGCATAAAAAAGTATGTATTTGAATGATTGCAAACGGGAGGTATTTTTTGATATACTAGGGAAGTTATGATTAAAACGATTGATTTTGCTGGAATTGAATTGGACAATTATACCGTTCGGGGAAATGATCATGAATGTAGAAAAAGGATATGTCTGATCATGGATTCCATACAATAGAAGAAGTAAACATGGATACGCTTATGCTGGCAGAAACGGATGAACTTGTCCGCAAAAGCCATAGGGTTTGCGGAACATACCGTGATTGCGGAAAACGGAATTTTTAGAAGCTGTTGGTGCAGGATCTTACCAGCACCGTCATGAGATCGAACATCATGATTTCTTTTTTGAACTGATGAAGCGGGTGGAACGCAATCATCAGACGGTGTTTGTGATCGGAGATACCGCGGAACATGTGGAAAAGACCTGTGCTTTTTTGTCAGAGCATTTTGGAAAATGCGAGATCCTGGGAGCAGAAGCGTTTGAAAACTGTCAGGGGGGGACGGATGCCATGGTCAATGAGATCAATGCACTGACTCCCTGATATGATCTTAAGTGTTCTGCCAAGTCCGGATCAGGAACATTTCCTGATGGAGAATTGTGAGAAACTGTCTGCCGGACTGTGGTATGGAATCGGTTCCTGGGATTTTTACAAAGCGCAGGCAGGGACTGCTCGGAAGTATACGGAATCTGATCCGCACGCATAAACTGGAGCGGCAGCTGATTCATTATCATGGAAAGCAGGAAAGCATATCATGAGGGCAAATGTCTGGAAAGAACTGGAAAATTATTTCCTGATTTTGCTGGGCACTGCACTTATGGCCATTGCCATTCAGTGGATTTTTGACAGGGTGGGGCTGATCACCGGAGGGTTTACTGGTCTTACCATTATCATACGAAATCTTACGGAAGCGCTTCTGCCGGGAGGAATTCCTCTGTGGCTGACGAATATTGTGCTGAATATTCCGATATTTCTGTTATTCCTATATCCGGTTTGGAAAAAATATATCGGGGAAAACGGGCTTTGCAACCATTTTGCTTTCGGTGTGGCTTTATCTGATACCGGTGATAGATATGTCAGGGGATGATTATATGCTTGCAGCCCTGTTTGGCGGGGCATTTACCGGCATTGGCATGGCACTGGTTCTTAAGGCGGGAGCAACGACCGGCGGAACCGATATGAAAGTTGCGGCGATCATCCAGTCACACATGCGGCACTATACGGTGGTTCAGGTGATGCAGGTACTGGATGCAGCCATTGTGATTCTCGGCTTATATGTATTTGGTTTAAGACCTACACTTTATGCAGTTGTTTCTATTTTTGTGTCGACAAAAATATCCGATGCCTTTCTGGAGGGCTTTAAGACTTCCAAAGCAGCTTTTTATTATCACAAACCGGTATGAGGAAGTGGCAGAACGGCTGATGGATGAGCTTGACCGCGGGGTTACGGGACTGCACGCACAGGGGATGTACACAGAAGGAGAAAAAGTGCGTTCTGTATTGCGTTGTATCAAGGAAAGAGATCGTGCGTGTGAAAGAGATTGTAAATGATGTGGATTCCTCTGCGTTTGTAATCGTATCGGATGTCCGGGAGGTTTTGGGCGAGGGATTTCTGGAATATTCGGATGATTTTTAGAACGATATTGTTAAAATTTTATAGTGAAATATTACTAACCGGAAAAAGTGGTAAGAGAGGAAATGCATAAAAAAATATACATTTCCTCTTTCTTTTTTTGGAAGAATGTATTAAAATAAAAAGTAATTGTTCAGAAAACAGGTGGGGGAACGATAGATTTCTGGATGAAATATGGGGATAAGGAGAGCTGACTATGATATCCAATCAAATACTTCAAAATACAATTGACGGACTGAAAGCAATTACACGTACAGATTTATGTGTGATTGATGTAGAGGGAAAAATTCTGGTCGCGACATTTCCGGATGCAGAACAGTTTGTAACTCCGGCACAGACCTTCGTGGAATCGCCGGCAGACAGTCAGGTGGTAAATGGCTGCCAGTTCTTTAAAGTGTTCGATGATCATCAACTGGAGTATATTCTGCTGGCATATGGAGACAGCGAGGATGTGTATATGATTGGAAAGATTGCTGCTTTCCAGATTCAGAATCTTTTGGTTGCCTATAAGGAACGTTTTGATAAAGATAATTTTATCAAGAACCTGATTTTGGACAATCTGCTTTTTGGTAGATATATACAATCGTGCCAAGAAACTTCATATTGAAACAGAAGTACGCCGTGTGGTATTCTTGGTGGAGACAAACCGTGAGAAAGATGGAAATGAGCTGGAGAAGATCCGGGGACTTTTTGGTGGAAAATCAAAGGATTTCGTCACAGCGGTAGATGAAAAAAACATTATTGTAGTCAAAGAACTTGCAGAAAATGAAACCTATGAGGATTTGAATAAGACAGCAGATGTAATCATCAGGCTGTTTAAATCTGATACCAATTGCAATATTCATATCGCATATGGTACCATTGTGAACGAATTGAAAGAGGTTTCGAGATCTTATAAAGAGGCGCGCATGGCACTGGATGTCGGAAAGATCTTCTTTGAGGGACAGGATGTGATTGCGTATTCCCAGCTGGGAATTGGCCGACTGATTTATCAGCTTCCAATTCCATTGTGCAAAATGTTTATCAAAGAAATCTTTGGTGGAAAATCACCAGATGATTTTGATGAGGAAATTCTGACGACGATCAACAAATTCTTTGAAAACAGCCTGAATGTGTCAGAGACCTCCAGACAGCTGTTTATTCACAGAAATACGCTGGTATATCGTCTGGATAAGTTACAGAAGAGTACAGGGCTGGATCTGCGGGTTTTTTTGAAGATGCAATCACGTTTAAGATCGCACTCATGGTAGTCAAGTATATGAAGTATATGGAAACACTGGACTATTAGAGATTGAAGGAGAGATTATGATTACACTGGAACATGTCAGCAAGACATATGCGGCAGGAGTTCCTGCCTTAAATGACGTGAGTCTGGAAATAGAAGATGGTGAATTTGTATTTGTTGTAGGAGACGGCGGTTCGGGAAAGTCAACCCTGATTAAACTGTTGTTAAAAGAACTTGAGCCAACGGAAGGAAGCATTACCATTGCAGGGAAAAAGCTTGGGAAGATCCGCAGAAAGCAGATCCCGAAATTCCGGAGAAACATCGGAGTGGTATTTCAGGATTTCCGTCTGTTGAAAGACCGCAATGTCTATGACAATGTAGCGTTTGCACAGAAGGTGGTTGGTGAGCCGAACAGCCATATTAAGAAAAAAGTACCGCTTATGCTTTCTATGGTGGGACTTGCCGCAAAATACCGTTCTTTTTCCGAAACAGCTATCCGGAGGTGAGCAGCAGAGAGTGGCGATTGCCCGTGCTCTGATCAATGAGCCGAGCATTTTGCTTGCAGATGAGCCGACCGGAAATCTGGATAACAATAATGCGTGGGAGATTATGAAACTGCTTTGGAGGAAATCAACAGCAAAGGAACTACAGTGATTGTTGTAACCCATAATCTGGAAATTGTGAAAGTTATGAAAAAACGTGTGATCACAGTGAAAAAGGGTACGATTGTCAGTGACAGTAAGGAAAGGTGGCTACGACGATGAGAATTAATACCTTTTTTATTCGATCAGACAGGGCTTAAAAAAATATATTTCGAAATAAAATGTTTTCGCTTGCTTCCGTGGCAACCATGGCGGCCTGCATTTTTATGTTCGGTCTGTTTTATATTATTGTAACGAATTTCAGTGCAACGGTACATTCTATTGAAGAGGGTGTGTCAGTTACCGTATTTTTTTGAAAATGATGCGACAGATGCACAGATCCGTGACATCGGAGAAAAGATTAATAAGCGTGCCGAGGTCAGCAAAAACAGTATGTGTCTGCCGACGAGGCGTGGAAAGAATATAAAAAAGTATATTTTCAGGGAAAAGAAAAGAACTTGCGGATGGATTTACAGATGATAATCCGCTTGCGAATTCTGCACATTATCAGGTGTATCTGAACGATGTTTCGATGCAGGATTCCCTTTGTAACCTATATCAAAGGGACTTACCGGGGTGCGCGAGGTAAAAGAGTCTGCCCAGGTGGCAAAATACACTGACCGATTTTAATAAATTGATTGGATATGTCTCCGCAGGAATTATTATTATCCTGCTGGGGGTTGCAGTCTTTTTGATCAGTAATACCGTAATGGTCGGTATCTCGGTCGTAAGGAAGAAATTGCCATTATGAAGCTGATCGGAGCAACGGATTTTTCTTGTGCGTGCGCCGTTTATTGTGGAAGGAATTGTGATCGGACTGATCGGAGCAGCGATTCCGCTTGGTGTGCTGTATTTTATGTATCAGAAGATCATTGTCTATATTGCAGCGAAATTCAATTTTATCGGTTCGATGATCGTGTTTGAACCGGTGAAGGTTGTTTTCGGACACTGATTCCGGTGGGAGTTATCCTTGGAGCCGGTATCGGATTTATCGGCAGTCAGATGACGATCCGCAAACATTTGAAAGTATAATATTGTTATTGTTGTCATAAAATGACAAGAAGCCATGCTGCAAGGTGTGGGTTCTTGATTTATAAAGGGAAAATTATGGAGGCAGGAATGCAGGAAGAACAGGAAGAAATGATCAAAACCGGGAAACCGGAAAAAAAGAAGACCATCGGGCTTTAAAAACGGAGTGATTATCGGGCTGGTGCTGGGACTGCTGATTACGGGAATCGGTGCCGGAGTCGGAATTCGTGCGTATGCGAATCTTACAAACAATTATGTTATATTTGGACCACAGGGGAGTAAAACAGACAGCCAAAGACAATGTTCTCGACCAGGCAGCAATAAAGAAAGTGGATGAGCTGTTGTCGTATATCGATTTGTATTACAACGATTCTTACAAAGAAAAAGATATCCGCAATGCCATTTATAAAGGAACGCTGAGCGGGCTTGGAGATCCTTATTCCGTATACTAC
>VOFK01002587.1_pt1 | contig 11859 bp, 24 predicted proteins | sample 5384121 | NCBI WGS metagenome assembly VOFK01 (sample SAMN12384730, study PRJNA508395) | human gut metagenome | isolation source: healthy gut J | host: Homo sapiens | reverse complement strand
CAATATCGTAATCATTAAAGTTTGGAGCATTATCACCTATAGAATATCTATCAATAATAGCTTTATAGCCACGGGCTTCAATTCTATATTTTAAAACTTGAATATTTCCATAATCTCCATATAATTCCAACATATCAGGGTATAAATATAAAAATCTTAATTTCTTTTCATTTTTACTAACATTCCTTTCTTACAAGGCACAAAATTTGATTAAAAATATTGTATTTTACAATTATTTTTCAAACTTTAAATCTCCTTTGAAGTATTATGCTCTTTTAAAGCATGTCTTGTTGGTTGCAAAGCAGTGTAATTTTGCAATAACATATTTTTTTGTTGAAGTTTTATATAAGCTTTTAACAGCTTTTTTAAATCTAAATAAGGTTCTATTTTTTTTTCAGCAGGGAATCCACTTAGTTTTTATTCTAATTGCAATATCATATGCTCTAGTTCCAGAAGTTACAATTCTTGTAACATTATTTAAATTATTGAAATTAATGTCCCAAATCCAAGAAACATCAAAACCATCTGCAATATTGTCATTTAATACAAATAATAAATCTTTTTTTCATCATCATCTTCATTTAATATACGAAGACTTACATTACTTCCAGTAGGGTTTTTAGCTAGATTGATTATTGTTTTTACACCATTAATTTCTATTTCTTCAAGTCTACCATTATTAAGTTTAAAATTAGCAAAAAAGCCTTTTTGAATTGCTTCTTTGGAAATGTTATATAAAAGAGCAAACAGAATATACAGCAGTGTAATTATAAATTAAATAAATACTATTTCCATTTATTTTATAAGTAGTTCCATCAATATCAAAACATCTATTTTTAAATCAACATTTGAAGCAGATTTATATATTTCATTATCACCAAAATTACAATTTGGACATTTGAATTTTTCCAACATGAGAATATTGATAATATTCATATTCCAAACGTGTTTTTACAGAAAGGACAGAATTTGACCTTCTCCAGCTTCTTTCATTGTATCTGTTGCAAAATTATATCTATCAACACTAAAATAATAAACGTTTTCATTTGAAAGATTAGCTTGTCCAAGTCTTGAAACATTTGGGTCATCGTTATTTAAAATTAAATTTCCATTATAAGTTTTTAAAAAATTCATTTATTCTTAGAAATTAAAGACTCAACTTCTCCATTTTCTATCTAATTGGTCACGGAAAAAATTTAAAAATTACTAAAAGTATCTAATCTAAAATCCTTAAAAAACGACAGGAATGTAGCTTTCATCAACTTCAAATACAAGATAATCAGCTTTGATTTTTCCAGTTAAAGTACAATTCTTTAAAATAGTTGAAAAAAGAATACCAGTTTCCATATTATTTCCTTCAATATTACTTACTACTTTATAACCTGCAGTTTTTAAAGTATAACCTATACAATTATTTTTGTCATTGTTTTACCATTTGTTGCTGAAACTGGCAATTACTGGACAATTTACTTTAAAGTATTTGAATATTTCTGGGTTCCAATCGTATGCAATTTTGCCTAAAAATTTCCTCCGTTTTTATGACATATTTTAAGTATAAGATTTAGTATTTTCATTGCTAATATAATAAAAAAGTTTTTCATAATTGTATCTCCTAATGTTTTTTTAAAATTATATCACAAGGAAATTGGGACAATAGATAATAATAAAAAACAAACATAAATCTAAAATTTTCTAGACAAAACCTACAAAATGTGATAACATAAGTAAGAAAAAAGGAGAGAGGGTGACAAGAAATGAAAGAAAACATTTTACGTAACAACAACACCAATATACTATCAAGTGGAAAATTTCCATATAGGAACAGCATATTCAACAGTAGTAGCAGATAGTTTAAAAAGTATATAACCAATTAAAAGGAATAGAAAAAAAAGAATGTTACATGTTAACAGGAACAGATGAACATGGACAAAAAAAAATAGAAATAAAAAGCCAAAGAAGCAGGAAAAACACCAAAAGAATATGTAGATGAAATGGCAAAAATAGCAAAAGAACTATGGAAAAAAAAATGGATATACAATATGATGATTACATTCAAACAACAGAAGAAAGACATACAAAAAATAGTTCAAAAAATATTTGACAAATTCATGGAACAAGGAGACATTTATAAAGGAGAATATGAAGGAAAATACTGCATACCATGCGCGAAACATTCTTCACAGAAACTCAATTAGTAGATGGAAAATGTCCAGATTGTGGAAAAGAGAAGTAGTAACAATGAAAGAAGAAGCATACTTCTTCAATATGAAAAAAATATACAGATAGATTATTAAAATACTATGATGAACATCCAGATTTTATAAAACCAGAATATAGAAAACAAGAAATGATAAATAACTTTATCAAACCAGGACTAGAAGACCTATGTGTAACAAGAACATCATTTGACTGGGGAATAAAAGTATTAAAAGACCCAAAACACGTAGTATATGTATGGTTAGATGCATTAACAAACTATATAACAGCCTTTTAGGATATATGTCAGATGATGACACATTATTCAAAAAAAGTTCTGGCCAGCAGATGTTCACGTAGTAGGAAAAGATATAGCAAGATTCCACTTAATATATTGGCCAATATTCTTAATGGCATTAGATTTACCATTACCAAAAAAAACAATATTTGTTCATAACTGGATAACAATGAAAGATGGAAAATGAGTAAATCTAAGGGAAATGTAATATATCCAGAAGATTTAATAAATAGATATGGATTAGATGCAACAAAATACTTCTTATTAAGAGAAATGCCAACATCACAAGATGGACTATTCTCACCAGAAGCTTTTGTTGAAAGATACAATTTTGATTTATGCAATGACTTAAGTAACTTATTAAACAGAACAGTATCAATTTGGTAAATAAATATTTTGGTGGACAAGTACCAGAATATAAAGGAACACCAAATGAAGCTGATGAAAGTATAGAAAAAAGCATGTGAAGAACAAAAAGAAAAAATTTGTAAAACTTTTGAAAACTTTTGAAATAGCAAATTCATTACAAGAAATATGGAATTTAGTATCAAGAACAAATAAATATATTGATGAAACAATGCCATGGGCATTAGCAAAAGAAAGAACAAAAAAGAAAAATTAGAATCATCAATGTACCATCTAATTGAAAACTTAAGACAAATAGCAATATTAATAAAACCATTTATGAATGAAACATCTGAAAATATATTAAGACAAATAGGAATAGAAAACGAAAACTTAAAACTTGGGAAAGCCTTCAAACAATTACAAAAACTTAAAAGAAATAAAAGTAATTGAAAAAAGGTGAACCAATATTTATGAGATTAAATGCAGAAGAAGAAATTGAATATATAAAAACAAGTTATGAAAAAATAATAATAATATAAGAGGATGTAATGATGAACTTATTTCATAAAAAGGATCAATATCAGGGCTATAATATATATAGTATGAAAAAATATGTTGATAAGAAAAAGAATAATTTTACTACAATAATAGTAACTTTTAATAATTATCACATTAGGTTTTTATTATATATTATAGTGTTGATACAACTATAAGACTAAAAAAAATGCAAAAAAGATTTGAACAAAATTAATAGAATATGAAAGTAAGCAAGAAGAATTACAAAAAACAAGAAAGAGAAAGACAAGCTAAAATTCCAAAATTAACTGATGAAGGAAAACAAAATATAAAAGGAATATATAAATCAGAAACTAAAAGAGTATTTCTTACTTTTGATGATGGGCCATCAGTTAATACAGCAGATGTATTAGATATATTAAAATCAAATGATATAAAAAGCTACATTTTTTGTATTAGGAACACAAGTAGAAAAAATGCCAGAAATGGTAAAAAGAGCATATCAAGAAGGGCATTATATTGCAAACCATGGGTATTCTCATCAATATTCACGAATATATTCTTCGCCAGAAACTGTATTACAAGAATTTAACCAATGTAATTCAGCTGTTGCAAAAAAGCAATAGATGTACCAGAATATAATTCACACTTATTTAGATTCCCCTGGTGGATCAGTTGGTGGAAAAAATATGCAAACCTAAAAAGCAGAAGCAGTAACACTATTAGAACAAAATAATATAATGCATGTTGACTGGAATGCATTAACAGGTGATGCAGAAAAAAGTAGTCCAGATGAAGAATATCTAATGAATAATTTACAAAAAACAACTCAAAACAAAAAAACAGTATAGTTATTCTAATGCATGATGCACAAGCAAAAAAGAGTAACAGTAGAATTTTTTTTACCAAAACTAATAGAATTTTTCCAACAACAAGGATATCAGTTTGAAAATTTTTATTCAATAATAAAATAATGGAAGGAGATATTGAAATTGCCTAGAAAGAAAAAAGAAAAAAATAGAGGGAATAGAAGATAAATTAGAATATTTAGATTAGAACTAGATAACATACCAAAAAAACTAAAAAGAATTTGAGCCACTAGAATTTAGAGTTTCTAGATTTTATGATGAAAAACAATATAGGGCAATATCGTTATATTCCTATACAAGATTTACAAATACTGTTATCTCCAACAAATAGACTAGAAGAATTAGGAAGAAAAATACAAAAAAGCAAGTCCTTTATATGAATACTTTAGCTAATGAAAAAGAAGAAACATTTTAAAATATATACAACATTTTTAAATATGTTAAAAAAACTTTAATATAGAAGATGTAGAAAATGTAGAAAAAGAGCAAAACAACTTAAATAGAGAAATACCATTCAAAATAAAATATCAAGGAAATTACCTATGGCAAATATATTACTCAGAAAATACAGACAAATATTTCATGATAGTTCCAACAGAAGACACAGATTACTCAACATTTTTCTACATATTAAAGAAGAAAATTGAAAATAAAAAAATGCAAAAAATATTTGTACCAGTAAGTAATAAAATATTCTAATAAATTTTGGACAAAATCAGCCTTCGAAGACATGGAAAATTACTTATGGATGTTTACAAAAGACTGGCCTTTAATATATGAAGTATATGACAAAAATGAAGAATTATCAATTCAAATAATAGGCGAAACAAATGTATATGGAAAAATAAAAACACCATATAAAATAGAATTAAAAACCAGCTAAAGAAGCAAACGAATTCTATAAATTAATAAAAAGCATTATTTATATTACAAACAGAATTACCACATTACTTTAATTTTAAAACAAATATAGATGAAAATTGTAGTTTGAATTTTATTTAGTAGACCAAAAAAATCCAATATAAATACATGACAAGTTTTATAAGAGACCAACATAAAGTTGCACTAAAATCAAGAAAAAAGAAATTAGAAGTAAAATACGTTTTTATAAAAAGAAATTAGAAGAATTAAAACAAATTGCAGCAGAGCAAGATATAGAATATATAGCTAAAGAAAAAAACAAATATCAACATTTTTAGAATGTAAAAAAAAATCATTCTTTTTGGAAAAGTAAAATATTTCTTCAAATACAGTAAAAAAGTAATAAAGTAAGAAAAGAAGCAGAAGAACAAGAATATGAAGGAAATAGAAGAAAATAATCAAGAAGAACAAAACAACACAAATTCAAGATACGAAAAAGGAAAAGAAAAAATACCAATTAAAAAGGTATACACATTAGAAGAATTAATAGAAAATTATAAAGAACTAGAAAAATTAGAAACAGAAATGAAAAATCTTTTAATGGATGTAAATGCTTTAAAATTAAAAAACAAAACATGGAAAAAAAAAAATTCAAAATGCAACAAAATTTATAGAAGAAATAGACAGCCATAAAAAAAAAAGTATATTTGAATTTTGGAAATATAGCAATAAAGATGAAATAGCAGTACTTCCTGAAGGGAGAATTAGAAGAAGTAAATGTAATAAAAAAAAGAATAGAAAAAATATTTGACTATGAAGAAGATTTTGAAGAACTTTGGAAAAAAATTAGACAGAATGCAAAAAAAAAAATTTAAGTAAAGAAGAAATAGATGCTACCTTTATAGCATCAACAAATGTAATTGAGATTTTAAACAAAAATAAAACAAATGATATTATGCCAGAAGACATAGAAAAAAGCTTAAGAGAAATCAAAAAAAGAAGCTGTTGATGAAAAATCTTTAGCAGAAGAATATGATATATTTTGGAAATTTAATAGAAGATAATACAAAAATTAAAAAAGATTAAAAACAAAAACATAGAGAATTACCAAGAGATAAATATAATATTTTAGATGTAAACAAAAAATAAAAACAAATTGGTTATAAACTTACTTTACAATCTATAATAAAAAATGTAACAAGTGCTTTAGAAAGAGGTGTAATTCCAGAAAATTTACCAGTGTATAAAGCAGTATTAGATGATAAATTAAACAACAAAAGAAATTAATGTTTTTAACATAAATCCAGAAGAAGAAATCAAAGATGCAATGATAGAAGATGGAAATAAAATTAATTTATACAAAAATAAAAAGAAGGCACAAATGGAGTTGCATTTACTAATAGTATTTTCTATGATAATCAAAATAAAAACATTACCACTTGGAATGGATTTATCAACAAAATTAATATTAAATACAGCAAAATTACATTTGAATCTTTTAAGTAAAAAACATTTAAAATTGCTAAATTAGAAGATGAAAAAGGATGATTTTTCAGAAGTTCTTGTAAAAGATGTTGAAGTATATGAATATGAAATTGTAGTATTTGATGAAGAAGTAGAAAAGAAGGAAAAAACTAGAACAAGAAAATCAAAATAAAGCTTTGAAAGATACTAGACATTTATTTAGATATATGCTAATATATATTAGCATATATCATATATGCCAATGTGGCGGAATCGGTAGACGCACACGACTCAAAAATCGTGCGGAAACCATGTGGGTTCGAGTCCCACCATTGGTACCAAGAATCATTTTAAATGGTTCTTTTTTTATTATAAAATTGACTTTACATAAATAAGGTGTTATAATAAAATATCTTTTATATATTATAGGAGGAATAAGATATGTTACATCATTCAGGAAAAGTCTTTTTAAAAGGGTCGCTTCAATAAGCGCAGGTAGTATTCCAACTTGCTATCTTGATATTCTCGAGGTAGAACACGATGGTAGCTCTAAGTTTCGGGGTCAGGTAAGATATAACTATGACCCAAGTTATTCAGAGAGTAGCAATGAGATACGTGTAAGTTTTGATTGTCCTACAATTGATTGGATTTCACCAGTCAAAGGCGGAACAAGAGCTTTGGAGGATTTAGTCGTTTGTGCAATTTTATGGCTTATAAAAAGACAATCATTATCTTTATTCAACCGCACCAAATGAAAAGGCAAAAGCATTAATGGTAGTTCATTCGTATCAGGAAGATAAACCAGAAATGAATGATATTAATGCAAGCATAGCTAATGTCTTAAAGAGTTTGGGAGGAGAAGTCCGGAATGGAGATGAATGGATTGTTAAAGCTGATGGGATTGATTACAAGTATATCTCATCGATAATCAATCGTTAGTTAAAAGATTATGGGGAGCTTTCATACATAAAATGTGTGAAAGCTCTTTTTATATTGTAATTATTTAAACAAATTGACATATATTTAAGTAACAAAATAAAGGTGGTGATATTGTGGAAAAACACATATACAGTAGCACTAGCAGGAAACCCAAACGTAGGAAAATCAACAATATTCAATAATTTAACAGGAATGCATCAACACACAGGAAACTGGACAGGAAAAACAGTTGCAAATGCAACAGGAAATCTTGTGATAAAAAGATGAAAAATTTAATCTTGTAGATATTCCAGGTACATACTCAATAATGTCAAATTCACAAGAAGAGGAAATAGCAAAGAGACTATATATGTTTCGAAAAGCCAGATCCAACAATAATTGTAGTAGATAGCACTTTTAGAAAGAAACTTAAATTTAGTATTTCAAATAATGGAAATAACAGATAATATCATTGTATGTGTCAATTTATTAGATGAAGCAAAAAAGAAAAAAAATACATATAAATCTAAAAAATTAGAAAGAACTTTTAGGAGTTCCAGTAATAGGAACAACGGCTGAGATAAACGTACTTTAGAGAGTCTAAAAAAATACAATATATAAAGTATGTAAAAAAGAGATAATACCAAATCCTAAAAAAATAAAATATACCAGTCAAATTGAAGAAAATATAGATATACTTGAACAAGAGTTAATTAATACATATGAAGAAAATGAACAAGAAAATTATAGAGGAATTCCATTAGCTTTAGAAGAAAATAAAATATCAGAAAAATTTTATAGATGGATTTCAATAAAAATAATAGACGGAGAAGAAAAAAAATCTTAGAAACAATTCAACAAAAAATTTAATATCAATTTGGAAGCAGAAAATATAAAAAGAATGTACAGCAGATATAAAAAATAATCTAGAAAAATTCAGGAATAACAAATAAAAACTTTAAAGATAAAATTGTAAGTAACATAGTAAAAAAAGAGGAAGTCAGTCAACAAGTATGTAGTTTTTGAAGATAGAGATTATAGTGGAAGAGATAGAAAAATAGATAAAATATTAACTTCAAAAAATTTGGAATTCCTATAATGATTTTATTTTTAGGATTAATATTTTTGGTTAACAATAGTGAGGTGCAAACTATCCATCGGATTATTATTTAATTTATTTAATTCAATACAAAAGTAAGCTAATAGATTTTGCAAATTATACATTGTCCACAATGGTTATCAAATATGCTAATAAATGGAATATATCAGACTTTAACTTGGATTATAGCAGTAATGTTACCACCAATGGCAATATTTTTTCCATTATTCACAATATTAGAAGATTTGGGGGTATCTTCCAAATTGCATTTAATATGGATGGATTTTTTAAAAAAAGCATGTTGTAGTGGAAAACAAATGATAACTATGTGCATGGGATTTGGCTGTAATGCCTGTGGTGTAACTGGATGTAGAATAATAGATTCACCAAGAGAAAGATTAATAGCAATTCTAACAAATAATTTTGTACCATGTAATGGAAGATTCCCATTTTAATATCAATAGCTACAATATTTATTGCAGGGGCATATTCAGCAGGAAATGGATTTTTATCATCAATATTATCAACATTAGCAGTTATTATTGTTATAATATTTGGAATATTTTTATGACATTAATAATATCAAAAATATTATCAAATACAATATTAAAAAGGAATGCCATCATCAATAGTATTAGAATTACCACCATATAGAAAACCACAATTTGGGAAAATATTAGTACGTTCCATATTTGATAGAACATTATTCATATTAGGAAGGGCAATATCAGTTGCTGCACCAGCAGGATTAGTAATATGGTTATTAGCAAATATAGGAATAAATGGAGAAAGTCTACTTACAATAATTGCAAAATTTTTTTAAATCCATTTGCAAAATTAATGGGGTTAGATGGTTTATATTTTTAACAGCTTTTTTATATTAGGTATTCCAGCAAATGAAATAGTTTTACCAATAATATTAATGTGTTACTTAAAAGGTGAGGCATTGGTACAAATAGAAGATACAATTCAAATAGGGCAAATTTTAATTCAAAATGGATGGAATATGCTGACTGCAATGAATGTAATGTTATTTACAATATTACATTTTCCATGTGCTACAACGCTACTTACAATAAAGAAAGAAACTAATAGTTGGAATGGACTGGAATAGCGTTTTTATTACCAACACTTTGTGGAATAATTTTTATGTATGTGCACAACTTTAAGATATAATTTATTTATAATTTAATAATATTTATGAAAAATGTAATTTTAAATTTTGTAAAATATTTTCCAGTTTTTTACAAATAAAAATTGAAAAATAAAATTAAAAACTTAAAATATATCGTTGTAACTATTTAATTAGATATTTAATAAAAGGCTGGAGGAAAATGAAAAAATAGAGAAAAAGCTAATTACTGATAATATGGGGTTGGTGCGGTATATTGTAAAAGGAATAGAGGCACCAAAGGAAGAATTTGATGATTTGGTATCAGAAGGTACAAATTGGATTAATAAAAAGCACAAACATATGATGAAAATAAAAAAATTAAATTTTCAACATATTCAGCAAGATGCATAAAAAAAACCAAATTCTTATGTATTTACGGAAGGAAAATAAGCATAAAAATGTACAATCATTGGATGATATTCTAAATGAAGATAATGATGGAAAAAAAATTAGTGATATCAGATTTAATTGCCGATAAAAGAAATTATTATCAAGAAAGAGAAAATGAACGAAACTTTTTGGAAAAATGTTCTAAATTGGATTTTAAATATAAGAAGATTCAAGAATAAGGACAATATTACTGTTAGAAAGTGCTGGGATACAACAGAAAGTAATCGGCGAAAAATTAAATATTTCTCTCAATCATATATAAGTAGAATACAAAGGCAAAATGAAAAAAAAAAATTGAAAAAGATTATGGATGGTAAAAAATCATATAATCCTAAATGTAAATTCATTAGGAAAAGAAGGTTTTTTTGTGATCACTTTTTATAAAAAAAATATAAAATATGATGAAAAAACCTTTAACAAGATAAATAATGAAAGAAAGAAACTTGGATTTTTTATTTCGATTTAAAGTTAAAGGATGAATTTGATTTTAAATAATCTTGATGGAAGAAGAAAATTCAATGATTTTTTTTAGCCAACTTATTAAACCAAATAGCTTGATAATTATGTTAAATATCGACATACTACTATTATAATTTTAATAGTAGTATTTTTTTATTAAAAACATTAATTTAAAAATATTAATAAAAGAACTTGAAAAAAATAACAAAATTAATGTATGATAACAACATAAGATAGAGGTGGATTATGAAATCGAATTTTTCTAAATACATTTTTTATAATATTTGCTATAGGAATAATGATATTTGCAATTATAAAAATAAAAAAAGTGATGAAAAAAAAAACGATACTCAACAAGTACAAACTGAAGAAAAAACAGAAGAAATAACAAAAGAATTAAAATTAGGTGTTGCATCTTTTGACAGTATTAATCCAATATTAAGCAAAAACAAAAATATACAAGATATATCAAAGATTATATTCGATTCATTTAGTAACAATATCAACAGATTATAAAGCAGAGCTAAGTTTGGCAAAAATGGGCAAAACAGTCTGATACAGAATATTTAATAAAACTAAGGGAAGATGTAAAATGGTCAGATGGAGAAAAATTTACTGCAGATGATGTAAGATTTACAATAGATAGATTAAAAATTCAGATACAATTTATTCAATAAATGTTGCACACGTTATAAAAATTGAAACAGTAGATAATTCAACAGTAAAAATAATATTAGATCAAGAAGTTCCGTTTTTTGAATATAATTTAACATTTCCAATATTATCAAGTAAGTATTATAGTGACAAAAGAATTTATACCTAATATAGTACCACTTGGAACAGGAATGTATAAAGTAACAGAAGTGCAATCTTCTGCAATCATATTAGCAAAAAAAACGAATATTATTGGAAAACAGACGATAAATTAACCTTAGAAAAAAAATAACAATAAATTTATATTCAACAGCAGGAGAATTATATAATGCATTTAAAGTTGGAAATATAGATTTAGTTAGCACTCAAAATAACAATTTATCAGATTATATAGGGGTAGTGGCTATACTGCTAAGGAAATGAAAGGAAGAAACACGACTTTATAGCATTTAATACTCAAAGTGCATTGTTATCAAATTTAAATATAAGAAAAGCTATAGCATTCTATAGATAAATCTAACATAGTATCAAGTATATATGGAGATAAATATTATCAATCAAGTTTTCCATGATTATGGTTCTTTCTGATCCTCTTTATCGAGGCAGGCGGCGG
>VOFK01003807.1_pt1 | contig 11873 bp, 18 predicted proteins | sample 5384121 | NCBI WGS metagenome assembly VOFK01 (sample SAMN12384730, study PRJNA508395) | human gut metagenome | isolation source: healthy gut J | host: Homo sapiens | reverse complement strand
GGATAATTTCTTGCGTTATTATCGGCACCTTTTATGTAGCGAAAGGTGCCGTCAATGCTATCTCTCTTTTGTTACTTATTTGTATACCGCACAATATTATCCCTCATATTTATAGGGTAAATTACCTGTAAAGTAGTGTCCTAATTACCCGCCTCGCAAACTCCAGTTTTTCAAATATCTATTTCAGGTCAAAAAGATTGGGTATTCACTGAAGACGATTCGTAAATTCGCTGGATTTTTGACTTTCAAAAGTTTCTTTAGGATTTGTCTCATCGTATGATTAATTACACAATCGTTCAACGTCTTGCTGATAAGTGATGGCGATTATATGAGGTTAGCAATGCCTTCTGGAAATCAGGAACCCCGCCGCGATCCTGAATTAAAAACGTAAAGCTTTGGCTGGCGTTCTTGGTTCTGCACTTTTTCGGGTGGTTGTCGCACTCGCTGATTTGGAAAAGTGCTGGGGATAACTATGGTTGGTCAGGAGCAACTGAGTCGTCACCATTATGCCGAGGATAGTGACAATGAACCAGAAACGAAACGGGAATGTTCCGTCGTTATTCCAGACGACTGGCAGCTAACATCGCAGCAGCAAGCCTTTATAGAACTGTTTGCTGAAGATGATCAGCCGAAACAATAATTATCATCATTCTTACCCATTTTTAATGAATTACAGGAGCTTTTAAACATAGCAACAGGTTGAGGTTATCTCAACACAAATGTAGCCACATAGATCAGCTTTGAAATAATGATTCTGGATGACCGGTTACAAATTGTTGGATTTTCCAGTTTTCACTACAGGGGGCATATATCAACCTGAAAATAGAAACAAAGATAACAACGTTAGCCAATACCGACGCCAATAAAATCAAAGGCTTTTGCCATTATTTTTCGAATCATGTTTATTCTTGCTTAAAAAGGGGCATATAACCTATCCAACCTTTTGAAATAGAAACAAAGATAACAACGATAGCCAATACCACGACTGCCAATAAAAAATCCAAACTTTTTATTATTTTTCGAATCATGTTTATTCTTACTTAAAAAGATGCTTAAATTAAGATGCAAAGGTAGATAAAATCCGGAACGCAACCAACGAGTTTGATTATTATTTCAGTTTTGTTAAATACCTTAAGGCTAAATATGCCTAACTCGTGATTGAGAAGTGATTAACAATAATTTGTATAAACGCAAAACAGGCGGGATTTTTCCCGCCTGTCATTCATACCTAATTATATCTTCTAAGATACCAATTACATTGTTGCCGCCTGTACACCGATCACTCCGGCAATTGCACCGGCAACAGCAATAATCACTTTCAAAAATCATGCTCCAAGTTTTTTTCATAGATTTTCTACTTTTCAAATTAAACATTTATAAAATACTATTAACTGTCAATTAGCAGACATCAATTAAACAGACGGATCAGGTGTTACTCCACCTCCTCCTTCTCCCACCACCTTCACCCGGATTTTCCGGGTCTTCGGGAGATACGACCACGCTGTTCTTCTTCAGATATTCATCCAGACTGATCAGGTCCAGCTTTTCATCTTCACGGGTCGCAGATTTTGTGATGCGCAACTCTTTATTTGCCTGAAAGAAAATACGGACACTCTCCACACTCTTGGCTGTAATATCCTTTGCCAGATCTGCACCTTTCGAACGGGCAGCCAACATAAATACACCCAGGCCTTCGATATTCACCGACTTACCTTCCAGCAACTGTTCCTACATCTTATCCACGAAGTTCTGAATCACACTCTTGATATCACCGACAGAAAGCGAAGAACGATCCCTCATTTTCTCTGCAAGATATTTCAAACTGACAGACTGTCCCAAGGTAATCAGATGCGGATAAAAAATCTCTTAGGAGAATTGGGAACACGCGGATCCGTTGGCCGCGTAACGACTTTGTAAATTACACTCATACTACGTTTTTTTAAGATTCAAATTCAAGTTATTTTATTCACATTTCGTTGATCAACGATGCAAAGGTGCAGTTTTTATTTCGTATAGAAAAGGAAAAAGCCCCTGTCGGAGGCTCTTTTTTATTTAGGATAGATTATAAACCGCTATTAATCAATAAAATATATCAACGATCTTCCCAGACAGTTGATATACAAAGGAAATTCATACTGGCATTTACGCCAAAATGAGGGCATCGGTCAAGTATGTACCGCTGTACTTTCCCCAACCGATAAGATGTAGGGATTCATGTATATAGCATGAATTAGGGGCCTACATATTTCATAAATCTAATAGGATATATTCACGATTGCCTCTTTAATACAGTCAACGATATAGCGAACATCATCATCTGATACATAAGGACCGGCAGGGGACACATACCTACCTTGAAGAGCTCTTCCTCGACTCCATTTGTGTAGACAGGTGCATCAGCATATGCAGGCTGTTTATGCATTGGCTTCAAACTGGACGACACTCAACCTTCTTGCTGAGCATGAACACACGCATAGCCTCCACATTATCATTTGGCTGACAATCGGTAGTAGGAGACTCAACAGCATGAATAACACCTGCAGCACCACCAACAGCAGTCTTGATGACCTCCTTGTAAGCATTCTCCTGGCCTACGACCTTCACCTCCGGATCAAGCACCATGGTACAAAGCCAGTAGTTAGAATCATACTTTGGATCATTTGGTTGCTTATTGATGCGAATACCAGGAATGTCCTTCATCAAATCCTCATACAGAGCCTGAACGTGCTTATGGTGAGCAATGTGCTGATCGAGTACCGTCATTTGACCACGACCAATACCCGCGCATACATTTGACATACGATAATTGAAACCGATAGCTGTATGCTGATAGTAAGGATATGCATCACGAGCCTGAGTAGCGTACCACATGATTGTGTTTGCATCCTCAGCATTACGACAAATCAAAGCACCACCACCTGAAGTAGTAATCATCTTGTTACCATTGAATGAGAGTACACCAAACTTACCGAAAGTACCAAGGATCTGACCGTTGAAACGAGATCCCATACCCTCAGCAGCATCTTCGATAACAGGAATATCATACTTATTTGCAATCTCCATAATGCGATCAATCTGATATGACATACCATAGAGCGCTACTGGGATGATTGCCTTTGGATATTTACCCGTCTTCTCCTTGCGATCGAGAATAGCCTTCTCAAGTAATTCAGGATCCATATTCCATGTATCCTTCTCAGATCCAATGAATACTGGTTTAGCACCAAGATATGTAATCGGGTGAGAAGAAGCACAGAAAGTAAAAAGCTCTGTACACATACTTCATCTCCAGCCTTTACTCCTGCAGCAATAAGCGCAAGGTGTACTGCAGCTGTACCTGCACTAAGACATACTACTGTTGTATCCTTTAATTCTGGATTCAAATGCCATGCGGAAGGAGTAGCCTCAGGCCAACGAGAATCTGCATAAACAGAACTCTCTGCATTGCTAGTAACGAACTTGCACAAGTCCTTCTCAAATGCATTCACATTAGGGCCCATTGGAACAACCCAATTGGTATCAAATGCTTCCTGTACATACTTTTGTTCCCAACCTTCTTCTGACATATGTGCCAGACAAAGGTAAATGGTCTTTTTTCTTTCTTCAGACATAATATCTTTATATTTAATATCCTAAATAATCAATGTTAAATCTTCTCGCCCGCATACATCATGTTCTTTCCCAATACTGTACAAAAGGATCATCTGTATGTCTTTGATGAATGAATAATGATGATAATAATAGCAGTTCAAGCGAACTTTGTCCTTATACAGTACATTATCATTGTATTCAATAGCAATTTCCTGAGCCTTTCTCGCTCATCACCCTCTGCTTGCTTCTTGGCTACATAATCCGACATCATCTCATCCTCAAGACGATACTTCAAAGTAGCAGGGACCAGTAATCCCTGGACGGAGTTTCAACACATCTCGATCACCACCTTCTAACTTATCAGCATATCCAGGTACGTCTGGACGAGGGCCAACGAAACTCATGTTTCCGATAAGTACATCCCAAAGACCAGGCAGCCATCAAAGCTTATAGTGGCGAAGAGTTGCGCCAAAAGGAGTGATACGACTGTCACCTGCAACAGATACAGCAGAACCATTATGTTTAACGGTCATACTCCTAAACTTATGACAATCAAACAATTTACCACCTTTACCCACTCGTTTCTGCACAAAGAATGCAGGTCCACCTGGCATCTTTACTTTCACCATAATTGCCACAACCAGCAATACTGGCCAAAGAAAGAGTAATCCTATCAATGCGACCACACGGTCAAACATATATTTAATAATCATGTTACTTATTCTTACTATTATATTCCTCAAGCGCCTTCTCCAAGATGAAAAGTGCTCTCTTCAAATCATGCTTATTCAGCACGATATCCCTGTGAAGGACTATACTCTAATGTCGTACGATCAATCTCCTTTAGGCAATCTAAAGCCTTTTAGGTGTAGGTAGATCCGGTTGACCGATATTCAATCGGTAAATCTTTTACACCCTTGCTCTCAGGCTTCATAAGCCAATGGAGCAAGCTTCCGAATTGGAGATTGAGGTATCTCAATATCTCGCTGTGATATTTGAAGATCCACTTTTGATTATCTTATCATAAGTTTATATAAAACGAGGAGCTTTCAGATGATCTATAACAGAATGCCAAATGACATCTCTCCAAAAATTATCAGGCATTAATCCGCAGTCAAACATCCATTTTGATGCAAACAATCGCTTTGTCTTTGCTTGCCACAGATTGGAGGTATACCTCAAGGATGCGAAATTTGGCGACTTGAAATTAATCCTAAAAAAAAGATTTATGATGCTCGATTGTAATTCCATCATATTTAAAAAACATCATGTTTATCATCATATTCTATCTCAATCCCCTTCTTTCTAATGAAAGTATTTACCTTATCATGATCCCCGAAACTAAATATATCTATATCCCCGAAACTTCTATCCTCAGCAATTGGATAATAAGAAGACAAAGGCTCTGTATTAATCTCTTTATCCCAAGCTTGAACAAGTTGAAATAGAAGATTATATGACAACGGGATATTCATAGAATTATCTGAATACCTTATAAGCAATTTTCTTTACCCAAGGTGGACTTACAAGCATACAGAACATCAAGAAACCAAATACATTGGCACCCATTCCATATCCCAAAGTTTTATTGATCATCAAACGATCGTTAAACTGTTTTTTAGCAAAAAGCCCAACCATTACGTCTTTTTCTTGAATAACGAATCGGTGAAGCGGAATTGTAATACAACATCCTTTAGGTTAGCATGTCGCGTACCTGCCTTCATGCCATCCACCCACAACATCGTATCCTGGTTTTGTCGGTATTCAGGACGATATTTTACATTCAGCCTTTTCAAAAAATCTCTCTTTCTAAAAAGTAACTGCAGGATGAGCATGAGGATTTCTTCGAGCAAAAAAAAACTTATAACACCCATCATGAGTCTCTGGATATGTAATCGTCTTTTCTCTGCTTTCGCTATTTTTTCATCTATCTCCTCAATGGCTCCACCCACCACATCAATATCCTGATGTGATTCAAGATAAGCCACCTGCTTCTCTATTCTTTCTAGCATTGATATATCATCCGCATCCATACGGGCGATTATATTATAATCAGCCTTGAAGCAAACATCCAGCAGATCATTCAATACGATTGCCAATCCTCTATTTTCAGGGAACCAACATACCGTTACCTTATCATTCTGCTCATATTCCTTGAGGCACTTCTCAAGATCCTCACCAACAGGGCCATCCACTCCAACATAGAGATGGATATTCTTATATGTTTGATTCAGTATACTATCAAACGAAAGATGAATATAAGGAACCTTATCATTTTTGTATACTGGTAATGTTACTGAAACTTTCTGCATTACATTAAATAATTATCAGGATAAGTTGTTATTTATAATTGATATTAAAATATTTACCCATCTCGAAGTCAAAACTATCTGGATCAAAAACGCTATATCCGCTCCAAGAATAGAAGGTAATTTCACCAAAAATTATCTTCCCTCCAATATTATACCAATCGATTCTTGCATGAGGAAATCCAGAAGATAGTTTTTTCGGACAATTTAATCATTTCATTAATATTCTCAGGTAAAGCAATAGGTGGATCCATAATAGGGCGATTATCTCTAACTTTAATTGGTTTCAAGTTTTCATCCCACCATCCTCTTTTAAAATTAGAATAGCGGCCTGTATCTACCCACAAATAACGGAATTTTCCATCGAAACAAAGAAATTTATAATCATTAATAGATCCATCCGAATTACTTTTGTCTTCCAAGAATTTTTTCAACAACTATTCGAGATTGTTTTGCACCTCTGTATGCCCATTCACGAGAAATTACATATAATTTTTTATTTCTCCAGCTATTCACCTCCTTAATAATACTAGAATATCTATATTTGACTTATCTTTGCATACAAAAAATGTTATTGCCACTACCGCCATCAGTTGTCTTAATAACAAACTGACTAGGAAGTTTGTCAAAATTAATTTCTTCTGCATTATCACAAACTTGATATAATTCATTCAAATATCTATCAGTTCTAAGTCGTCGTTTTACTACATCACGAACAAGATATTTATCCGTACAAGGAAGCATTTTTTCATCTCGATAATATGCTTTATAATGCTGAATCTTTTCAGACATTCTTTGAGGATTCTTAAGATGTAGAACTCGTCCAGTTTTCAAACGATAGATGAGACTGAGAAAAACAGAGTCTGGTAAAACTACCATCATTTTTGCAATGATAAATAAAATTTTTTTAATCATAAAATTAAAATTTAAAAATAACTTTCAATAATCACCCCTTAATTATTTTATTATATATATTAATTGTAGCTTCACCGATATTTTTCCAACTATTTTTTTTTGATTCCAAGAAGGCTGCTTGTCTAAATATTTGGGGATTTTGTCTATATTCACGAATAGAAGAAATAATAGATGTTGCCAGCAATTTAGGATCTAAGGACACTTTCCAATATGAATTCTCAAGTGTATCGGAATTAATCATATTAGTACCATCAGATAATATGCAAGGAATTCCATATGACCAAAGCTTTCTAGCACTCCCATAGGCATGCCCTCATATCTACTAGTTAGAATAAAAATATCAGTATCAAGGAGCACTTTAACTTTATTATCGCCATAGACACCTCCCCCATATAACTGCCATGTGAAATAGAAGTTAAATCCTGTTTTAAACGTTCAACATCCACATCATTTTCATTACCATAAAAATTAATATGAAATTTTGGATTATCAATAGTATCAATTATCTTCAAAGCATTAATCAAAACATCCAAACCTTTATGATAATAATTAATACGACCAATAAATGTCAAATTAATATTATCTCTTTTGTTTGGAGTAATAACAGCATTATCAGAATCTTCACAACCATTAGGAATAATACACCTCTTGGGGGTTAATATAAGGAACAACACTATTATTATATTCGGATTCGTTTAAATAAATAATGGAACTCGCATTCTTTAATACACTGTTAAAAAATATTTTTCCACCAAAAAACTTCTTTAAAAATCCTTTTCTATAGTTTTCTTTAGATAAAGCGCCATGTAATTGTACACAATACGGTATATGTTTAATAGACAGAATCTTACTAAAACGGACAAATTCAACATGAAAATGAGAATGGAATATTACAATATCAGGAATCCACTCAGAAATAAAAGACTCAAAGTCGCGAGTTGAAATTATTGTGGAAATAGGCAAATTTGTATAAAGCAAATTCTGTCTCTTAGAAATAATACGCACATCATGTCCCAAATTAATTTGTTCTTGATACAAGTGATTTATCACTGTGCCAATGCCTTCATAAATACGTCCAATAGAAGCTATATGTAAAATTTTCATAATTCAAACTTAACTATAATAAAGATATCCATTGTTTACAAATATTATCTACATTCAATTTATTATTTATCTTAAGCGCATTGTTAGATAATTTTATTGTCAACTCTGAGCTGCCAGCAATTAATAACATTTTATCAACAAGAGATTTCTGATTATTGACAGGTATTAAAAAACCGTTCACTCCATCTTCTATAACCATTCGAGCTCCTCCACAAGGGCAATCTGTACAAATCGTAGGTAAACCCATTGAAAGAGCTTCAAGCATAGAATTAGATAAACCTTCGAAATCGGAAGTTGATACAAACATTGCTGCATTAATTACCAATTCGTGAACATTTGGAGTATTTGGAAAAACCTTAATTATTCGCTCAAGATGCTTAGAATAAATAATATCAAGAATAGTCTCTTTTTTCTGCTCCGTCCCCATATATATGAAGTTCATAATCAGGATGAATGTTACAAAAATTCTTCAAAAAGCAGAGATTAATAGAGGTATATTTTTTTTTGTTTATTTAATCTACAAAAATTAACAATTACTTTGTCTCTGACTTTTTCTTGCTTAGAAGGTAATCCTGACATAATGGATTTAAGATAATAAATACTTTCTTCCTAATATAATCAGGAAAATAATTCTTTGCATCATCAGTCTGACAAATTAAGACATCAGCGAAAGAAAGAATATAAGATATTTCGAATTCTACTTTTTAATAAACCCGGATCCAACTCTTGCAGGGTCATTTCTCTCAGAAATTAATAACTTTACATTTAGTCCTAAACAAATAAGGACAGCGCATATTATAAAAGTACTCAAAAAGATATAACAGTATTTGGTTTGATGTTTCTTATGATTTGTCTTGATCTTCTCAAAAAAATCAAATGACTTTTAGTTTCAACATATTGAACATCTATATGACTATCTATTGAATATTGATTATTTTTATGTGTTCTCGAAATAATTGTAACCCTCATACCCATGTGTTGCAAAAAGTAATTTGCAATAATAGTAAGCACATGTTCAGAGCCCCCACCAGCTAGAGAATGGGTGATAAAAGTTATTTTCATCTTAATTATTGCTAGTTTTTTTATAATACTCTTGAGTTGATTCCTAAAATAAAAAAGAAATAGTAATGATAATAATTACTAATGAAAATCTGATTACGGAATACCGATAGAGAAGTAAACAAATACCCATTAAAAAGCAAGACCAGAAAAACTGATTAGTAAGACGTGTCTTATATCAAAAAAATACCATTTAAATATGGTTCTCTTTTTTTAATATTCTCTTATAATTCCAATAATGCAATAATGCAAACAACATATAACAAATCAAAGTAGTATACCCAGCAGCATAATAACCATATTTTTTTAAAAATATATAATTCATTCCAATATTCATAACTGCTGCAATTCCTGACACAAATTGTAGCAAAGATTGTTTTCTCAAAATAAAATTCAACATTTGCAAAAAAACAACATAGAGGAAAATAAAAAATATATAGACATTGCTACAGGAGGAATAACATAAATAGCATCTAAATAATCATCAGTCGCAAAATATTTTTATCAATTCAGGAGCAATTAACATTTCCAAAAAAGAAACAACCATTACAACTAACAAAATAGATGAAGTCATCTTTCTTACAGGTAAAATATTCTTGTTCTTAATGCTTTTTTTTATACACATACGGACACATAGATCTATTAATCGCATCAGTTGCTATAATCATTAAATTTGAAACAGTACATGCCAAATTGTACAAACCAGTTTCAGATAACCCAACCATTTGGGTAATCATAACCCTATCTACTTGATTAAGAATTTTAATTGATAAATAATGTGGCAATAAAGGTATGCTCAAAACTAATGCATATTTCCAATACTTAGTTGTAAATTTATAATCAGCTTGTTTGTATGTATTCAAATATAATATAATACCAATGAATGTAGTAACAAATATTGGAGAAGAAACACGGAATTCATATTTATATTTAGAATAAACTACACCCAAAATACCAATTATTACTCTGATATGGTAATAAACAACGATACAAATACAAAGCTTTTTATATTTATAATCAAATCTCTCCTTTGCTGACCAAAAATCTACTATTGGATATGATAATAGATGTAAAAAACATTATACACATCATAGGTGTAGTGATATCAAACATAGAATTCAAAATTCATCTGCTATAATGTATATAATAAAAAAGAAAAAAACAACTATTAATGCTAGAGTCATCAATGAAAATGTTGCCCGATTTCTATCATCTTCGTGTTTTATTAATACATTATTATAAGCAACACCAGAGAGGTATAATGTTACAAATGGATATAGTAAAATCATACCATGAATAAAAAAGTTAGCAGTTTTTCCATATTCTTCAACCGTTAGAATTCTCGTAAAAATTGGTGTACTAATCATCGAAAAAACATTTGATGATAATACTACATACTAAAAACCAAAAAGAGGCTTTTACCGGAGCACTTAACGAAGAGTATGAAGAGGGAAAGTTTTATATATAATGATTTAAGCATGTTTGATCTTACAATTAATTAAGGAATATAATGCATTTATATTCTTATCCCTATTAGAATGAGTATTGTTTTTAAATAATTACTCAAATTTGTTTGTAAGTCCTTGTCTCCTATTAACATCCGCAGTTTTTCTGTAACTGAGTCATTTGTCATTTCTGCAACGAGACCACTCTTACCAGATTCTATTTGATCAAAAGCTGAAGCAAAATGAGTTATCAATATAGGTTTCTCTAATAACTTGGCCTCTTCAATCGCAATACTCTTTCCTTCTGCATGGCTTGTAAGCAAGAATATATCAGCCCATTTTACAAATTTATAGGGATTAGATTGTTGATGTAGAAAAAGGTTTCATTTTCAATGTTATTATTTCTAACAAGATCTTTAATTTCATTTTCTTCCGGACCTCCACCAACAATAAACCAAAAGAAACTTTATACCTTCTTTTTTTATTAATTACCTAATGCAACAGATGCATAATCAAAGCCTTTTCTAACATACAAACCAGCTACAGTACAAATAACAGTGGTATCCCTATCTATTGAATACGAGTCATATGGATTTTCTACTTCAGCTAAAGACATAAGTGTATCTTTCAGAACAATATTCTCGATGATACGTACTTTATCCGCATTTTTCAGGGAATACTCTTTTTTTTAATGTATATGCACATTCTTCCGATATTGTAACAATATAATTTACCCTGTCATAATAAAACTTGTCTAATGTCGGCTTATAGGTAAAAGAGTTAGTATAATTAGTATGATTCCAAGCAATTTTAACATTTGCACAAAGACAATCAACCATGTAATATAGCTCTACTCCATCATTATACGATATTGCACAATCATACTTTTTAGAATTAGGTCGAAAATGATTTTTTATTTAATTTCCAAAATAAACGCCATCTTTTTTCTAAAGAAGTTATTCTTTTACAAAGAACAATAGATAATAACCTTTTTAAATGCTGCTATATATTTTGAAAGTAAATATTAACTCTCTTAATGTAGTTGTTTCTTTTGAGAATCTTTACATTTGAAGGTACTTGATCTAAAAACAAACCCTGACGAGAAAATAAAAATAAATCTACATTATAAACATCGTAATCAATAGTATTTAAAAGAGATGCCAGACTTTTTGGACACACCTCCTTTTTCCCATCTCACAGCAAATAAAAATAAGTTTTTTTTTTTCATTCTAGTAAGGATATTTTGAATCAACTAATCTCTTATATTTTTTTAACAAGAATAAAATAATCTGCCTTTAGACAGTCTTTGTTTAGTAAATATTTCATAATCTTATTTTTTTCCATTGACCATTCCCTATTCAACGAATCCGTATAAGGTGTGGTTTCAAGAACATCATCACATTCATGTAGGTACTGAAGATAACTTTTTCTTCATTTCGAAATACGAAAT
>VOFK01000970.1_pt1 | contig 11873 bp, 28 predicted proteins | sample 5384121 | NCBI WGS metagenome assembly VOFK01 (sample SAMN12384730, study PRJNA508395) | human gut metagenome | isolation source: healthy gut J | host: Homo sapiens | reverse complement strand
GCTTTACGAGATGCTTCGCTCCTGCTTTTTGCATATCATTCTCATACCGCGAGGAACCATGCGACTTGAAAGCGCATGCGCAGCGCTTCATTGCGGTCGCGAGCTGAAGACGTAGATACCTTTGGCGGCTTTACTCTTGGGTACTTATATCTCGTGGGCGTGCCTCTATGTATCCAGTTTCCTGCACTTTCAGTGTCGGAAACAGTTTCACGCTCAAAAAGCTCCGGGTCGAGAAAGAAGGACGGGATGGCTTTTCCCTCACTGTCAACCTTTGCATCAACTGACATATAATTTTTCTGAGGTTTGGTAAGATTGCGGTACGATAAAAGCGCTGAATAAAATGCCGCTCCCTTGCCCCCCGGTGCTAACTCCACTTTTTTCTGCCAGAAGTTCTCTTTCGTATTCGGAAATAATTCCTCCGGCATTTGCCGCTTTCGGAATAACACCGTCGTTCACACCGATAAAAATAAAATCCTGATATGATTTAATCGTGTACGTTCGATATCTCCTATCGTAACACTGTCATAGCCCGGTGGAATCACAGCCACGTCTGCAGCGGAAAGTCCTGCCTCCAGCACTTTCGGTAAAAATCCCGGATCTGCAATGGCTCCTCCCCTAGTAATAAATTATATTTTTCCAGAAGTTGCATTACGATTGTATAAATCTGTGCATATTCCCGGGGATCTGGTTTCCCTCTCCCTGCGCCAAGAAGCTGCTGTTCCCTGTTCCATAACTGATGCTGGGTGTCCAGCTGTGTCAGCAGCTGATACAATGCCGGATGCCATCGAAACACGGGCATCTTTTCGGGCAAATACTGCTGCAAACGGCTCAAGATACCCATATTTTTTTCCCGGAGTTTTTCGAGCTGTTCCAGATCGTAAAGCGTTTTCTGCCGTGGCATATGCCCCCCATCGTCTGCTCCACGCCGCTTTGCCGCGGATACCGGTTGCAACCAGATAACTGTCCAGCCGGTCTCGTCCTCCGCAATATCACAGAATCCACACCGCAAAAACGCATGACTGCCTCATAACTGAAATTCGTATCCACAATTTCAAGCGCGGCACGAATTCAATGAACGGATGAAATAACACTTCTTTGGTCGTATCCATAAAATATGGAATCTCGTATTTCGTAAAAACCGGATCCATATAACTCTGATAAGCTTCCACTGCGCCCGTCACCACTGCAATTTCCCGATAGCGGTATCCCTGTCTGATCAGCGCATTGATCTGCCTGGCCACAAGAATCAGTTCTTCCTGTGGATTTTTTTACTGCGGCAAGATGGATTTCTTCTACCGGCTTGGTATATTTTTTGCCGGACGGGGACGAAACAGATTCTGTTCCATAAATGCCAGTGCCGGAGCCAGCTTAAAAAACGCTTGTGTGCACTGTCTGTCATTACCACCGGTTCCATCACCTGCACATGAAGTTCTTCTGCCATCTTCATCAAAGACAGAATCGTTTTTTTTGGACAGTGCAAATAATTCTTCATTTCCACTGCAATGATAAAAATCTTCTGCAGCATCGATTGTAAGCGTAATGTAAATATGCTCTGTCACCTGCAGCAATTCCCGCATGAGATCATTCTGTATCGGTGTAAAACCGGTAAACTCATCAAATACCAGCACCGCATCCCGCAAAGTTTCCGACTGCGGCACAAGATTTTTCAAAACATTTAATATCTCTTCCGCCGTCACAAAACTATCTTTCATAAAAAATCACAAAAAAAGCGCGATACATGGTTGCCACGTCGCGCAGTTTTGCAGAAAGTACCGGTGAGATTGTTTTGTCCTCCGTCAGATCCACCAGCTGTTCCGGTGAAATCCGGTACTGCACCAGCTCTGAGATCATTGATTTTACTTCCCCGATAATATCCCATCCGGTTCATATTTGCCCGAAGAACGGTAAGCGTCTCCTCCTGTTCCTGTGCAAGCCTGCGCACCAGGTTTTTTCCGGTTTCTTCCAGAACCTGTATGTCCTGCATCCCCATATCATCAAACACACGGTATGCCAGACGCTTAAAACTTAACACATCAATGTTCATAATTGCATGATTCGGTGCAAGTTCCACCAGTTTCTGCTGGGTCTGCATCGTAAACTGCTCCGGTACAATCACCAGATAATTTTTCTTCGGATGTTCCCCTGCCTGCCGCACCAGACGCTCATAGATGTATTGTGTTTTCCCGCTCCCCGAACTTCCCAGTACAAATTGTAAAAAGCCATAAACCCCTCTTTTTCTCCCTTAAATAAATATGTGAAAAGATCAGCGATACCACAACCGTCATCAGACCGGAGACTGCAATTGACAGAACTGCTCATTGCCCCTTCAATCTCTCCCATCTCCATTGCCTTTGATGTTCCCATGGCATGCCCGAAGCAGATCCGATTCAACGCCTTTTGCCACCGGATCGCTAATGTGAAACAGTTTACAGATATTCTCGGCAAACATATTTCCAATCACCCCTGTGACAATGATAACTGCAACCGTAATGGTTAAATTCCGCCCAGTTCTTCGGACAATCCCATACCGATCGCCGTTGTGATGGACTTTGGAAGCAGTGTGACATACTGTTTGTGTGATAATTTAAAAATCAGTGACAATACCAACACACACAGCGCAGAGGTCATGGCACCCGCAAAAATTCCTGCAAAGAATCGCCTTCCAGTTTTTCTTAAGAGGCTCAATCTGCTCATTACAAAGGTACCGCCAGCGCAACCGTTGCCGGTGTCAGGAAATACGAAAGGTATTTCGCCCCACTTTCGTATGTGTCATAATCCACATGAAAAATCAGCAGAAAAATAATGATCAGTGCCATGGAAATCAACAGTGGATTAAAAATAGCGATCTTTAATTTTTTCTTGATCAATACCCCCGATCTCATAGGTAATAATACTGATAAATACTCCGAAAAATACAGAGTTCTGTAAAAAGTTATTCATTCTTGTCCTCTTTCTTTCCATGATGCATCATCTGCTGTGTAACCTGTCCTGACACGCCCATAACCAGTACGGTAGAAACGAGCAGCAGAACAATGACCGGAAGCAGAATCGGCCGCAGTTCTCCCCAGCTGTCAATCAGCCCGACACCCGCCGGAATAAACATCAGCGGCATAATCTCAATCAGAAACCGCGCGGCTTCATGCACCTGCGGCAATTTGACCAGTCCGTCATCAATGCAATAAATAAAAGCACCAGACCATAAATACTTGCCGGCATCTGAATCGGAATCACCGCGTGCAGGACTTCCCCGATAAACGAGAAAATAAGAATCATCAATAGTTGTCTTAAATACTTCATTTTTTAACTCCTTCTTTCGCTTTTCCCATTTTAGCACCTTTCAGGATTTTTAGGGCAAAAAATAAGGATTGTATTAATAAAAATACAATCCCCATTTTTAAATCCTTCTCCCTATTTTTCCTGTGCGTTGCAATCCTTTACATACTGCATAATGATATCTGCCGTACCTTCAATTCCAAACCGCGTATCATTAATGCAAAGATCATAATTTGCAGCGTACCCCCCCAGTCCTCCCCGGTATAATACATATGATACTGCTTCCGTCGGCTTTCCGTCTTTTTCAATGACAGACTCCGCCTCATGTCTTTTCACCTTATGCTTCTCCATCAGGTGATGAATCCGGGATTCCCTGTCACCACTTAAAAACACCCGTACCACATCGTTTTCCTTCTGGTACGCATAATTTCCAGCTCTGCCGATCAGAATACACGATGTCTCCCCAATCAGTTCATCCAGAACTTTCCTCGGTGTCCGGTGCACAACACTGTCTTCCCCATCATCTTCCGCAATGACTGCCAGAAGCGTTCCTGCCGGATTCTCACCGAAATAATCCGGATAATGCTCCAGAATTCCCTTTTTCTTTGCGAGTTCTGTTAATGTCTTTTTCATTGTAAAGTGGAACATTCAGTCTGTCTGCCAGAACCTGTCCGACTTCATCTCCGTAACAGCCGCACTCTCTTGCAATTGTAATCTTCATGCCGTAATCCCCCTTCTTTCCTGTTACCGCAATGTTAGCACAATTTTATCCAGAATTCCAGTCAAATGTGCAATTGTAATCCCATAATTTGTCATCGGAATGTTCTGTGCCTTTGCGCGGTCGATTCTTGATACTACATATCTGCGGTTAAACATACACGCGCCACACTGAATAATCAGGTCATACCCTTCCAGATCCTGTGGAAAATCCGTGCCGCTCACATGATCAATCCTTAGCCGTTCTCCAAATCGTTTCCGCAGCATACGCGGAATTTTTACCCTGCCGATATCCTCGCTCAAAGGGGCATGCGTACAGCATTCCGCTATCAGCACATGAGAGTTTTCGTTCATTGCATCGATCTGTCTGGCACCTTCCGCATATAGTACGGCAGATCCCCTTTGTATGCGGCAAACAGCACGGAAAAGGACGTGAGCATGCTCTCCGCCGGTTTATTCTGGTATACATAATCAAACACCTGGGAATCGGTAATAATCAGCTTTGGTGCCTGCTGCAGCATGTTGAGTGCCGGAAGCAGTTTGTCCGTGGTCACACTCATAACCATACACTTTTTATCCAGTAATTCCCGCAGCGTCTGCACCTGCGGCAGAATCAGACGTCCTTTCGGTGCCTGAATATCCTGTGGCATAACAAGAAGCACAAGATCTTCCTCCGTGACCAGATCCCCCGTAATCAAACGGTTTCCAAAATTCTCCGGCACTCTGCGGCTCATTGCCTCCCGGACATTTTCCATACCAGCTCCGGTCAATGCACTGACTACCAGTGCATCTTCCTTTGTTTTTTTTTTCAGATAGTTTTTCAGAGGTGCTGCATCCGCCACGTCCGCCTTGTTAATGATCAGAAGAACCGGAATTTTACGCGCTCCTTAAACCAGGTGTACCATTTCAGTTCTTCCTCATAGGATTCGCCGCAAACCGGACATGCAGAAAAAACAATAATTGCCAGATCAGCTTTTTTGGGCTGCAAGCCGCGTCCGTTCCACGCGCTGTTCTCCCAGCGTACTTTCATCATCGAATCCCGCCGTGTCCATAATCGTGCACGGTCCCATCGGATAAATTTCCATTGCCTTGTATACCGGATCGGTTGTCGTTCCCGCCACATCTGCGACGATGGAAACCTCCTGCCCGGTAAAAGCATTAATAAATGAAGATTTTCCGCTGTTTGTTTTTCCCAAATACACCGATATGCAGACGATTTGCAGACGGTGTTTCATTCCATGTTGCACCCATATGCGTTCTCCTTCTTGTGCGTTTTGCTGAATCAGTGATAATCTCCACGGTTTACGACCACTTTGTATCCGACACTTTCCATGCGGCGCGCCATACAGTAGCGGCACTCTGCCGCCTCATCTCCGGTGCAGATTTTATTATCATATAATTTATATTTTTCCCGCACTGCTACCGGGGAAAGATTCGGCATCACAACATTTGCCCCTGCCTGAATTCCTTTTTTCCCTGCCCAGCGGATGAATGGTTCCCAGTGCAGTTGTTGATGGCAGCACATGCGCTGCAACAGCCGGATAATGGATAAAAGCCGAAGCGTATCTTCCATTGTTCCTGCCTTTTTTTCGCCAAACGGGGGTATCCTTCTGGGGAATAAACGGACGATGCCATATGCGGCTGCAATTTCCGGATAAACTGCAGATCTTCATACAGCGTATCCACCGTCTGCTCCGGCGAACCGACCATAAATCCACATCCCACCTGATAACCGATTTCTTTTAAATCCCACAGACAGTCCATGCGGTGTTTCCAGAACATTTCTGCCGGATGCAGTTTTTCCATAATGCGCCTCGTCCGCGGTCTCATGACGCAGCAGATACCGGTCCGCACCGGCATCAAAAAATGCCTGATAGCTGTCGTCGTGCTCTTTCTCCCCGATGGAAAGCGTCACCGCACAATCGGGATACTGTGCCTTGATCTGCCGTATCAGGGCACAGATTTTATCGTCCGTAAAATACGCATCTTCGCCGCCCTGCAGCACAAAGGTCCCGAAATCCCAGTTCATACCCATTTGCACAACAGGAAAGAATTTCTTCCTCCGTCAGGCGATAGCGTTCTGCCTTGCGATTGCTCTTTCGAATGCCACAGTAAATACAGTCATTCTTACAGTAATTGGTAAATTCAATCAATCCACGGATAAACACCTGCTTTCCGTAAATGGCATCTGCTGTCTTACGCCCGCTCGTGAAGAAATGCAATGTCCCCGGTATCCGTTGTCTCCAGCAGCAGAGCCAGCTGATCACGGGTTATATTCTGTCTGTTTTCAATTTCCGTTATGATCTGCTTTAACATTTGCATACACCGTTCTGGCACTTGCGCCATCCAATCTTTTGAATTTTTATTTTGTGGATTCTTTAAGTTACTACTTCATACGACAACAGTGTCCGATCCGGTACCGTCTCCCCTTCAATCTGCGCCAGCAGATTCTTACAGGCTTCCATTCCGAGTTCTCTCGCATTGAAAGACAACGAAGTAATCGATGGTATATTGTTCTCGAGCACGGAACTGTTGTAAAAACGATGCCACACGAATATCCTGCGGCACTTTTATGTGTTCCTGCCGCAGCTTGCGAAGTACCTGTATGCAGATGGCATCATCCATGCAGACAATACAATCCGCCCCTTTTTCCAGCACTTCTTCCACTGCACGATCCATAAAGGCACGGCTCTCCAAATTCCGGTAAACAAGCGTTTCTTCCACTTCTCTTCCCGCTTCCTGATATGCCTGCTGGTATCCTTTATACCGGTTCTGGTTGACTACGAAAGATTCACTTCCTCCGAGCAGAGCGATATGCTTCATCTGGCGCATCAGTAAAATAGATGTCAGTTCGCGGCAGGCGCTCTGCTGGTCATTGTCCACCTTGTTTAACTTTTTACGGTATGCGGTACTACCGGTTGTAACAAACGGAATCTTTTTTTTCTCCAGAAGCAGTTCAATCTGCGGGTCTTTTAAAAAGGTCCCAGCAGCACAATCCGTCCACCTTGCGGTTTCTCACGATGCGCTCGAGACTGGTAATATCATTTTCCTGACAGATACACAACAGAATGTCGTACTCATTCATTCCTGCAATTTCCTGAATTCCTGTAATGACTTCCTGAAAAAACGGAAGATCTACCAGTGCATAATCCTCCGGCATAACCACGCAGAGATTGAATGTTTTTTGACTGTGCAAGTCCTCTTGCAATTACATTCGGTTTATAATCATGCTCCTCTATATAAGCCAAGACTTTTTGCCTTGTTGCCTCACCGATTCTTCCCTTTCCGGATATTGCCCGGCTGACTGTCGTTTTGAAACGCCAAGTGCTTCCGCAACATCCGAAATGGTGATTACATTTCCCTTTTTTCATATTCTTCTCCTAACTGCACACCTATGCATCCATTGCATGTTAAACGGTTGCGCTGTTACATTTTGCTTTTTTATCAATTTTGTCAAGTATCCCCTATTCCTTTGAATTTTTCTGCAATTTTTGTAATTTTTCTTCTGCTTTCTTTAATTTATCATAATTTGTGACATACACCTTATCATTGGCAGTCAGTTTATCATACGCATTTCTTGCCTTTTGCACCGCTTTGGAATCCTTTGTAATGGTTCCGAGTGCGTCAATCAGTTTTACGACCTTTTTTGCTTCTTCCTTATCTGTTGCATCGGTACTTTCCGTTCCAGGAAGTTCATACACCAGCACCGGATAATTCTTCTTAACATTTTCAAATACTACCTTTGCGACTTCCGGCGGAAGATTGATGCAGCCATGTGATCCTGCATATTTATAAATACTTCCTCCGAACTTGCTGCGCCAGTAGGCATCATGCATACCGACATTTCCCGCAAAAGGCATCCAGTATGTAACCGGCGTCTCATAGTTTTCTCCGCGCAAAGTTGCATTTTTTCTCGGTATATGTCACGCCATATGCACCGGTCGGTGTCGCATTATTTTTCGATACATTTCCCGATACAAAATCCGAATCAATCACCAGTTTTCCATCTTTATATAAGAACATATGCTGTGCCGTCAGATTGATCTCAACGTAAGAATCGCCATAATCATTTTTTCCATGGGAATTGGCTGTCATGGAATAATTCAGTTCTCTTTCCACTGCTTTCCCGGCTTTAATCTCACTCGTAATCTGGGCGATTTCCTTTTCCGTATCAATCTTCCATCCATAATGGCTCTCCGAATCGTAACCGTCTTTCCGTAAGAAGTCTTTAACGTTTTGGCACTGTAACAGGTATTATATTTTTTTTTTGCAAGATCACTGACGTATGCTTTTTACACACTCCTGGTCAGTACCGGTTTTAACTTTTTATTTAACCGGAACCAGTCACCAAATACGGAAGCATCGAGTACCTCTTTGAATCTCCCACGGTAAATGTAATCTTTGTCTTTGCATACCCGTTCATTTTCTTTACGGCTTTTACCAGATTCTCATCATCATCTAAAACCGTCGGATCTTCATAAACGCCGGCTTTTTCCAGAGAGAGGTTCTCTTTTTAATCCTTCCACCGCCTCCTGCACTGCCTGATACATTTTCTCTGCATCAATGGTCGTTCCCATGACGCACCCAACCACGGTAAATCCTTCCGTCTTATCATAAGAAGAAACCGAAGCATTCTCCGGTGCCGTCTGTTTGTCTGCATCCATACAGTCCAATGCATCGATCTGTGTCTGCAGCTTATCTTTGTCATAGTCGACAAGTGTTGTATTTTTCAATGTCTGTTTCTGGAAAATTTTTTACCGGCCATGCAAACATATTCTGTGCGTGTACCAGCTCTGTTATTTCGTCTCCCCACTGTGGTTCCAGCGAAATATCCTGTCCGGAATTTTTCTGTATGCTTGTCTCTTGTTGCTATCTTTAACACTGGTAGGAATGGATTTCTTCCGTAATCTGATCCATCACTTTCTGCGCGGTATACCCTCCCGCTTTTCTTCCATTTAATGTCGTTTTCGGGAAAAAAGTGATTGTGGAAATAAACGGCCAGTCCCAGATACAAAAAGAACGGCCAGTCCTGCCACCATCCATATCAGTTTTCTTCTCTGTTTTCTTTTCATTCGTGCTTTTTTCAAAATTCTTATCCTCCGTCACTATTGTATTATACAAAAGCACAAGAGGTTGTCAATGTGCCAAATTTTTAAAGTTTTATGAACATTGCGGGTTTTATATTGTCGTGCTTTTTTCTCCCGTGCTATAATCAGTTTCAGAACAAAAGAAAAAAGATCTGCACACAAATATAAAAGGAGTATTTATGTTGCCGGAAACCCAAAGTAAGCGGACGTTTGTGTTCCGAAAATATTATGAAAAATATAAACATTTATGGATTTTGTTATATTTTTTTTCGTGTATATGGCATGGTTTAACTATGTAGAAAAAACCGTCACGACACATTTTCATGTCATCCATGTACCGATTGATGATTATATTCCGTTTTGTGAATACTTTGTCATCCCTTATCTGCTCTGGTTTCCTTTTGTCGGATGGGGCATCGCCTATATGGCATTACATAATAAAACAGATTACTATAAATTGTGTGCGTTTTTGTTTACCGGAATGACAATCTTTTAATCATCTCCACGGTATACCCGAACGGTCAGTATCTGCGTCCAACCTATTTCACACACCACAATCTGTGCACCATGCTCTGTGAACGCCTATATGCCGGTGATACTCCGACGAATCTGTTTCCGAGTATCCATGTATATAATTCGCTCGGCATTTATCTTGCGGTGACACACAATAAAAAGCTGCGCAAAAAACAAGCTGGTCTGTCTCCTGACACTGATTCTGACGGTCAGCATCATTCCGGCAACGATGTTTATCAAACAGCATTCTTTCTTTGATGTATGTTGTGCATTTGTTCTTGCCGCAGTCATGTACCATGTGGTTTACCGCCACAACTGGGCGCGAGCTAAAGGCCGCCACCTCATCCAAACCGATAACAATTTTTCTGTGGAATAATAAAAAGAGCTGGCCTCTGGTCAGCTCCTTTTCTTTTTCCTTTTATTTTTGCGTTCTGCCGCATGCCGGTACACGGTTTCCATGGATTGAAGAAGTTCATCAAAATTTTTTTCTTCTGACTCTCCATTTCTTCTGTAAAATCCTCCATCTGCATCCGGTTGCGTTCCTCGGATTTGGCAATTTCCTCATCTGCATTGCGAAGCACAACAATCTGGTTTTCCATCTCTTTGAAATTTGGACATGGTTTTAAACGATTCCATTCCTGTGCCTGACACGCAGCCTCCTGACAGGATTTCATCAGTTTGGTCATTGCCACATTGTTTTTCTTTCAGCAATGTAACCATCCGGTGTACCTGCTCTTCCAGCTCTGCAATTCTTTCATCCGAATCTGCCAGCCTCTTATGTGCCTGATCAATCAGCTCATCATACGTTCCCGCAGATACACGGATCGTTTCTGCCGCCGTAACAAACTGTTTTCCTCCTCTCCCATACGCCCGGCTTCAATCGCCGCATTGAGGGCAAGCACTCCCATCTGCTTTCCGCAATCCTGCATCTTCTCCAGTTCCTCTCGGGTCTTTTTCATTTTCCGCCTTGAGTGCAACCGGAAATTCGTTCAGGAATTTGGATGGCGTGGTGAAATGTTTGTTTTCCTCCACCAACTGTGCCATCTCCTGTTCGATCTGTGCAAAATTCTGCAGCATCTGCTCTCTTTTTTTCCGATGACTGTACTTCCTGCTCCTGATATGACGCCAGCTGTCCGGTCAGCTCCTGCTCCTTTTTCTCCGTTGTCTGCTGCCATTTGTGATGCTTCTTTTTATATTTTCCTGTATCTGGGTGATTCCGGCTCCCAGCTGCTGATATGTTTCTCTGATTTCCCTTGCGGTTGCATCAAACATATCTTTTTCCGTTCCTTCATATGGGCAAAAAAGCCTTCATCCAGCTGTGCCAGGTTTCTCATCCGTACCAGTGTTTCCTGTTTTTGTTTCTTTTTTCCGAACATTACTTGCCCTCCATTGCATTTATTTTACAATTTCTTTCTCGTTTTTTCAATGGAATCAGCGATAATATTTCATCTCCAGCTGCAGATTTTCATTTCCCTGATAAAAATCAATCTTTGCTGTGTACACCATAGAAAATAAAATCCGGTTTTTTCTGCCATTCAGCGCATTCTCCACCTCTCCCTGACCAAACTTTTCGGTAAAATATGCAAACAACGTCTCCACATCCCCAAAGAAAATAACCGGAACCGGCTGTCCGTATTCCGAAAGAACACTCATCCGAAGAACATTCCGGTTCTTTCCCTATCACCCACATGCGGCTGATGGACAGATTCCGGTCTGCAAACAGTGGAGATGGATTGTCTTTTCCAAACGGCTCCAAAAGTGCAAACTGATGGATCAGTTCCGTACTCGCATATCCCACCGGCATGGCCATGTCAATGTGAATATCCGGGCAGACTTCCTCCACCGTAAGCGGACAGTTTTCATTAATTTTTCTGCGGAATTTTTCCACTTTTCTTCTGGAAGGGATAACCCCTGCCGCCATCGGATGTCCGCCAAATTTTGTAAACAGTTCCGCATCCACACATATTTTCATACATGGAATAATTTTTCAGTCGATCTTCCGCTGCCTTTGACTCCCTCTTCTCCCCGCGTCAGCACAAATACCGGCCGGTTATACATTTCCCGGATTCTTCCGGCAATCAGTCCTGCAATGCTTTCGTGGACATCCGGCAGAAACAGAACAAATACCGGATCATTCTCATATCCACCTTCCTCACAGAGTTTTTTTGCCATTTCCACGCCCTGCAGTGTCAACTCACTTGCGTTCCTGATTCCGATCAACCGAATCCCGGGCAATCTCTTCTGCTCGTTTCCTGCCCGGTTCTCAAACAGCCGAAGGGCATG
>VOFK01002977.1_pt1 | contig 11874 bp, 22 predicted proteins | sample 5384121 | NCBI WGS metagenome assembly VOFK01 (sample SAMN12384730, study PRJNA508395) | human gut metagenome | isolation source: healthy gut J | host: Homo sapiens | reverse complement strand
ACTTGTTTTTGTACCCTCCATAACTCTTCATAAAATACGCTTTTTCGCATACCTATGCGATTTGACTTAATTTTATTATCTGATATAGTCATAATTGTCAAAGGGAAAGGACAAAAAAAGAAAATAGTAAAGATATGTAAGCAGAGTCACTAAGTCTTTGCATATATCGCTTTGAGCAGAGTCAATAAGTCTCAAAGTAACTTTACTCAAAAATCTTAATATCTTTTTTTCAAAGTATAGCTAATAACAGCTATGCAAAGGATTATATGTATAGTCCGTTTTTTGACTGTTCATTGACAATTAAATAGGTAACAAGAAGCAGATACTGCTTTTTAGCTCCGCATGAAGCAACACAAAAAGCAAGTCTGATAATACAATACTTTTGTTGCCAAGTTTATATATAAAAAGTTTGCGGTATACCTGAATACCGTTGACTATACAACGGTTCAAGTGTATAGTTACGCTTTTAAATATTTCAATATTTTGAGCGTGTGAGGGTGAAACTCCTTTATTACAAGTTTGCAATTTTTTGTAATATCTGCGGCTTCGCTCATTACCGGCAAGACACAAAAGCGTTATAAAGTGGGAGTACGTTTTAACGCAATACAAAATTAAACGACTGTAAAATTACCGTATTAAACTAACTTGCACATCAGAGGTGTGTGAGCGGTTACAAGTCCGCATAAATAGTGAGTAGTACAACAACAATATCAAAATATGGGCAAGCACCTACTGCTCAGTGTAGGAGAAGGAGAAAAATCATGAAAAAGACTAACAAAAAAACAACCAGTATCATTCAATAACTTTTTACAGATGAACTACCGAGGCTACTTGCACGCTTTTCAGCCTGCTCTTGTGACACTTGCAAAGTCGGACGCAAGTTTAAAGTTGAGCGTAAGGCTCTACTTGAGAAAGGGGACGCACATACGCTCTGCAACAACGTGAGCAAGATATTAATAATGGTATCAGTGTGATGACGCTATACGAAAAATAGTATCATTGACCTTGAAACTAAAATCAAAAACTTGAAAACGCACATAAAGAAGAAGTAAAGCCTCTAAACGAAGATATAAAAGAAGTGCTACGCCTTCATTCCGGAAGGTTTATATGATGCGTATAAGATTAAAAATTATTGAGAAACAATGAAACGTCATTTCTTTTTTCAAAGTTTGACGAGTTCTTTGTTGAAACATAGGTATAGAATGTGGTTCAAAAAGCTGTAAGAGCATGGAGTCGAAGTTGAGTACCAATATAGGGTGCAGCATGTACATCAACAGCAACAATCGCAAAAAGCTGAACAAAAAGGGTGAAGAATACCTGAGAGCAATGAGTAAGACAATGTTTAGTAAGTTGTTCAACATTCATTGACCTATTCATCAAGTAATAGGTTTTCATTTCAAGGTGGGTATGCTATCAAGCGTACACTTTTTTCTGTATACGCGGTAAAAGTCCACGTACTGATGAGGCATGAGCCGAAACAGAGAAATATATAATAGAAGAAGATAATTCTAAGGAGGAGTTTTATTATGAAAAAAAATATAAATGTAGAGAATGTCAGGGCAACTGCATGGGTTGCTTCTATACGGATATGTGCTCACAATGGCTGATGAGTCACCATATGAGCCATATTATGAGGTGTCAGACCATGCCTCGATGGCTCTATGCGAGGGAAGGCACTCAATACCGCAAGCGGAAGATGGCTCAATCTTTTGGGAACACCATCAATCCGCTTGACAATCAAGGACTTTATGCCGAGGCAGAAGTTCAAGCTTCAAAGCCCTTTGACATCAAGTCGCTTGACTTGTATGTCACCGGCTTAACAGTAGCTTAATCTCGGTGCTGAACGCTTGCCGTCAACTTGGTATAGTGGTAACACTGTACCATTGGCGACCGTGAAGAGGGTAACTATTGTCCGCAAAAAGGTATTATGAGGAGGTGACAATATTATGAACAAGGAAGAAGAAGGACACGAAAACTCTATGCAGAGATTTCTGTGTAGACTATAACACAATAGTAAACAAGGTTGAGTCGTATGTATCTACACATATTACCAACTCCAGACACTATAGTCATGATTATGACTATAGTATGATGTTGCTGTACGTTTTGTACGAGCAATGATATAAGTAGAGAGTTTTTATGTATGAAGTAAAAGACAAAAATAAGTTACTTTTGTTTAGTAATAAAAGAATGATAATATAAAGATTATTTATCAAATGGCTTAAAATGTATCTCACAAAAAGACAGAACCTATTGTTTTAACAATGGTGCACGATTAATTGATGTATCATTGTATGGAACAAACAATGAAAAATTTGTTTTTACATTACAACAATAAAATGTATTGTAAGTAAGATATTACAGAAAAGTATAATAAAGTGTTAGGAGGGAACAAACATGAACATGAGGAAAAATTATCAATTATCTTAACTATAATATTGCTATTCATTGCATTTTGCTCAACAGCAGAGGGGTATGATAACCTTGCCATTTGATATTACACTCATAATGGCTTTAAAAATTGTTTATACCACTAAAAGCGGTATGTACAGGTAAAAATACTCTTATGACTCGTGATGGTCAAATATGGGAGTATGAGAATAACAATTTTGTAATAGGTGATAAGTACCGCATTACATTCAGTGATAACGGTACGGAGGATGATAAGACGGATGATAAGATATTATCCGTCCAAAAGTGTCATTGAGATGTTTAAGCATATAGTTCATGCTATATATTTTTACATAAAAAAATAGCCTTGTACTATCACTACAAGACTATTTAATATCAATGAAAAGGCGGTGGATTGCGATGCTAACTCGGAAGGATATATTGGCGATTACGATGGAAGACTCTATAGCACTGGAGAATGAAGCTCGTGAAGCCGATCCGCAATTAACCAAAAAAGCCATCAGAGTGAGATACCATCAATATCTCTGATGGTCTTTTATTGATATTAATACAATAGCACAATAATTATCATATGTCAAGCTTTTTATGGAGGTGAAATACAATGAGAACTCAAATAGATGTTCGTAAGTTCCAACGGAAACTGCGAGCGAATGGCTACACCTTGCACCATATGCGAGGTAGTCATCAAATATACCGAAACGGAAACAGCGAAACTATTGTCATAAACAACAAGTTAAATGCAATGGTAGCTAAAAAGACTTGTAAAGGAGTTCAATTTGCAATGAAAAAGAGAATATATACAAGTATCTGACCGAATGCCTAAGAGAAATCATAGGCATTTTTGAATATTTAGAAGGGAGATGGTGAAATGCTCAAAGAAAAAGCATTACGTATCATCAAGGCAGAGTTCAAAGAATATAAGCAACGTATTCTCACGAACTTGTCGAAAAGAATATATCTTTTGAGATTGCATATCAGATATATGTAAAATCTCGAATATATGATTTTTTGATTAAAGGTTGGGAATATCCAAGCGAAATTTATGAGATTATTATATCTTTGCATAAGCACAAGATAAATATCTTAGAATTACTATATTCGTATTTCCTGAAATATGAATATACAGATGTTGAAGATTGGCAAAATATGCAGGAATGGATAAAAGAATGTTTGAAGAAAGAAGGGAAACTTAAATGACAAATAAAGAAAAGGAATTAATCAAAGATAATCTAAGAGCATACAATGCAAATTTTAAATACATAAAAAATTGTTTCGGCTGACTATGGAGACGGTTTTATGTTTTCACAAGCGAAGAACGTTTTAAATCAGGCAGTTGGACTCAATATTGTTATAATATTGATTACCTAAATGGTTGGTTATATGGAGCGGTACAAGCAATTCATAAAAGATGTGGTGAGAGAAAAGGAACTGTGATGAATATGTACACATTAGAGTCATTAAAAGAAATTAACAATAGATTTTTTTGCAGAAGTCATGAAATGACAGAATATGATGTAGAAAAAGGTAAATGAATATGTTGAACTGATTGAAAATTCTCGTTCAAAATTAGAATCTAAAATAGGAGATATGATACAGTACACAAATGAATATGGAGAATATTTTGAAAAAGCTCATATTGACGAAATATATGAAGATGGAGAATTGTATATATGTGAGCGCCCATATGTTCCATTTGTCGGAATAAATGAAAATAATAATGGAATTAGTTGTAGTACATCAGGTGGAGCTTGGGAATATCTATCAAAAAGAAAAACTCACGTATGTAGGAAAAAGTAAAAAAGCGATTTTGTGTTTGGGGTAATTGTGGTGCTTGTGCAGATGGAGCTGTTGAATTTGAGGCAGATGTAAATGTATGGTCTTTATACTTCAAGCGAAAATAAATTTATCAACAAGATAACTGGAAACCTATACACTACTAAAGAGTTTAATAGAATGATAATCCACTATTATGCAAATGAATACGGACAACCCAAAGATGGTAGTGAATATATTTATTTTGGAAGGCTAAACAACGGTGTATGGAAATCGGATAAAAAGAACTACAAGCATGGTTGAGAACATTTAGAGCAGAAGTGTTTGAATGGGGGAAGAATGGCATGTTTGTTTGGTACTGGAAAAATGAAGATCATCACGTTACTCCAACGGAATTTGATAATTTAAAGTTGCCGGAAGATACAATATTAAAAAATGCAAGAAATTCTTAGATGCAAAAAGAAAGTATGATGAAGATACACATACAGTCCACACTTACTATGTATGGTATTGGGATGAACCAGATAAAGATTTTTACAAAGCAGCTGAAGAACAAAAAAAATAAAATAAGAAAAAAATTCTATACTCTCGGTTGGCATATTCCTCAAAATCAACTTGCAATAAAAAAGAATTTGAACTTGGAAAAGCACAACCAATTAATTTGGATTTTATTAAGGGTTGATTAGTAATTAATAAGGAGGTAAGGAAATGAGAAAATACATAGTTCATTACGGATATGGGAACAGGGCATATACAGATACTCGTAATGCACGAGTGTTGTGTAGAATGTACGGCGAAAATGTAACAGTAACAACAGTACAAGGCAAGTTTATATGTAGAGGAATTATCAACTATGACGGCACTGTAACTGTTTGTTTGTACAATAGAGTGACGAAAGAGATATTTCAATGGGAAGAGGTTTTATTATGAAATATAAAACATTTGCAAAAATGAAGAAAGAGTTTAATTTTTATATAAGCGATGATAAAAAAGAAAATCATTTATAATTTTGATATGCTAAAAGCGGAAGGCTTGACAGATAGAGTCATAGAACAACTCAAAGAGGAAGTTTACAATAACGATGCCGCTATGCTTGTAAATAAAGATTCCTTATTTAAACAAGGCAGTTGATACAGTCAATAATTGTTTATTATATGTAAATATGTATTTTAAAGTTGTAAGCGTGTATAATGCAAAAACTGGCAGGCGACTTTATATTTACAAGGAAGCTATCGGGTATGAAATAAGTAAATATTTGTTTGATCGTAATGGAGTTGTACCGAAAATGCTTATCCTGATGAAGTCATTACAAAAAAGGAAGTATAAAAGCATCCATATTATAACCGAGCAATTGAAGATGTCGAAATATAATGATGATAAATGTTTAAGAATAAATAAAAAATATTATGACGATTTGAGGTAAACAAAAATGCGAGTTAAAACAAAAAAACAAGCGGTGATTAGGACAATATATAACAATTATAATTTATGGAGGATTCTAAGGATGATGCAATAGAAACACTCAAAGCTAATGATATTACGATAACAGATAGTGCAATATGGGAAGAAATATACAATCAAGATGAATACGATTGATTGGAATAAAAGATGATTTGGAAAACGATTTTTCAATGGTGAAAGTACATGGATTTTGCAAAGGCACTTGTGAATGTTGGGATGGTAATCATAAAAGCTGGAATGATATTTGAAGATTTTGAAGAGATGCTCAATAAAGCGGCAAAAGATTGTGATTATATTCACCTGTATGATAAAAAATGGTCATCTTTACTTAAAGTGTTCACATCATGATGGAACTAATTATTATGAAATAAAAAAAAGTTACAGATAGAGGTGTTGAGTATTTAGCAAACTGGGAAGATAATTGGGATGACAATCGAACAGAACAATATGTTCATAATCAAATTATGGAAAGATATTCAGTCTTGCCTCATTTTGGACATAAAGTATACTGTTACCCAAAGATTGAGTGGAAGAAAGAAGAAAGGGATGTTGTAGGAATGGAGAAATAAGTTATGATTAGTAATAATAGAAAGGGATTGGATTTGCAAAAAACGGCGTATTTTTATTTCCCAATGAAAGAACTTCCTGATTGGTATGGAATACCAAATATAGGGTTTGTATATCATGGTGGATGGGCTGATTCAGAGGTAGAATACAAAGGGAAACGAATGTAAACTGTAATGATATTGAAGAAGTGATGTGGGAGAACTATAGAGAAGATTGCTTAGAAGAAAGAGTGGAAGATACATTTGATGGATTTGACATTTATATGAAAAGAACATCAAAACGAAGTATATGAAATACTCGAAGAAATAATTAACAGAGAGGAAGATTAAAATGGAACGAGAAACTTATGAAAAAACTTAGTACAAAATTAGATTACGAAACATTTATAAAGTGCTATTGTCCTGAATGCGAAAAAGAAAATTGCATTCACAGAGGAGCATATAGAAGATTACCTAAAAAAGCGGGAGGTTTAGGTTTGTGTCCAAATTTGCAGACAAATAAAAATTAAGGAGTATATATAACTATGAGTATATCAGATGCAATTTTACAACAATATGTTGGAACAGAAGAAACAAGCAGTTTTAAGAAGCGAATATAAAGTATAAGAACTTGTCCTCTAAAAGAAGTCAATGGACGTGTTGACAATTACACAGAGGAGCAAGCTAAGAAAACATTGCTGAAAATGATGGTATTTGACAGAAGATAATTGAATGGAGGATTAATTATGAAAGATATACATATTGATATGTGGTATGGAGATGATGTAAGCGTGGCAGATGGGATTGATGTTTCCTTTAATGATTTGATTGTAAATATAGAGGGAATATTTATAAAACGGCAGAATGATAGGTGATTACGTTTGCGATGATTCTGTAACACTTGAAAAGGTGTTTAAGGGATTGTTCAGATGGAATGATTAATTGAAACGACAATTTCATTGGAAAGGATGATTAAAATGTTTGATAGGAATGGATTTATGAATTGGCTTGAAGAAACATTTATAACGAATAGTTTTGGCAGAAATATTGTATCAGAAATTATTGAATATGCTTATGAACACCAAAAACGTAAGTTTAGATCAGTTTGCATATTTTGTTAGTGATTTATTGCCGGAGGTTGAATTTTTGAAGTGGCAAGATTTTGTTCAGATGATATGCTGACAGACATCACTACATTAGTATTGTTAGATAGGAAGGACGGTTGATTGAATATGAGATTGCATTTATATTATCGTGATAAAGGTTGGGAAAATCGTGGTGCCTGTGCAAACAATTATAACTTGTTGGTAAATACGGAACGTAAAGAGTACAAGATATATGTCAGTCCTTTTATGGGTATGAACGCTCAAACGATATAGAGGTCAAAAAAGAAAATCGGATATTATAGATTATATTGAATATTTAAAAGAGAATGGGTTTGTAGATACTGATGAGATTTATTGTGGATAAAATAAGAAATTTATAAAAAAGATAGGAGGTATATGTTGTGAATTATACCATAGATGAAGTCAAAAATATTTTTAGCAAGTAAAAAGATCGCAAATATGCAATTTAGGTATATCGCATACGGTTTTTTAACAGTAATACAAGATTTATTAGAATATCAGACACCTAAAAAATCCATTGCCAAATGGAACGCATAAAGGTTTTAATAATTACTGTTGTCCGTCTTGTAAGCGTCCATTATCTGCAATGTGTGAAGATTTTCAAATGCCATATTGTGAAAATTGTGGTCAGAAAATAAATTGGAATATGAAACGATGATTTGATTATGGAGGAAAAGAATGTGTTATTTTTAAGAGAGCTTATTCAACAAAATGGACATAAACTTGTGCGATATAACGAAGCAATTGCAGGACATATTTATATGAGTGTTTTTAATTATAGTGAAAAACATGGTGGAACATTCGATAGTTTTTAAGTATTATAACGATTACGTTGTTGATATAACAAAATAAGAACGATGATTTGGATAGGAGTGATTATAATGAAATGTAATTATATTGAATATCACAGATTAACAGATCAGATGTTTTCTGGCGTTGCACAAACAGATACACACTTAAATCAGTATACGGAGATTTTAAGACAGTATCTTATAAATGGTGGTGCAGCAAACACAATGTTGAAACTTGGTATTGGAATACAAGTCACAACTAAAAGATTTATGTTATTACCTAAGGAAGTTGTTATGAGAGAAGATTTATATGGCTCAAGGGTAGTAGAAAGGGAGAATTATTAGATAGAAATGAAATAGAAGCAATTGAATGTTTCTTCCGGTGGTGCTTTATATGGAAAAAGAAGATAATTACATATGGGATTGAATCAACGATTTCAAGAGAAAATAAATAATAATTATAGGAGGAATTTAAAATGAAAGGTTATAAAGTATTTAATTCAGATTGGACATGCAGAGGTTATCAATACGAAGTCGGAAAAGACTTATGAGATAGCAGAAAGTCCAAAGTGTTGTAAGGTAGGTTTTCATTTTTGTGAAAGACTGGTAGATTGCTTTAATTATTATTTATTTGACCAAAACAATAAGGTAGCTAAAATTGAAGCAATAGGAGAAATTGATTTTGATAATACCAACTCTAAGTGTTGTACAAACAAGATTGTGATTTTAAAAGAATTGACTTGGGCTGAAGTGTTAGATATGTGTAATACCGGAGAAGGAAATTCTGGTAAGCGTAACAGCGGAGATTGTAATAGTGGATGTTATAATAGTGGAGATTATAACATCGGAGATTATAATAGTGGAGATTATAATAGTGGAGGTTATAACAGTGGATATTGTAATAGTGGACGTTATAACAGTGGATATTGTAATAGTGGACGTTATAATAGTGGAGATTATAATACTGGAGATTATAATAGTGGAGATTATAATAGCGGAAATCATAACAGTGGATATTGTAATACCAATACTCCTAAAGTTAGAATGTTTAATCATGAAACTAAATTCAGTTTTGATGATGAGTCAATAACTTAGATTTAGAAAAAATTTTACTTGACTGTCCTCAATCGTATAAATATTCAGATTTTATTGACAAAAAGCGAAATGAGTGAAGAAGAAATTATTAGACACCCTGAATGTGAAACTATTGGCGGATATATCAAAACAATAATAGTTGAAGCTGACAAGCAAAAAATGGTGGGATGAAGATGTTAGCGATGATGATAAAGAATTTATTAAGTCGTTGCCATATTTTGATGCAGAAATATTTTATGAATGTGTTGGCGTGAGAGTTTAATTATAAGGAGGAAAAATATTATGTCACATTTTTATTACATTAGTATTTACAAAAGAAAAATGGAAGAACAGTTGAGGAATTGCTTGCTCCATATGATGAAAATATTGTGTATGCTCCATATGTACTGTATACACGAGAACAAGCAATAGCAAAAATAAGAAAAAGAAATAGAAGATTACAAGAATGGACCTTATACGGAATATGTATCAAGCCCAAAAAGTATGAGGAAAGTCACCCCAATGCAGAACATATTAATTATTTAAAAAATAAATTCCCCAAAAAATTAAAATGGACTGATGACGAATGTTATGAGGACATGAAAGGGCGTTTTGATGAAGATATGATTAAACTCAATGGAGATTTATTATCTACTTATAACCCTAATTCAAAATGGGACTGGTATACTATCGGAGGAAGATGGAATAATTATCTTAAAACATTGTCCGGCGAAACTACAAATGAAGATTATGCATCCGAAATTGATTGGAAAGATATAATACCTTTTGCCTTTGTTACTCCTATTGGAGAATGGCACGAAAGAGGTGAAATGGGTTGGTGGGCTTGTGTTTCCAATGGGAAAAAATATAGAAGATTGGAAATCAGAGTTTAAAGAATTTCTTGACAATTTAGATGAAGATACTATTGTAACAGTAGTTGATTGCCATATTTAAGTTTGGAGGTAATAGCTATGAAAATAACAAATATTTTAGATTTGATCTTAGAAGATAAAAAGAAAGGTGAATTGTTATGACAAAAAGAAATGATACGGCTATTAAATCAACTTGCAGATTTGGCAGATGAAGCAAGTGAAACAATATTTGATGACGGTAAAAAAAAAGAATGGAACAGGCGGAATATTAAAGCTATGTGATAAGCTGACAATGAAGATTGACGAGTATTTAGATAATTGATTTGGGAGGTAATAGATATGAGTAATCAAAGAGTTAGAGTCACTGTCGAATTTGACATTGATACAGAAAGATGTAGACTATATGGTGTTACGCCACGAGAAGTATTTCAATCACTTCAAGCTGATATGAGTGAAGAATTTGATGGAGCTACAATTTATACAAATCATCATAAATTAAACACATATTCTGACTTCGTATTAGAACTGAGGCGAAAAATTATATCTAAAGAATATATGGTGAGAATATTATAAATGCGACATTCGTTTCTGTTTGGGACGGAGGAACAGCAATAGAAACGGAATGTAAAATCAATACAATCACACGAGAAGTATTTGATATTATTCCAGTGGAGGCAGATGTTGATACGTTTGAACGTCAATATGTTGTTATTGACGGGCAGGAATATGACGTTATATGTGTAGACGGTGCTGACGAAGTAGAAGAGAGTGAGTATTGGTTTAAATAAAAATGAGGTAAAGTGTTATGCGTAAAATTAATTTTTTTGTACAGGGGATATTATGAATAGAATGTATATTATGTATAATGAAATGTAGATTTCAGAAGGGAGAAAGTAATGAGAGTACAGGATTTTTGTTTAAAAGAAAACGCAAAAAAGAACTTTGTGTGTTCAGAGATCAAGGTTGATTGTTGGAGCAACATGGATAGATTATGAAGATTTATTCATGATTAGCCATGATATTAGAGATGGAGTAGTCATATCTGATGAATGGGGAACTTTACCCATCGTAACAGAACATGGAGATAAAATGGAAATTCCTTGTCATTATATTGATTTCAAAATGGTAGTTTACGAGTGGAGAGTAATGAGTAAATATGAAACGGAAAATTCATGGTTCTAAATACGCATATTATTGTGATATTTTTGGATTTTAAAATAGAATTGGAGGACGATTTTATGATTAAATTTATAGAAAAAAGAAAGATATTATGATGATAGTCCATATACAGGAAGTTGCTATTATTACCCTACATATATCAGGTAAAAGATGAAAAAGAATTCTTTGTATTCAATCGAAGAGATCCTGACGATGAATGGAAGATAAAAAAGAGGATGAAAAAAGGAAAAAAATCAGTTGATAGAAAACGAAGGGAAAATATTTTAAGTTTAACGGATTTTATGATAATCCACTAGAAATGTTGAAGAAGATTATTGAAAGAAAAAACATCATTTTACAACACCAAAGAACATGTACTATGGTAATTAGATACACATAGATATATAGATTTCCATGGTAATAGAAATGAAGTCAGTGCAGCTTTCCATTATAGAATTTATGATATAGAGTTAGCATGTATAATTCAAAAAAGTTGTCAAGCTAATCAATAGTGAAGATTGGAGCATGGCAAAAAGTAATATTGAATAAAAAACAATGAAAAGCACATTTAAAAAAATAAAATAATATGAAAAATATACAGTTATAGTTTATTATACATTTGGCGAACCGGAAAATGAAGTTTATTTGTTTGATACGGAAG
>VOFK01003950.1_pt1 | contig 11875 bp, 12 predicted proteins | sample 5384121 | NCBI WGS metagenome assembly VOFK01 (sample SAMN12384730, study PRJNA508395) | human gut metagenome | isolation source: healthy gut J | host: Homo sapiens | reverse complement strand
CTCAGTACTTAGTTCGGTTACGTATTGCTCGGACAGGGACACCGTTGAATATGAGAGGAAAAAGTACATTCCCCCACACGTTAGAATGATATAATGTCTGCCGGGTGTCTCAGCCGGCGGCGAATAAAGCGTTTATTCAGCTGCGGCATAAGCCGCCGCTGAAATTTTTGTGATGGACAAGATAGCTATTGAATTTGATATTGGCATAGAAGGCGGATAAAAAATGGTTTTGGCAATAATAGATTTTTGGGCTCTAATTATAAGAATGGATATAGTTGAAAATTGATGAAAAAACCGGATCCTCATAGATATATAGAAAGGTGCCGTGATATGGCGCGGCGAGCTTTTGAGGGTATGAACCTGACGGGAATCTCCAGCCTGAAGCTATAGACAGGACTATCGCGGCGCTTAGTGAGTTCAAAAAAAATTATGAAAGAAAATAATACTGATGACGTTATCACTGTGGCGACAGCAGCAGTCAGGAAAGCGGGCAACAGCCAGGAGTTCATAAAACAGGTTGAGGATGAGACCGGAATAATCGTGAGAGTGATAAAAAGGCGAGCAGGAGGCCGAATATGATTTTCTTTGGCGTGACCAGTTCGCTTTGATATAGAGGATTGTGTAATAGTAGACACAGGCGGCGGAAGCACCGAGATAATATTGGTAAATGACGGAGAGCCGCTGGCAAGAACAAGTATACCTGTCGGGGCCGTAAACATGACTGAACAAGTTTTTGTTTAGAGGAGGAACTGAGGAGGCGCTTTAGTGCGCTGACTGATTATATTGACAGCCAGCTTGACAAAAATACACTGGCTGGAGGACGCTTATCAGCTTCCGATAGTTGGAATGGGCGGCAGCATATATAATCTTGCGATAGTTGAAAAATAATGTTCCGGGAGCAGACAAAGCCAGCTTCACGGCTGTAATGGCAGACGACTGCGTCGCTGATGCGTTCGGCAATATCCTTGAAATGAATGAAACTGAAAGAGGCGACGCAGGGATAGAAGCTTCCAGAACAGACACACTATAATTGCCGGAGTGCTGCCGATTGTGGAGCTTATAAACAAAAATAGGCTCTGAGGAAGTGATAGTATCCTCTGCCGGATTAAAAGAGGGAATTTTGGCTGAGTTTATCGAAAGTATAAAATAACGGCGGAGAAAGATATGACGAAACTTGAAATTTTTAAAACAATATTTTTGGACATGAGAAGTTCAGGAGCGGACAGGAAGATATTATTGACAATATACTGTCCGGAAAAGATGTGCTGGGAATAATGCCGACAGGAGCGGGAAAAATCGGTTTGTTATCAGGTTCCGGCTATGTTGATGGACGGAATAACTATTGTTATTTCTCCGCTTATATCCCTTTATGAAAGACCAGGTAAGGTCTCTACGGAATCGGGTATACCTTCTGCATATATTAATAGTTCTTTAAGTTACCGCCAGCTGCGTGAGGTGTTTAAGAGAGAGCGGCGGAGATGCAGTATAAAATAATTTATGTTGCCCCGAGCGGCTTGTGACTGATGATTTTTTGTTGATTTTGCAGAAAACTCAAAAATATCTATGGTAACCGTTGACGAGGCTCATTGCGTGTCCCAGTGGGGTCAGGATTTCAGGCCAAGTTATTTAAAAATTTCAGAGTTTATCGATACTTTGTCATATAGGCCTGTGGTTTCCGCTTTTACGGCGACGGCTACTAAAAGGGTAAGCGTGGATATCTGCAATATTCTTAAACTCGATAACCCGTTTAGGATGGTTACCGGATTTGACAGAAAAAATTTATATTTTGAGGTTCAGAATCCAAAGTATAAGCTTAATGCTTTGGTGGATATACTCAACCGTCCGCAGAATAAGGGAAAAAAAGCGGAATAGTTTATTGCATAAGCAGAAAAGGCGTTGAGGAAGTATGTGACGAACTGATCTCCAGAGGTTTTGCGGCTACCAGGTATCACGCAGGTTTGGATGATGAGGAAAGGCGCATAAATCAGGACGACTTTATATATGACAGAAAAACAGTTATGGTTGCCACTAATGCGTTCGGTATGGGAATAGACAAGTCCAACGTTTCATATGTTGTTCACTATAATATGCCGAAGAATATTGAAAGTTATTACCAGGGAAGCCGGAAGGGCAGGAAAAAGAGACGGCGAACCGGCTGAGTGCGTATTGCTTTACGCCCCGAAAGACGTCAGAATCAATAAGTTTCTGATAGAAAACGGAAACGAAAATTTAGAAATGACAGAGAAATGCGCCGGCAGGTTATAAAAAGGATTTAGAACTGCTGAAGCATATGACGTTTTATTGCAATACATATGATTGTCTCAGAGGTTTTATTTTAAAAGTATTTCGGTGAGACAGCGCCGATATGCTGTGACAGCTGCTCAAACTGCAACACTAGGTTTGAAACAGTGGATATAACCGAGGAAGCGCAGAAGATTCTAAGCTGTATATATAGGATAAAACGTCAAGGACGCGCTTTCGGCAAAAAAACATGGTGGCTGATGTTTTGTGCGGCTCAAAAAATGATAATGTTATTTCAGGCATTTAGACGAGTTAACTACGTACGGGATAATGTCCGGTATGACCAAGACCAGAGTTATGAATATAATTGAATTTTTTGGTTCAAGAGCGGTTTATATAATAAAAGACGAGGATAATTTTAATATTTTAGTACCGACTGAGAAGTCAAAAAAGCATATTATTTGGCGGGGATCGGCTTTCAATGAAAGCACCGAAGGAGAAAAAGGCTAAGAAAGAAGCCGGTGCAGGCTGAAACAGTTAACGAGGGACTGTTCTCAAAGCTGAGGGATCTCAGAAAAGAGCTGGCTGAGAGAGGCAGTGTTCCGGCTTATGTTATATTTTCAGATGCGTCGCTCCGTGTGATATGTGCAGGATACTTCCAAAGACTTTGGATGAGTTCGAGACAGTATCAGGTGTAGGAAGCGCGAAGCTTCAAAGGTATGGGGAACTTTTTGTCAATGAAATAAACGACTATTTAAGAATTGATAAATGAGAAAATTACGCTTAAAGGCTGCGAACAATAATGTCCGCAGCTTTTAGATTTTGTAATCTTATTTTCTATAAATCAAATATCTTACAGAGTATTTAAAATCGTTTAGAGCATAAATAAAAAAAATAACACTTAGTTCTAAAAATAAAATATTAAATATAGATAAAAAATTTATCATCATAATATGTGTTATTATAAACAAAATAAAAAAAACTCCGCAAAAATTATATGCGGAGCAAAACCTATTTATTGCGATAAAACGGCATGTTTTTATATAACTATCCCATACGGACTGCTCATTATGTCGAGCGGGTCACCGTCCCATATAACAATATCCGAATCCTTTCCGTCATCTATAGAACCAACTCTGTCTCCAATCCCGCAGGAAACAGCTGGATTTATAGTTATTGCCCTTAATGCTTCATCCCTTCTAAGCCCATGCTTGACAGCCATAGCCGCGCATAGGGTTAAATACTTTTCAGGCGTTTCAGGGTGATCAGTTATTATTGAGATTTTCAGTCCAGCCTCTGATAGTACGGCAGGAGTTACTTCACTTTGATTTTTCAGTTCCGGCTTACTTCGGTCAGTGAGTATTGGGCCCAGCAGAACCGGGTAACCATCATCTGCCAGCTGCTCAGCTATTAAATGCCCCTCTGTGCAGTGAACCAATATCAAATTAAGATTAAATTCTCTGGCAATGCGAACGGCCGTGAATATATCATCCGCTCTGTGCACATGCGCATGCAGGGGTATATCACCATTTAAAAGCGGTAACAGCGATTCTGACTTTATGTCATATTCGGGAGGGTCTTCCTCATCAGAGTTATTTTGGTACTGCTCAACCTGCCTTTGGTATTCCTGAGCTTTTTTAAACGTCTCCCTTATCAATGCTGCTGTTGCCATTCTGGTACTGGGCGACTGGCTCTTGTCGTTATAGGTAGCCTTTGGGTTTTCACCAAAAGCAATTTTTATCCCAACAGGAGCTTTTATTACCATATCATCTATACGCTTCCCGTATGTTTTGATTGCCGCCAGCTGTCCGCCGATAGGATTAGCGCTTCCCGGGCCGGTTATAACAGTCGTTATACCGGAAGCAAAAGCTTCTCTAAAAGACGCCTCCATTGGATTTATAGCGTCTATCGCCCGGAGCTGAGGAGTACAGGGATCGGTATCTTCGTTCCCGTCATCACCCTCAAAATCCAAACCGTCCTCCCACATTCCCAGGTGTGAGTGTGCGTCAACCAAACCGGGAGTTGTAATTCTCCCTCGGCTTCAATTATCTCGGCATCAATATTGCTATCTGAAAAAGTCAGACATTTTTCCAACTTCTATAATTTTATGGTCTTGAATTTTAACATATCCGTTTTCTATATTGCCATATTTTTTTTCACTCATGGTTATTAGGTTGGCATTTTTAATTATTTTCATTAATATTAATTGCTCCTTTGTTTTATCCAATACGTTTTTGCGTTAAATTTATTTGCAAGCTTCGTGCCGTCAGTTTCTCCGAGAACCAGACAGGCGGTAGACAAACAGTCCGCTTCAAGTGATGATGAAGAAATAACACTGACACTGTCAAAACCGCTGTCAGAAGGCGTTCCGGTCGATGGGTCGAGAATATGATGATAGTTTTTGTTGTTATAATAAAAGTGCCTCTGATATGTGCCGCTTGTAACTATACTCTCCCCGGAAGTTATATCAACCATTTCAGAATAACTTCCGTTTGCCGCAAAAAAAGGTTCCTGGATTCCGACTGTAAAACTTCCGTTTATTTTTTTGGGATTTTGACCGTAAACGTTTACGTTACCGCCAAAATCAAGTATAGCGTATGAATCGGGATAGTTTTCTTCTATATATTCCAAAGCTTTTTGACAAGCGTAACCTTTGCCGCATCCGCCCAAATCAATTTTTACACCGTCAATGGTTTTAGTAAGAGTTTTGTTTTCAGAATCAAGTATCAAATTGTTATACCCGACATATTTTAAATTTTCATTTATCAAATTCTGTTCAGGAGGAACCGGACTTTCTGATTTGAAATCCCATAGTTCCTCAACCGGAGCAATTGTTATATCAAAGGCTCCGTTCGAAGCTTTGGAAACTTCAAGAGCCTTTTCTACAATAGTATATGTGTCCGGATCAAGCGCTGCAGGAACACCAGCAGGCGAACTGTTAAATATGGAGACGGTAGAGCCGGAATCATAATAGCTTATATTGCTTTGAATTTTATATACGACATCAAAGGCGCCTGAAATCAATTCTTTTGTATTTTTCACACCGCCGGCGGTTATGGTACATACGGTATCTAATATAAATTGGGTGTCAGATATGGTTTGATACTGGGCCGAGCAGCCTGAAAACATAGTTATTATGATAACTATTAACAATATATATGTCATGTATTTTTTTATTTTATGTTTCTTTGTATTCTTCATAAGCACAATTATATACGATTTACATAAAAAGTCAATTACTTTTGTATTTTCAGAAAAACTTTTTATTATTTTTTTAAAAAGGGGTTGATTTTTTTGAACATTCGTTGTATAATACTAACGTATCATAATAGTGAAAAATAAATAAAATGCGTTATTTATCAGTTTGAACCTATTAGCCGGATGCACATTTCCGGTTGTTTTGGGTGTTTGCCTAAGACTTAAAGGTTATGTTCTGTGATCCGCATTTCTTACACATTTTTGGGGGAAAGGAGGATAACCTCGAATTTTGAGATTGTAGTTTAAAATTGCAGATTTAATTGGGAAGAAATCGACGATTTTATAAACAAACAAAAATTAGGAGGAAAATTAAATGAAGAAGAGAATTTTTAAGTTTGGCGCAGCTCTTACAGCTGCATTAATGATGTTTTCAGCAACAGCTAGTTTGGCTTTCGCTGAGGGAGATGTTGTTGACAATAATGCAGACGCATCTGTTACAGATACAGTTGAAGCTCCAAAGCCTACAGCTATGCCTGAAGATGTGGAAGCACCTGAAGAAGACGTTAAGGCTCCTGCTGAGGATACAGATGCTCCTGTTCCTACAGAAGCTCCTGTAGATTCAGAAGAAGTAAACGTACCGCTTGACACAGCGCCGGTTACAGAAGGCGATGTTAATCTTGAATCTAAGATTGATGACGTTGACACTGGTTCAGTAGTTAAAATAGGCAATATTTCAGCTTCAAAAGACGATGCTAACGGATACTATAATGTAAACGTTCCGTTTACAATTGCTTCCGGTACAGAGGTACCAAGTCAGATGACATTCTTTGTATATGATATCACAAGTATCACAGGCGATCAGAACAATACAGTTGGTTTTACATCTACAACACCTGTAGGTTATATCAACCAGTATGACGGTCAGGCTTCTGGTACATATTCATTTAAGCTGTCACAGACTGACTACAATGATGATTCAATTATTATTGTAAAAATCGGAGGAACCGGTGTTTCAACACCTGACGCTAAGTCATATTCATTAAAAACAGCTCCTGGAGTTGTGTATGGTGATGTAAATATGGATACTGATATTAATGCAGGTGACGCAATACTTGTTATGCAGTATGCAGCTGGTAAAACAGAGCTCAGCGATGATCAGAAAGACTGCTGCTGGTGTTAGCGGTACCGATGGTATCAATGCAGGGGGATGCAATCCTTTATAATGCAATACGCTGCTGGAAAAATCACAAATTTCCCCGTAGAACAATAAGAGAAATTTATTTAATAACTGACTCCCGGCAATCTGTCGAGAGTCAGTTATACAATACCTACTTGAAATATGTTATTTTCATGGAAGGAGTTTTAATTAATGAGAAATTTACGAAAGATCACAGCAATTACTGTTGTGGTAGCCATGGTTCTCAGCCTTATGTCATTTGGTTCAGTTTTCGCTGCAGAATATGATAATTCAGTAGTTGTAAGCGCAACACCATCTGCAGAGTTTGTAGAACAAGGCGGAACTGTAGATGTCACTGTTGATTTGACAACTGCAAAGGCATTTAAATCAGGTATAATCGGATTTAATTTGGTATTCGATACAGATGTATTTGAATATCAAAAATGTTGAGTTTACATACTATGATGATGATCTTGGTAATAAGGCATCAGATTGGGAAGCAAACTCAGGTTTTAATACTTCAACAAACAAATTTGTGTTCGGAACTCTCGGCACAACAGTATACACAGCTGACAATGCAAAACGTCAGTCACTGGCTAAAGTTACTTTAAAAAGTAAAAGATACTGCTAAAGACGGAGTTCAGAATATATCTATTGAGACTTTTAACGGAGCTGACAGTAACTTGGATTTGGTTTCAAGCACTTTAAATTCTGCAAAAGTTGAGATAGGTAAAGCACCGGCACAGACTGTTAAGATTGATGTTACACCATCTGCAGAAAATGTTGCACAAGGTGGAACAGTTGATATGACAGTTGATATGACTTCTGCAAAGGCATTTAAATCAGGTATAATCGGATTTGATTTAGTATTTGATACAAATGTATTTGAATATCAAGGTGTTAAATTTGCTTATTATGAAGATGATTTGGGTAACCAAACATCAGATTGGGAAGCAAACTCAGGCTTTAATGCTTCAACAAATCATTTTGTATTTGGAACGCTTGGAACAACTGTATATACAGCTGACCATGCAAAAACATCAGCCGATAGCTGTTGTTACTTTGAAGGTTAAAGATAATGCACCTGACGGCGCTCAGGCTATTAATTTGACAACATTCAATGGTGTTGACGCTAACTTGGATAAGGTTGGGGCAACAATGAATTCTACAAGTGTTACTATTGGCGGAGCAGTAGTTCCAACAGCTACAGCTGTTCCCTGTTCCAACAGCTACAGCTGTTCCTGTTCCAACAGCTACAACTGCACCGGTTGAAAACTATATTGCTACTTTGAATGTAACAAATGGTACAGGTACTCTTACAAATGCAAGCGGAGAGGTTTATCCGACAGTTGCCCCGGCAACAGAAGCTCCTGTTCCAACAGATGCACCTATCGTTACAGACGCACCGGTTGTTACTGACAAACCAGTAGTTACAGATGCACCTGTTCCGACAGAAAAACCAATTGTTACAGAAGCACCTGTTCCTGGTAAATCAGTTGAATGGACATTCGCTGACGCACCAGAAGGAACAAAGCTTGTTAACAATACTAATAAAGAAAAAAAAGAGTGGTATGTAGGTAATGTAGATTTAGGTAATGGTTTAATGTCTTACTCAAATGGTACTGTTAATGCTGAAAAGCAAGAGTATGCAAATGCGTTTGAGGTTGACAGAACAAGTGATACAGAATTTACATTAGAGAATGGCACAACTGAGACTGTAACTGGCGCTCTTAAGTTTGGCGGTAAGACTACTGCAGATGCTAGATACTTCACTTACACACCAGCAGCAGATGGTACAATAACAGTATATGTGAAGCATGGCAGTCCTAACAAAGAGAATACTAATATTCGTAGATTAGTTGTTACTCAGGGAGCTAATGAAACAAAAGTAGATACAATTGGAACTGATGCTCCTTATGTAGTAAAGACTATTTCTGTAGTTGCAAATCAAGAAGTTAAAATTGGTTGTGATGATAATGTTGCTTTAGCTAAATTAGTTTACACCCAGCAGCAAAATCTGCAAGTGTTGCTGCTGATACAGCAGGCGCTCAATACATCATTCCTGCCGGTGATACAGTAACAATCAATGCAGTATCTAATATCGCTGGTGCAACAGCAGTAGTAACTGTTAAAGCTGCAGACGGTACAGATATTCCAGTATCAGACAGTAAGTTTGTAATGCCTGAGCAGAATGCTTCAGTTGATGTAGTATTCGGAGGTTCAGTGCCGACACCTTCTGCTGATCCGGCTACTATAACAACAATTTGCTGGTTCTATAACTGCCCCGGCTTCAAATAGAGCGGTATCTTATGATATCACTGCACCTGAAGGCGCACGTTATAAACTTAGCGACGTTTCTTGGAATCCGGCTGTAGAGTCAAGATATGCTTATAATACAGTTTATACAATTACATTTACCGCTACAGCTGATGAAAACTGCACAATTAGCGCAGATGCAGTTGCAACAGTAAATTCTTATGATGCTGACAGTATCACAGTTAGCGCTGATGGTAAGACAGCAGTTGTAACATATGAGTTTGCTAAGACATCTAAGAAGGGCTCAAGCAGCGGTCCTAGCGGTCCAGACACAGGCAATACAGGTAAAGCTACAGCAACACCGGCTCCGACAAAGGCTCCAACACCTACAACAGAGCCAGGTAAGCAGGTATTTGAAGATGTTCCGTCAACATACTGGGCTTACAGCTACATCATGGATCTCTATGATGCAGGTATCGTAAACGGTGCTTCTGCTACAATGTTCTATCCTGAGAACAATGTAACACGTGCTGAATTTACTAAGATGGCAGTTGTACTCTTCGGACTTGATTCTAAATCAACTGAATCTCAGTTCACTGATGTTCCTGCAAATGAATGGTACGCTAAGTATGTAGTAGCAGCAACAGAAGCTGGAATCGTTACAGGTATATCTGAAACAGAGTTTGCTCGAATGATGATGTAACACGTGAGCAGATGGCAGCAATAATCGGACGTTATCTTGATATAACATCTAAAAGCAGCTATGAAGTATACAGATTCTGCAGCTATTTCAGATTATGCAGTTCCGTATGTATCTGGTTTAACAGAAAAGGGTCTGTTAACCGGTGAAGAAGACGGTACATTTAGACCGGCTGCTTCAGCAGCACGTTCTGAAGCCGCTGCACTTCTTTCAAGAGTAAAGGCAACAATGTCAACTCCTGAAGAGACAGCAGCACCAGAGAAAACAGCTGCTCCGGAAGCAACTGCTAGCGCAGAGCCGGAAGCTACTGCCAGTGCTGAGCCAGTGGCTACAGCAACAGCAGCACCGGAAGCTACTGCAACACCTTCTAAAGTAATTTGAGGTTAAGTTAGCTATAAGGGAGACCCGAATCTCGGGTCTCCTTTTTTTAAAATTTGCTATTTTGCTATATACAATTAATTTAACTGCGAGAGGAGAACCACTTATGAGAAGCATGAAAAAATTATCTATATTTGTTTCTATAGTTATGATTTTTAATTTAGTTGTTATTCCCGTATTTGCTGACAATTCTGATAAATCTATAACTATAAATATGATATCATCGACAGATACTGTACAGCCCGGAGATACGTTTGAGGTGGACGTTAATTTATCATCAAATGAGTCGTTTCATTCGGGAATAATTGGATTTGACTTATCATTTAATTCAAATATATTTGAATATAGTGATGTAAATTTTTTTTATACAAGCATAGACGAACTTGGTAACAATTCAAGCGATTGGGAAGAATTATCGGGCTATAATGAAACTACAAGACATTTTGGTTTTTTGGAACATTAGGAACCACTGTTTATGCAGAAGGAGAAAACACCTCTAATACTGTTGCAAAAATCTTTTTTTAGAGTAAAAGACAAGGATGAATATGGAACAAAAACAATAAAGATTGAAAAATTTAATGGTGTAGATAGTGAACTGAACAATCTTGAAGCGTCTCTTCCAACAATTCAAATTAGCGTAGTAAGCGATATTGTGCCAACGCCTAATCCAACGGCAGAGCCAACAGAGGCTCCAACTGCTAAGCCAACATCTAAACCATCAGGAAATACAAATAATAGTACTGATCCAACATCGACTCCAACAGCAACTCCGGCAGTATCAGAAAGTCCTGTGCCTACTTCAACACCTGAAGTAACTGTTGCTCCTACAGCGTCACCTTCAGGTCAGATATTTGGGGATGTAACCGAAGGCTACTGGGCTTACAGCTATATTATGGATTTGTATGCTAATAATATAGTAAATGGGGATAAAAGACGGCAATTTTTATCCTGAGAATAATGTTACACGTGCTGAATTTACTAAAATGGCAGTTTCGTTATTTGAAATAGAGTCTTCGAGTACTGAATCAGCGTTTACAGATGTTCCGGCAGATGAATGGTATGCTGAATATGTTGCTGCGGCTGCTGAGGCAGGTATAGTAACAGGTACAAGCGAAACAACATTCTCACCGGATGAAACAGTTACACGTGAACAAATGGCAACAATCATAGGAAGAAAGCTCAATCTTATATCTGAAACTGCTTCTGAATATACTGATGCAGATACCATTGCGGATTATGCTTTAGGATATGTAACAGGTTTGACAGAGGCAGGTTATCTTACAGGTGACGACAGTGGAATGTTCAGACCACAGGCGACTGCTACAAGGGCGGAATCAGCAGCGTTGCTTTCAAGAGTTCGTACATCAAATACAGCTGAATAAGATTATTGAATATTGATGTATTTATAAAATTTGTTTAAACTTATATCCGGCGGTATTCCGCCGGATATTTTTGTTTAGCGCTTTAAAGCGTTGGAATTCCGTTAGTTATATGTGGATAAAAGTTTTGGCAAAAACTAGAAATTCACAATAGCATAATCAGTAAAGATATAAAAAACACAATGAAAGAGTATTAAGAAAGTTCAAAATAAAAAAGAAAAAATTGATAGAAGTTAAAACCATAGTTCATTTTAAAAAATAGATGCAAATATTTAATAGCATTGTGCTAAAAAAAATAGCTCCAAATAAATCTATGGTAAGTTAAAGAAGGTTACAGGCGGAACGTTGAAGAAGGTTTAGCAAGCATAGAAGCATAGAAGCATAGAAGCATAGAAGCATAGACATATTCCAATCATTTTTATATGCTGATGAACATTCACAAATTTGACTATGATATAGTTTATGTAATATCTAAAGGAAAAAAAGAGCTCATTAATGATATTATATGAACATGGAAATCTAAGTTACAAAAAAATGTGAGTAAAA
>VOFK01003074.1_pt1 | contig 11878 bp, 11 predicted proteins | sample 5384121 | NCBI WGS metagenome assembly VOFK01 (sample SAMN12384730, study PRJNA508395) | human gut metagenome | isolation source: healthy gut J | host: Homo sapiens | reverse complement strand
CGGGACCGGGTTCGCGGTCGGTTCCACGTCGTCGGTGGCGAATTTCTGACCTGTTGATGGATTCGGCGATGACGTTCCAGATCGCCCTGCAGACGGGTGATTGTTCGTTCGTGAGTGCGATTTCGCCAATCGCCCAAATGCACGATTTCTTCTTTGGTGAAAGTAGGCATGACCCTAACAGTAACGCGTCTGCGTGACGAGCGTGTGCCCTATTTCGTGCCCCCGTTCGCAACCCGGCCGCGACTGGCCGCCATCCGTTCGACGGCCGTTCCGTCGCCTGGTCGGCGGCGAGCACGCATCCGCTATTGCGGCAAAGCGACGCTTAACGGCTTTTCTTGCCGCGTGCCGATGGCGCGATCAGGCTTGCGGCGCGCGGCGTGCTGGAGCGATCCAGGCGTGCATGGAGACCGCGGCGGCGGCGCCGGCGTTGATGGAACGGACCGAGCCGAATTGGGAGATGTAGACCACGTCATCGGCCAGTTCGAGCGCTTTTTCGGACAGGCCCGGGCCTTCCGCGCCGAAAAGCATGAGGCAGCGTTTGGGGGAAATGGTAGGTTTCCATGGGCACCGCGCCGGGAATGATGTCGAGCGCGATGACGCGGGCGGCTTGCAGTTCTGCTATTTTTCGCGTCCAAAGCTTCCAGTTGGGCCATGGTTTCGCCTGTGTTCGGGGCAGTGCCGGAGCAAGCCGTCCGTCGCGGCTGCGGAGCCACGCATATGGAAGGCGATGGCGGCGGCTTGCGATTGGGCGGCGGCGATTTCGCCGGCGACGCGCAGTTTCCAACATTCGACGAGTTCCGTTATGGATGGATGGTTTTCGACGTGCTGGTACAGCTCCGTCATGAGCGCGCCCTTGCGATTCCATTTGTGCGGGCCGACAATGTTATTGCACGCGGCGCGCTTGGAACGCGTTGGCGGTGCGCACCATGGAGCCGATGTTGAAATCGTGGGTCCAGTTCTCCACGGCGACTTCGAAATCGTGGCGCCCGCGGGAGTCCAGGTCGGCTTTGATGGCCGCGACCGTCCAGTAGCGGTAGCGGTCGAGCACGTTGCGGCGGTCGCCTTCGTCGAGCAGGGTGGAGTCGAAGCGGATGTCGTAATTGGGGGATGACGCATCGTCCGGGCGTGGTTCGCCTGGATGGGTTTGCGACCACGGTCCTACGCCGACCTCGCGGAACGTCGGTTCGCCGGATGCCTGTGCGGCAACATCGATGGGATTGGGATCGTGCACGTTCTCCCCTTCATAGGAACAGCAATACAAATATGTCAAAGGCCCGCGCATCCGTATGCATCATCATGCTTGTCATCGCACATTCGACGACGTCAACGGCAGATATGTTTGCGGTCGGTCGGCGGGAAACTCGGTGTTCAGTGGAGTTCGGATTCCTTTTGAACACTTCGACGAACGGCAGTTCGGATTCCTCCGAAGTGACCGGGTTGATGACCTTGATGGTCGGGTCGACCATGTCGACACCGCCGATCAGCGAGGCAACGGCCAGCACTTTGGCGCCTTCGTTCTCCACCACGGAGAAGTCGAGGCTCAGCTCGTTGCCGTTGCGCAGGGTGACCAGCGATGAGGTCTGCACATACGATTTTTCAGACAGCCAGGAGTCGATCAGCACCACGCGTTTGCCGGCAATCGACGGACCCTTGATGGACGGATAGACGAAGTCCATGACGAAACCGTCCAAATCCTCACCACGGGAGGCGGCGGCCCTGGATCATGGCGGAGACCAGCGGCACGGCCGCGGCGGTCAATGCGCCGACCGCGTCGAAATCGTCGACGGAATAGCCGGCTTCCTCCAACGTGTCGAGCAGGGATATGGCCGACGATGGAGGCTCCACGATGGTCGAACAGCACGGAGGAGAGTTCCGAGAACGGCTTGTCCTTCATTTCGGCCTGCAGCAGCGTCTTGAGCTGGTCGCGAGGTTCGAGCATGGCGAAATCGACGGTGGATTCCGTCGAAGCGGAAACAGACTGGCCCGCAGCGGAATCATGCGTCGGAACCGGTGTCGTCTTGCGGAAAGTGTTCTCTTCGGTCATGGTTCCAGCCTATCCTTTCGGCTCGTCATTCACCGCGCGGTATGGGTGATTTATGAGCGATTAGCATGGTCATTCGGCGTTGGTCTCGGGAGCGGACAACTCGCGGATATCCCCTTTTTCGGGCGCGATCATGTCGACGGTGCCGATGACCTTGCTCTGGTCGACGCGTTGCAGTTTGCGCACGGTGACCAGCACGCGCGATTCGAGCGACGCGGCGAACGAGTTGTATGCGCCGACCGTTTTGGTGATGGCGGAACCCAGTTTGGTGGCCCGCTCCCCCAATACTGCAAACCGTTCGTACAGCTCTCGGGACAGGTCGAACAGCATTTTCGCGTCATCGGTCAGGCTTTGCTGCTGCCATGCGTATGCCACGGATTTGAGCACCGCCCATAGGGTGATCGGCGAGGTCAGCGCGACTTTCTGCGCGAATGCGTCGTCCATCAGTGTCGGGTCGGTTTCCAATGCGGCCTGCAGCAACGATTCGTTGGGGATGAACGCGATCACGAAATCCGGAGCATCGCCGAACGCGTTCCAATAGGCTTTGTCTCCCAGGGTCTTCACATGGTCTCGTACCGCTTTGGCATGGGAATGCAGCAGCTCGTTCTTGCGGGCCAGTTCCTCCGGTGAGGCGGTGTCTGGAATCTCGCATGCGCGCTGGTAGTCGGCGTATGGCGCTTTCGCGTCGATCGGAATGGTTTTGCCGCCCGGCATGTGGATGATCATATCCGGCCGTTGCGTATGTCCATCGGCATCCGTGACCACCACCTGGGTGTCGAAATCGACATGTTCCAGCAATCCGGCGGACTCGACAATGTTCTTGAGCTGGGCCTCGCCCCACGCGCCACGCACCTTGTTGTTGCGCAATGCCGATGATAGGGCGCTCGTCTCGCGATCCAATCGCGCCTGCTGTTCGCCAAGACCTTTGAGCTGTTCGCCGAGCGCTCCCATCTCATGCTTGCGGCCCTCTTCGATTTGCGCGACCTTCGTCTGCAGGGCGTCGAGGTTCTTCTGCACCGGAGCCAGTGCGGAGAGCACCTTTGCTTTGCTCCTGCAGTTTCCATTCGCTTTCGGCTTGACGACGGTTCGCTTCTTCGGCGGCACGCTGCCGTTCACGTTCCACGCGCATTTCCTCGGCACGCTGGGCCTGAGCCAATTGCGATTTGAGATACGTCAGCTGTTGGCTGAATCCTTCCGCCTGCGTACGGTATTGCACAACAGCCGCGTTGAGATCGCTGATGTCCTGTTTGTCCGCCTCGATCTGCGCCTTCGCCTCGTTCAGGTCGGATTCCTTCGCGCCACGGGCCATATCCTGCCCTTTGGCACGGCCCGCGAAGAAGCCCGCAGCCGCTCGAGCGCGGCCACGATCACCAGCAATATCACTACAAACACAGGATTATCGAACATACGTTCGATGGTATCACGTCGTCAGGAACACATCAATCCACGCATCCACATTCATTCGCAAGACCGACCGCATGCCACACAACCGTGCACTATGCTGAAATCAGCCGAACGCGAAATGCATCAGCCCAACACGAAGGGACATTATGGGATTCGATCTGTTTTTGGCGGCCGTGTCGATTGTGGCCGCATCCATCGCCACCTGGGCGTTGTTGCGGCTGTTTCCAAGCTCGGACGCACGCCAGGCGATTCCGCTGCGGACGGACGGCGGATTTGCCGACCCATCCCACACGACCGACGGTGGAGTGACGATAGACGGCAAAGTGACGGCAGACGGCGAATCGACATCTGACATCGACGGACAACCCACCGACCACCTCGGCAAGCGCCTCGTCATCGCGCTTATCCTGACCATTCCAACGTTCGTCATCACATTACTGGCGCTGGCCAAAATCGCCATGCCGGGCTGGCTGACGAATCCGTGGCCGCACGCCATCGTCATCACGCCGGTCATGTTCTATTGCGCGGCGCCGATTCACCACCGCGGCCTGCCCGCATTGCAGCGGCGACATCCGAACGGCGATTCGCTGGTTTCGCTTGGCATGGCGATTGTTTACGCGTACAGCCTGCTGCTGTGCGTGGTGTCGTGGATTTTCCCGGCCGGCTCGCGCGATCCGTATTTCGCGTTCGTCGGCGTGGTCGCGACGCTTTCGCTGGCTGGCACGCTTGTCCGGCGACACGCGACGACCGCGCAGCAGACGGCAGAAACAGAAAAGGCGCAATCGGCACAGTCAACAGAATCAACAGAATCGGCGCGATCTCAAGCGAAATCCCCTGAGCCAACGCAAGAAAAAAGCGCGGAAGAATTGCTCTTCCGCGCTGTGGTAGGTCATGCGATCCGCGCACGTGTGCTGCAGATCACCACGTCGGTGACGATGGTGGTCGCGGTGTGGACGTGCGCGTTTGTGGCTGGCGTTCGGCGTGCAACCGAAGCTGGCGATCGCCATACTGCTTTCGGTTCGACCGTGCTGTCGGTCGCAGGCCTGGTATTGCAGGCTTACGACCGACAGGTAACCAATCGATAATCGTCACTCAGCTGGGTTCGGGACGTCGGCGGAATCGTCCGTCTTCTCCTCGCCCATATCCTCCAGCTGGTCCGCGGCCCACGCGGACAGCTCCAGGTGGTCGCCGCCGGTCTGGTCCACCAGCACGGTGTCGCCGTCGTGCACTTCGCCGGCCAGCAGCATGCGGGCAAGCTGGTCGCCGACTTCGGTCTGCACCAGGCGACGCAGCGGACGTGCGCCGTACGCCGGATCGTAACCGGTGTTGGCAAGCCATTCGCGCGCCGAATCGGTCACGTCGAGCGTGATGCGGCGGTCGGTCAGACGTGCGGACACCTGCGCGACCTGAATGTCCACGATGCCGCCGAGCTCCTCGCGGGTCAGCGGATGGAACATGACCAGTTCGTCCAGACGGTTGATGAATTCCGGCTTGAAGTTCATGTGGTCAGCGTCCATCACGGCCTTCTTCTTGGCGTCGGCGTCCATGTCCTCGTTCACGAGGAACTGCGAGCCCAGGTTGGAGGTCATAATCAGGATCGTGTTCTTGAAGTCCACGGTCCTGCCCTGGCCGTCGGTCAGGCGACCGTCGTCAAGCACCTGCAGCAGCACGTCGAAGATCTCCGGGTTGGCCTTCTCCACCTCGTCGAACAGCACCACCGAATACGGACGGCGACGCACGGCTTCGGTAAAAGCTGGCCACCCTCTTCGTAGCCGATGTAGCCTGGCGCCGCGCCAATCAGGCGCGAGACCGAAGCCTTCTCCATGTATTCGCATGTCGATGCGGACCATGGCCTTCTCGTCGTCGAACAGGAAGTCGGCGAGCGCCTTGGCCAGTTCGGTCTTGCCCACACCGGTGGGGCCGAGGAACAGGAACGATCCGGTCGGACGGCCTGGTCGGAGATGCCGGCACGCGACGCACGGCGGTCGGAAACCGCTTGATGGCTTCCTTCTGGCCGATCACGCGCTTGCCGAGGTACTCCTCCATGTGCAGGAGCTTCGTTTTCGCCCCTGCATAAGACGGCCCACGGGGGATGCCGGTCCAGTCGGAGACGATTTCGGCGATGGAGTCGAAGTCGACGGTCGGGGGACCATCGGCACGTCGGCGTTGGCATTGTCGGCTCCGCCCGATTCCGCCTCGTTCTTTCGGCTTGGGGCGATTTCTTCTGATGGCCGGGATTTCGCCGTAGTTGATGGCTGACGATTTTCGCCAGGTCGCCTTCGCGCTCGTACTTTTCGGCTTGCGTACGCAGCCGTCGAGCTTCTTGCGCAGGTCGCCGATACGGTTGTGGCCGTTCTTTTCGGCGTCCCAACGCGCTTTCAGCCCGTTGAGCTTTTCGCTTTTTGTCGGCGATTTCTGGTTCAAATCGGCGAGACGGTCCTTGGCGCTGTCGTCAGTTCCACTTCGGCTTTTCCGCGGCCTTTGCCGTTCTTCGGATTCGCTCCAGCAGGTACGATTTCTCCATCTTGAGGGTGGTCCGCCTGGCGGCGCAGTTCGTCGGCATTTCCTCAGGTGAGGAGTCGAGTTCCATGCGCAGGTGCGCTGCGGCCTCGTCACCAGATCGATGGCCTTGTCCGGCAGCTGGCGTCCGGAAATGTAGCGGTTCGACAGGGTTTGCCGCCACCAGCGCGTTTCGTCGCCGATGGTCACCTTTGTGGTGGGCCTCATACTTCGGCGCGATGCCGCGCGGGATGGCGACGGTGTCCTCCCTCCGGCTCGCCGGACGAACACCTGCTGGAAACGACGGGTTCGGCGCCGGATCGCTTTTCGATGTTCTCAATGGCTTCGTCCAGTGTGGTGGCGCCGATCAGGCGCAGTTCGCCACGGGCCCGGCAGGGGCTTGAGCATACGCCCCGCGTCCATGGAGCCTTCGGCCGCGCCCGACGATGGTGTCTCTCGTCGATGAAGGTGATGATCTGCCCATCGGCCTCTTGATTCCCTCGAGCACGCTCTTCAGACGTTCTCGAATTCGCCACGGTACTTTGGAACCAGCCACCATGGGCCCAGGTCAAGCGAGATAGTTTCTGTTCTGCAGGGTGGTCGGCACGTCGCCGGCGACGGTGCGCTGCGCCAGGCCTTCGACGACGGCGGTTTGCCGACGCCAGGCTCGCCGATCAGCACAGGATTGTTCCTGGGTACGGCGGGACGGGATCTGGATGACGCGGCGGGATTTCCTGTCGCGGCCGATCACCGGTCGAAGCTTTTGCCTTCTTCGCGGCGGCCGTCAAATCGGTGGAGTACCAAAGCCTTTGTGCACGCGCCTCCGCGTCGGCGCTGGTCACCTTGCGGTCGCCGCGCGCGCGCGGCGGTCAGGGCGTTACGCGCAGCTTATCCGCGGTAAGACCGTTCTTTTCCAAGATGTCCGCGCTTTGATTTAAGGAACGCGGCCGCGATTGCGGACCAGCATGAGGTCGACGGTGACGTACCGTCTCCCTCGTTGGTTTTTCGGCTTGCGATATGCCGCCGACAGCCGCCTGCTGACGTCCGGCTGCGTTGGCGGTCGATCTGCTGGCGCTCGGCAGCGACGTGCATCGCCTGTTACCCTTCGGCGCTCACGTTTTTGCGCCCGCTACGCTTCGATGCGAGCGCGGGCGCTGTTTCCTGACGCAGCATCGCGTCCAGCAGGTGGTGCTACCTGCGGATTGCCCAGCGCCGCCGCGTTCTGAACGAAGTCCCGAAAAAGCTTCCCTGCGCCATCTGCGTGAACTTTGTTCCATATCATCCTCCATGGTTCTGCGCTCCTCCGGCCGCCTGGCTACCGGGCCGGCGTTCGGACGCATATGTCGTTGTCTGATATGCTCAACCGACTTCATCGCCATTATATTCCCAAAAACTTGAGTCCCGCACACTAACTTTTGCGTTTCTCAAAACCGTCTTTCGACACAGGACGGCGATCACCGACAATCACCAGCGCTCACCGGCAATCGTAACAATGGCGAAAAAAAGGGCGCAACGTAACGAAATCACGAAACGTTGCAAACCGCCTAATCCAAAGTCCGCCAGTGCAAATCCTCAGCCGCGCACCACCACGTTGCGCAGATCGCCGATGCCCTCGACGTGCACGCCCATCGCCTGTGCTCACCTGGATCAGATGAGCCCGGACGCGTTTCCGCGTATGCCGTCATAATCAACCCGGCAGCAGCATTAGGTGAAACTCGTAATCGCCGCGATCTGCTCAGGAATGCCGTGAATCAGATTCGCCGTGGTACCCGGACGCCATCGGCACATCCTCACCGTTGAGCGTGTGAAGGGAAATCTTCGCATCCTTCCAATCACATCGTCACGCGTCACAATCCACGGACCAACGGGCACGCCGTATCAAAACCCTTCGCGCGCGTCCACGTCGGATCAAAGACCCTGCAGATCACGCAGCACGTGTCCACATCATTCACGCACTGAAACCCAGCAATATAATCCATGGCCTGCTCCACCGGCACATTCTTGGCGATATGACCCATCACCACAGCCAACTCCCGTGCTCGAATTCATATCGTTCGAACACGGCGGAATCACGATCGGATCATCCGGACCAATCACCGACGTGCTCGGCGGTGGCATCACCATATCCTCCGGCATAGCGATGATCCGGGCCGACCGGCCGCAGCCGCGAACCGCGCGGCTACTCATAATTCTTCGCCAACCGTACACCTTCGACGGAATCACCCGGAGCCAGCAGACGACCATCCACCGGATAGTTCGCCGGTCGGCTCGACGGCCTGGCCGGACAGCGGATAGCCGTTCAAGGCCACGATAGTCCTTGCCGTCGTTCTTGTCGGTCTGAACGAAGGCTGGAACGAAGGCGTAAAACGTGCGATTCTCATACCCACCGAAGTCTACCGCTCGCCACGCCCGCCGTTCTCGACATGCGTCGCTTTGCGGACGATGCCGATTGCTCGCATTTTTTACGATTTTACGATTATTGCGATGCAGTTCCGCCCGCAACGCCGCCACCTCGCGTTCCAGCTCGTCGATGCGGCGCACCTGCTGGAGGCGATGAGCAGGTCGCACGTCACCTCCCGACAGAATCGGGACTTCGGCTGCGTTGCGGCGGCGCGCAGCGCGCCGCATTGCTTTGCGTTTCCGTCGTTTGCGTTGGCTGCACCGGCTGCGATACCGCAGATCGAGCAACCTCCTCCGCAGATTCCGCCGACGGCGCCACATCCGCGACGCCGATGGCACCACCCACCATTCCATCAACCGATACCAGCCGGTCTGCGCCCATACGGCAGGCAATCTTTGCGCCAGCGCGCGAAACAACGTTCGATGCGCTTATAGCCGATCAGCGATGGGTCGAGTCCGGCTTCGCGGAACAGTTCGACCGGCGATTCGCCCGCATGGTACCGGCGCATGCAGTTGTGTTTGAACGATTCCGTGTAGGTGATGCGTCGCGACGTCGCTTCGGCCACCACCGGCAGCGAGCGCAGATATTCGACTTCTTCCGGACTGAACGCTCTCCCCCACCGTTGCACATGATGTTCCCTTTCGGCTTGGCGTGGGCGGCTCCCTTCCACCGCACGGCAGTCGAATGCACTCCGTCATGCCATTCCCCCTGTTCGGCTTGCGTTCGGTTTGATGCAAGGCCGCAATCCGATTCGTTGTTCGCTTCGTGTTCCATCATACCGGTACGAATGGCGTTTTTTTCCAACCATTTCAGGCGGTACTAAACCCTAAATCACCCGTATTCGTCCACAGCAAAAGCGGTGAACCGTTGATCGCTCAACGACTCACCGCCCGAACAAGCCCGTTGCCTGTCTGCTGGCCTCGCTCAGACCGCCATCGGCGTATCGGATTCGCGGAAGCGCAGCACGACGGCAGCTGCGGCACGGCGACGCCAAGCGCGGCACGCATCACAGTTTTGCGATTGAAGAGTGAAGCGATCGCGCATGATGTGTTCGTCGGCGTCGGCATCGTCTTTAACCTTGGCAGCATCGTCTTTGGCAGCATCATTCTTGTCGTTATCGTTGCCGTTTGAGCCGACGCGAAAAGCCTTGTCGGCGTATCCCTGTCGGCGTCATTCTTACCGTTCTTTTCGGGCATCGTCGGCATCTTTCAGCAGTGTTGCCATCGTTGTCAGCATCGTCCGCATCGCCGGTTTTTGCCGTCATCGGCGTCGCGCCCGCATCGCCATTCGCCACAGCATCCGTGCGATTGCCGGCATGAAAGTCGTTTCTGATCGCCGTCTTGAGTCGGTGCAGCACCATTTGCAGGTACGTCGCGTTCTCAGCCGTCGGCCGCCTAACCGCCTGCCGTTCCTGTTGTTCTGCTCATTCGGCTGTTCCGTCGCGATCGCACGGCTGCCGCTAAACGGGCATTCCGACGGTTGTTCCGGTTGCGATTGCGACTGCAGTTGCGATTGCGCTTGTTCGTTCGGATGCTGATGATTCACCGTCGTCCGTAATTGTGCGTCGTCATCGTCCGTTGTGACTGTCTCGGCAACATCTTGCTCGGCAATGTCATAACGTTCGGATCCGGACTGCGTTTTCAGCATCGGATTGTTGTGTCGATTCCGGCCGGGCTTCGTTGTGCCTGGCGGCCACGTTGCCGCCATCCGTCACCGTTTCGTCGGCGAACGCGGTCGCGCGGCTCCCGTGGTGCCGGCCAGCATCGCATCAGACAAGCAATGCGGGTGAATTTTCCCATCCGCGCGCCACACCGGCTTATGAAAAGCGGGTCCTTCTCATCCACTTCATGACATGTCCATCTCTCATGGCGCTGCGGGCGAATTGCCTATGCGCCCCATGCCTTGAACCTTATGATGAACGTTTTGAAACCCGTCCCTCCATTGATGGGGTTCGGGAACGGGCTGACCTCGCGAAAAATCGCGGCCTTCCCCTATCCTTTACGCGGCCAGGCGGAAGCGTGCCGTAATGATTCGCGTCGGGGCTGCATCGACCGCACGACATGCAGCACAACGGCATGCCGCCCATCGTGCAAACGATGGTCATGAAGCAACGCGCGGATTCGGTCGCACGTTCATCGCGCACGTCGGCCGGATCTGGCGCAGGCAGCGGTATTGCGACGCGATGCCCGGAGACTAGCAGCCGATGCGTGTTGATGCCGTAGCCGGCGTGCGGGTCATCAACGTCAGCCGATTCGCCGGGCACGATTTTCAACCGTGGGGCGTCGTCCGATTTCGATCACGCTGATTCGGTCACTTCGTATCCAACGTCGTCCATCACTTTGATGTACATGAAATCGCCAAATCGTGCGATTCGTCGAGCCGTGTGAACATCAACGATTTGACAAACCGCGATGCCCGGTGACCACCGTATGCGAGGCCAGTGCCCGCCGACCGGCCCATTGGTGCTGATGCCCCGGCACCGGCGGCGAGCACCGGTTCCGGACGTGCCATGCCGAATCAACGCGGTTCCACGCCGATTTGGGCACCAATACCGTGCCCGCGGAGATGCCTGCGCCGGAATCCAACAGGCCTGATGGATGCGCGTCCGTGTCCCGCAGCGGAAGGCGGCACCGCCGGAAGGCGCCGAATCGTCGGCAGTATCGCATCTCCGGCAGTGCCAGCCGGTCACGGTAGTGAACGGATCGGCCGCCTCGCCCCAGCCACAAGCTGTGCTTTACGGCAAGCCGCCGATTGTATGCGCGCGCCCGTTCCAACTCCTCCATCGCCATCGGATACGGCCATCCAACCGTGCGAGCCGCCGAATCGGATGTCTCGGCCAAGCGCCGCGCGGAATGCGCCTGCATGGCGAACGGCAACGACGCGACCACCACCGCCCCCACGATCAGCAGCACGGACGCACCGCACACCAATATGAAACGAATCCGCCGCAGCCTGCGCGCGCGAACCACATCGGCAATGTCAATCGCCTCGTAAAACGACGGCGTTCCAGCGAACGTTCCAGCAGAACGTTCCAGCGAACGCAACAGTTCCGGCATGACCACTGTCGCAGCTGCTGCGGCATCCAGATCCGACTCCGGCGCCATTGCCGATGCCATCGTTATCATCACCGGCATCGCCAGGAATCAGCCGGGCGCCCGCCACGGCACCGAGAACAGCCACATGGGCGAACACATAGCACCACATGCACATGCGCGTAGGAATCAAATCCTGCCCGGGCGAGCAGACGGACGAGGTTTACTCATCAATCGAGGGGCTGAGACCAAAACATGGGTTTCTCGCTTCGAACACCCATGTTCACACCGCCATACAACCCGCACCCCCTATAGGAGGCTTACCCCTAGAAAGACAACGGTTTCAGGCACGAAACCGGCAATTATGGCACCAAACGCGCGGCACCCACCTTGTCGAAGACAAGCCGTTTTCGAGAGGAATGCCAAGTCAGACGAATGTAAGCCAGACGAATGCAATCCAGGCGGACGAGCCCCGCAAATCGCTTAAAAACAGAAAAAGTC
>VOFK01000575.1_pt1 | contig 11878 bp, 16 predicted proteins | sample 5384121 | NCBI WGS metagenome assembly VOFK01 (sample SAMN12384730, study PRJNA508395) | human gut metagenome | isolation source: healthy gut J | host: Homo sapiens | reverse complement strand
TTGCTTATCTATGTTTTCCTCGTAATACAGATCTAATATTTCACGCAGTTTCATTTTGTATAAAATCTCCAATAGCATATTCCAAGAAAACCATTTTTCAGCAATTCATATATGTTAGCTCCCTAAAGTTGCACCTTGTTTTTTATTAGTATATTTTTTGATTCTTATCCAAAAATAAAATATTGGTTTCTGGCAAATCAGATAAAATAAAAGGTGAATGTGTAACAATTATAATATTGATAATACAGATGTTGTCCTGTTAATATGACACATGGCCAAATGCTCTAATAGCTTTTCTTATGTACTGCCGTTGATATTCTGGATGATAATATAATTCAGCTTCGTCAAATATCAGATTTATATGGTGATAACCTACTATACGTTTTTCCATTTTCGCTTTTTATAAGAAGCAAATATTTTTTATGTGATAAAATATGTAGCTTAGGCTATAAAGCATTTGTTTTTCACCGCTACTCATGGACTGTAAAAGTAATTTCCTGACTATTGTCTTTTTTGTTCGTCCTTTTTGTATCTATTCTCCGATAAACTACTTCTGTGGTAAAAAAGATGGTGCTAGATATTTCATCATATCATCATATGTTTCGTATTTTTTTTTTTGCAACAAAAATCTACGTCTACGTCCAAACAGTCTTCATCTTTTAGATACTTATGTTGAGTAAGATAGTTCAAACATTGATGAATTTTCAGAGTGATATGGCTATGGGGATTGCCAGCTATATCTTTTGATGATTTCCAATAAATGTTGGATATGATCTTTTTATACCATAGTAATATGTTGTTTCCTTTTATATGCATTTCTTTACTGCCATCTTTGTTAATGACAGGTCGATTATTCCCATTCCTATCAATCATCATTTTAGGCTCTTGCATTTTTTCATTAAAGAATCCCAATCAGATATTTCTTTATAGTGAGGATAAGTAGAGCATATTTTAAGTGTTTTATATGCAAGATAGTACAAAGTGATTTCATCTCGTTTGGACATATTTTGATTCAATTTAATGCCCCATCTGTCAAAAAAAGAAATTTCTTCCAAAGTTCTTCTATTTGGAAGCGATAAGCAGGTCTTGCCCATCTTTTATTTCATTCCTTATGGGTTTCTCTAATAGTTTTTGTTGCTTCAGTTCTTTGTATTGTGGATTGAATCTATACTTGTAGTATATCGGTTGATATTCATCCAAAAATTCTTTTCCTTGGGAATGAAACATAAGAGATAGAATTTCAATACGTTGTTGGGCTAGGCTGTTTTCATTATTAATATCTATTTGACCATTGTCTCGAAATGGTGTCAATACTAATGGAATATAATAACCATCGTTTTTATGGAATAAATAGTTTAACCAATCACCATCATTATAATCTGTTCCAATGGTTGGTTTTGAGTAAAAATCCGAAGGGTTAAATGCATAGAGACTATAGTTTACACTGATTGTGTAGAAAAATCCATTAAGTATAGCATCCCTTTGTTTTTCTGTCAATTCATGAATTTGTATTTTTTTAGGCTGTCCGTCTATTATCTCATAATAGTTTGTGCTATAATCATTACATTCTATGAATTTTTGCACTCCGTCTTGTTCAAAATGCAGCCGACCTGAAATGCCCTGAGCATGCCCTATTTCATTGGTTTCATTCACTCCTTTCATTAAGAACGTATTTTCCGCAAAATTATTGATAATGCGATATAAAATATCCAATAATGATGACTTACCAGAACCATTTTTTCCTACTATTGCAGAGATGGAAATCCTAGGCAAATCTTCATTGATTCTGTAATAATCTTGTGGACATCCGTCATCAGAAACCTCCGGATATAAGTTCTTTGCACTTCCTATATCTTGTTTGCATTTAATGAAAGGATACCATCCTGGTTCTAAGGCTTTTCTTACATTATTCAAAGTATTTTCAAAAATTTGAATTCCTATAAGTCGCAATGGTTTTGTAATATCTAATTTTGCTGACATATTAAATGTGTTTTATTAATGATTTAAATAATTCGTATTTTTTAGTATTACCATCCTCCATATCGGATACACGTTATGTAATTTAGGTCAAAAAATATTCGGATAAACATTTTCATAGTATCCCCAAGTATAGAAATACTCTAAATTATTTATGCTTTACTCTATTCTGCTTATATGACTTTTAAAACCTTCTTTAATATATTCTGTCATATCTTGGTCTATAATTTGATTACTTACTGCGTTAAGAACCTCATAATCATTATTGCATATTTTATTTATTTCATCTAAAGATAATCCTTTATATCCACGGTTAAATACTTCCTGAACATCTGGCTCTAAATCTCCTGTAAGTTCATTAAAATATGGTTCAATAACAAGATCATGTATTGTAACAAGATCATTAACATCATCTAAATATGGGGCAATTATTATAATTTGTTCTTTTTGGGAAAGTCTTTGAAATCGAAAAATTTTCCCTTTAATGCGCCACTCTCTTAAATACTCAAAATCATAAGTATCAATATTTAAACTTTGAGTCCTCCACTTTAAACCATTAGGAATTGATTTTAACTCTTGATCATTGCAATATATTACATTTCTAGCTCCATATTCTTTTATTAGTAGGTCTCTAGAAAATCCTATTCCAAAAGGTTGATACATAGGTAAATTTGTTGAATTTACTTTGGTCTCAAAGAATTTATGAATACTTGTAATTGGAGATGCAGAAAAGCATACAAAAATCATCCTTCTTTGAGATTAATTTCTCTTGATTTAATATGGAATAAAGAGATTCTTTGCCTTCCTTTTTAGTTCCTTTTGTGAAATGGAAGAGATATGGAGTTTGATCCAAACGTGTTCTTCTAAATTTATCTGATATTATACCCATGACTAATAACTAATTAATATCCAAATAAAGTGGCTCCCTTTTTTTGTTGTTTTCTATTACTTTGATTTGTTCTTTAAGTTCTTTATCTTCTTTATACCATAATGATTCTTTTTATCTTTATTGGGTTCTCCAGCATTTTTCTATTTCAGTTACAGCTTTCATATATTAAGTCTGTACTACATATAGAATCTCTCCGTTAGAGCGTAATAGGCAAGGTATCCTTCTGAAGGATTATATATTCCATGTCGTTTACATACGAGCCATGCTACAGTTTCAGCCTCAAATTCTCGTTCTTTTTATGGTTTATTACCGTCTTTTTTAGATTCAGTATAGAATTGATGATAAGAAAATAAATGCGCTAATTCATGGCATATAGTATGAAATTGCACAATCTTTTCCTGATTTCTATTGACACTTATTATGAAACGAGAATTTACTCTAGCAGATTCCTTTATTCACCATAATCGATAATTGTTTTTTCTTTATATGGCATAATATATCCTCCATATGTATTTTGCAGCTTGAAAATTATCATCTAGATATATTCCATAGATTGGCAGGTTTTTTATTAGTATATCCCACGTCTTTTAATTTCTCCCTTAGTTTGTTTGAGACTTTCATCCCATAGTTTCATTATATCAGCTTCATCTAATACATTTAAAGCTCCTGGGATTTCTTCTGTGTCACCATAATCAAAGACGCATTGTACTGGTCCAAACGGTTTTAATATAATTAATTTCTTGAGCATTAATTCTGGGTTGACGACCATATTCTTTCCATTTTTCTTGCCATTAAAAAACAAATGTTGCCCCAGGTTTTTGCATTTGTACAAGCATAGCGTTATATGGAGCAAGATAATTGAAACGTCCTACAAATTCAAGGAGCTTCTTAAATTCTTGACTGTTACGATAACTTCTAACTAAAAATTGTAATTCGTCAATATTTTCTTTAAATTCTAATTCTCTTAGCTTTTCTCGCTGTTTGGAAACAAAAGCATTATATTCAGATTCAATTATTTGTGAAGTAATTTTCTTTAAATTTTCATAGTTGAATACTATATTAGAAAATTCTGGGGAGTTCACCAACATCATATATACCGATGCAGCATATTTACATCACTGATTATCAGTGACTATTCATTTTAATCGGTACAACCTCTGTTTTTACAAGTACACAGAATGTGGGACAAATGCAAACCGTTGTATTTCATGGTTTTGCATATACCAGAAATGCCTTCTTTTTTCAGCCTTTTTTGTGGAATGTCCACTATGAATACAACGTATTGAACGATAGGAATTTCCGCATGAATGTTTAGAACGCTTGCTGAATACAAAAGTAGTGTTTTTTTGGATTTTCTGCGGTTTGCAGTGGGATTTTTTTGTCTTTGCGTTCCGATTAATAGGCGCTTCACGATTCGTTGGAAAAAGTGTAGCAAAACCGAGTTATTCAGCTTGAAAAAGTGTTTGTATGCCATAAATGGTACACTTCTATTCGAGGAAAACCATTATATCTTATCGGGTATAATTCTGTTTGTTTATACCAATATTATACCTGAAATGGTATAAATCAATAGATTTGACTGAACTCCATAATGTCGAGCATTTAATATAGTATTCCGTCAATGGCAGAATGCCAACTTTGATGAAAATGACCATAGTACCAATGGCTTATCGGATGGTTGTCGGTTTTGAGATGGTGCAGAAGCATATCCATCGTTTCCCGTCCAAATTGTATATCCTCAATCAATGAAGGATCGTTTATAGTCCATTGGCTAAGGTTGTTTTTGGAGAATAGTTCACAATGTGAAGGTGCGGTATGTGTGTGACAACTGTATCAATCAGGAAGCTAGCAGGGATGGCATTCATCTTATTTGGATCATAAACAGGAACTTCGTTCTGCCAATATAAATTGCGAGAAATATCATTTTCTTGCGACTCATTTGAATGAACACGGTATTTGTTTCTATTCCATTCATTTATGCGATAGATACGGTCAATAGAGATAGCTCCACCTACACAAAGGATGGTATGATTACAAACTTGTAGAATGGAATAATCGGGAACAGCAACGAAGCGTTTGAAGTTGAGCATTGCGCCATCGAAATAAGCAGGATTATCATGATTGCCTCGCACAAACACAATCCAATTGTTGTCTTGGTTCATTCGCTTGGCGTTTCGTCTAACTATCTGCTCATAGTACTCTTTCTTTTCGAAGCCGAAGCCACAATCCCCGGCTACAATTAGCAAAGTGTCTGTAAGCTGATATTGGATACAGAGTTTGAACACCAACTGATTAAAGTTTCCATGAATATCACCAGAAACAATAATTGTCTTGGCTTCGGGAAAAGATAGTGAGAACGTGTTGCTATGGTTCATTTTATGTTTCTGTTGATAGAATTAATCCCTTACCAAACAAAACCCTTCTTTTCCACAATTTGATTTTATCAAATCAGAAAATACTTCGTGTCTTGAATCAAGCGAATTTGTCGTATTCGGCGTAGTGCTTTCTTTCGCTTGTTCTGCGGAAATAGATTTCGGCATCATTCAAGGTGTCATATTTGTATATAAAAGCCAAGAACCTATCCAATTGTTTTTCCAGTTCTGCCATCGTAGTGATAATCTGTCGCCTGCATGAAGTTCTGCAAAATCAAGGCATGCAGTTGATAGACATTTAAGGCGGAAACCCCCTTTGTCGGATAAATAATTCTTGGCAATTATTGTGTCTGACTTTGTACTCTGCCATCAGGTGCATTTTTCCAAGTGGTAAGTCCCATGTGGGCATTTCGGCATCTGCTCTTTGAATATACGATTTCGGCTACCGTTTGATGGGTGACAGCCAATGCATCATATTCTGTACTATCTTTGAAGAACAGTTGGGTCGTTTCTGATTTGGAATCATAATCGGCACTTTTGTTCGGCATATACATCAGTGATTTTTTTGATAATATCGGCGTTCCGAAGCCCGTATTTCTCAGGATACGTTCTAATAAATCATCAAAATAATCTTTACCAAAATGTTTGCCCTGTTTCAATCGCTCATCATCTAACACGAATCGCTTTGACTATCATTTCTTTCAGAACGAATGTCGCCCAAATTCTGAATTGAGTGGCTTGGTAACTGTTCACACGATAGCCTACGGCAATGATAGCATCAAATTATAGAACAACGGTGTGCGTTCTACATCTCGTTCTCCTTCAGATTGAACTATCCCAATTTTTTTCGGATAGTTGCCTCTTTAATAAGCTCGCCCGATTCGTAAATCTGCCCAAGGTGATAGTTGATGGTGCGTACATCTACCCCCAAACAAGTCTGCCATACGTTTCTGAGACATCAAAAAGTTTCACTGTTGAAAATGACTTCAATTCGTGTTTCTCCTTGCTTTGTTTATAGAGTAAAATATTGGATGACAAGCTATTGTTAAGTAGTTCAGTAGTAAGGTGTCTCCTGTCTGAAATATTCTTTTTTGCCATTTGCACTTGTGGTTTCTTTCCATCGGCATTTTCCGCAATTATCAGACAAGCCATACGTGATAAATGTATATTCTCTACTTTCCGGAATGAGCGGAATCCCAATTTGACCATTTCAACCGTATGGTTTAAAATGCTCTGCTGTATTAAGTCCTTTGTGATTGGCTATCGCAATGGCTTTGTTTATTGTGCGTGTGAATTTTTGATAAGTACTATAACCTAATGCAACACACAAATCACGAAATTCCAATATTCAGAACCCGCTTTCATTCTGCTTTTTATCTGCTCAAAATCAGAGCGGATAGGGGGGATATGTTATTTTCTTCCATCATCCTTATTACATTTTAGAATTGTGAGCAATTACTTATATAGTTCGGTCTCAATTCCATATTATGCTTCTTGATAATTTCTTCTCTAGGAGAGCCTTTGGAGACTACTTCGTAGGAATAAGATTTCTCAAATGCTTGTCGTCCGGCATCTGTCATAAGTCCTCGGTCTTCAAGATTCATACAGCGTTCTTTGTTTAACTCAGTCCAATGGCTTATTTTGCGACGAGGTGAAAGACGTTGTGCAAGACGTCCGTCAGGTAATTTCTTTATAGTTGAATCAATCCATCCGAAGCATAATGCTTCCTCAACGACCTCAATGTATGGAATACATTCGTATGTGGGCTGCTTATAGAGCGTGATGTGATAACCCAGCCAGATTTCGCTTGGTTGTGGTTAATCTTCAGCCAATTTCTCAGCTCAATGCGGTTTGTGAAGTCCAGTAGATTGATAATTTCCATATTTATTATTTGTAACTCAATTGAAATATGATTATTCTAATTGTTTTCTGTACACAGAATCCAGCGTATTACCGTCTTTATCTTTCCAAACCAACCAACCATTGTTACTACTGCCAATACAGAAATCCGCAGCAGTACTGGGGCTTGAAAAATGTCTTGTCTGATGTCAGTACCAATACACCGTTTTCATTAACTGTGTAATCTTTAATCATCTTTTCTCGCTTTTCTTTCCAGTTGAAAGATGGAACCATTGTTTGTGATATGACACTTCCTTTCAAAACGGTAAATCCATCGGAACTATAAAAGCCTTTTGCATTACAGCCTCTACCTTTAGTATAAAACAAATGCTCTGCCTTTGGTTGTGATATTTCGAAGACATTGCAACCGATAAAAGAAGCCAGAAATTTCACATCCTCAAAGAATTCATCCATTGAGTCCTGTTGATGTTCAGGTAAGTTCGGAGCTTTAGGGATTTGTTTGTTATCACTTAGGATAAAAAGTATTTGCTTTCTTGGCTTCGGCTATCGCTTTATGCTCTAAATATTGCACATCAACTTTAGTCATGTCTGCATCTTTCGATACGAATATGAGAGCCTTTTGCCAAAACGCCTTTTTTGCTATCATGGTCTTTCACACGCTCCTTGAAATTCTCCGTCTCACCTATATACGCCCTGTGGTTTGGTCGATTCGTCTTCACCCAACAATATGTAAAACGCAGGTTTTGCAACTTCTTCTTTGTGTACTCAGATATGAGATTAGAACGTGGAACTACGAACATCTGGCAAATCTTATTGCTGATGAATGCATATTGAGTTCCTTTTCGGATCACCGTCAATCAAATATGTTGTTACTGTCTTGCCCATTGTTATTCAGTTTCAATGCTTTCAAGGATAGTTGAACTTGCTATTGCTTGTTTAGTTGGATGATTTTGTATCAAAAAACATCTGGCTTTTTAATTATTATGAGGCATAACTCATTTGAGTATTGCATTTTTTCTTAGTGCAAATATACGTTCTTGTTGAATATAATTCACTACATCTTTGCAATATAAAATCGTATCAAAGAATGAAACTGAATAGAATAAAGGCGGTATTGTCCGAAAAAGGCATCTCTCAGACATGGTTAGCTAAACAACTGGATAAGAGCTTTTAGTATGGTTAATGCCTATGCTTGCAATCGGATTCAACCTAATTTGGAAACCTTGCAACCGATAGCAGAGATATTACAAGTTGATTTAAAAGATTTGATAACCGATAAAAAAAGAAAGGTTGAAATAGAACTTATTTAGGTTGGAAAGTTATATTTTCATATGCGACTTATTGCAGATGTGCTGACAAACTTCCGATAATACAAAAATATAGGAATATATGACACCTGAAGAAAAAGCAAGATTGATTATAGATCAAAAATTCATTCAGTCCGGGTGGGTAATCCAGGACATGAATGAATTTAATCCCATTGCCTCATTGGGAGTCGCAGTGAGGGAATTCCATACAAATGATGGGAAAGAGGTAGATTATGCCCTTTTATTAACGGTGAACCAACAGTGACTATCGAGGCAAAGCCTGAGGAAGAAGGTGTACATTTATCTTCTAAGGCTTGTGAACAAAAATATCAGGTATATGAACTCTGATTAAAAAGGAGGTTACGACAAGAAAACTTACGTTTTATTTATGAGCAACAAGTCTGATTATAGAATTTACCTGATTGTACGATCCCCAAGCCTAGGTTGTGTAATATCTTCTCTTTCCATACTCCTGAATACTTGTTGTCCCTAATGAAGGACTATAAATACAATGGTGACCATTGCGTGGTTGACTAATTTCCCCAGAATTGCCCATACTAATTTCCGAGCTTGCCAACTTGCAGCTATTAAAAAATTTGGAAAAATCGTTTGGCGAAACTTGCTTGCACTCACATTGATACATGAATGGCTGGAGTGCCAGGAGAAAAGACTTATACTATAACAAACATGGAGTTTGCTAAAAGGTTGCCCAAGAGGCCAAGCATACTTTGTTTCTTGTTGATACAATCTTGGAGAACGAGGCAGGGAGCAGATATAAGAACTATCAACACTTTATGACTGTGCTTCTAAGCTAGAGTAGGTGCGCTTAACATACAACGTATTCAGACTTCAAACATACCGAGTGATACGCAGAAACTATGTATATCACTATACAGCGTCTTACTCAGTAGCAAAGGGTGAGAAATCGCTACTTTCGCAGAAGGAACAGATGACGAGAGTCGAGAAATCGACTTTTTGGAACGCCCCGAGAAGTAATATACAACAAGGATTATCCATAAGAGTTCTTTGACTTCATAATTATAGACGAATGTCATCGATCCATATATAATCTATGGCGACAGGTTTTGGTATTTTGATGCTTTTCTTGTTGGATTGACTGCTACGCAAACCAAGATACTTTTTGCATTCTTTAATCAGAATGTAGTTAGTGAATACACATGAACAAAGCTGTGAAAGATGTTAATGTGGGAGCATTACATTTCTTATAGAAACAAAAAGAAAAGTAGGGAAGGGCGGAATGGTAGCCACAATAAATCATAGCTGGAAGTACGTGACAAAGAGAACACGATTACAGAAATGGCGAGAGATTCAGACGAAGATGTTTCTTATTCAGGCAAGAGAACTAGGCCGTTCTGTTGTCAATAAGTGCACAAATACGCGCCTCATTCTTACGACCTTTAAAGAGAATAGGATATATTTCAAAAGACGGGAAGAACCTAAAAACATTAATTTTTTGCCAAAAATGATAGTCATGCTGCTGACATAACAAATTACAAAAAGTTTTTTGGAGGAAATGATTTCTGCAAGAAGATTACATATACATCAGAAGAGGATGAAAAAAGAGTTTACTTTATGCTTTCCGCAACAGTATAATCCACGCATGGCTGTAACTGTATCAAAAATTGCGACAGGCACAGATGTAAAAAGCCATTGAAATATTACTTTTCATGCGAGAGACATTCGTAGCGAGGTATTACGAACAGATGTTAGGGACGAGAGCTAGAAAGAACTTTAAGCCAAAGAGAACATAAAATCTTCTCCATCAGCACACTCTAGAAAATTTGGGATATGTCATCGTTGATGCTGTTGGAGTTACAAAATCCGATAAATTAGCTCGAGGTAAATGCGGATCTGATTCAAACAATCTATATCTTTTAAAAATTTGCTAAATGCAGTTGTCACAGGTGACATTAAGGGAGGATACATTTTCCTCTCTTGGTACACATGATGACAGGCTGGGCAAGATCCTTACTGATAAAGAGAACACAGAATTCAAGCAACTGACAGGTGGCATTGATATCCCATAGTTTGGCAAACGGAAGCTTAAGTTCATAATACAGATGTTATCGAAGAAGATCATTAAGGGGGAAGAATAACAAATTTTAAAATTATCCCCTTAGAACAAAAGAAAATGTCCATACAGAAATCTTGTGTAAAAAGATGTAAAGGCCAGGCTGTCAAACCTCTTTATAATCCCAATGTTCATAAATTTCCCCAATGACAGTTCGTAATTCAAATGAACAAACCATGAATCCTGCACTTGACTCTCTTGTTTTTTTGCAGATTTTACAGGTGATATACAAAAAATAAAGAGTCTATACATTACTTTTATTCAAAACTTTCATAGAAAAGTATATAGAGATGAGATTACAGCATTGCAGATTATCTACAACCAAGATTATCGCAATAGACATTACAGAAATGGTACACTAATCTTTATATGAAAAATGGACAAATTTGACAAGGCTTTGCAGCAAGACTTTGTTTTCTCCGCTTATGAAGATTACACCAAAACAAGCAGTACTGAAAGAACTTGTTGACATTATTCAAATCATCCATATGAATGGGACAGACTACGAACTGATACCTTTGCAGATGGTGTGAAGTTGAGAGATTGGTTGTTCAGAAAAAAACAAGAAACTTAAGCGAGGGTCGACCAGATGGTAGTCCAAAATTTTGCCAGACAACTCACATGGCTGAAATGATAAAGAAGTACATTTTACAAAAAATGCCAGCTTTCAGCCAGGCTGGAAGTAGGGTTTCGAAAAATGGTGATTGCAACTAGATATTTGCGTCTGTTTGGTAATAATGAATGGGAGGACATTATTAATGAACTAAACCAGCCCTTGTGGCGTAAACAAAGTATGTTGATTCTAAAATAAGCTTAACAAAGTGTGGCAGATAACCACAGTATTGATGAACGCAGGTGTGTCAATAGTGACTATTTGGAACAAATTACATTCTTGCTCTTTCTAAAAATGGTAGATGAAAACCTACATTTGCCCCAAATGTTTAGATGGAAAGAATATTGATTTGCCAAATGATTGCACATGAGAATCCCTTGTGACTAAATCGGGTGATGAATTAAAGGAACATTATAATCATGTACTTATGACCTTGTCAAAGAAGATCGGTATGATAGGTGAGATATACCGTGGTGCACAAAAATAAAAATACAATTACCTGTACATTTGCAGCAGGTTATAGACATGATTAATGGCATTGAATGGGGTGAGCGAGCGATGTAAAAGGAGACATTTATGAGAGCTCCTGGAACGCATTGCTCAAGATACGACGAGTGGTGCCGACAATACTTTACCCGAAGACACTAATTGAAATAATTGTGAAATCGTGAACGGTAATTGGAAAACAGTTGTTGATCCTTGCTGTGGGTCTGGAGGTTTCTTGTTGGCAACAAAATCATACATGGAACAGCAAAACCCTACAGGTGA
>VOFK01000870.1_pt1 | contig 11883 bp, 16 predicted proteins | sample 5384121 | NCBI WGS metagenome assembly VOFK01 (sample SAMN12384730, study PRJNA508395) | human gut metagenome | isolation source: healthy gut J | host: Homo sapiens | reverse complement strand
CCGACACCAGCAAGACGGCTGCCAGCTGGTTTTTCGCGTGTATCTTTCTGATTGTTGCTGCCACGATCCTACGTTCCTTCTTCCTTTAAAGTATGGAATACCCGATTAACAAAGGTGCCGGCAATCCGATAGAGTTCAAGGGTGCGCCCGTAGAGGTTCTTTGGCAAATACGTCAATAGCAAGACGTTAGGCGAGTGTTCGATAGCCTATCATCAATCGGCTTATCTGAAAGGGAAACCGGACAGGGAGTGTAGCATGCCGATAAACTGATAAGTCATATAACTACCAATATGCGACTGAATCAGGAGATGAAACGATAGATATGAGGATAAAGTCTGGATTGATTGAACGATAGTCCAAGCGGTATAACTCGGAACTGTGGCGGAAGGTAGTTATTAACGCCATACTGTAACACTTTTAGTTCCTCCTTTGAGAATTGGAAGCAGAACAGGTTACAGCGCGACTGCAATAAGCAGTAAAGGACGAAAGTCGTATCCGACAATCTATCAAAGCTATGTTGCCATAGAGCTAAACGGGGATTACCTAAACCGGAATGCCGAAAGGCTATGAAGTTTAGCTTCTGAATATCCGGCACGGTAACGGAGCTTCCGTAGTAGTCCGAGCGAGGGAAAGCCTCGTACATGGCGAAGGGAAGCAGTTAACATCTTTAATACAATTAACGGAAAATGTGAGAGACATGAGAAGTCCAGAAAAAGTATTAAACAGTCTTTCAGAGCATAGCAAATGTTCGGATTATAGATTTGAACGGCTCTACAGGGTTCTTTACAATGCAGACATGTTTCTGCTGGCTTACAATAATATACAGAGTAAGCCCGGAAATATGACGGCAGGTTCCGACGGTAATACAATCGACGGAATGAGCCTTAAACGTATTGAAAAATTGATTGGTGCGCTTAAAAACGAATCGTACCAACCAAATCCGGCGAGAAGAACGTATATCCCAAAGAAGAACGGGAAACTACGTCCTCTCGGAATACCATCTTTCGATGATAAATTAGTGCAAGAGGTAATTAGAATGATGTTAGAAGCAATGTACGAAGAATATTTTGAAAATACGTCTCACGGCTTTAGACCCAGACGAAGTTGCCATACTGCGTTAATACAAGTACAGAAGAACTTCACTGCAACCAAATGGTTTGTCGAAGGCGATATTGAGGGATTTTTCGATAACATCAACCATGATGTACTTATTGGAATCCTCAAAGAACGTATCGCTGATGAACGTTTTATTCGGTTGATTAGAAAGTTCTTAAAAGCTGGATATATCGAAGATTGGGTCTTTCATAAAACGTACAGCGGAACACCACAAGGAGGTATTATTAGTCCGATTCTGGCTAATATATACTTGGATAAACTGGATAAGTATATGAAAGAATATGCCGAAAAGTTTGATAAAGGCATAAAACGGAAAATGAACCCAGAGTACAAAAGATATTCCGGAAAAATTTGGTGGCTTGGCACAAAGCTAAAGAAAACCGAGAATGAAGTTACTCGGAAAGAACTGATTACAGCGATAAGATGTATTCAGAAAAAAAGATTGATACCCTCTGTCGATGAGATGGACGAGAATTACAAAAGGATTAAGTATGTGAGATATGCGGATGATTTTATTATCGGTGTCATTGGGAGTAAAGCAGACAGCGAAACAATCAAAGAGGATATTAAAAACTTCCTCTATGATAAGCTGAAACTTACCCTTTCAGAGGAAAAAAACTTTGATAACACATGGTAATAAACATGCTAAATTCCTCGGATATGAAATCTATGTTCGGAAGTTCTCTGATATGACCAAAAGAGGTGAGAAATCTGGAAATCTGATTAAAGTGTATGGTAAAAAGGTAGTATTAGAAATGCCAATGGAAGCTATGAAGAAAAAACTTCTCTATTACGAAGTGATGAGAATTCATCAATTTGAAAATAAAGAGAAATGGAAACCGATTAGCAGGTCAAAGGTGCTTCATAATGACGACCTTGAGATATTGGATGCTTACAATGCAGAAATAGGAGGTTTTACAAACTACTATTCTATTGCTAATAACAGTTCACATCTTAACTCTTTCAAATATATCATGCAATACAGTATGTATAAGACTTTTTTTGCAAAAAAGTACCGTATATCTGTTCGCAGAATCATAGCCAAATACCGCTATAACAAGGATTTTGCAGTATTCTATGAAAATAAGAAAGGGGAAAGGAAAATGAGAGTTTTCTTCAACGGTAGCTTTAAGCGTAAAACCACCGCAACAGTATCAAATTGTGATAATCTGGCAAACACAATTTACAATACAGCTTATACCAGTCTTGCGGAACGGTTGAAAGCGAGTAAATGTGAATTATGCGGTTCAGAAGGGAATATTGAAATCCATCATGTCAAAAAACTCAAAGACCTGAAAGGCAAAAAGCCTTGGGAAATCCAAATGATTGGACGTCGGAGGAAGACATTGGCTGTCTGTATCCCTTGCCATAAAAAGATACATCATGGTGGATAGACTGAATATGTTAATGGAGAGCCGTATACATGGAGACGTGTACGTACGGTTCGGAGGCGAGTTCTTGGAAACCTACCGTAGTAATACGACAAGGCGCCGGGTACTTAGCCTACGTTTGAAATCACAGTACCTGTTTATTTTCGCGGGCGGACTTGTCGCGGTGCTGCTTGTGGTGGTCATCCTTTATATAGCCGGTGTGAACCAGTGGATATGCGTTCCTTTCGGACTCCTGTCCGGTTCGCTGCTGGTCTGGCTGACCTTCCGCCTGAATGCCCGGTATGGTGAACACGGCCTTATGAAGCTGCTGTCGGGGAAACGCCATCCTCGTTATCTGATCCACCGCAGGAGATTATTCCGATTACTGACCAAAAGAAGAAAGAAATGAGAAATGTATTGAAAGCTGAAACGCTTGAACGTAAGTTCCCCCTGCTGTCTGTGGAGAACGGCTGCATTGTCAGCAAGGATGCCGACCTGACCGTGGCCTTTGAGGTGGAACTTCCCGAACTGTTTACTATGACTGCGGCTGAATACGAGGCTGTCCACTCTTCCTGGGTAAAAGCTGTCAAAGTGCTGCCGGATTTTTCGGTTGTCTGCAAGCAGGACTGGTTCACGAAGGAGACCTATCGTCCTGATTTCCGGGACGGTGAACAGAGCTTCCTGTCGAAAAGCTATGAGCGCCATTTCAACGAGCGCCCGTACCTGAACCACAAATGCTACCTGTATCTGACGAAGACCACGCGTGAGCGCAGCCGGCAGAGGAGTGACTTTTAACAGCCTCTGCCGCGGTTCCCTTCTGCCCAAGGAGATGGTTGACAAGGACACGGCGTCCCGGTTTCTGGAAGCTGTGGAACAGTTCGAGCGTATCATGAACGATTCCGGCCATGTCAGCCTGCGCAGGCTGGAGGCGGACGAGATTACCGGCACTGAGGGACGTCCCGGACTGGTGGAGAAATATTTCTCCCTGTCGCTGGAGGATGAAACCGCCGTGCTTCAGGACATCTGTCTTAACCCCGGTGGCATGCGTGTGGGTGACAAGCGGCTGTGTGTGCATACCCTTTCTGATACGGAGGACCTTCCCGTCAGGGTGTCCACTGATATGCGTTATGAACGTATGTCCACCGACCGCAGTGACTGCCGCCTCTCGTTCGCCGCTCCCGTCGGCCTGTTGCTTCCCTGTAACCATATCTATTCGCAGTATGTGTTTATAGACGACGCGCAGGAGATTCTTCGTACGATGGAAAAAACTTCGCGCAACATGCTCTCCCTCTCGAAGTACAGCCGGAGCAATGCGGTAAACCGGGAGTGGACGGAGATGTATCTGGATGAAGCCCATACGAAGGGCGTATTGCCCGTCCGCTGCCACTGCAACGTGACGGCGTGGGCAGAAGACAGGGAGGAACTCAGACGTGTGAAGAACGATACCGGCAGCCAGCTTGCCATGATGGAATGCACGCCGAGGCACAATACGGTGGATGCCCCGGTGCTCTACTGGGCTGGCATTCCCGGCAATGCGGGTGATTTTCCGGCAGAGGAGTCGTTCTATACTTTTTGGAACAGGCCGTCTGTCTCTTTACGGCTGAAACCAATTACCGGAGTTCTCCCAGCCCGTTCGGCATCCGTATGGCTGACCGCCGGAACGGCATCCCCCTGCATGTTGACATCAGCGACCTGCCGATGAAACGCGGTATCATCACGAACCGCAACAAGTTTGTTCTCGGCCCCAGCGGTAGCGGCAAATCCTTTTTTACCAACCACCTGGTCAGACAATATTATGAACAGGGCACGCATATCCTGCTGGTGGACACGGGCAACAGTTACCAGGGACTGTGCCGTATGATCCATGACCGTACACACGGTGAGGACGGCATCTATATAACGTATGAGGAGGATAATCCGATAGCTTTTAATCCTTTTTATACGGATTCCGGACAGTTTGACGTTGAAAAACGTGAGAGTATCAAGACGCTGATCCTGACTTTGTGGAAACGGGAGGACGAAGCCCCGAAACGTTCGGAGGAGGTGGCCCTGTCGGGTGCGGTGAATGCCTATATCCGCCGGATTACGGATGACAGGGCGTCCAGGCCGGATTTTAACGGCTTCTATGAGTTTGTCCGTGATGACTACCGCCGTATGATCGAGCAAAAGAAGGTGCGTGAAAAGGACTTCGATATTGACGGCTTTCTGAATGTGCTGGAACCGTTTTACAGGGGCGGGGACTATGACTTCCTGCTGAACTCCGACAAGGAACTGGACCTGACGAACAAACGGTTCATAGTCTTTGAACTGGACAACATCTCCTCCAACAAGGTCCTGCTTCCGGTGGTTACGCTTATTATCATGGAAACCTTTATTTCCAAGATGAGAAAGGCTCAGGGGAATCCGCAAGATGATATTGATTGAAGGAATGTTGGAAAGCCCCTGATGTCCGCCAACATGAGTGAATACATCAAGTATCTCTTTAAAACCGTCAGAAAGTATTTCTTTGGTGAGGCCGTGGTAGTGACGCAGGAGGTGGACGACATCATCTCCTCGGATATTGTCAAGGAGGCGATCATCAACAACTCGGACTGCAAGATACTGCTTGACCAGCGTAAATATATGAACAAGTTCGAACATATCCAGAAACTTCTGGGACTGACGGAGAAGGAGAGGGGTCAGATCCTTTCCATCAACCGTGCGAACCGTCCCGGACCTTTCTACCGTGAAGTCTGGATCGGGCTGGGCGGAACACACTCCGCCGTTTATGCGACGGAGGTCAGCGCGGAGGAGTATACGGTGTACACGACCGAAGAATCCGAGAAGCTGGAACTCCATGAACTGACGCGGGAACTGGGCGGCAATCTGGAGCTCGCCGTCCGGCGGCTGGCTGAGAGGAAAAGAGAGGAACAAAAACAAGTAATCAACCCCTAAATGAACGAAGTTATGAGAAACAGACAATTGGTGAGGCTGGCGGTATGCCTGGTCGGCATGGCCGCCATGGTATTGCAAAGTTGTATGGAAGCAAACGGAACGGACTGTGACAGACTCTGCGGTTCGTGGAGCAGCGTGGAGGGCAAGCCTGACGTGCTGGTCTACAAGGAAGGCGGAGCCTATAAGGTGACGGTCTTTTCCCGCAGCGGAAAGACACGTGTCCTGAAACCGCGGACCTACCTGCTGGTCGAGGAGAACGGCAACCTTTTCATCAACACCGGATACCGCATTGATGTGTCCTATAATGAAGCGACCGACGTGCTGACTTTTTCTCCTCCACGGTGATTATGTACGTAGTGAAAACAGACGATGAGAACGGGAGGCATATGGAAAAAGGCAAGCCTTGTCTGTACGGTGTTTCTACTGGCAACCGTACAGTCAAGTGCGCAGTGGGTGGTTACCGATCCCGGAAACCTGGCCCAGGGTATCATTAACATGTCGGACAATATTGCGCATACCTCCAAGACGGCAACGAACACCGCGCAGAGCTTTTCGAAACGGTCAAGATCTATGAGCAGTCCAAAAAATATTATGACGCTCTTAAATCCGTGAACAACCTGGTGAGGGACGCCCGCAAGGTGCGTGAGATCATCCTGATGGTGGGTGACGTGTCGGATATCTACGTCACCGGCTTCGGCAGGATGATGAAGGATGAGAATTTCTCGGTAAGGGAACTGGACGCTATCGCTTCCGGTTATACGAAACTTCTGGAGGAGAGCAACGGCGTATTGCAGGATCTGAAGCAGGTAATCGATGTCAGCACCCTCTCCATGACGGACAAGGACCGCATGGACGTGGTGGATGAGTGTTACCGTGACATGCGCCGTTACCGGAACCTTGTCAGTTATTATACGAACAGGAATATCGCCGTGAGCTACCTGCGTGCCAGGAAGAGGAACGACATGGACCGCGTAATGAGGCTCTATGGTGATGAAACCTCCAGATACTGGTAGCCATGGTACTGTTGTCGATAGATTTTGCCAGCCTCCATACGATACTGGAGAGTCTGTACAATGAGATGATGCCTCTTTGCGAGGACATGCTGGGTGTGGCGAAGGGCGTTGCGGGACTGGGTGCCCTGTTTTATGTCGCCCTCCGCGTCTGGCAGTCGATGGCCCGTGCCGAGCCGGTGGACGTCTATCCGCTGCTTCGCCCTTTTGCGCTGGGTATCTGTATCCTGCTGTTTCCGACATTGGTGCTGGGAACGATGAACAGTATTTTAAGTCCCATTGTGCAGGGGACCCACAGGATGCTGGAAGGGCAGACACTGGACATGCAGCAGTACAGGGCGCAGAAAGACCGGCTGGAGAGGGAGGCCATGATGCGCAATCCCGAAACCGCCTATCTGGTCAGCGACGAGGAGTTTGACCGCCAGCTGGACGAGCTCGGCTGGTCTCCGGGAGACGCCGCCACCCGTCTGGGAATGTATATGGAAGTGGGCATGTATAATCTGGAGAAGAGTATCCGTGACGCTTTCCGCAGCCTGCTGGAATTGCTCTTTGCAGCCGCTTCGTTGCTGATAGATACGGTAAGGACCTTTTTTCCTGGTGGTACTTTCCGTGCTGGGTCCGATAGCCTTCTCCATTTCGGTGTGGGACGGCTTGCAGTCCACGCTCGGGCAGTGGTTCACAAGATATATATCGGTCTACCTGTGGCTTCCTGTCAGCGACCTGTTCAGTTGCATGCTTGCCAAGATACAGGTGCTCATGCTTCAGAACGATATTGCCGAACTGCAGGGAAATCCCGATTATTCACTGGACAATTCGAACTGCGTGTACATCATTTTCATGTTGATCGGGATTGTCGGTTATTTTACCGTTCCGACCGTTTCCGGCTGGATTGTCCAGGCGGGAGGTGGCGGCAACTATTCCCGCAATCTGAACCGTACGGCGACTAAAGCCGGTGGTTTCACTGCCGGTGCCGGCGGTGCGGCATTGGGTAATATCGGAGGGCGTATACGTGGAAAATAAACAATCAAAAACGATTCACAGATGGAATTCAAGTCATTGACCAATATTGAAAGCAGCTTCAGGCGGATACGCCTGATGCTGGCAGCCTTTGTATGCTGCTGCACGCTCATTACCGGTTATTCGTTGTGGAGCTCCTACAGCTTTGCCGAGAAGCAGCGTGAAAAGATCTATGTGCTGGACGGCGGCAAGTCGCTGATGCTTGCGCTCTCGCAGGATCTTTCGCAGAACCGTCCGGCGGAGGCTAGGGAGCACGTGAGGCGCTTCCATGAACTCTTCTTCAGCCTTTCGCCGCAGAAGGACGCCATCGAGCACAATATCCACCGGGCTCTGCTGCTGGCCGACAAGAGTGCCTACCATTATTATGTGGACCTTGCCGAGAAAGGGTATTACAACCGTCTGATTTCGGGTAACATCAACCAGGTTGTCCAGGTGGACAGCGTGGCCTGCGACTTCAACAGTTATCCCTATAAGGCGAGGACGTATGCCCGGCAGATGATCATCCGTGAGAGCAACGTGACGGAACGCAGCCTGGTGACGGAGTGCCGGCTTCAGAATGCTGTCAGGTCGGATGACAATCCGAACGGGTTCATTATCGAGCATTTTACCATTATGGAAAACAAGGATTTAAGGAGTGCCGACCGATGAGAAGAAGAAAATACCCGTGGAAACAGGCGGACATCCTGATACACCGATACTGCGGCAGACTGACGACAGGGCAGCGGTTGGCTGTCATCGCCGTTGCATTTGCCCTGTTTATGGCAGGTTGCCTGTATATGATCCTCTCTTCCCTTTCCGGTTTCGGAGAACCGGGCGGGGGATTGCAAATTGAGCATATCCGCCCTTTGGATATAAAGCCGGAGAAAGATACAACCATTCACTTTAAAGACTATTATGATTATGGACATTCAGAAAATCAGGACACTGTTAGGCTTGTCTGCTGACAGACCTTTGAGTCCGGAGGAAAAACGCAGGCGTACCAGGTATATTGTCTATCCCGCCATGTGCCTGCTCTTTGCAGGTTCGTTATGGCTGATTTATTCGCCGTCTGAGAAGGAAAGGGCGGCGGAGGAGAAAGAGAAGGGATTCAATACGGATATTCCCTCCCCCGGACAGCAAAGGATGGACGGCAACAAGGTGGACGCTTATGAGCGTGAAGAATTGGAGAAAAAGGATAAGTACCGTAAAAATGCATTTCAGGAGATGGCCTCGCTGTTCGGCAGTTCCGGTAAGGATACGGTGCACCTGCCTGAAGGCATGGCGGAATTACCGGTGGAAGAGGCGGATACCCCCTCTACAGGTTCCCATAATACTGTCCGTTCTTCTGCCGGTGCCTACCGTAACATGAACCGTACGCTGGATAATTTTTATACCCGTGCGGAGAACTCCGAAAGGAATGAACTGCTTCGGCGTATCGAAGAGCTGGAGCATGAACGGCAGAATGAAAAGCCGTTGCAGGAGACTACGATGGAAGAGAAAATGGCGCTGATGGAGAAATCCTATGAACTGGCTGCCCGCTACAACGGGAAACAGGCGGCGACGACTTCTCCGGCAATGGATAAAAGGCAACTGACGGCTGTCAAACCGGTAAAACAGGTCCGGCATCAGGTGGTGTCTTCCCTGTCACAACCCGCGAGTAACGGGGAATCAGGGAACGGATTTGCGGGGGAAAGGAATGTAGGGTTCAATACTCCTGTGGGGAAAGTGCTGACTTCTGACAGGAATACCATTCCTGCCTGCGTACACGGTACACAGACTGTTTCGGACGGTCAGGCGCTGCGTATCCGCCTGCTGGAACCGATGGTGGTCGATGACCGGTTTATTCCCAAGGGGACGATCCTGACCGGCGGAGCCCGTATGGAAGGTGAACGGCTTGATATCCTTGTTCAGGCGGTTGAATATAAAGGTACGGTAATTCCTGTAGAACTGGAGGTTTACGATGCGGACGGCCAGCGGGGAATACCGGTTCCCAACTCGATGGAGTATGATGCGGCACGTGAGATAGCGGCGAATATGGGAACCTCCATGAACGGCAGTATCAATATCTCTACGGATGCCGGGGCGCAGATCGCTTCGGACCTGGGAAAAGGAGTGATACAGGGCGTGTCGGGATATGTCGCCAAAAAGATGCGGACGGTGAAGGTCACTCTGAAAGCAGGGCACAGGCTGTTGCTTCATTCTCCCGAACAGTGAGACACAAAAGCAGTAAAAGAAAATCAATCATTAACCAACCAATCAAGATGCAATCGGATATGAAAAAGATTCTGATGATGTTTTTTGCCCTGATGACGGGTGTGACGGCTGCCAGTGCGCAGTTGAGTAGCGGGGATTTTTTTGAGGGGCTGAGCCGCAAGATCGGCTTTAGCCGGATGATAGCCCCGCACGGGCTGGAAATCACTTATGATAAAACGGTACATGTCATATTTCCTTCCCCGATCAAGTATGTGGACCTGGGGTCCACCAATCTGATAGCCGGAAAGGCGGATGCGGCGGAGAACGTGATCCGTGTGAAAGCTGCTAAAAAGCATTTCCGGGATGAGACGAACATGAGCGTGATCACTGAAGATGGAAATTTTTACACGTTCAATGTCAGGTATGCGGATGAACCGCTCCTGCTGAACGTGGAGATGTGCGATTTCATCCATGACGGTGAAACGGTGAACCGTCCGAACAATGCCATGGAAATCTATTTGCAGGAACTGGGCAATGAGTCCCCGCGTCTGGTACGCCTGATTATGAAGTCCGTGCACAGGCAGGACAAAAGACGGGTCAGACATATCGGCTGTAAACGTTTCGGGGTCCAGTTCCTGCTTAGGGGGCTTTATACCCATAATGACCTGCTGTACTTTCATACACAGCTAAGGAATGAGACGAATGTCCCGTTTGATGTTGATTTCGTGACCTTCAAGATTGTCGACAAAAAGATCGTGAAACGTACCGCCATGCAGGAACAGGTGATCTATCCCTTGCGTGCCTGCAACTATGTGACCCGTGTGGATGGAAAGGCCTCGGAACGTACGGTGTTCGCGTTACCCAAATTTACGATACCGGAGGACAAGAAACTGGTGGTGGAGATGTATGAGAAACAGGGAGGCCGCCACCAGATGTTTGAGGTGGATAATGAGGACCTTGTGCGTGCTGAACCCGTCAACGAATTGAAGGTACGATGAGAATGACTGGAAAATTTGTGTTGTTGTTTGCGGCTATGCTTGCCCTGTTTCTGGGGCAGGCGCAGGCCCAACGCTGCCTGCCGGGTATGAAAGGTGTGCAGCTAATGGCGGATATGGTTGACGGTTTTTATTGCGGGAAGGAACGTAATGATACGGGATTCGCCTTCGGACTTGCCGTTTCTACCTATGCCAAGGGAGGAAACAAATGGGTATCGGGTATTGAAATCATGCGGCGGTATTATCCCTACCGTAATACACGTATCCCTTTGGAGCAGTATACTGCGGAAGGCGGCTACTATTACAATTTCTTTTCCGACCCGGGGAAAAATGTATTTCTGAATATTGGTGCTTCGGGATTGATGGGGTATGAAACTGTAAACGGTGGAAAGGGACTGCTCTTTGACGGTGCCGTCCTGAAAAAACACGAATCGTTCATTTATGGCGGTGCAGTGACACTGGAAGCGGAAACTTATCTTTCAGACAAGGTCGTCCTGTTACTGTGTCTTCGTGAACGTGTTCTTTGGAGGAGTGCCGCAAAGCACTTCCATACCCAATATGGCTTGGGCATCAAATATATTTTATAATGACTAAATCCATACGAAAAATGAAAAAGATACTTGATCAGATAATGATATTGTGCTGTATGGCAGCCTCCTTGTTTTGTTTTGGCTCTTGTAGTGATGACCTGGATATTCAGCAGGAATATCCGTTCACGGTAGAGGCGATGCCCGTAGCGGACAAGATAGTCAGTGGCCAGACGGTGGAAATCCGTCTGGAAATTACCGAGGAAGGTAATTTTTCCGGAACGCTTTATACTCTCCGCTATTTCCAGCCTGACGGGAACGGATTGTTGAAACTGGAAGACGGTACGGTTCTGAAACCCAATGACCGCTATCTGCTGGGTGAAAAGAAATTCCGGTTGTATTATACTTCAAAAAGTACGAATGAGGCACAAACGATTGATTTGTACTTTGAAAATAACTGGCAGGATGTCCGGCAGCTGAGCTTTAGTTTCAATAATAGGAATGACGAGGCGGAGAAAACGGAAGGAGGAGCCCGTGCCCAGTAAATTGAGCAGGATGTTCTTGAACTGCAGTGACGAGAAATACACTTTTGGATACGGAGTGGCTTCCATCATCGAGTATCTGCCTGAAGGGAAGATCATATGGTGTCCTTTTGACACGTGCCACAGCGAGTTCGTGCTTCATCTGCAGGAAGCCGGATTTCAGGTAAAATACTCGCATATAAGTACCGGACAGGATGTTT
>VOFK01001709.1_pt1 | contig 11892 bp, 17 predicted proteins | sample 5384121 | NCBI WGS metagenome assembly VOFK01 (sample SAMN12384730, study PRJNA508395) | human gut metagenome | isolation source: healthy gut J | host: Homo sapiens | reverse complement strand
ATGCCATTGCTGCAAAAAAAAGCTGCTGAAGCTGCAAAGGCTTGCTAAGCCAGAGCCAATAAAGGCTTCTGCTCCTGTTGTAGAAGACGGCATTGAAGAAGAAACAGTTGCTGTTATCATGGCTGCAATTTCGGCTATGAGCAGTGCAGAGGGCAAGAAGCTCGTTCTTAAGAGCGTTAAAACTGCCAAGCCTCAAAGACCTGCATGGTCTACCGCAGGCATAATAGACAATACAAGACCATTTTAGTGCAGTTGACGTGAAAGGAACGTGATAATAGATGTCAATAATTAATTCATTTCTTGATACCATGGCGTCTTTGGCGTCACAGTCGGGTTTTGCGGGCTTCCTCGTAGACGGCGGCTGGAAAAATATCATAATGATACTTATTTCATTCGTATTTATGTATCTGGCTATTGCAAAGGGTTTTGAGCCGCTTTTGCTTTTGCCTATCTCATTCGGTATGCTGCTTACAAACCTGCCATACGCTGAGATGTATCATCCAGACTTCTGGAACTACAAAAACGGTCGCAGGCAATGACCACTATATAGATTACGGACAGATACTTCAAAAGGGCGGTCTGTTGGATATTCTTTACATGGGCGTTAAGCTTCAGATCTATCCACCACTCATATTCCTTGGAATCGGTGCTATGACGGACTTTTGGTCCGCTGATCGCAAAGCCCTAAGAGCTTTCTTATGGGTGCTGCTGCACAGGGCGGTATCTTCTTCACATTCATCGGTGCAGCTCTCTTCGGAATGAGTGCAGCTGAGTGTGGTTCTATCGCTATCATCGGCGGTGCAGACGGTCCTACATCTATCTATGTATCTTCAAGACTTCTTACCTCAAACAGTAATATCGGCGTTGGTACGATAGCACTTTTGCAGCCTATACATATATGGCTCTTGTTCCTATTATCCAGCCGCCTATCATGAAGGCTCTTACAACAAAGAAGGAGCGTTCAGTAGTAATGGGTCAGCTAAGACCTGTTTCTAAGGTAGAAAAGCTTATTTTCCCTATCCTCGTAACTATCGTTATCTCACCTCATGGTTCCTTCAGCAGCTCCACTGGTTGGTATGCTCATGTTTGGTAACCTTCTTAAAGAGAGTGGCGTCTGCGACAGACTTGTTAAGACTGCTCAGAATGAGCTTATGAACATCATCACTATCTTCCTTGGCGTAACAGTTGGTTGCAACAACACAGGCAGATAAGATCATGAACATTCAGTTTGCAGAAGTTATGGCACTTGGCGTTGTGGCATTCTCAATTGGTACAGCCTGCGGCGTACTTCTTGGTAAGCTTATGTATGTTCTTTCGGGTCACAAGATCAATCCTCTTATCGGTTCAGCAGGTGTATCTGCCGTTCCAATGGCAGCCCGTATCTCAGAAGGTCGGTCGGTCAGCAGGAAGTTCCTACAAACTATCTGTTGATGCACGCTATGGTCCTAATGTTGCCGGCGTTATCCGGTTCAGCCGTTGCTGCTGGTGTTCTTCTTACAATTGTAAGATAAGATCAAAAATTTTTTCGGGACGATGAAAGCATCGTCCCGATTTTTGTGTATATAGTTTAGAGTGTTGATATGTCAGAAAGTAAATTTTTTGCAGTGATATCTCGTATGAAATATATAAATCGCTGGGCACTTATGAGAAACACGATCAATGAGAATATTAGCGAGCATTCACTTGAAGTTGCTTTTATCGCACATGTGCTTGCACTTATTAGAAATAAGCGATTTGGCGGTAATGTTTCTCCTGAAGATGTGCGCTGCTTGCTATGTATCATGATGTCACCGAGATAATCACAGGTGACTTGCCTACGCCTATAAAATATTATAGCCATGAGATAAAAGGCGCATATGATGAGATCGAGCAGAAAGCCAAAAAATACTCTGGTGTCTTATCTTCCTGATGATCTGAAAGAGGACTTTTGAGCCGCTTTTCTGTAAAACTCCACAGGAAGAAGAAGCATGGACTCTTGTTAAAGCGGCTGATAAGCTTTCTGCACTTATAAAGTGCCTTGAAGAAAGACAAATGGGAAATACTGATTTTGCATCAGCTGAAAAAAATCTACACTTGAATCTATTGTCGCAATGAATATTCCAGAAGCAAATGTTTTTTCTTGATGAATTTATTCCAGCTTATACATTAACTCTTGACGAACAAGCTTGACAATGCCCCAGTGGTGTTGTATAATAGAAACTGAAATTATAGGACAATATTAAGTGGGAAGATATTGAATTAACGGAGGCTTTCAATTGGATATTATCGTTTCTGCGTCGCTGCTTGCCTGCGACTTTTTCAAACCTTTGCGTTCGAGATAAAGCGTGCTGAGGACGCTGGTGTTGACTGGATTCATTATGATGTCATGGACGGAATGTTTGTGAGAAATATAAGTTTTGGCGAACCGCTTTTTGAAAAGTGTGGGCAAAAGCATAACTGTTCCAGTAGACGTTCATCTCATGATTTGCGATCCTATCAGATATATTGATAACTACGCAGATCTTGGAGCTGACATTATAACTTTTTCATTATGAGGCGGCTGATGATCCGCAAGCTGTTATTGACAAAAATACATTCGAGGGGGGATCAAGGCAGGAATCTCCATTAAGCCTGCAACACCTGTAAGTGCGATCCAGCCATTTCTTAAATCTGTTGATATGGTACTCGTTATGACAGTAAACCCAGGTTTTGGCGGTCAAAAGTTTATTCCTGACACTCTTGAAAAAAATAAGCGAAGTGAGATATCTGATTGACCAGACGGAAAGGGATATCAGACTTCAGGTTGACGGTGGCGTAAATCTCGAAACTGCTGGTTTGCTTAAAGAATCGGGTGCAGACACTTTAGTAACGGGAACATATGCTTTTTTAAGGCAAACGATATGCCAGAGGCTGTTAAGCTTCTAAGAGAAATAGTTTAGTTTTTTCAAAAGCGAGTACTGCTCAATAATGGGCTGTACTCCTTTATTTTGTTTATAATCACGTTGTCAGTAGCACAGGTTTTCAGTAAAGCTTTTTTTTCGCAACTGTTGAGCGTGCGTATCCTATGGTGAAGATTAGAGCATAACCACTAGGAAGCTGATATAGACTGCTTTTTATAATCTTTTCAGAGTATTTTTGTTGTATTTCAGTAGCTTTTGATATTAGCTCGTTTGGATCGTAGCTGATTATGGCAAGTTCAGTGGTGTGATGATTGTCGTTTTTAGGTAGTATAAAATATATGTTTATTGTTTCTTCACTTGTCAAAGCAACATCAACTTCAATATTTCCTTCGGATATTTTTTATAAGTCCTGTCTCATTTGAGTATAAACATGAGTTCAGATAAAAAATCTTTGTTCTTTTTTGTTGTTTTTTCTCAAAATCTTCAAAGGATATATTCATTATCCGCATATCCTTTTCGTTAAAAGAATAACTTTTATTTCATACTCTGACAGCCTTTTTATCTCCCAAAACAAACACCCCTTATGTATAATGTCAGTCTGTGCTGTATCATTATACTCATAAAGAGTGATTTCTATTGAAAATTTTTATGAAAGCTGATCTGAAAGTTCTGCCCATTCGTCCATTTTCTGGTCAAAAGGGGCGGTTTTTGGCTTCTTCAAGCTCTTTTTTTGCATTTCTCGCTCATTTGCTGTAGTCGGAAGCTATCTCAGGGGTCAGATATGGCATTTTCAAGTTCAAATATCAGAACTTCTGTATCTTCGATCTCCTTTTCAAGTTCTCTTATGCGGTTGCGTTTTTTGAGCGTCAGCAGCACGCTGTTCCTTACTGCGATATTGTCTTGCTTTGTTTTCTTTGGTACGCTTTTTCTTCTTCAGCACGCTTTATCTCTGCTTCACTCTGCATCTTGAGCTGACGGGCAGCGTTCACCGCTTCGCTGTATGCGTCAAAGTTGCCCTCGTATGTGGAGTTCACCTCATCATGCTTTATCTCTATTATCCTGCTTGCTACCTTGTTGAGTAGATATCTGTCATGAGATACAAGGATTATCGTTCCACAAACTCTGCCAAAGCGTCCTCCAGCACTTCTTTTTGTGCTTAGGTCAAGGTGGTTTGTAGGCTCGTCAAGCACAAGTACATTTCCACGATTGAGAGCCATTATGGCAAAAGCAAAGCTTTGCCCTTTCGCCACCGCTGAGAACAGAAATAGGCTTGAACACATTCTCGCCTGTAAGCAGAACTGCACCTAGTACGCTTCTTGCCTGTTGTTCTGATAATCTTGGATAGCGATCCATTATTTCTTCAAGCACTGTCTTATGGGGATCAAGTATAGCGTGTTCCTGTTCAAAAATAGGATATCTTCACGTTTCCGCCCCAGCTTATATTCCCACCCTCGTGTGGGGGATAATGCCTTGGATAAGTTTCAGTATGGAAGTTTTCCGATACCGTTCGCACCGATTATAGCAACGTGCTCTCCACGGCGAACGTTCATGGTAAAGTGACTTTATGAGCTCCTTTTTGTCAGCACCTCGCCAACGACCAGCGGACGGTCAACAACTCGCACAATATCCTTTGTTGGCTCAATATCATATTCAAAGCTTTATCTTCGGCGGCTTTGAGTACATAAGCGGCTTGTCGATACGCTCGATACGGTCAAGCATATGCTGTCTTGACTTCGCCATTTTTGAGGTTGAAGCCCTAACGAGATTTTTTCGCCACATAGTCCTCCAGTTTTGCGATCTCCTTCTGCTGTGCTTCATATTCTTTGAGCTGACGCTCTGAGTTCATTTTCTTTTTGCACAAGATAGGAGGAATAGTCCCCTCGATATGATGTGAGCCTGCCTTGTTCTATCTCCCACATATTCTCGTGCAGACCTTGTTTAGAAAAATATCTGTCGTGTGAAACTATGATTATTGCACCCCTTTGTAGCCTTTGAGATAGTCTTCTAACCACATGAGCGTTTCAAAAATCAAGGTGGTTGGTAGGCTCGTCAAGTATAAGCAGATTAGGCTCTTCAAGAAGAAGCTTAGCCAGTGCAAGACGTGTTTTTTCACCGCCTGAAAGGGTAGAGATGACTCTGTCTGTAGGTGTTGAGCCAAAGCCCATGCCGTTAAGCACCTGCTTTATTTTTACATCTATCCTATATCCGTCCAGAGCCTCAAAGTATGAAGAAAGCTCGGCATATTCGTGGCTTATACTGTCAATATCTCCGCCATCTGCCATTTTTCTTTTCAAGGACTTTCATTTTATCCAGTGTTTCAAGGAGGGAGCGAAAGCGTTCTTCATTTCCTCACCTATGGTAAGTTCAGAATTAAGTCCGCTGTTCTGCCTTAAAAAGCCAATGGAAGCCTTGCCTGCGATATTCACAGAGCCTAGTCCTTCAGGGGTCTTGTCATAGCCCTCTCTGCCTGTAATGATATTAAGCAGGGTAGACTTTCCGCATCCGTTTATGCCGATAAGTCCAACGGCTTCTCTGTCTTCAACTGTGAAATTTATATCCTTGAGCAGTGCTTGCCCATTGAAATATTTGTAAAGATGTTCAACATTCAATAACATTATATATTTCTCCTGTAACAATTATCAGAACTTATTATACACTATTTTCTTCTTGATTTCAACCTTTTTTATTTTATTGCCACACTTATGCCATGCTTAATAAAAAAAATATGAAAAAAGTGCGTAAAAACTATGTACTTTTTTTTGATCGAGATGTGGTATAATGAAAACAAGTCTATAATTTTAGTCTTGATAGGCTGATTATTTTATCCGAAAGGACGGGTGATGTTAGGGTTGGAGCAGAAGCTTTTTGTATGGTTTTTAATAATCTAACCAAGACCCTTAGCTTTAACATATATGATGTATGTTATGCCAAAACTGAAAGAGAACAAAAGGAATATATTGCTTATATTGACGAGCAGTATAATTCAGAAAGACTTACGAAAATTCTTTGCGACGTTACTGGAGATGATAGGCGCAAGAATACTTAATATATCAAAACAGGATTATGAGCCGCAGGGTGCGTCTGTGAACGTTCTTATTGCTGAAAAAGCCCTCGATGAGGACAGTATCGACCCTTCGTGCAATCAAAAAAAAATAGGCGGCGATGTGCCTGAAATGATACACGCTCACCTTGATAAAAGCCATGTAACTGTTCACACATTTCCTGAATATCACCCAGACAACTCCATTTCCACATTCCGAGTGGATATAGATGTTTCTACTTGCGGAACTATTTCTCCGCTAAACGCACTGAATTATCTTATCAGCAGCTTTGACTCTGATATTATCACTATTGACTACCGAGTAAAGAGGCTTTACGCGAGATGTTTTTGGGAAAAAAGTTTTTTATCGATCACAAGATAACTTCGATTCAGGATTATATAGATAAAAAATACGCTGACTAAATATGACGCAATAGATGTCAATGTTTATCAGTCGAACATTTTCCATACCAAGCTTCTCATTAAGGATATCGACTTGCAGAATTATCTTTTCAAGCAGGACGTATATGAGCTTACGCCGAAGCAAAGGCTTGACATAACAGATAGTCTGCGCCGTGAGATGATCGAGATATACAGCGGCATGAACATATACTGATAAGGTAGTGATAGATTTGAACTTAACACAGAATAATGCACCTGTGTATGAGGCTTTAAAAAAAACATATGAGGAACAGAGTGGTGCGTCTTGACGTACCTGGTCACAAGGGCGGAAGAATGAATAAAAGAGCTTCGTGACTTTTTGGGCGTGGATTGTCTGAAGTGCGATGTGAACTCCATGAAGCCACTTGACAACCTTTTGTCACCCTGTTTCTGTGATAAAAGATGCTGAAATGCTTGCCGCTGAGGCTTTTGGTGCAAAGCACGCTTTCTTTATAGTAAATGGTACTACTGCTGCAGTCCAGACGATGATATTTATGCAAGCTGTAAAGGCAGGAGATAAGATAATAATGCCGAGAAACGTTCACAGAAGTGTTATCAATGCACTTGTTGTGTGCGGTGCTATACCTGTTTATGTAAATCCAGGCACAAACAAACAACTTGAATACCTCTTGGAATGTCCGTTAAGGACGTTGAAAAAAAAGCTATCAAGGAAAATCCTGATGCAAAAAGGCTGTTTTGGTGAACAACCCGACTTATTACGGAATTTGCTCTGATATAAAAAAGCATCGTCAAGCTTGCCCATGAGCATGGTATGTTGGTGCTTGCGGACGAGCATGGGCATGGCACTCACCTTTATTTTGGTGAGGGTCTGCCTTGCTCTGCAATGGCGGGAGGAGCGGATATGGCGGCAGTATCAATACACACAAAACAGGAGGAAGCCTAACACAGTCATCGCTCCTTCTTTGTGCAGACACTGTTTCAGAGGGTTATGTAAGACAGATAATTAACCTCACTCAGACCACGAGCGGCTCTTATCTGCTTATGGTATCCCTTGATCTTGCAAGAAAAATCTTGCGCTCAACGGCAAGGAGCTTTTTAAAAAGGCAGTTGACTATGCCGATTATGCAAGAGAAGAGATAAATAAGATAGGTGGCTATTACGCTTTCGGTCGGGGAGCTTGAAAACGGTGACGATATCTTCGCATTTGACAGCACAAAGCTTTCCGTTCACACAAGAGCCATGGGATTGGCAGGTGTTGAGGTCTATGACATTCTCCGTGACGATTACGACATTCAGATAGAGTTCGGTGATATCGGAAATATACTTTGCTATAGTTTCCGCAGGAGATAGAGAGCTTGAGATAGAGCGTTTTATATCCGCACTTTCCGAAATTAAAAGGCTTTATTCAAAAAAGATCCGTCAGAATGTTTGACCACGAATATATCAATCCTATCGTTGAGATACCGCCGCAGCAAGCTTTCTACAGCGAGAAAAAAATCAGTGCCTATCGAAGAAAGCAACGGTATGATATGCGGAGAATTTGTTATGTGCTATCCGCCGGGAATACCTATCCTTGCCCCCTGGTGAGAAGATAACTTCCGACATACTTAATTATATCGCATACTGTAAAGAAAAAGGGCTGTTTTCTTACAGGTACGGAGGATCTTGAGATAAACAACATAAACGTAGTGGTAAATTCATAGAGAGGAGATACATTTTATGGATCTTTGGTTTACTGAGAAACATACGGACGATGTTAATTTCACCATTCGTGTAAAAAACAGCTTTATTCTAAAAAAGCTATTATCAGGAAATAGACGTTTTTTGACACATATGAGTTCGGCAGGGTATTAGTGCTTGACGGCTTTATAATGCTTACCGAAAAGCGACGAGTTCATCTATCATGAAATGGTAACTGCAGTTCCTATGGCGGTCAATCCTGAGATAAAAAAAGGTGCTTGTTATTGGTGCGGGGACGGTGGAACTATCCGTGAGCTTTTGCAGATATAACACTATTGAAAAGATAGATATGGTGGAGATAGATGAGCAGGTAGTAAATGTGTGCAAGGAGTATCTTCCACAGACAGCCTGTGCATTTGACGACCCTAGACTTTTTTGCCCTATATTGAGGACCTGGTCTGAAAATTCGTTCGCAAGGAAAATGAATATGACCTTATTATAGCTGATTCAACTGACCCGTTTGGACCTGGAGAGGGACTTTTTACAAAAAGAATTTTTACGGCAACTGCTCAAAGGCGCTCACAGATCAGAATATTGATAAACCAACATGAAAGCACTTCATTATGATTCCTATGTGGATATGGTAAAAGCACACACAGAAGAATCAGGCAGCGTTTCCAGTTTCAATGGTCTATCAATACATATACCTATCCGTCTGGTCATTGGCTTTCGGCGAGCTTCGAAAAAAATCTTCACCCTATATATGAACTTTGCCGATGCAGAGGGAAAAAAATTCGGCATAAAGACAAGATATAACACAGAGCTTCACAAGGGTTAGTTTCGGCGTCAAATTACGTCCTTGATGTAATGAGATCAAAGTATCAAAGCGAGAGAAGTAGCGAAAAGGAATGCACCATCTTTATAGTTGCATCGTAATATGACATTCAAAGATAGTCCCTTTCGAAGCGGTCTATGACAGCAGCAATGTAAATCTCCCCTCGTTCGTGTCGGTACAAGATTTTTGCAAGCTCTGCAATGCGCAATGAGAGCTTCTGGCATTTTCGAGACTTATTCACCATATCAGGATAAGGGACCTTCTTGACGTGAATGTGTTCGACAGCGGCGACCTTGAACTGCCATTTGGCAATCCTGAGAAGCTAGAGATATCCGCACTCGCTGAACATTTCGACGATGCAAAGTGCCTCTGCATGATAGGCAGCAAACACCCCGGTCACCTTGGTGCGGTCAGAGCTGTGGCAGATAAAATATCCAGATTCATATCATTCACTTCGACGTCATGCCGATCTGAGGGACCATCACCTTGAGTGAGCAGTCACACGCCTGTGTGTTTCATGCGGATATTGGCGACGGAAAGATAAGCATTACTCTTGGTAACAGAAGCGGTGACAGGGACGAGTTCAAGTTTGCGAAAGAGCATTGAAAAGTTCTGCTTCTGACAGCATAGTGAAAAACTTCAGGCAAACCCTGTTATTTTTACCCTTGACCTTGACGTGCTCGACCCTTCCGCAGCTCTGAACCAAGTACTCCTGAGGCAGGGGGAGTTACTTCCTGGGGTGAGCTTATGTTTGCAGTGGAGGTGCAAAGCTCAATACGTGGGTTTCTGGATGTGGAATGAGGCTGTCCCCTGCATACGATCAGACAGGACGTTCAACGGCAATTTGCAAGTTTAGAGATACTTTCTTTGTATTTTTATAAATAAAGCAAAAATGTATGTGTTATTTGATAGTTTTTAAGCGAAAGAATACTGACGTTAATGTGCAAATGAATCAGCGGGAGAAAACTTTTCTTTAGACCACGAAACAGAACTTAAACGCCGTCGAGTAGCATCGTGCTGACACTCCTTGCGTGCACCGGTGTCCCATTGCGGTGGCCAAAGCCCCTCATTTTTGAGAGCAAGGTCGGTGGAATCGGCTATGTTCCAGTCATGACGGCACTATCCCAGAGGAATGCGCGCAGCCAAGCGTCGCTGCCCAGATAGTTTGTTCGCGGTGACTGATATTGAAGATTTTCCTGCGCGATTTCGCAGTTTTGGATACAAAAAATGATGATGCTTCATAACGTTCGACATTACTTGGTCAAGATACGTTCAGAATAGTTTATCACAAGCGATGGTCGTGACAATACCGTTACTGAGGAAGAAGTCAAAAAGCTAAGTCTGGCTGAAAACGGACTTTGACGGAGTGCCGAAAGTATGCCTGTAAATGGCGAGTTTGGCTTTTGAAATTCACTGCTACTGATGTTATGAGCGAATCTGACGCGCTCGAAGATGTTTGTGAGTACTATAATGCTGCTCAATCGAAAAGAAAATAAATTCCTCTTATGGACATGGATATCGCTCCTGCTGACGAGATAGAGCTCATGAGCAGAACTATCAGAAACGCCATGGCTCCAAGATAGGCTGGTCCTGCGCAGTGTAATTCTCGCGTGTTATTACCTGCGGCTTTTTGCAGCCGAACAGCCACCGGGCAATGGCGATGAGAAGATAATGTGAGATGGCATCTGCGGATTTTTTATAAACAGACAAAAAGCTTAAAAAAATTTGATTTTGACGCATTATCTGGCAATTGGGACGTTGCTGATAATAAATTTAGAAAGCGAATGATCTAATATGTCAAGAGCACTGATGTAACGCGCAGGCGGAGTTGCAGGTGTTGTTATATTACCAAGTGCTGTCACCAGCGAGGTATTTACTGTGACATCTGCATCGCTGCGCGCAGAACAAAGTCGTGCGTAAATCGGCGAGTGAACTTCAGATAAGACCAAGACAAATATCACAACTGCGGCCAGGTGAACGCATAACGCGTGGAGCCAGGTTTTATGAAAGAATATAAGCTCGAAAGATTTTGTATCAACGTGGCTCTGCTCTTTATCGGTGGATCTCCGCCATCATGGACGCTTTGCCTTGAGGCAAAAGTAGATTGTAAGTGCTGACACAGCAAACCATGAGCCAGAGACACCGTAAAGTTTGAACATAAAGTGCAGTGGGGCTTATAGAGAGAGAGATTTGAAAAGTTGGCATCACAGCGCTTCGGACCCCTGGCTTGACCCAGGTGTAACAGGTGGTGTTTTCTGTGCATATGTCGCCAGAAGCATTATTTCGATGAAATAAACTATATGATATCCTCAATCGTGAATGGAACAGCATCATGGCTATCCATTCGCAACGAACTTCAATCCTGAGATAAATACAAGAGAAGTTTCCGCAAAGGGTTCTCAAGTATTCGCATTTGGTAGAAACTACTGTATCAATGGAGATAAAGAGAGTTTTATAACTCTGATCTGTGCTGGCGAAAAGGATATGGTATTCCACCACGAAGAGCTTGAATCACTGGCGCTCAATAATAGCGGGTATCAAGAGGATACGCGGCGATATCGGTCAAAGCCGCCCATTACCCATGCCTCGGCGGACGTGGGCAATTAATATCATCTATCGAGCCTACGGACTTGGCGGCAAAGGAAGATAAAAATGCTACAGTTCCTTAAAGCAAAGTTCTTCCTGGACCAGCGGTGTTACGTAAATATCGCAAGCTGTACCTTCCAGGGTAAAAAGGACGGCAAGGACAAGACATATTACGTTTACAACGTATGACCACTAGTGGAGTGCTATGGGGCGGTTTGCTCATGGGTTATCTCCTGTGCCTGCAATGATAGAAGCAATGGATAAAGATACCACAGGCAAATGGAAAAAGCGTACACAATATAGAGGGAAGTTTGATCTTGATCTATTCATGGACGCACTTAATGCGGGGTCTGCTCTGAAAGAGAATCCCGATCCTTGTTCTTGTTGATCAATAGGAGAAATTCAAAACAGTACCAGCTGAAAGCTGCGAGATACCTAGCAATACGTAACTGAAACTGAAGCAATACTGA
>VOFK01002907.1_pt1 | contig 11897 bp, 15 predicted proteins | sample 5384121 | NCBI WGS metagenome assembly VOFK01 (sample SAMN12384730, study PRJNA508395) | human gut metagenome | isolation source: healthy gut J | host: Homo sapiens | reverse complement strand
CCTGCTGAATCGCACGATGCTTTTCGCAAAAAAATCGGGGTGGGTATCAGAGGACGGAAAATGTATGTCATCTACACAATCAAACGATGGCGAATGACCTGAATCGGAGCGAAAGAACGGTAAAACCGCCTTTGTGCGAACTGGAAAATGCCGGGCTGCTGACTCGCGTCCGACAGGGGCTTGACCAAGGCTAACAGGCTGTTTCTGCAAATACCCGATGGGGTGCAGCTTTCTTCCCCTCTGATGGGCAAAGGCTGCCTTTCAGAAGTGCAGAAAACCGCCCTCTTGATGGGCAGAAATTGCCCACAAGTAATACTAATACAGAATATAAAGAACAGAGTAAGACCGAAAGAGTAGAGAGTACGCGCCGCCGATATGGAGAGCATCAAAATGTTTTTCTGTCAGGAGAGGAATATTCCCGGCTGGAGACGGCTTATCCCGGCAAAGCTGCCGGAATACATTGAGCGGCTGTCCCGGTACATGGCTTCCAACGACAGGCACTACGCCAACCATTACGCCACCATCAAGAAGTGGCTGGACGAGGACAGCAAGGGCAGGAGCGCGAAAAACTACACCTACGACGATAACGAGGGAGAGTATCTATGAATCCGATTTTTACGAAAATGGTTGATGCCGTTGAAGCTGCTAATGCCGCACCAGACGATTACATCAATTCCGCTGATGGGCTGAAATACTGTGGCAAGTGCCGCACACCGAAAGAAGCCTTTTACCCCGCAGACCTTCAGGCACAGGGGCTTTACCAAGCACCCGGTTATGTGCAAGTGCGCTGCCGAACGCCGAGAACGGGAAGAAGCGGAACGCCGGGAATATGAGCGAATGTCCTACATGACGATGCTCCGCAGCGAAGCGTTCCGCGATATGCCCGCCGCTGGCTGGCGGTTTGAGTCAGCCGCAGTTACAACGCCCCAGCTTGCAAAGGCGAGGGGTTACGCGCAGAACTGGGACGAGTTCAAAAAAGCAGGAATCGGGCTGCTCCTGTTCGGGAATGTCGGCACGGGAAAATCCTATGCCGCTGGATGCATTGCCAACGCTCTGATTGACCGTCTGGAGTCCGTCCTCTTTGTGGGAATGTCTGATGTAGTCAACCGTATGCAGGGTAACTTCGGTTCGGACCGCGACAATTACATGAAATCGCTTATGCGCCCCGACCTCCTCATTCTGGACGATTTGGGGCAGAGCGTAACACCAGCTTCGGCAAGGAGCGCGTATTCGATGTGGTTGACAAACGGCTGCTGACCGGCAAGCCCATGATCGTCACCACGAATATCCCGCTTTCCGTTATGAAGCAAGCTGTCGATCTGGATGACCGCCGCATTTATGACCGCATCTTGGAAGTCTGCGTCCCGATCATGTTCGATGGAGACAGCTTCCGCAAAAAGCACCGCTGCCGACAAATCTGAAAACGGCGGCTCGTCTGCTCGGCTGATAAACCCAAGAAAGGAGCTTTTACATGGAGAATTGCATCGGCACCGTTCCGATCCATCTGAAAATGACACTGACCACCAAGGAGGCGGCAGAATACAGCAATATCGGCATCAACAAGATCGACAGTATGCTCCGCTCGCCCAACTGCCCCTTCGTTTTTGTTTGTCGGCACAAAGAAGCTGGTCAAACGAAAGGAATTTGAGCAATTCATCAGTGAGAAACTGGTGATATAAGAAGTTCCGAAAAAAATTTACAAATTGCCGGAGAGTTTTTCACAATAACTAACTTGAGGGAATGGACAAAATCTGCTATACTTATCGTGTAGCAGTGCGTCCATTTCCCTTCAAGGGAAAGGAGCATTTCATGGGAAAAAAATCTCAAAGGAAAAGACTGCGGTAAGGGTATCTACCAAAGAAAGGACGGTTTATACAGCGCACGATTTGTTGATAAAACAGGAAAAAGGCATGAGAAATATTTTCAGACTATTCCCGAAGCAAGGAATTGGATGGAAGAAGCGAAATATGCCGACAAGCACGAAGAAGTTTTTGTTGCCACCGAAACAACGGTTGACCAATGGTTTAGTTTCTGGATTGAAAATATAGTAGGTGACTTAGCCCCTAATACGCTCCGCAATTATCGGGAGCGATATTCCAAAAACATTCAGCCCGTTATCGGTAGAATGGCGATTGCCAATGTCAAGCGCATGCACTGTAAGCAAGTCTTGATTCGGATGGACGCTGATTATGCTGGTTCTACTATCCGACAAGCCTATATTGCTATGGGCACATTGTTCAAGGCGGCGAAAATGAATGACTTGATTGCCAGACACCCAATGGATGGTGTGCGGTTTACAAAGCCAGTTCGTGCTGTGGATGATATAAAGTTTCTTACTTGCGATGACCAACAACGTTTTCTTGAAGTTGCCCAGCGTTCCCACAACTATAACCAATACGCCCTTATCCTCGAAACAGGCTTGCGTACTGGCGAAATGATTGGATTAACTTGGGATGCGATTGACTTTGAAAAACGAACACTTACGGTCAACAAGACTTTGGAGTTTAGGCACGCTCAAAAATACTGGCGTGCAGGTCCTCCAAAGACTCAACAGAGTTATCGCACAATTCCCTTGACGAACAGAGCCTACGATATTCTGAAAAGCATTTGGGATAGCCGGGATAACAGGAAAGAGTCTCCCTTGCTTTCACAGGCGCTTGAATACATAGACAGGCGCACAGGCACAACCTCACAGCTTGTTATGCGTGACCTTGTTTTTATCAACTGGCGTACAGGAGAGCCAGCGAAGAACAGCTCCTATGATACCCACCTTTACAAGCTCTGCGACGAAGCAGGGATAAATCGCTTTTGTATGCACGCTCTACGCCATACTTACGCCACAAGAGCCATCGAAAGTGGTATGCAGCCGAAAGTGCTGCAAAAGCTATTGGGTCATGCCAGTATCAAGACAACGATGGATAGGTATGTTCATGTAACTACCGATTCGCTCGACCAAGCTGTACGGCAGTTTGAGTCAAAAGGGTTTTCTGACATAAAACTCAATGCGAAAATGGCGTAAAAATGGCGTAGTAGCCGAAAAGCCAAAACCCGAAAACCCTTGCAAATCAAGGAAAAATCGAAGGAGAATGAGTATATATGAAATTAGGTATCGTCGGCTTGCCGAATGTTGGCAAGAGCACCATATTCAACGCCCTGACCGGCGGCAGCGCTGGGGCTGCCAACTATCCCTTCTGCACCATCGAACCGAATGTGGGCATCGTGCCGGTACCGGATCCCCGGCTGGATAAGCTGTGTGAGATGTACTCCCCCGATAAGGTGACTCCCGCGGTCATCGAGTTTGTGGATATCGCAGGGCTGGTGAAGGGGGCCTCCCAGGGCGAGGGCCTGGGCAACAAGTTCCTTTCCCATATTCGCGAGGTGGATGCCATCATCCATGTAGTGCGCTGCTTTAATGACGGCGAGATTGTGCATGTCAGCGGCGAGATTGGCCCGGCGCGGGATATTGAGACCATCAACCTGGAGCTGGTGCTCTCCGACATTGACCTGGTGGAACGGCGGATTGACCGCTGCAAAAAGGCAGCCAAGGGCGGCGATAAAAAGCCGCTGGCCGAGGCAGCGCTCTTCGAACGGCTGAACGAGTGGCTAGGTGAGGGCAAATCCGCCCGGAACTTCCCCTGCACTGAGGAAGAAAAAGAGCTCATCGCCGATTGCCCGCTGCTTTCCAATAAGCCGGTCATCTATGTGGCAAACCTCAGCGAGGCCGATTTTGCGGGCGACCTGAATGAGAACCCGCTTTACCGGCAGGTGCTGGAGATAGCCGAGGCGGAGGGCAGCCGTGTGGTGCCCATCTGCGGCAAAATCGAGGAGGAGCTTTCCCAAATGGAGCCGGAGGACCGGCAGATGTTCCTGGAGGAGCTGGGGCTGCATCAATCCGGCCTGGACCGGTTGGTGACCGCCGGCTATGATCTTTTGGGATTGATCAGCTTCCTCACCGCCGGCAAACCGGAGGTGCGCGCGTGGACGATCACCAAAGGCACAAAGGCCCCGCAGGCAGCCGGTAAGATCCACAGCGACTTTGAGCGCGGGTTCATTCGGGCGGAGGTTGTTCCCTACGAAACTCTGATCGCGTGCGGCTCCCTGCAGGCGGCCAAGGAGAAGGGGCTCATCCGCAGTGAGGGCAAGGAATATGTGATGCAGGACGGCGATGTGGTGCTGTTCCGCTTTAATGTTTGAGGAAGCGCCGGCGCTCGCCCCCTATGGCAGGGAGGGCGCCGTTTTTTATGGAAAGGGAAGCATGCAAGGAAGGGGGCGGCGCCCGTGCCGCAGGATAAGCGATACCGCAGCGGGAGCGCAGCCGCCGGCGGCGGAATGCTGACGCTGTGGCTGGCCATGCGGGCCAATGCGTGGCTGCGGCAGGAGTGGCTATCCCTGCTGACGGAAACTGCTGCGGAGGGAATAGGGCTGGTGCTGCAATTTCTCATGCTGGGAATCCCGCTGGCGGTAACCATAGAGCTGCTGCGGCGCTCTGTCGCCCAGCCATGCCCACTGCGAGAAGGGCAAAACGGCAGCCTATGGCTGGTGGTGCCTGCCGGGTTGGCGGTATTACTGGGGGCTAACTTTCTTACCCTGTTACTGCAAAATATGCTGACCGGATCCGGGATGTCCACCCCCACGCCGCTACCGGAAGAACCCCTAGCGATCATTTTTTCGATGATTGGATCCGTTCTACTGCCGGCGGTGATGGAGGAGCTGCTGTTCCGCGGGGCAGTGCTGCACGCGCTGCGCCCGGCCGGGGAAAAGCTGGCGATATGGCTCTCCGCACTGTTATTTATGGGGGCACACGGCAGCCTTTCCCAATGGCTGCCCGCACTGGCAGCCGGATTGGCGCTGGGGATCGTGACCTTTTATACCGGAACGCTGCGCTGGGCTATCTTGATCCACCTGTGTAATAATATCATCGCATGGGTGACCACTTATTTTCCCTCACCGCTCACAGCCATTCTACTGCCGGTTGGACTGCTGATTTTAGGCGGCATTGCGCTGCTCCGTCTGCGCAGGATGCCCCGATGGGCTCCGGCACGCGGGAACCCCCGGCTGGGGGTATCGCTGCCGCTGGTGTTGGCGCTGTTATTGCTGTTGGGGAACGCACTGTTCCCTGCTGTTTAGATTCGTACGGAGAGCTGGGTAGGACCCCACAGAGACCCATGTGCTCTCTCCCCAATAATCCTGTTGAAGGGAGCCAAAGGATGGACCACGAAAAGTACATGCGCCTGGCCCTAATAGAGGCAAAAAAAGCCGCCGCTGCCGGAGAGATCCCAGTAGGTGCGGTGGTGGTGTGTGGCAATACAGTACTGGCCGCTGCCCGCAATGACCGGGAAGTGACCCATTCTCCACTGGGACACGCCGAGGTGCGTGCCATAGAGATGGCCTGCCAGGCCCGTGGGGACTGGCGGCTGGATAACTGCACCCTGTATGTCACACTGGAACCCTGCCCCATGTGCAGTGGAGTGATCCTGAATGCGCGGGTGGGGCAGGTGGTGTATGGTGCCGCCGACCCACAATACGGCTGCCTTGGCTCCCGGTTAAATCTTGCACACCTTGACCTGGGGGCCGCCCCTCGGCTGACCGCCGGTATACTAGCGGAGGAATGCTCCGCTCTGCTTTCGGATTTTTTCCGCGGGCAGCGACAGGGATAAGGAGGAACCATGCTGTATCACGCTTCGCCCATTGGCGGGCTGACCGAGCTGCGGCCACACATTTCCAACCATGGCATCCCACTGCTGTACTTTTCGCAAAACGAGAAAACACCTTTGTTTACCTTTCCAACGCCGTGGAAAAGTACTGCCGGGAAACTGGCTTTGCATACAACGGTCCATGGAAAAAGTGGGGGCCCTACGGCTTTACCGATGATGGCAGGCAGCGGCTGGAGGAATACTACCCAAACGCATTGGAAGAAACCTATCGAGGCGTTTCCGGTTACATCTATACGGCAGAAAAGGTGATCCGGCGGGGGCATCCTGTTCCTATCCCCGATACCGTAACCTCCCGCGGGGCGGTGGAAGCGACAGGCTGTGAATTTATCCCGGATGCGTGGGAAGCCATTTTGCAGGCGGAGCAAGAGGGATTGCTGGTACTGCGCCGCTACGAAGAAATGACTGAAAGAGAAGCAGACTGGCTCCGGCGGACGGTACGGGAGGAGTATCGCCAGGCGGAGGATCACCCAGAATACCAACACTTCCTGCGGGATAAGTTCGGTATTGACCCGGAAAGCTTATAATATAAAACAAAAGCACACCTTACCCCATGGTGGGGAGGGTGTGCCTTTTTTCTTTTTTCGCTTTGTTCAGCGGGAGAGAACGGGCCGCAGGCCGCCCGCCGAAGGCGGGCCAGCGGTCGCAGACCGCTGAAACCGTCCGAAGGACGGTTTGGCCTGCGGCCCAATGCTTCGGTTTGCAGAAAACCGAAAAGTTCCACAATCAATCCGGGATGGTAGGCACGGCTTCCGGCGGGATGGGACAGGTATAGCCTTCCGCGGTACGCCCTGCAAATTCCGTTTTGGCTGCAGCAATCAGCTCCGGCTGTTCCAGCAGATCAATGGCTGCGGCGCACAGCACCTTACCGGCGGTGATTGCCGCCTTATGCCCGATGGATGTTTTTCCGCAGGAAACATTCTGCCAGCTGTGGCCAGGACAGCCATTGGGCCAAGATGCCACATGCAGCTGCGCCGTGGGGCACTGCCAGCTGACATCCCCCACATCGGTAGAGCCAGGGCAAAAGGCTTCCCCGGTGAAAAGCGGAAGCAGCACATCATTCATAGCGGTACCGGGCAGGAGCGTTTTTACCCGGGCGGCATAATCGGCATTTTCGCTGCCGCTGCCCGGGATATGCCTGCCGGCATCATAAGTAGTGGCGAGCTCTGTAGCAAAGGCCATTTCCTCTGGGGTATGTTGAGGCACGCCCACTTCGGCAAAATTCTGATACAGCAGAGCTTCCAGCACATGGTTGGGGATGGTCTCCGCCACGCCATCAATGAACTTCCGTTCACAGGTGGTGCCGGTCATTAAGGCAGCTCCGGCGGCGATATCATCCACCCGTTTTTGCAGCTCCACCGCCTTTTTTACCTGCGGGGAGCGCACCATATACAGCACCGACGCTTTGGACTGCACCACATTGGGGCTGCAGCCGCCGCCATCGGTCACGGCATAGTGGATGCGGGCCTGCGGTTCCATGTGCTCCCGCAGGAACTGCACCCCCACATTCATCAATGTTACCGCATCCAAGGCACTGCGGCCCCGCTCCGGGTTCCCGGCCGCATGGGCGGCCACCCCGTGGAAAATATACTGCACCTGAATGCAGGCATTGCTGGAGCCGGTCGCGGCCTCGTTGCAGTCATCGGGGTGCCAGGTCAGAGCAGCATCTAAGCCGTACCACAGCTTTTCCCGCGCCATAAAGGCTTTGGCCGCGCCGCCTTCTTCGCCGGGGCAGCCATACAATACTACCGTACCAGGGGCACCACTTTGCTGCAAATAATGCTTGATACCCAGTGCCGCCGCCAAAGCGCCGGCCCCCAGCAGATTATGTCCGCAGCCATGGCCGGTCCCACCGGGGGTCAGTTCCTGCTTTTTGATACTGCCGCCCAGCTGGGAAAGCCCGGAAAGGGCATCATACTCCGCCAGAATGCCAATGATGGGACGCCCGCTGCCATAGCTGGCGGCAAAAGCGGTGGGGATACCGCAGACGCCCTCCTCCACGGCAAAGCCCTGCTCTTTGAGTACCTTGCAGTACAGGGCAGCGGACCGCACCTCCTGCAAGGAAAGCTCGGCATATTCCCAAATCTGATCGGCAACGGAAGCAATCAGCTCTTTATTCTCTTCAATGGTGTCCAATGCCGCTTTTTTTAGTTCTTCCATGTTATCACAGCACCTTTTTTAGGAAATTTTGCAGTCGAGGGCTCTGCGGATTGGTAAAGATGACTTCCGGGGTTCCCTGTTCGCCCAGCTTGCCCTCTTCCATAAACAGCACCCGGCTGCCTACTTCGCGGGCAAACCCCATCTCGTGGGTGACAATGACCATTGTCATCCCCTCATGGGCCAGTTCCCGCATGACTTCCAGCACTTCGCCCACCATTTCGGGGTCCAGGGCGGAGGTGGGTTCATCAAACAGCATCACTTCCGGTTCCATGGCCAGCGCCCGTACAATGGCGACCCGCTGCTTCTGCCCGCCGGAGAGCTGCGCCGGATAGTCATTAGCACGGTCGGCTAGGCCAACCCGGCCCAGCAGAGTCATGGCTTTTTGTTCTGCTTCGGCCTTGGGCACCTTTTTGATGCGGATAGGAGCCATGGTGAGATTCTCCAACACCGTTTTGTGTGGGAACAGGTTGAAGTGCTGGAACACCATGCCCATCTTTTGCCGGTGACGGGGCAGATCGACCTTTTTGCCGGTGATCTCCACGCCATCCACCTTGATAGAGCCGGCGGTTGGTACCTCCAGCAGGTTGAGACTGCGCAGGAAGGTGCTTTTGCCGCCGCCGGAGGGACCAATAACCGCAATGACATCGCCCCGGCAGATATCCACCGTGACGCCATCCATGGCGTGAACGGCGCCGCCATTATAATACTTTTTCAGATCCGCTACTTCTATGATCTTCTGCGCCATTTACGCCACCGCTCCTTCCCGCTTTGATTTGCGCTGCCGCGCCGTACCGCTTTGCCGGTCGCTGCGCTGCATCTTGTGCTCAAAGTGCCCAAACAGCTTACTGAGAGCAAAGGTCATGATAAAGTAGATGATACCGGTGATGACCAACGGCTCGATGGGCAGGTAGGTGGCGCCCCGGATTTGGAGATATTGGGTCATCAGGTCGCCAATGAAGAAGGTGGAGGCCAGCGAGGTATCCTTGATGATCATGATGAACTCATTGCCCAATGCGGGCAGAATGTTCTTGACCGCCTGCGGCATGATAACGAACCACATAGCGCCCCGTTCGCCAAAGCCGAGGCTAAGCGCCGCTTCCCGCTGGCCGGGATCGACCGCCTGAATGCCGGAACGAATAACCTCCGAAACATAGGCGGCACTATTGCAGATGAGGGCGATAGCGATGCACAGGAACTTCTGCTTATTGAGGGCGGGTATCAGCATGGGCAATCCAAAGTAGAAGAAATACAGCTGCAGCAGCATGGGGGTACCGCGGATCACCTCGATGTAGATGGTGGAAAGCCAGCGCAGCGGCGCTACCTTGGACATCTTCATGAGGGCCAGCAGCGAAGCAAACACCACACCGCCCAGCACCGTAATGGCGGAAAGCAGCAATGTGTAGCTGACGCCATCAATGAGGTACTTATCCCAATATTTGAGGAAGATGGCTGCCATCTTCTCAAAATCGCAAAATTTAGCTCCTGTCATATGGTCATTCTCCCTTTAGCACGGCCGCCGGAGCCCTAAACGGCTCCGGTAATGTCTATCTTCTTATCAATCCAGCGTCAGCTCCTTGGCGTTCTCGCTCTTGCCCAGCTCGACGGCCACATCATACCAGGTGCCGTACAGACCGGCTTCATACGCCTTGGTCAGTGCCGCATTAACAGCCTCCAGCAGTTCGGTCTCGCCCTTGGTCATCAGAATAACATTGGCCTCGTACTCAGCCTTGACCTCGAACTGGAACTCGCAGATGACGAGGTCGGGGTTGGCGCCGATGATCATATCGGCATTGCCCTTGGCGACCGCCAGTGCTTCGATGTTGCCGGCTTTCAGCTCCATGACGCCCACGGCAAGGTCACCGATGGTGATGGGGTTGGCATCCGGGATCTGCTCGGTCAAAAGCTGCATCTGCAGGGAGGCATTCTGCGCGCCGACATCCTGCCCGGCAAAGTCCTCTACCTTGGTGTACTTGGCGGCATCCTCTGCCTTAATGAGCAGTACCTGCTCGGTCTCGTTATCGCCGGCATAGTAGTAATCGGAGATCTCGTAGTTTTCGGCTCTGGTCTCTGTCCAGCTGTAACCGGAGATGGACATGGGAACGGAGGCCGTGTAAACAGCAGTCTGGCTGGCATCAAAGCTCATCGGCTCGATGACAAGGGAAACATCCAGCTCCTCGGCAATAAACTTGGCGAGGGAAACATCAAAGCCAACATACTGTTCCTGGCCGGTCTTGCTGGAATCCACAAATTCCATCGGGGAGAAATCGGGGCTGAGCGCCACATGCAGCTCGCCCTCTCCCTTGATTTTTTCCAGCGCGTTGGCATAGGTGGGGGCAGCGTTGTCACCGTCATTGCCGCCATTGTTCGCGGCCGGGGTGTCATTGCTGCCGCAGGCCGCCAGGGCCAGTACCATCATTAGGGCCATCAGCATCGCAATCAGTTTTTTCATGTTCATTTCCATCCTTTCTTGATTCTCTCCCGTGCGGGAGCCTTTTGGGTTGATTGGTTTTCGTCGGGAGGAGCGTCTCTTGTTGATATTGCATACTTTATCACTAAATATGCATTAAGTCAAGCGATTTTGTGAATAATTATTCGCATTTATTCAAGTTTAGTGAATAATCATACAATGCAGCACGCTGGGGCGCAGGTTCTGTGCGTTTTGCCGCAAAAAGATACGCTGCCCCTGGCCTTTCGGCCAGGAGCAGCGTATCTTTTATATCTGGAGAGGGGGAAATGTCAGTGCTTCTTCAGTGCTTCATAAATACCGGCCGATTCCAGCTTGGGGCGCAGCAGCGCTGCCAGCAGGTTGGAAACCACAATGGCAAATACGGCATTGATGCCGCCGGTAAGCATCTTGGGAACAGTGGCAATGAATGCCGCAGAAAAGACACTGCCGCCCAGGCACAGCACGACAATGCTCTTGCCAATATAGAGGAGCCAGTAACCCACGGCACCACAGATAGCAGCGACCCAGTTGCGGGCTTTATTTTTGCCGGCTGCACCGCCTGCGTGGGCTATGCCGCCGCAGATGGCACCCATGGCAAAGAAAAAGATGAAGGTGAGCCACGCGCCGGCGGCCCATTCAGGATAGGTCAAATCGAACAGGGCGGAGCCAATACCTGCCGCCAGGCCGCCAGTCCAACCGCCGAACAGCAGCCCGGTCAGCAGGCAAATGGCATTGGCAGTCTTGAGCTGTGTGGTGCCGGTGGGGGTGGGAATACGAATGCCCAGGAACATGGTACAGACAAACACCATAGCAGCCATCAAGCCAATGATAACGATGCGGTACAGGGTAAAACGGGAATTTTTCATAGGGTAAGCTCTCTTCCTCTCTGGGGATTCCTCGGCTTACAGCGTGCGGTAGCCTCGCGGCAGCTCCTTTTGGGTCAGCCAGCCCAGTGTGCGCTCCAGCATTACTCCCTCGCGAGAATCGGCGCCGTAGCCAAAGGTCGTTTTTACGGTGATCTCCACATACCTCGTTGCCCGGTCCATCGCCATAGCAGGGCTGTCGCCCTGCATCAGGCCGGCTGTCAGCACTGCGGCAAACAGATCGCCCGTGCCGGGATAACGCACCGGCAGGTATTCGCTTACCGATTTCCAGTAGCCGCCGCGTTCCCGATCATAACACAGGTTGGCATATTCCCCGGTGGTAAGCGCTGCCCCGGTGATAACCACTACCCCCGGCCCCAGGGCCGAAAGCCGTGCCAGCAGGCTGCGGGCCTGCCCCAGCGAAAGGGGGGCCGTATTCGGCTCCTCACCCAGCAGCAGTGCTGCTTCGGTCAGGTTGGGGGTGATAACATCGGCATGGGTGGCCAGCTCCCGGATACCCTGTACCAGTTCCGGCGTAAAGCCGTGGTACAGCTTGCCGTGGTCGCCCATCACGGGGTCCACCACCTTCATGGCCGCGGGCCATTCCGCAAAGAGCCCCTGGCACAGCGCAACCTGTGCCACCGAGCCCAAATAGCCGGTGTAGACGCACTCCATGGGCAGACCCAGTGTACGGTAATGCGCCAGCGCTTCGGTCAA
>VOFK01002461.1_pt1 | contig 11909 bp, 12 predicted proteins | sample 5384121 | NCBI WGS metagenome assembly VOFK01 (sample SAMN12384730, study PRJNA508395) | human gut metagenome | isolation source: healthy gut J | host: Homo sapiens | reverse complement strand
TGCAGACGCTGATGGAGGTGTGCGCTGATTGCGCAGAAGGGCGTGAGCAAACCGATTTGCGGCGTGCGCGAAACGTCGCAGGCTTCTTCCAGAAGTCCTCGGTTACCGACCGACCAGCTGGGCGCGGCGGCGTTCTGCCACCTCCAAAGCGGTGATTGACACGCTGGCGCAGGAACAGGCGGGGGCGTGAGCAATTCACAATGGGGAGCTAAAGCGCCATGGGTTGCAATTCCTCTGTTCGGGAAAAAGGCAGCGTCACTTCAAAAAAGCCACGATAAAAAATCCCAACATGGGCGCACTGCGAAGGTCAAGGGGCGATCGCAGCCCCTTGCTCCCGCAGGGAGCGAAATCCCCCGGCGTTCGGGAAAGAGCGGCTATGGTCGCAAGACCAGCAACTTGGTCGCGCCCATTTGACGACACAGCACAAAGTTGTTGGATAGAGCAGCTTGCGCGTCTGAGGACGCGCGAAGTTACTGGCAGGGGGACGCTGCCTGCACCTTTGTGTGGCTGTTCTTTTTGAATTGGTTTGACGAGGAACTGTTGGGGGCGTTGCCCCAAACCCCTGGGACGCTGTCCTTGACCCTGCAAGGGGCATTGCCCCTGACCCTTTTTGGCTGCCCGACTTGGTTGCGCTTCCCATACAACAAATGCCCCGGCAGTTTTTTGCGCTGTCGGGGCATTTCCTTTTCCCTTATTCCTCCGGCTTTTCTACCCGGATAATCCGTTCAATCACCGGCTGATTCGCCTTGGCGACCGTCCCATTCCGATCCGTCACCGGCGTATGCTCGCAAATCGCGTCCACAACCTCCATCCCGCTGATGACCTTGCCGAACGCGGCGTACTGCCCGTCCAAATGCGGCGCATCCGCGTGCATGATGAAGAATTGGCTGCTGGCGCTGTCCATCGCGCTTGACCGCGCCATCGACAGGACACCGCGCGTGTGTTTTAGGTCGTTCTGCACGCCGTTGGCGCTGAATTCGCCCTTGATCCGCTGGCTTGAACCGCCCGTGCCGTTGCCGTTCGGGTCGCCGCCTTGAATCATGAAGCCGGAAATGATGCGGTGGAAGGTCAAGCCGTCGTAGAAGCCGCTGTCCACGAGGGAAAGGAAGTTCGCGACGGTGATGGGTGCGGTGTCGGCGTACAGCTCCGCGACAATCGTGCCGTAGTCCTTCACGTCGATTTGGACGTAGGATATGCCGGTCATGGGCGTGTCTGTCGGCGCGTCGGCGGCGGGGGAGTCCGCATTCTGGGCGGAACAGCCCGTTAAAATCAGCAGCAAAATCAGCAGAAGCGGCAAAATTCGTTTCATTTTCATGTCTCCTTTATAGGATGTAATCCATCGCCATCATCAGCGAAAATCCGACGGCGAACAGCACCGTGCCGACATTGGTATGCGTGCCCTGCGCCATTTCCGGCACAAGCTCCTCGATGACGACGGGAGCATCGCGCCCGCGGCGAAGGGACAGCATCACGGGCATCATCGGGGCGAAACCCGCCGCCAGCCCGATGGTCAGCAGCGCGCCCAGCGGCGCAACCGCGCCGGAAAGCATCCCCAGCGTGAACGCCTTTACTGCGGCTCATGCCTGCCTGACGCAGGGGCATGGCGACAATCGCGCCTTCGGGCACGTTTTTGCGGGCGATGCCGACGGCAAGGGCGAACGCGCTGGCGAAAAGATACGCTGCCGACCTGTCCGGCTGCATACTGCCCGCGTGACCACGCCGACCGCCATGCCCTCCGGCAGATTATGCAGCGCGACGGCGAGCGCAACCATCATCGACCGGGGGAGCGACGCGCGCAGCCCCTCCTGTTCGCCGTCCAGGTGGACGTGGGGGACGAGCCGATCCAGCAGCAGCAGGAAGAGAATCCCCAGCCAGAACCCGATCGTCGCGGGCAGGAACGACCATGCGCCCAAGTCCGCCGCGCCCTCCAGCGCCGGAATCAGCAGGCTCCATATGCTTGCCGCAACCATCACGCCCGCCGCGAAGCCGCTCAAGCCCTTCTGCACCTTCTCCGGCAAGTCGCGCTTGAGGAAGAAAACCAGCGCCGCGCCCAGCGTTGTGCCGAGAAAGGGCACGAGCAGCCCTTGCAAAACCTGTGTGTTCATGAAAAGTGGATACCTCCTTCATTCGCGGATGTTCACCTCCGCGTTTTTCTTGCATGAACACATGGTATCACACCCGTTTTTTCCTGTCAAGGGGCAAAAAAAACGGCGAAAATGCAAAATCGCCGCCGCTGTCATCCAGAAAACATAATTAGTGCAGCAAAAGCCCTTGTCAGATGCGCCTGCATGGTGTATGATGAAAAACGTGAAAGGCGAAAGTATCGCCTCTCGACAAGGGCGTCGGGACTCCGCATCGGCGGGTTCTGCGCCGATAAATCAGCATGTTTATGATTTGAAAGGAGTCCTGCATCATGGCGAATTATTGCCAGCGCGTTCTTGACGATTTGAAGGTTCGCTATGCCCACGAGCCGGAATTCATTCAGGCAGCGACCGAAATTTTGACGACCCTTAAGCCCGTTATCGAACGGAACGAAGAGAAGTATGAAGCGGCGGGACTGCTCGAACGCTTCGTGGAGCCGGAGCGCATCATCACCTTCCGTGTGCCGTGGATGGACGATCAGGGCAAGGTGCAGGTCAACCGCGGCTACCGCGTGCAGTTCAACAGCGCGATTGGCCCGTACAAGGGCGGTCTGCGCCTGCATCCCAGCGTCAACCAGTCGATTTTGAAGTTCCTTGGCTTTGAGCAGATTTTGAAGAACAGCCTGACCGGTCTGCCCATCGGCGGCGGCAAGGGCGGCTCCGACTTCGACCCCAAGGGCAAGAGCGACAACGAAGTGCAGCGCTTCTGCCAGTCCTTCATGACTGAGCTGTACCGCTACATCGGCAAGGACACCGACGTGCCGGCGGGCGATATTGGCGTCGGCGCACGCGAAATCGGCTACCTGTACGGCCAGTACAAGCGCATCACCGGGCTGTATGAAGGCGTGCTGACCGGCAAGGGTCTGACGTGGGGCGGCAGCCTCGCGCGCAAGGAGGCCACCGGCTACGGTCTGTGCTACTTCACGCAGGCGATGATGGAGCGCAACGGCAAGACCATTGCGGGCAAGACGGTCGTCGTGTCCGGTTCGGGCAACGTCGCCATCTACGCGGTGCAGAAGATTACCGAGATGGGCGCGAAGGTCGTCGCCATGAGCGATTCCAACGGCTACATCTACGACCCCGACGGCATTAAGCTGGATGTGGTCAAGCAGCTGAAGGAAGTGGAGCGCAAGCGCATCAAGGAGTATGTCAAGGCTGTTCCGACCGCGACCTACACCGAGGGCTGCTCCGGCATCTGGACGATTCCCTGCCAGATTGCCCTGCCCTGCGCAACGCAGAACGAAATCAACGAAGCATCCGCCAAGGCGCTGATTGCCAACGGCGTGGAAGCAGTCGGCGAAGGCGCGAACATGCCCTCGACGCTGGAAGCCACCGCGGCGTTCCAGCAGGCGGGCGTGCTCTTTGCCCCGGCGAAGGCTGCCAACGCGGGCGGCGTGGCGGTTTCCGCGCTGGAAATGAGCCAGAACAGCCAGCGCCTGAGCTGGACGTTCGAGGAAGTGGACGCGAAGCTGAAGGACATCATGGTGAACATCTTCGCCAAGGTGGATTTGGCGGCGCACGAGTACGCCAAGGAAGGCGATTACGTCGCGGGTGCGAACATTGCGGGCTTCCTGAAGGTTGCCGACGCGATGATGGCGCAGGGCGCGGTGTAATCAGCGGGTAATATCAGCAGTATCAAAAAACCGGCAGAGCAATTTCGCCCTGTCGGTTTTTTGTATGCGGATAGTAAGGTTTTCACGGAATTTTGGGGGAAGAGCAGCTTGGGGCGCGTCTGCGGACGCGCAAAGTTACTGGCAGGGACGCTTCGCTGCCTGCACTTTTGTTGAGCGCGTTTGACATACTGATCTCCCGCGGAGCAGTTGGGGCGTTGCCCCAAACCCCAGCAGGGACGCTGTCCCTGCACCCTGCAAGGGACAGCGTCCCTTGACCCTTTTTCGCGATTGAGTTGGTCGCGCTTCCATGCTCCTTCCGCGTGCAGCTTTTTTGGTGCTTCGCCCTACTATATTACGCAATTTCCAGCGCAATCTCCATCATCTGCGTGAAGGTGTTCTGCCGCGCCTCGGCGTCCAGCTCCTCGCCCGTGAAGGGATTGTCGGAAATGGTGCAGATGGTCAGCGCGTTCTTGCCCAGCCGCGCCGCGTTCAGGTACAGCGCCGCCGCCTCCATCTCCACCGCCAGCACGCCCAAGCCTTGCAGTACCTGCCCCGGCGACGGCTGCGATTCGTCATAGAAAATATCCGACGAGTACAGCGCACCCGGCACGGGGGTCACGCCGAGCTTCTTGGCCGCTTCCATTGCGGCAGAAAGCAGCGCATAGGAACAGAGCATCACGGCGCGACGTTCCCACGGAAACCGTATTGCTGCCCGAAATTGCTGTTCGTGTACGCGCTCATGCCCAGCACGATGTCGCGCACTTTCAGCTTCTGGCTGAGCATCCCCGCCGTGCCGACGCGGATTATGTTTTCCACACCGTAGAACTTGAACAACTCGTAGGAGTAAATGCCGATGGAGGGCATACCCATGCCGGACGCCATCACGGACACGCGCTTGCCCTTGTAGGTGCCGGTGTAGCCCTGCACGCCGCGCGTGTTGTTGACCAGCACGGCGTTTTCGAGGTAGTTGTCCGCAATGAACTTCGAGCGCAGCGGGTCGCCGGGCATGAGGACAGTGCGGGCGAAATCGCCTTCCTTGGCGGTAATGTGCGGGGTCGGAATCATGTCAGTCGCTCCTTTTCAGGTTGATACCCTGATTATACCATAGAATCGGGATTTTCGCAATCCGCTGATTGCAGCACTTCGCGCAGATTATCGAAAATGCGCGCGTTCGCCGCCATGTGCGCCATCGGGCGGTCGTAGACGACGCTTCCGCCGCGGATGTCGCCGCAGCGCCCGCCGGCTTCCTCAATCAGCAGCGTCCCCGCGCAGTAGTCCCACGGCTGGAGCCGCCACTCGAAGTGCCCATCGCTGATGCCGCGCGCCACGTCGCACAGTTCCCGGCAGGCACTGCCCGTCCGGCGCACATCGGCGATTTTCGGCAGCAGGGTCGAGACTGTCCGCCCGGTCAGCGAAAACAACTCCTCGTAATACGGCGCAGAGCCGAAGCCAATCAGCGCCTTGTCAAGGGACGTGTCCGACACGCGAATGCGCTCGCCGTTGCAGGTCGCGCCCTTGCCGCGTTCCGCGAGGTACATTTCGTCCGTGTAGGGGTCGTACAGCCCGCCGAAAACGGGAAGTTTATTTTCCACCGCGCCGATGGAAATCATCGAGCAGCGGCGGCGGCGGAAGTAGTTCGTCGTGCCGTCGATGGGGTCGATGATGAAGGTCAGCGCGTCGGTGAGGACGTGCCGATCCTCCTCCTCGGCGAGGAACTTTGCGTGCGGATACGCCCTTTGCAGCGCATCGACGAGATAGGACTGCACCGCAATGTCCGCCTCGGTGACGAAATCGGCGTGATGCCCCTTGCTGAACACCTTCGGGGACTGGTAGTCAAGCATCATGCGCCCGGCGGCGCGAAGAAGCGAATCGAGTTCGTTCATGCGGAAAACGACCTTTCTTGATTGTTAGGGGATGCGATACGCCCAATCGGGATTCCGCTGATTGATTTCTTCCTCTGTTTCAAAGTGCGTGTCGGGGTTTAGCGCGGTGATTTCGCATTCGTCCGGGAAGGCGCGGAAGCCCACAAATTCCACCGACGCGGGCAGGGTGACGGCGGACAATTCCGTCTGCTCCCAATCGTAGTAGTAGAAGGCAAATTCTCCGATGCGCGTCACGCCCTCCGGGATTTCCACCGCGCCCAGCCCGCAGTTTGCGACGCAGTAGGCGGGAATTTCCGTCAGCGTTGCCGGGAAGCGCAGCAGCTGAATCTCCCAGCAGCCGTAAATGCTGCAATCGGACAGTTCGCGGACGCCGTCGGGGAGAATCAGCGCCGCCAGCGGGGAAAAATCGCCCGTGTACTGCCCGTCCAAGGCGTAAGGACCGATGGATTCCAGCGTGTCCGGCAGGCGGATTTCGTTACCCGCAGGTTTCCAGTTATCCAGCGCGGAATCGCCCAAGCGACGGACGGCGGGAATCGGCTGCCCCTGACTGGATGGCGCGGCGTACAGCAGCGTCTGCGTGTCGCGGTCAATCAGGAAGCCGTTTTCGCAGGAATAGCGCGGGTTGCCGTTCGGAAAGTCGATTTCCGCGTAGACGTGAAAAAAACTGCCTTCCGCGAGCATTGTTAGCGTGGAGGGAAAGGAAATCTGCGTTGCTGCGTGACAGCATTGAAACGCATCTGCTTCCACACGCTGAACGCCCTCTGGCAGCACAATGCCGAACAAAAGGCTATCGGCACAGGATTCAGATGTGTTCAACGCATTCGCCGCAATTGCCACGACAGGAGTTCCGCCCAATTCTGACGGAATTTCCAGCACGTCGGGGACTTCTGGCTGGTTCAAGAAGCGGGAACAGTCGAGCAGAACCGCGCCGCGCGACGAAAGCTCGTAGTCAAACAGCCCATCTGAATAGAGAGCGTCCGCCGCTTCGTCGCCATACCAGTCATATTCGGGGATTCGCTCGGCATACTCCGTGGCTGTTTCAAAATGAACCTGCGGGTTCAAAACAGTCACGTCGCATTCGTCCGGGAAGGCGCGGTAGCCCACAAATTCCACCGACGCGGGCAGGGTGACGGCCCCAATGATTTCGCCCGTGAACCAGTCCACCGCGTGCGCGCCGATGCGGGTCACGCCGTCGGGGATGGTCAGCGCGATCAGCTGGCAGTTCCAAAAGCAGTAATCCGGGATTTCACGCAGCGACGCGGGCAGGTGAACTTCCTGCAAATCGGTGCAGTAGAAGGTGTAGGGCGACAATTCGGTGATGCCGTCGGGGAAGGTGACGCGGGTCACGCCGCAGTCATAGAAGATATAGCTGCCAACACTTTCCAGCGTGTCGGGCAGAACGGGGTCGTCATCGTCGTACCAGAGCCAGTTCATCAGCGAACAGTCCCCCAGACGGCGGACAGCGGGCAGCGGATTGCCGTGGCTCGACGGCGCGGTGTACAGCAGCGTCTGCGTAGTATTGTTAATCAGAAAGCCGTTTTCGCAGGAATAGCGCGGATTGCCGTTCGGAAATTCGATTTCGGCGGAAATCTGGTCGAAACAGCCCTCCGGGATGATTTCCAGCGTCGCGGGCAGGGTGACTTTCACCGCATAGAAGCATTCGGCGAAGGTGTCGGCATCCAGCGCGCGAAGCCCTTCGGGGAACACAACCTCGAACGGCGCGTCCACGGGGCAGACGTCCAGCGAGCTGAACAACCAGCCGCCAATCGCCGTGACGGGATAGCCGCCCAGCGTCGCCGGGATTTCCAGCGAAACCGGCGGGTCAGCGAACATATACAGCGAATCCGCCTGCATCGCGTCCCAGTCGCAGCCGGTCAGAATCGCTTCGCCATCCGCAATCTGGTAGAAGAACGCGCCGTCGCGGCGACTTTCGGCATCTTCCGCCAAGGCGGTCAGCGGGAGCAGCAGCAAAATCAACACCCAAAGCAGTTTTTTCATGCGGAAACCTCCTTCGTGAATCGAATTGGGGACGAACTGTGGATAACCATACAACGATTCAGCGAATGGGATTCTTCCAGCGGGCAGGGAAAAAATCGCTTCATATTATATAGCACGATTGGGCAGCAGCTGCACTATCACCAGCTCGCACGGACACCACAGGCGCGGCGCACAGGCGGAGTTCGTCATGCCGCGGCTGATGAACAGTTTGTCATCAAAATAAAACCCGCTCGTCAATTTCGGGAAAAGCCCCTGACCCGGCGAGTAAATTCCCTGCGAACCAATCCGCACCTGCCCGCCGTGCGCGTGTCCCGCGAGCGTCAGGTCAATGTCCAGCCCCTGCACCAGCGGCGCGAAATACTCCGGGTGGTGGCAGAGCAGCAGCTTGAACCCGTCCCGCGCCGCCATGGCTTGCAGGAACGGCTTTTTTGCGTCCATTTGCGCGCGAACGGGCGGCATTCCCGGCATTTTCCGCGCGCTGCTGACTCCGCCGAGGGTGATGCCGCGGAAGTCCACAAAGCAGTCGTCCAGTACGGTAACGTCGCTTTTCTGCACCAAAGGAAGGTATTCCGCGATGTCGGGCAGCAGGCGCTCGTGGTTGCCGAGGTTGTAGAACGTGGGGGCGACGCGCGGCGCGAGGTCGAGGAAGCGCGCGGCGTTGCGCCATCCGTGGCGGCTGTGGCGGTTGACGAGGTCGCCGCCGATGAGGATCGCGTCGCAGCCCCGCATGAGCGAAAGCGCCTCATCCGCATCGCCGTTATGGAAATCCGCGGCAAATGCGAATGTTAACGGCTGGGTAATTTTATCCGACGTGACGGTGATGGTGTTCTTCTGCATCATGCGTGTGCCCTCCGAAGCAGCAGGATGCCCGGCAGCAGCGTCACCGCGGCGAAAACCGCCTGTGCGCCGCCGAGCAGCCGCAATGCGCGGGTGACTTGCGCCTGCGCGATGGACGAGAGCGGGTGGAGCAGCCCCGGCAGGTTGAGCAGCAGCGCAGGGAGCAGCAGCAGCAGCGCGGCGAGGCCTGTGGCGGTGAGCGTTGCGCCGATGCGGACGCGGCGGCAGCAAAGCAGGAGCAGAATCGCCGCCAGCAGACAGACCGCGCCGCTGATTTCGACCGCGTGGAGCAGACGTGGGAGGCTGCATTTCTGTGCTGCCAGTCCGCCGAGCAATTCCATCAGGCTCTGCCGGATGGGGAAGGAATATCGCTGGACAGACTGCGAGAGGGGGTAAACGACCTCGTCGCGGGCGGTGGCGCGGCGAAAATCCGCATCCACGCGGGCTTGGAAGCCTTCATCCGCCATGACAAGGGCGACCATTTCGCGCTCATCGAGGGGGGCGGGAGCGGCGGGCAGTTCCTCCGCATCGGTGCGGAAGAAATCGTGCCAATAAACCGCAAGTTCCGCCTGATACGCCGCGCAAGCGCCGGACAGGGGGGCAAGCGCAGCATCAGAGAGGGCAAAATCCGCCTGAATCTGCGTGGCGTTCCACTCGGTTTTGTGCTGACTTTCTTTTTCGCTGGATGACAGGACGGACGCGGCGAACGTGCGCGTGGTGGCGAAGAAAATCAGCCCGCACAGCAGCGAAACGAGCAGCAGCACGGCAGTCAGGAGAGAGCAAAAATACTGCGAAAGCGCCGAATCAGCGCGATTTGGGCGCATCACGGCAGCACCGCCACGTTGAGCAGCGCGTGGACGAAATCCTGCCCGCCGAGGAGGACGGCAAGGCAAAGAAACGCCGTCAGCAGCACGAAAGGCAGGAGCAGCAGGGGGGGAAAAATGCTTGGTGGGCATGGGACACCTCCGGGATAATCAGCAATGAGGAATGAGCGATTTTGATGGATAAACAAGAGGTTACGACGGGTGGCATACGGGGCGGTCGCGCCCATTTGGCGCGACACAGCACGGTTGTTGGAAAGAGCGGCTGGGGGGCGCGTCTGCGGACGCGCAAAGTTACTGCGCAGGGACGCTTCGCTGCCTGCGACCAAGGCTGCCGCGCTTGAATTTTCCTTTTGAGTTGGCTGGACGAAACAGTTGGGGCGTTGCCCCAAACCCCAGCAGGGACGCTGTCCCTGCACCCCTGCAAGGGACATTGTCCCTTGACCCTTTTGGGCTACCCGGCTTGGTTACACTTCCAAACTTAGTGGTGTCTGGTGCTTTCCCTTGTGCGGCGGCGCTTCTTTTGAATCTGCTCCGCCTGGGGCTTTTCCCCCTTGAGTTCCAGCAGCTGGTCGCGGAGTTTCGCCGCCTGCTCGAAGTCCAGCGCCTTCGCCGCCGACAGCATCTGGTCTTCCACCTGCTTCATCAGCGCGTTCCGCTCGTCCTCGCTCATCGCGGCGGGCGCGCTTTCTTCCGCCTTCTTCGTAATCTCCAGCACCTGATGCACCGCGTTGCGCACCGACTCCGGCGTGATGCCGTGCACGCGGTTGTACTCCTCCTGAATCGCGCGGCGGCGGTTGGTTTCGCTGATGGCGCGCATCAGGCTGTCCGTCATCACATCGGCGTACATAATCACCCGCCCATCGACGTTTCGCGCGGCGCGCCCGATGGTCTGCACGAGCGACGTTTCCGAACGCAGGAAACCTTCCTTGTCCGCGTCGAGAATCGCGACGAGCGACACTTCGGGCAAGTCCAGCCCCTCGCGCAGGAGATTGATGCCCACCAGCACGTCATATTCGCCGAGCCGCAGCCCGCGAATCAGCGCCATGCGATCCATCGTCGTCACGTCGCTGTGCAGGTAGCGGACGCGGATGTCCATGCTTTGCAGGTATTCCGTCAGGCTCTCCGCCATCCGCTTGGTGAGCGTCGTCACCAGCACGCGCTGTTTTTTCGCCACGACTTGGTGGTTTCGCCCACGAGGTCATCCACCTGACCGGTCGCCTTGCGGAGGATGATTTTGGGGTCAAGCAGCCCGGTCGGGCGGATAATCTGTTCCACAATCTGGGATGCGTGGCTGATTTCATACGGGCCGGGCGTTGCGGAGACGAAAATCGTCTGCCCGATGCGCTGCTCAAACTCCTCGAACAGCAGCGGACGATTGTCAAACGCCGACGGCAGCCGGAAACCATATTCGACAAGCTGCTCCTTGCGCGCGCGGTCGCCGTTGTACATGGCGCGAATCTGCGGCACGGTGACGTGGCTCGTCGATGAAGCACAAAAAGCCCTTGGGGAAGTAGTCCAGCAGGGAATAGGGCGCGTCACCGGGCTTTCTGCCATCGAAGTAGCGCGAATAATTCTCAATGCCGCTGCAATAGCCGATTTCACGCATCATCTCAATGTCGTAATTCGTCCGCTGGGCGATTCGCTCCGCCTCCAGCAGTTTGCCCTCCTTCGTGAACTTGTCGACCTGCTCCTTCAAATCGCGCTCGATGACGGCGATTTTCTCCGGCAGATTCGTCTGGTCAGTCGCGTAGTGCGTCGCGGGATAGACGCTTGCGTGCTCCAGCGACGCCAGCGTGTGCCCGGACACGACCTCGAACTCGCTGATGGACTCGATTTCGTCGCCGAAGAACTCAATCCGCAGGCCATGCTCCTTGCCGCCCGCGGGGATGATTTCCAGCACGTCGCCGCGCACGCGGAACGTCCCGCGCTCAAACTCCACGTCGTTGCGGTCATACTGGATGGCAATCAGCTGGCGGATGAGGTCGTCGCGCCCAATCGCCATGCCCGGCCGAAGGGACACCATCTGCCCCTCGTACTCGCTGGGGTCGCCCATGGAATAAATGCAGCTGACCGACGCGACGATAATCACGTCCCGCCGCTTCCCGAAGCGCCGCCGTCGCGCTGTGGCGGGAGGCGGTCGATTTCCTCGTTGATGGCGGCGTCCTTTCTCGATATCCGGTGTCCGACGACGCGATATACGCTTCCGGCTGATAGTAATCATAATAGGAAACGAAATATTCCACCGCGCTGTCGGGGAAGAACGCCCGGAATTCCGAGCAGAAACTGCGCCGCCAGCGTTTTGTTGTGCGCAATCACCAGCGTCGGGCGCTGCACCTGTGCAATCACGCTTGCCATCGTGAAATTTGCCGACCGGTCACGCCCAGCACTTGCCCCCTTCATGCCCGCGTTGACGCCCTTTGTGCAGCGCCTCAATCGCCTGCGGCCGATCCCCGCTTGGCGATACGGGCGCTTTCAGCACGAACTTCCCGCGCGTCTCGTCCCGTCGCCAATCTCCTGCCTGTTTGTCTGATTATCGCCACCACGTTTGCTTTTTTTTTCTGTGAAGGGAACGGGGAAAATTAACCAGCCGGAATAGCGACCACAAAAATCCCC
>VOFK01003782.1_pt1 | contig 11914 bp, 12 predicted proteins | sample 5384121 | NCBI WGS metagenome assembly VOFK01 (sample SAMN12384730, study PRJNA508395) | human gut metagenome | isolation source: healthy gut J | host: Homo sapiens | reverse complement strand
GGCTTGGGAAGTGAATAACTAATCACTTGGAAAACGCTTTACAGTGGAAAGCTTAATCAACTGTATACCAGATATATTTCGCAAACGCATTTTTACTACTCAACTAGCTCTTCAACTAAATTAAAGAAGAACCAGCTATTTCAAGAAAAGACACACTGTGCTAAAGCCCAAAAAAGTTATATTATACCAGTTAGATTGTCACGGCTATACTATGGGCATGATTTCTTGAGATGGGAAATAAGAATAAAGAGGAGATATGTTTCTGCACGGAAATAAGTGTGTCAAGGAAACATCAAAAAAAGGATCAAAAGGGCGTTTTTTTCAAGAAATCACTATAAGGCAATGGATTGCTAAAAATTTTCTTTCAAATTTGATGACAAGACATACATTGGCTCGAAATAAATGATTTTTCCTTTTTTTTAGTGAGCTGGGGACAAAGTACTACCGTACCTCATCTAGCTCTGAAAGTCTTTATTTGAAATGCAGGATAACCCGGATTCTGAGTCAATTTATCGTTAGATTGATAAGCATCTTGAGATATAGGGAACAATTTCAAATAATCATCTGTCTTTCTCACAACAATTTGAAGCAGCCCACATACATTGTCATAGGCCCCGAAACGGATATCATCCTGGTTGTGCATCTCCCAAGACAATTCCTGAGGCGACGCTCAAGAAGGATATCATCCAGCGTAACAGTAGCGTAATTGTGATTGGAATCACCAAACGCACGTTCACGGACTTGATTAACTAAGCTTGTGGCCTCAGACGCACTATCACCACTACGAAGCAATGCCTCTGCTTTCATTAAAGAACATCCGCATAACGGAACACACATGGAAATCATTACCCATAGCGTTCGTCGTTGCAGTACGGCCATTTTCGGCAACGCGCCATCATGTTGATTTACCGCTCCCTTCAAGTTGTTCCATCATATTCCGTACCAGCCAACATAGTAACATCGATCGTGTGGTTTAACAAGAAACCATGGTCTGTCTTAAATAGGCTCACCGGTCGAGGCATTATACATCTGGCCGATCAAGAATGCAGCTTCACGAGGATCGTCATCAGAGAACAATTTAACATATTCCGGCTGCGCACAAACACCATTCAAGCAGAAACACCGTTAGAAAGAGCCCAACTGATTCTTTGTGAGTGCAACATACGGTTTCATCACTGCCAACGATTATCCTTTATCCGTATCCGTCCTGAGAAAGGGCGGCCAAGATCGCTCTACGAGAACTCCTCGTTCGTCAGAGAAAGCTTGCCTTTAAAGTCCGGCTCTAATATATAACCCATCGCCATCACTTTTGTCGCAACACTTGCTGCGGCCATCTGAAGTAAGCATTGTTACAAAACTTACACCCCCCAAGCTTCCGCATTCAAATATAATTTAGACAACAACGTATAAGCTTGCACCTTTCGTAAACGCTTTAGCATAACCATTTTCACGACCCGGACAAAGTTTCCGCAATCTCTGTCACTTCTTTAATCAACCAATCAAACACGGCCTGGCGAGTTGGCAAAACCGGAAGTTCCTTGTCCGCATAATCAGTATCAGTAACCAATGGAATATTGCCCCAATCGTCCATCATCTTGTAAATCCAAAAGCACGGATACCTCCAGGATTTCAGATGTATATAGAGACATCTGTTCGTCCGATAAGAAAATCAAGAAGATTCCACTACCTTCAAGTTGGCATTACAAGTACCGATAGCCTCAGAAGCCGTAGACCACGCTCCCTTGATCACAGAAGTCTGCGAAGTCCATGTGTGCATGTAGATCTCACGATACTGACCATCATACCAGGTCGCCACCCTTACGGGTAGGAGTAACAGCATCAGATCCCGACATCACATCCAGCGCAATAAAATTTCCATCCGCAGGATAATTCTTCAATGTCTTATACACGGTCCCTACCAACACACTGATCTCCGAATCAGTATAACCGAATGAATCCGCAGGGACATTATCGTATACCGTTTCATCCAAGTTCGTACACGCTGGCATAGAAAAAAGGAGAGCCGTGCCAGTCAAGAACGATATTATATTTCTTTTTTTTCATAACGAATGCATTTTAAAATTAGAATGATAAGTTAACACCAAATGTAAATGAACAAGCCTTCGGCATATAGTTACGCGGTTCGTACCCGGTGACAGACCGGCATCCGTATCGCTAGCCTCGCCACGGAAGAGCTCCACTTCCGGATCCAAACCGGAATAGCTTGTGATTACGAACAAGTTCTGAGCAGCTACATAAATACGGGCTTTGTCTAGCCAATCAATCTTCTTCGTATTGAATGTATAACCAATAGACATATCCAAACGGGCGAAAAGAGGCATTCTCCAAATAATATGAGCTTACACGTGAATTCTCTCTCAGTAACATCAAGTCATCACCTTTCATAGCGTTAGCTCCGGCTACATAGGTATTATTACCATAAGCGGCACGCGGGTTGTTCAACAACTTGCCACCGATCTGCCCACGTAAGAAGAAGCTGGCATCCCAATTCTTCCAAGTGAAGGTATTGTTCCATCCAAATGTCAAATCCGGCTGGGAATCACCTACGTATGTACGGTCATCGTCCGAGATTTGTCCATCCTTATTGACATCTTCCATAATAAACTTACCGTTTTCAACAATGCCGTTACATTTCAACATAAAGAACTGACCGACCGGATAGCCTTCCTCTACCACATGAGAAGTCACGCCGGAAGCGCCGCGGATCCACGGATCACCTACATAAACACGGCTTGTTGAAAACAGGTCGTTAGACAACTTCGTGATCTCATTCTTATTGTGAGACAAATTAATAGAAGTATTCCAGTTAAAGCTCTTGTTTCGGATCACGTCTAAGTTCAACATGACCTCGATACCCTTATTGCTCATATCACCAACGTTGGCAGCGATCTTTTTATACACATACGTTGGAGTCGGTACAGCATAGTCATAAAGCATATCGGAAGTCTTCTTACTATAATATTCTACCGTACCGCCCAAGCGACCGTTAAATAACTGGAAGTCTCACACCGATATTAAACATAGCAGTTGATTCCCACTTCAAATCCGGGTTCGGGTTCTGCGTGATACGGAAAGAGGTAGATGTACCACCACCGTTATAATAAGTACCATACGGCTGATACAACTCCAAGCTCTTATAAGGCTTCAAACCATCTTGATTACCTGTCACACCATAACCAGCACGCAACTTCAAGTCGTTCAACCAACTGATATCCTGCATAAAGGCCTCTTGAGAAATACCCCAAGCAGCAGATACAGACGGGAACCATCCCCATTTATGATTAGCACCGAACTTAGAAGAACCATCACGACGCATCGTAGCGGTGATCATATATCGCTCATCGTAGCTATAGTGCGCACGAGCAAAGAAAGAGATCAATTTATAGTCATTCTTGCTGGAAGTCACATTACCGATCTTCAAATCGTTACCAGCTTGGATAGAGTTGGCACCCATAGATGCTACAGAGAACTGTGTTGCCAAAGATTCTTGCGACTGATAACCGTTGGTTTCCCAAGAATAACCCAGCAAAGCGTTCAGTTTATGTTTTTCCTCCGCACCGAAAGACTTGTTATAGTCGGCCGTCCATTCCATCAACTCACGATCCCATACGAAGTTGCGTCTCTTGGCATAGCCATTCGAGCTATCACCCAAAGAGTTTCCAGCACCACCACCTAACGCATTGTCGGGGCTTTCCCATTGGCTATAATCGCTAGTATAACGACTCTTATATAAGTTCGCCTTTACGTTCAGGCCCTCAATTACTTCAAACTGCACATCGCCTTGTCCATAGAAATAATTATTTTTGAATAATTTGTAGTTTTCATCTTGGGCTTTCACCATGTTACCTTGGTTATAAGCGTTGTCGTTACCCGTAAAATAAGAGCCATCCTCATTGTAAATCGGAACGACCGGAACATTATTGTAAGCAGCGATGAAATAGTCGGCAAACGTAGCTTGCATATCTGTCAAAGTAGCAGATCCAGTCAAACCAATACGCAAACGATCATTGATAGCTCGTTGCTGGAATTGGAAGCGGAAACTGTGACGCTTCATCCAGTTATCGCGAGCGATACCCTTACGGTCTAAGTAAGTATAAGACGCACGATAGTTACTTTTGGAAGAACCTCCAGACAATGACAAGGCATGATTCTGAGAAATACCCGTACGTAATAAAGCACCGAACCAATCAGTATCAGCGTTATATTTGTCATATTGCGAGATGTCACTACCCAATTGTTTGTTCACATCACGCCATTCGGAAGCATTCAGCATATCCGGTTTGTTAGCAACCTTATCCATTGTCACATAACCATCATAATTAATCTGAGTCTTAGCTCCCGAACCTCTCTTGGTCGTAATCAAGATAACACCACCTGCGGCACGAGAACCATAGATAGCGGCGGAGGAGGCATCCTTCAATACGGAAATAGACTCGATATCTGAAGGAGAAACCGTAGACATATCACCACCGGGAACACCATCGATAACGATCATAGGACCTTGATCGTTTTGCAAGGTAGAAGTACCACGCAAACGAATCTGAGAGCTACGAGTCACATCACCAGAGCCAGAAGTAATCTGCAAACCAGCCACTTTACCTTGTAGCAAATCTGAAGCATCACGATTAACACCCTTGTTGAAGTTTTCCTCGGAGACATTGGCTACAGATCCGGTAATCTCCTTACGAGTCTGCGTACCATAACCGATCGCAACAACCTCACCCAAATTTACTACGGATGGAGCTAATTTAACGTCCACTTTGTTACGTCCTTTAACACCTTCTTCCAAAGTGTTATAACCAATAAAAGAAAATTGAAGAACGGCTTTTTTCAAGTCGTTAAGCGTTAGAGTGTAATTACCGTCAATATCGGTAATCGTACCATTGGTAGTACCCTTTTCTACAATGTTCGCACCGATGATGGGCTCACCTTGTTCATCTAGTACCATGGTTTAGAATCATGCTACGTATACTTTGTTAATATCAAACATATTCAATATTTTTCCGTAATAAAAAATCAAGCATGGTAGCATCTAGGTATATCAGGTACCATATGAGTATTACACAATAGAGTGAAATAAATCAATCATCAAAACAAAGTATGGATGGTTTTATGTAATGTTTTTTTACATTATCATGGTTTAATTTTAAAAAAGTTATTATATTTGCCTCGAAAATTCTCAATTGTGTTTGTGAATTCAATGATTGTTAACCTAAAAATTAAGTAATTATGCAACGAAAGAAAACATTTGATTCTTTCAGACGCTGTAAGGTAGTGATACTTTCAGTGTTGATGTCTTTTTGCATGACAGCGGCTTTTGCCCAATCTGGCGCTGTTAAAGGAAAAAAGTTCTAGATGAACTTGGCGAACCCATCATCGGTGCGAACATCGTAGAAAAGGGAACTACCAATGGTACTATCACTGACATGGACGGTAACTACAGCCTTACCGTAAATGATTTAAAAAAGGCTGTTCTTCAAGCATCCTTTATTGGTTATAACACGATCGAAGAGAGTGTTAAAGGACGTAGCACGGTAGAGATTAAGTTATCTCCATCCGTAGTAAACTTAGGAGAGGTCGTGGCGATCGGTTACGGTACGCAGACCCGTAGGGAGATCACAGGATCCGTGGCGAACGTATCCGAAGAAAGTTTTAACAAAGGTATCACACGTGACGCTTCCGACTTGTTGCAAGGCAAGGTAGCTGGTTTGACGATCACTTCCGGCTCCGGTGATGTGACGCGTGGATCTACGATGCGTTTGCGTGGTACATCCACGTTGCAGAACGACCAAGGTCCGTTAATCGTTATCGATGGTATTCCCGGTGGTGATATGTCGACGGTAGCTCCTTCCGATATCGAGTCTATCTCCGTCTTGAAAGATGCCTCCTCCGCCGCTATCTACGGCTCTCGTGCCGCTGGTGGTGTAGTATTGATTACGACCAAGAGAGGTTCTGGCTCCAAGACACAAATCAGCTATGATGGTTATGTTGCCTTTGATCAGATGGCCAATAAGCCCGATTTAATGAATGCGGACGAATGGAGAGGTTACGCAAATAGCAAAGGTCTAGACTATAGCGTATACGACCAATATGGTGCCGACACAGATTGGTTTGATGAACTGACTCGTACCGGAGTTTCTCAGAACCATTCAATCTCTTTGTCTGGTGGTGGTTCTAAGAACAACTATCGTGCGTCCTATACCTATTTGGATCGAAATGGTATCATGCGCGATAACGATATGCAACGCCATAGCTTCCGCTTCCAGTTCCAGCAGCGTGCGATCAATGACCGTTTGCGTATTGGTTTGGCTGGATCTGCTACCTTGACAGACTCACATGTTCCGAATGGTGACAACTTCGTGTTGGCATACAGCATGTTGCCTGTTTACCCAGTTTATAACGCTGATGGTTCTTACTTCACGAAAGTTAATGCGGAGTATGACCAAGGTAATCCTGTTCAAAACCAAAATCTGAACGAGCGAAAAAACAGCAACGTTTATTTTTTATGGTGCCGGTGATATCCAATTTGAGATTATCAACGGATTGAACATCAAGGCAAATTTATATAAGAGCCGTTTCTCTAATGAGTATAGCCGCTATGACGACTCTCGTACGACGGTCGGACAGGGTAATAATGGCTTTGCGCAAAAACGTAATCGGGCATGGGATCGTAACTTGATGGAGTGGACTTTGGACTACAATAAGTCTTTTGGTGCGGACGAAAAACATAAATTGAATGCGATTCTCGGTTACTCTTGGGAGGATAACACATATTCTTATTTCTTCGCTCAAAACCGCAACTTTTTGATCAACGATTTGTCATATAACGCTTTGCAATCCGGAGCCGGATTAAAGACAGGCGACGTTGAGTCTGGTAAGAACTACTACAAATTGATCTCTATGTTCGCCCGCGCTCACTATAGCTATGACGAGCGTTATATGATTACGGCTACCGTCCGTCGAGATGGTTCCTCTAAGTTCGGTGCGAATCATAAATGGGGTACGTTCCCCTCTGTTTCCGCAGCTTGGGGTATCTCACAAGAGGCATTCATGCAAGACGTAAACTGGATCAATGACTTGAAGTTACGTGCGGGCTACGGTGTTACCGGTAACCAAGATGGTTTACAGCCGTATAAGAGCATGGAGCTTTATGGCATGTCCGGTATCTATTATGACAATGGTAATTGGGCTACATCTTATAAGATTTCCCAGAATGCCAACCCGGATTTGAAATGGGAGTCTACGGCTATGTTAAACATCGGTTTAGATTTCTCTTTGTTCAATGGCCGTTTAGGTGGTACAATCGAATGGTATGACAAACGTACATCAGACATGCTTTATACTTACAAGGTTCCGACTCCTCCGTATGTTTACGACCGTATGCAAGCCAATGTAGGTGATATGAAAAAAATACAGGTATCGAGGTTTTGTTAAACTTAGATGTGATCCGTAACAAGACATTCAACTGGAATATGTCATTGAACTTGTCCCACAATAAGAATGAAATCACGAAGTTGTCAAGCGATCTTTATACGACAGACCGTATTTATACAGGCGATCCATGGATCCGTGGTGCTTCCGGCGTAATCTTCTCACGTAGTAGAGGAAGGCCGTCCCGTAGGACAATTCTTCATGCTGGAATGTACGGGTATCAAGGACGGAAAATATATCATTACGGATTTGAACGGTGATGGTGAGATCTCGGACGATGACCGTACATACGTAGGAGACGCACAACCAGACTTGACATTTGGATGGCAAAATAATTTCACTTGGAAGAACTGGGATTTCAGCTTCTTCTTCCGTGGAACGATCGGCAACAAGGTATTGAACAACCCGCGTGCGGCTTATGCGAATAATACGTACTTGATCGGTACAAACGCATTAGATGATGAATTGACTTATACGATGAAAGAATCTTCTCGCGTATGTTCTTATTATTTGGAGAATGGTTCGTTCATCCGTTTGGATAACTTGGCCTTAGGTTACACCTTCGATACGAAGAAGATTAATTGGTTGGATAAAGCTCGTCTTTATTTCGCCGCTCAGAACTTATTCGTAATTACTGGATACAAAGGTTTAGACCCAGAGGTTGAATTGTTCCGTGGTGAATCTTCCGATACGGATGCTGGTTTGTCTCCGGGTATTGAGCCTCGTCAATTCTTCCCGAAGGCACGTACCTTCACATTGGGTGTTAATTTAACTTTCTAAATCAAATCGTTATTAATTATGAATAAAAAATCAATTATATCATTATTTACTGGTGCTGCACTAATGTTTTCCATGCCCTCCTGTACGGATTTGGATGAAACGGTGTATGATAAGATTCCAGCAGAAAACTTCGGTAAAACCGATGGTGAAATCAATTCGATCATTGGCCCTGCATACAATACATTTAAAAGATATTTCTCTGACGCATGTATTGCTTTTATCGGAATGCTCAGGAGATATGGCGGTCGTACCTACCCGTAAAGGTGGTGACTGGTATGATGGTGGTCAGTATCGTGAGTTACACATGCACGCATGGACTGCGAATACCTCAGCCGTGAAAAACGCATGGTCAAGATCTACGGAAGCGATCTCTGCTTGTAACTTAATTTACAGAGACTATTAGTACTTCCGCATTGGAAGAATCCAAAAGCTAGAGCGTTAGCGGAAATCCGCGTGTACGTGCGTTCTGGATTTATTACCTGATGGATAATTGGGGAAATGTTCCATTGAGTATAGATTACAATGACACAGAACTGCCCACTTGCAAAAACAAGGAAGGAAGTTTATGATTGGTTGGTTAAAGAGGTAAAAACGAGATCAAGGACTTGCTTCGTGAAGATGTTTCTGACGCTAGTTATGGAAAATTCACGAAAGGTGCCGCTTATACCTTATTGGCAAAGTTGTACCTAAACGCAGAGGCTTGGGGCGTAGACTCTCCTCGATATAAAGAGGCCGCTGACGCTTGTGATGTCGTGATGGGGCTTCCTTATATATTAGAGGCTAACTGGAAAACAAATTTCAAGTAAATAACCAACAATCAAGAGAAGCTATCTTGGCTTGCTGCTTTAGTGCGAACGATACGGAATGGCAAAAATCAATTACATTACCGTACTTTTTGCACTATAAAGATAATATACCTCTTGGAGCTACTTTCAGCGCATGGAACGGTATTTGCGCACAGCCGGATTATGTATTGCTATTCGACAAGGAAAGATCCTCGCTATGAAGGCTCTTTCTTAAGTAGGTCCAAGTATCGACCCAGCTACTGGGAAAGTGTTGATCACGGCACACGACCGTCCTTTGCATACACACTCCGGAAGTTACAGTTATCCCCGGAACGGGAACGTGATGGTACGATTTGGGGTGACGTGAACCAAGAAGACGGCGCTCGTTGTAACAAATGGACTTTCGATAAGTCTTAACTAATGCGATGGAGAATGATTTCCATATCTTCCGTCTGGCTGATGTATATTTGATGAAAGCAGAGTGTTTGATACGCACAGGAGGCAACAATGCGGAGGCTACACGTTTGGTCAATGCGGTCGCGAACGTGCTTACGGTAACTCTAACCACAATTACGCATCCGTAGATCTAGAAAAGATCGCCTTAGAACGTAAGTTCGAGTTGGCATGGGGAATGCCACGCACGTCAAGACAATATTCGCTTTGGAACTTTCCAAAACGCTCGTTGGCTGAAATCTGAAACGAAAGGGAAAGACTACATGAATATCTTCCCGATCTCTCAAGACGCATGGCAAACGAACCAGAACTTAAAACAGAACCCGGGTTATCCCGCATTCTAAAAATATTCTATGGGCTAGATGAGACTTTTTTAGGTTTCGTCTAGCCCTTTTTGTATAATCTTAAAATAATACGAACATGAAGAAGTATTTGATTTTACTTGCGATGTTACTCGTCGCCGTTGCGAACTATGCGGAAAAAGCCCGCTAATTATGTGGAAGCCTCCCAAGAAGCGTATAGAGCTTCTGACCCTCTGATGCTAGAAGGATATTTTTACAGGTGATACTTTCTCCGGGCAGATTGAGTTGATGACCGCAAACCAGATTCCCGGATACAATACACCCACAAGGCTTACAATTGTCGTAAGTAATCCCGTATTATCTTCCTATAATTGGTCTGTCTCCGGTAATGGTATATCATCTTATATCTCTGATAGCCATTTATGTGAAATATTCTTCAAGACAGGAGGATCACGTGGCTGTACGGTTACTCTATCAGGTCTCTTGCGTCTACCGGTCAACAGGTGACAAAGGTTTTCGGATTCTATTGATGTTGAAAGTGAAGACATTCTTAGAAAAGTAATGCCCCGTCACCAACTTATTCGTAAGTCTGTGACGGGGCGTTGCTTGTTTTGTATCTTCTATTATTCTATTGGATATTTGTCAATACCATAGACCTTTTTTATATGAGGATCAATGTAGTAGATTCTTTGCCTCTTCTTGTCCCCCCGATCTTGAATATTGCGCTCTTACCTACTAGGCGTTTGAAAGAATGAACGTGTGCCCAAATGCACTTATGGGCATTAGGGGAGCGTTACAGTATGTCCGATACCTATCTGTCAGGAACTACCGCTCCATCCTCTCCTTCTCCTTTATCAACCCATTCCGATACGCATAAAGCAGTTTCTCCAAGTCCCTTGATCTGGCTTTGAAGATCCGCACCCTTATCCGTATCTTTCACCATCTGGCGATGGGAGCTTAATTCTACCACGATCGTAGTGGATTTGATATCCAAGCTTCCTCGATCGCTTTCGCCCGGGATTCGAAGGGTTCGTGTTGCACAAGCTGGAAACCGCGGGAGTGATATACTAATGTATAGCCCGCGATACCGGTTTCCAAATGATACGGACGGGAGAAGCCTCCATCGATTACCAACATCTTGCCATTCGCCTTGATGGGATTCTCACCTTGATTGGAACGGACAGGGACATGTCCGTTGATGATATGCCGATGCATACCGGTCACCCCAAACTCATCCAATATCTTATCACAAATTTCCTCTTGCTCTCGTAACGTATAATAAGCGCCTTTTTTTTCCTCCTTATGAGTCTCGGCCTCTTCGATAAAGGCACGCTCGAAAGTAGCCATCTTGCTTTTTATCGAATAACGGAGAGTCCTTGCCGCCCCCCAAAAGATACCAGATATAATCATGCGCATATTCCACTTCTTCCTGCTCCCCGGTCTTGAAATAAAGCCGTACGGATCAGTTGGTCTACACGTCCAACAAAGCACGGCCCTTATAATCCTGCCCCAAGATACGTACTGACTTAAACGTCCCATCCGGATTCATCGGGATAGATGCATGAAACAGTAAATTGGAATTACAAACCTGATACATTCCCCATGCCGGAAGAAACAACGCATATGCTTTTTCATCTTCTCGCTGCTCTCAAAAGAATGCAAGATCTTTCGGATCAAATCCTCCTCCTCAATAGAAAGACGATACGGATCTTTCGGGTCTAAAGTAGGCCAGTTAGTATCTTTAAGCGTATAATCCTTTCCATCGATATGAACCACTCCCCACTTCAGATCGATATGGTGCAACAACATCCGGTCATCCATCTCAAACTCCGGACGACGGCGGATGATCTCACCCTCCAGCTTGAACTGGATGATGGTGATCGCCTTGTGCATCTGGGCGATCAAACGGGTGGTCTTCTCATCCATTGCATTATCGGCGAACTTTGTTTCGGCATGAATAACGCACAAGGATCATCCCCGTACGCCTCCATCGCGAAAAGTGGCCAACGGCAAAAGATTGATGCCATATCCATCTTCTAAGGTAGCCATATTACCAAAGCGTAAACACATACGAATCACGTTAGCGATACTTACCAAATTACCGGAAGCGGCTCCCATCCATAAAGATATCATGATTACCCC
>VOFK01002820.1_pt1 | contig 11917 bp, 15 predicted proteins | sample 5384121 | NCBI WGS metagenome assembly VOFK01 (sample SAMN12384730, study PRJNA508395) | human gut metagenome | isolation source: healthy gut J | host: Homo sapiens | reverse complement strand
ATCAGCTGGTGGGAGCCATCCTCCTTCAGCAGCACCTCGGCACTGCGCAGCTTGCCGTTGTAGTTGTAGCCCATCGAAAAGCCATGTGCGCCGGTATCGTGGATATAGACAATATCGCCGATTTCGATTTCGGGCAGCATACGGTCTATGGCAAACTTATCGTTGTTTTCGCACAGGCCGCCGGTGACGTCATACTTGTGGTCGCAGGGGGCGTCCTCCTTGCCCAGCACCGTGATGTGATGGTAGGAGCCGTACATGGCCGGGCGCATCAGGTTGGCCGCGCAGGCGTCCACACCGATGTACTCTTTATAGATATGCTTCTGGTGCAGCACCGTTGTGACCAGTGCGCCATAGGGTGCCAGCATAAAGCGGCCCATCTCAGTAAAGATGGCGACATCGCCCATGCCTGCGGGCACGAGAATTTCCTCAAACTTTTTGCGCACGCCCTCGCCGATGGCGGCAATATCGTTGCTGCGCTGGTCAGGGCGGTAGGCAATGCCCACGCCGCCGGACAGGTTGATGAACTTGATTTTGGCGCCGGTGCGCTTGTGCAGGCGCACCGCCAGCTCAAACAGAATCCCCGCCAGCTTCGGATAGTAATCATCCGTAACCGTGTTGCTGGCAAGGAAGGAGTGGATACCAAATTCCTTGGCGCCTGCAGCCATCAGCTTGGTGTAGGCTTCGGCCATCTGATCCTCGCTCATACCGTACTTGGCGTCGCCGGGGTTGTCCATAATGCCGTTGCCCAGCTCAAACACGCCGCCCGGATTGTAACGGCAGCAGACACGGTCTCGGGCACGCCTGCAACCTTCTCCAGAAATTCCACGTGGGTCAGATCGTCCAGATTGATATATGCGCCCAGCTCGTAGGCCTTCTTCATATCCTGCGCAGGCGTATCGTTGGAGGAAAACATAATATCACTGCCGGAAAAGCCGCAGGCCTCACTCATCAGCAGCTCGGTGTAACTGGAGCAGTCCACGCCGCAGCCCTCCTCCTGCAGGATTTTCAGCAGATAGGGGTTGGGGGTTGCCTTGACGGCGAAATATTCCTTGAAGCCCTTGTTCCAGCTGAACGCGGCATTGACTCTGCGGGCGTTCTCCCGGATACCTTTTTCGTCATAGAGGTGGAACGGAGTGGGGACATCAGCGGCGATCTCTTTTGCCTGGGCGAGTGTGATAAACGGCTTTTTCTGCGTCATGGTACTCTTTCCTTTCCCTTTATATACTAACATTTTTATTATAGTCGGTTTGCTGCACCCGGGCAAGGCTTTTCCCAAAAGAATTTGCCGAATGATAAATAAAAAAAGACCGTTTCCGGACGCCGGAAGGCATCGGAACGGTCTTGGAATTTACAGCACTGTCTCTGCGTGGTCGCCCTTCATATGGAGCTTGGCGGCCAGCAGGCGGTTGTCCAGCTGGCGGCAGGTCCAGTTGTAGGCGGGCAGCAGGAATACGCAGGCGGCCACCCATGCCGCCGGGTTGGAGAGCTCGGCACCAAAGTAGCCAAGCGGCGGCACCAGCACAATGGCCACGGCCGTGCGGGCAATCATCTCCGCCACACCGGCCATCATGGCCAGCGTGGAGAAGCCCAGCCCCTGAATGGTATAGCGCCAGACGATCAGCGCACCCAGCGGCACATAGAACACACTGTTCCAGAACAGGTACTCGCGCCCCATGGCAACGATATCGAGTTCCTTTGCGGTGTCGAGGAAAAGGCTCATAATGTAGATATCGGTAAAATGCAGAATGAAAGCAGACGTAATGCCGTACACCAGCACCACCAGCAGCGAGGCATTCACGCCCTGACGCACACGATCCATGCGGGACGCGCCCAGATTCTGCCCGGCGTAGGTGGCCATGGCCGTGCCGATGCTCTCCATCGGGACAGTCAGAAAGGTTCTGGGTCTTGCTGGCAGCCGTGACAGCGGCCACAGCGGCACTGCCCAGCCCAGAATATTGACCGCCCACTGCATAATGACGCTGCCAATGGCTGTGATGCTGCACTGCAGGCCCATCGGTACACCGATGCCCAGCAGACGTGCGCAGGCCTTTTTTGCTGTAGGCCAACTCGTCCTTTTCCATCTTGAGGACGATGAATTTGCGGCGCAGATAAATAAAGCTCAGCACACCGGAGATAATCTGAGAGATGTCGGTGGCCAGCGCCGCACCAAAGATGCCGAACTGGAACGGTATGATGAACAGCAAATCGAGCCCGATGTTCAGCGCGCTGGTCAGAATCAGGAAATACAGCGGCGTTTTGCTGTCGCCGAGCGCACGCATAATAGCCGCCACCATATTGTACAGAAAGATGAACGGAATACCGGCAAAAATCCAGCCGATATAGATAACTGCGCCGTCGATGATGTCCTCCGGCGTCTGCATCAGCTCCATCATCGGGCGGGTCAGCGCCACGGTGGCAATCGTCAGCACTACGCTACCCACAATGCAGAGCCATGCCGCGTTGGCCACGTGGCGGCGCAGGTCCTTGTAGTCCCGCGCACCGAACAGCTGTGCAATGGGAATGGCGAAGCCGTTGCAGACACCGCCAACGAAGCCCAGAATCAAATAGTTGACCGAGCCGGTTGCGCCGACCGAGGCCAGCGCGCTGACGCCGCAGAACCGGCCGACAATAATTGTATCGGCCAGCGCATAGAACTGCTGGAACAGGTTGCCCAGCATCAGCGGCAGTGTGAACAGAAGTATAACCTTGAGGGGATTTCCGCTTGTGAGATCCTTTGTCATGAAATTTCCTACCCTATTTATTTTGCTGAGAAGTAACGTGCGGATTGTATTATAGCACGCACGCCTGTAAATGCAAGAGGAAAAATCATGCAAATATTGCGGTCTTTTGTCTGTTCGTATGCTATTTTTTCAGAAGTGCTGTAATTCTGCGGCCAGCGCCTGTGCGGTGTCCACGGCACGCAGCTGCTCCCAGTGCGGAGGCATCAGACGGCGGGTTTCCGGGGCGAGAAAGCGGTCATCAATCAACAGCACAACGCCCTTGTCCTGCGGGGTGCGGATGACCCTCCCGGCCGCCTGCAGTACCTTGTTCATGCCGGGGTAGCGGTAGGCGTAATCAAAGCCGGAGCCGCGGGTCTGCTCAAAAGTAGTCCCGCAGCTGCTCCTGCCGGGGCCGACCTGCGGCAGTCCGGGGCCGATGATGGCCGCGCCAATCAGGCTCTCGCCTGCCATATCCACACCCTCGCCAAAGACACCGCCCTGCACGGCAAAGCCCAGCAGTGCCTTGCCGTCCTGCGCCATAAAGCGGGCCAGAAAAATCCGCACGCTTGTCCTCGTCCATGGCGGACTCCTGACACAGGGTGGGCTGGTCCGGGTAGCGGGCGGTAAAAATCCTGCCGGACGGTTTGCAGATAGCTGTAGCTCGGGAAGAATGCCAGATAATGTCCCGGGCGTGCCGCCGCCATCACAGCCAGCAAATCCGAAATTGCGGCAATACTGGTTTCCCGGTCCTTATAGCGGGTGCTGACCTGCCGGGCACACCACAGGCCGAGCCGGTCGGCATCAAAGGGGCTGCGCAGTGCCACAGCGCGGGCGTCCGGCAGGCCGCAAAGGTCTTTGTAGTAGCCGGCCGGGGCCAGCGTGGCGCTGAAAAGAACCGCCGCACGCCCTTTCGCAAAGTCCACCGCCAGAAAGGCGCTGGGGTCAAGGCAGAGCATCGTGGCACGCACCTCACTGCCGCGGGCGGATACCTGCAGCACGAAGTGGTCATCGAAGGTATCCGCCACCCGCAGCCATGCGCGGATGTCAAAATATAGTTGCAGCAGTGCATCGTGGGCCTCGCCGGGCTCACGGTGCTCGTCCAGCCAGATTTCCAGTGGCTCGCAGAGCTTCTGCAGCGCCCGGTCAAATTCTTCAGCGCGGGTCTTTTTTCAAAGAAGGTCTTGCCAAAGCGGGTGTCTGCGGCGGCTTCCTCACAGCGATGCCGCCAGCCGATAAAAAAAAGATTGTTGACCTTGCTTAAGGAGTTTTTCAGGCTGCTTTTACCCGGGCCCAGCAGCTTTTTGGCGTCATAGAAGGCGCTTTTCGCCAAGGTGGCGCTGTGCATATCGCGGGCGCGGCCGGGCAGATTGTGGGCCTCGTCAATCAGGAACAGGTAGTCCCCCCGCCGTATCAAAAAAGCGTGCCAGATGCACAACCGGGTCAAACAGGTAATTGTAGTCCCCTATCACCACATCGCACCAGAGGCTCAGGTCCAGACCCAGCTCAAAGGGGCACACCGTGTGCCTGCGGGCCAGCGCCCTGCAAAGCATCGGCCGAGAGCGTGTGGGTATCCAGACCGTCCCACAGAGCCTCCTTGACGCGGTCAAAGTAACCGTTGGCATAAGGGCAGGCCTCCGGCGTGCACTCGCGGTGCTCCTGTATACAGATTTTGTCCTTGGCGGTCAGAGTGACGCTGCGCAGCTTCAGCTCCGGGTTTGTCCCGCGCAGCAGCGCCAGCGCATTTTCTGCTGCCGCACGGGTTGTGCCGCGGGCCGTCAGGTAAAAGACCGGCCCACCCTGCCCCAGTGCCTTCAGTGCCGGGAATAGCACGCTCATCGTCTTGCCGATGCCGGTGGGTGCCTGACAGAGCAGCTGCCCGCCCTCGGCACAGGTTTTATACACCGCGCCGAGCATTGCCCGCTGGCCGGGGCGGTAGGAGGCAAACGGAAACTGCAGTACCTCCAGCGAGGCACGGCTGATGCGCTGCCACTCGGCTGCGCGCTTGGCCCACGGTGCATACTGAGTCAGCAGCCCGGTGACAATTTCGTCCAGCGCGTCTGCGGTGTACTCATGGGTGAAGTGAAATTCCAGCTCCTCATCCACCTGCAGGTAGGTAAGGCGCACCCGCATGGCGGGCAGCCCCTGCTGGCGGGCGTAGATAGCCGCATAAATCTGGGCCTGCGCCCAGTGCTCGGGGCTTTGCTCCCCGGTAATCAGCTCTGGCGGCAGGGTTGTGGTTTTGATTTCGTCAATCGTTGGTGTGCCGTCTGTGTCGGTAAAGATACCGTCGGCACGGCCCTCCAGCATGGCGACCCCGGCGCAGAGATAGTCCTGCTTAAGGCTGACTTCCGCCTGATAGTCCGGGTGCTCCTTGACGGCGGCGCGCTGCAGCTTGCGGTGCAGACGGGCGCCCTCCAGCGCACGGTCAAAGCCGGTAAAAGCGGCTGTCGATGCTGCCGGTCCGCAATAAAAAAATTCCACCAGACGCCGGATCGGCAGCGTCAGTGCCAAATTTTCAGGCTCCATACCGCTTGCCCCCTTGCATTTGGTGGTATACTAGGTTTAATAGGTGTGCTCACAGATTTGTGTGATTTTCTCCCGCAGATTGACAAAGTCACCAAAAACCGCAGGCTTATTGACCGGATAGCGCAGCAGCGCTGCGGGGTGGTAGGTTGCCATAAACAGTGTGCCCTGTTTTTCAAAGAATTTGCCGTGGTCCCGGGAAATAGAAAAGCCGGGGTCCATCATCTGCTGGGCGGCCACGCGGCCCAGACAGACCACGATTTTGGGCCGGATGCACTGAAACTGCTGGCGCAGCCACGGCATACAGGCCTGGGATTCCTCCGGCAGAGGGTCACGATTCTGCGGCGGGCGGCACTTGACTATGTTGGCTATATAGACGTTGGTCTCGCGGCTCAGGTCAATGGCCTCAAGATAATGGTCGAGCAACTGGCCGCTGCGCCCCACAAAGGGCAGGCCCTGCTCATCCTCACTGGCACCGGGGCCCTCGCCCACAAACATAACCTCGGCATCCGGCACACCCATACCGAACACAACATTTGTGCGGGTTTCGCACAGCCGCAGCGGCGGCAGGCCAGACATTGCTGCTGCAAAACATCTATTTCCATATGTAACACCTCAATGGTTTGACCGGGCGCGGTACGCCTGAACGGTAGCAATAAGGGGGATGCACTATGAGTTGGGGATATGCGGTTTTCCTGCGCGGGCTCTGCCTTGCGGCGGGGTATCTGTTCGGCTGTTTTCTCACCGCCGAGGTTGTGGCGCGCTGCACGGCGGGCGTCAGTGCGCGGGATATCGGCACCGGCAACCCGGGCATGGCCAATATAATGACCCACCTTGGCAAAAGGGCCGGCTTTCTTGTGCTGGCCGGTGATGTGCTGAAAACCGCGGCTGCCTGCTGGTTCTGCTGGCAGGCCGCGCCGGAACTGGGGCTTACTGCCCTGCTGTACGGCGGATTTGGGGTGGTGGTTGGCCACAACTGGCCGTTCTGGTGCCGTGGGCGCGGCGGCAAGGGCGTGGCCGTAAGCTGTGCCTGGCTGATACTCTATCTGCCCATTACCGGCGTGCTGTGCTGCCTTGCGGGCGGCATTGCCGTGCTGCTGACCGGGTATCTGCCGCTGGGGGCTGTGCTGATTGCCGCGCTGGCTGTGCCCATTGCGTGGGTGCAGTACGGCACGGAAAGCGGCGTTGTGATGGCTGCCAGCGCGCTTATTATGCTCTCGCGGCATTGGCCAGGTTTGCAGCGGATACGCCGCGGCGAGGAGCCGCGCTTTTTCCAGCACCGGCACAACAGCGGCTAATAGTATGATACCACTGTGCGGCCCATATTGCAACGCTGCAAAATTGTGCGTTGCTGTGCCGTATAGTACGCCGTGCAATTTTTTATCAAAATTTGCAAAAAAAGTGTTGACATTTTGCGCTGCAACCGCTATAATAGTCAACGTTGCAGCTGCCACGGCAGCGCACAAAGCTGGGTATGGCCCGGTAGTTCAGTTGGTTAGAACGCTAGCCTGTCACGCTAGAGGTCGTCAGTTCGAGCCTGATTCGGGTCGCCATATGCTGCTATAGCTCAGTTGGTAGAGCGCATCCTTGGTAAGGATGAGGTCAGCAGTTCAAATCTGCTTAGCAGCTCCAGCGCTGATGCCCACAGTGCAAGATACGCATTGTGGGCATTTATTATAGGGGCATAGCTCAGTTGGTAGAGCAGCGGTCTCCAAAACCGCGTGCCGAGGGTTCGAATCCTTCTACCCCTGCCAAAAAGCCAGATGGTTTCTTTATGAAACCATCTGGCTTTTTTTGTTGAAATGAACAGAACAATCTGATACAATCAATTTAACAAATCGAAATTTATGGAGGTAAAATAAAATGATGAAACTTGATAATTTTATTGGTATGATGACGGGACATTTTGATAACAAAGAGCAGTTTAATATGATGCAGGCAACAGGAAAAAATATATCCTTATGCTAAGCATGTAAATACAGTCTGCAATGACAAAATAAATAATATTCCTCAAGATTTCAATGGAAAATTTGTTGTTGAAGAAAGTTACTATGAGACCAATGGTAACCGTCATGCATCACCGCACCTTTTCCTTATTACAGAAAATGAAGATGGAATTTTTACTTTCCTCCTATGAGATTCCGGAAGGAGAAGACAAAAATACATTCTCATATGATTCTATGAAAAATGGTAGATTATAGTGAACTGAAAAAATCTAAAAAGTTTACTCCGGCACTTTATCATGAAAATGATGGCATCTGGGAGGGAGGCAGCACAAGTCAGTTTTCACCAGTAATGACATTTAAGCTTTGGGGAAAAAGTTTTCTGATAGTTGTTTGGAAGTATCTGAAATTATAGAAGTTAACGGAAAGCGGACTTTTGGATACGATGATCCCATTATTTACAAACGTGTATAAATAAGTGATGAACATGGTGACCACTTCCAGTTTATAGAACAAATTCGTATAGGTCCGCTTCCACCGCTACGGTTTCATTTTTGAGTGAAATTTCTTGAAGCCATAACAGTATTATCAGCTGATGCCAAAAGCCGCTTATCTCGTTTGAGGTAAGCGGCTTTTGATTGTTTCTGTTCCGTGGTCACACCAGCTCCAGCGCCAGTATGTCCGGCACGGGGATAGTGGTGCCGTCCGTGAAAACCAGATTGTTTTCATCGGTCAGCTTTTTGGCCTTGCCTGCTGCGGTGCAGTAGGTGCCGCCCTCCTTGAAGGCATCCGCCACAAAGTAGGTCACAGTGACCTGCGGCTGGGTCTTTATGGTGTCGCGCAGCGTTTGCAGCCTTGCATCCAGCGCGGCCTGCTCATACTCGTCCAGCGTAATGCGGCGGTCGGTCAGGCGGGCCGTTTCCTGCAAAGTAGCTTCCAGCCCTGTCAGCGCCGCAAAGGGCGAAAACTGCGCGGCGCGGTCCCCGCGGGGCATCTGCGGATGGCGCGCAGAGACGTGATGCGGCAAGCCGATAATATCATCATAGCGGCCCATTATGCGTTGTGCCCTCCAATCTGCGCGTTGCGCTGCTGGGTGGTTGCGCCGTCCTGCAAATCCATTCCCTTTAAAATGGCGTTCTTGCCGAATTTCTTGCGGATGGCCAGCAGCGCCTCCTGCCGCTTACGCTCCCGTTCCAGTTCCTTTTTCTCGGCAGCCTTCTGCGTCTGTGCGGCCGCGGAAATGGAAAAGAAGTCCATCTGCTCATAGGATTCCCTCTCCTTGGCGTCGTCCTCACTCAGGATATTGCAGGCCGTCAGGTTCAGCCGCTTGGCAATCAGATTTTTGTCCATAATGCGCTCATACAGCTGGGTCACGGCCTCCAGAATCTGCCGCGAAGAGGAGGCGTAGTGCGCAAGGTTGGCCGTGCCGTGGGCCGCCTTGGGCACCCTGCGGCCATAGCGGTCAACGGTAATCGGGCCGTGGTAGCCCGCCCGCCGTACAGGGTCCGTCAGGTTCTCAATGTCATAACCGATGGTCAGCACCAGCTGCTTTGTCATCATGCCCTTTTCCAACAAATCCATGGCAAGCTGGTCGGCCATTTCCCGCACAATCAGGCGCGTCTGCGCGTAGTCCGTGCCGCAGTGCAGCACCTGCCCGCTGCCGATGCTGGTGGTTTCCGGCTTGTAGACCTTGATGTCCTGCATGGTGCAGGGCTCCCAGCCCCACGCGTGGTCGATGAGCAGCTCGGCATTGACGCCAAACAGGTTGTAGAGCAGCTCCTCATTGTAAAAGTCTGTTGCCCCGCCCAGAGAGCACCGGGCAATGTCTCCCATCGTGTACAGACCGTGTGCCTCCAGCTTTTTGGCGTAGCCGCGGCCCACCCGCCAGAAATCCGTCAGCGGGCGGTGCTCCCACAGGTTGCGGCGGTAGCTCTGCTCATCCAGCCGGGCCATCCGCACGCCGTTTGCGTCCGGCGGGACGTGCTTGGCTTGAATATCCATAGCCACCTTGGCCAGATACAGGTTGCTGCCGATGCCCGCCGTAGCTGTGATGCCGGTGGTCTGCAAAATTTCGGAAATCAGCTTGCGGGCAAACTCCTCCGCCGTCAGGTTATACAGTGGCAGATAGGCCGTGGCGTCGATAAAGACCTCGTCGATGGAATAACTGTGGATATCCTCGGGCGCGATGTATTGGAGGTATACCGCGTAAATCCGTGCACTTTCCGCCATATAGCGGGCCATATGCGGCGGGGCGATGATATAGTCCAGCTCCCAGTCCGGGTGGGCGGCCAGCTCGGGGGCGTTGCTGGATTTGCCGGTGAACTGCCGCCCCGGTGCCTTGGTGCGCCGCCATGCGTTGACCTCACGCACCTTCTGCACTACCTCAAACAGACGGGCGCGGCCCGGTATGCCGTGCGCCTTGAGGGACGGCGAGACGGCCAGACAGATGGTTTTCTCAGTGCGGGAAACATCCGCCACGACAAGATTGGTTGTCAGCGGGTCCAGCCCGCGAGCCACACACTCCACCGATGCGTAAAAGGATTTCAGGTCAATCGCAAGATACGTTCTGTCCGGCATTTCGTTGCCTCCTTCCCTCAAAGTTTATACAACAGTTGGTTGTATACAGTATACTGCGTGCCGGGTGAAATGTCAACCTGCCGCCCCATACACAAAAACGCCGCCCCGGGGCTGTGCAGCTCCGGGACGGCATGGCTTTATGGATGGGTGTACTTGCAGATAGTCTTGATGATATCGTCAATGTTCAGCGGCTTGGACAGATGCTCGTTCATGCCGGCGGCAATGCTCTGGTTGATGTCCTCCACAAAGGCGTTGGCGGTCATAGCGAAAATCGGCACTGTCTTGGCGTCCGGACGGCTCATGGCGCGGATGGCGCGGGTGGCCTCCAGACCGTCCATCTCGGGCATCATAATGTCTATCAGAATCATATCATAGCTGTTCGGCGCTGCGGCGGAAATCGTACCGTCGCACAGGTCCAGAATCTCCTTGGCAATGGCCAGACCCAGACCGGTGCCGATGAGCTGCGACCGTGCGGAGGCGTCCTCTTGCTCGAACGGTTCAAACACGCATTTCAGAAATTCCTTGCTCATACCGATGCCGGTATCTGCGCAGACAAATTCCAGCTGCAGTGTCTTTCCGTCAAAATCCAGTTCACGGCAGTATGCGTGGATGCTGCCGTGAACTTGACCGCATAGGAGAGCACGTTCTGGATAACCTGACGCAGATGCAGCGGGCTGCCCACCACGTGGGTGTGGACAAGCTCTGTTTTCATCTCAAAATGCACGCCGCTTTCATCGGCGCGCTCCTGAATAAAGTCGGAGGTATCCGCCACAAATGCGTGGCCATAATCCTTGGCAAAGGCCACGCCCAGATTCAGCGGCATCATGGATTCATCCAGATAACGGTACAGCGCCGGGTTCTGCTCGGTAAAGGAGCGCAGGGAGGCGGTATGGCCTGCCACGTCAACGCGGCCCTGCCAGAATGGCAGAGCATACACAATTTGACACTATAAAATTACAGTATTATGGTATCATTTTTAGCGGAGCGCGTCAAAAATGGGCCATACAGCGTCAGATACCGACACACCGCGCCAAATTTGTTTTATTGCAACCGTACAAATGCAAGGCACAGAAGAAGTCGCGGCAGAATTTTTTTTTGCGGTATATTCAGAAAAAAAGAAAAAATTCACAAATTTCCACAGATGTTTTCGCCATAGTAAACAAAAAGTCGCTTACCTCAAACGAGATAAGCGGCTTTTTTGGCAGGGGTAGAAGGATTCGAACCCTCGGCACGCGGTTTTGGAGACCGCTGCTCTACCAACTGAGCTATGCCCCTATAATAAATGCCCACAATGCGTATCTTGCACTGTGGGCATCAGCGCTGGAGCTGCTAAGCAGATTTGAACTGCTGACCTCATCCTTACCAAGGATGCGCTCTACCAACTGAGCTATAGCAGCATATGGCGACCCGAATCAGGCTCGAACTGACGACCTCTAGCGTGACAGGCTAGCGTTCTAACCAACTGAACTACCGGGCCATACCCAGCCTGCGCTGTGCTTGGCGGTGTGTGCCTCACGACCAGCGCAGGAATAATTATAAGGGATGAGTGAAGAAAAGTCAAGCGTTTTTGCAGAATTTTTTAATTATTTTTCTGCATCCGCATCAGGCTGTAGGGGGCAAGGGGCGTTTCACAAGGGATGGTGTACTGCATCATCGGGTGCGGGGTGGCATCCACGCGCTCACCGTCTGCGTTTTCAATCCATTCCGGCGTCAGCTTGACCACAGTCCCGTCCGGCTGCAGAATCTCGATGCTGTCCCCCACGCTGAATTTACCACGCTGGGTGCAGTGGGCCACGCCGTCCGCCCAGCCGTCCACCGTGCCGATGAAATCCCAATCTCGCACATAGGTGTGGCTGGGGGTCTGCTGGGCCTGCTCCTTGCCGAAGTAGAAGCCAGGCGAATAGTGGCGGTGGCTGGTGCGGTTGAGCTCTTCAATCACATCATCGGGCAGCTCAAAGTTATCATTGAAGGGATCTGCAAGGAAGGCGTCCAATGCGCGGCGGTAGGCGCTGACCACCGAGGCCACATAGTAGAAGGTCTTGGCGCGGCCCTCAATTTTCAGCGAGTCCACACCCGCCTTACAAATCAGGTCAATGAACGGCGCTGTACACAGGTCATTGGCGTTGAGAATATAGCTGCCGTTGTCCGCGCTTT
>VOFK01003335.1_pt1 | contig 11920 bp, 22 predicted proteins | sample 5384121 | NCBI WGS metagenome assembly VOFK01 (sample SAMN12384730, study PRJNA508395) | human gut metagenome | isolation source: healthy gut J | host: Homo sapiens | reverse complement strand
TGACCATCACTCAGCACCTATTACAGGCCTTTATTACGTATTGCCTGTTGAAAATTTTATAACTGGTTCTATCACCAACATATTTATTGGGTAATAAAAGCTTTTGTCTTCCCAATGGAGGCTGTATGTCTGGTTCCATGATGAATAACATCAATTTTGGTAGGAGCTATGTTGAGTATTTCTACAATAATATCTTTTGGTGTTTTCACTTTAATTCGTACTTCCTGATCCTATTTGCCTTAGTAATAATTTCTCTTTAGTTGGCGGTTCCTCCTTCTGCGCCACTTGTCATTCAGGGAGTCACCATGCCTATCATGCACAGTAATGTCAAAAAGCGATTATCACCCATGTACTTAAGGAAAGTAAGATCACTATTCACTTTTGTTTCATTTATTTGAGCTTTTATTTGTCCTACTCTGTCAGCTATTTGTTGTTTATCTCCTGAACCATCAACAATTATTGTGTTTTCTTTTTGAACTTTTACTTGTCTTGCTCTACCTAATTGTTCGATTTGTGTATCTTTTAGTTCTAATCCCTAAATCAGATGTTATAACTTCTCCACCTGTTAAATTGCTATATCTTGAAGCATTGCTTTTCTCTTATCTCCAAATCCTGGTGCTTTTACTGCAACAACATTTAATACCCCTCTTAATTTATTAAGTACTAATGTTGATAATGCTTCTCCTTCTATATCATCACAGATTATTACTAGTTTTCCAGATTGTTGCATTAATGCTTCTAGTAATGGTAATATTTCTTGAATATTGCTTATTTTTTTATCTGTGATTAAGATATATGGATTATCTACAATTGCTTCCATTTTTTCTGTATCTGTTACCATATATGGAGATACATAACCTTTTGTCAAATTGCATTCAACTTCAACTACATTTAATTGTGTTGTTGATGTTTTTTTTGACTCTTCTATTGTTATAACTCCATCTTTTGAAAACTTTTTCCATTGCTTCTGCAATTAATTCTCCAACTTCATCATTGTTTGCTGAAATACTTGCTACTCTTGCTATATCATCTTTTCCATTTACTGGAACACTGATTGTTTTTAATTCTTCAACTGCTGATTTTACAGCTTTGTCAATTCCTCTTTTCATTGCCATTGGATCTGCACCAGCTGCAACGTTTTTAACTCCTTCTTTTTATCATAGCTTGTGCTAAAACTGTAGCAGTTGTAGTACCATCTCCTGCAACATCATTTGTTTTTTCTGATACTTCTTTTACAAAGTCTTGCTCCCCATATTTTCGAATTTATCTTCTAATTCGATTTCTTTTGCTATTGTAACACCATTATTTGTAATTAATGGAGCTCAAAGCTTTTTATCTAATACTACATTTCTTCCTTTTGGTCCTAATGTTACTTTTATTCTGTATCTGCTAATTTATTAACTCCTTCTAATAAAAAGATTTTCTAGCATCTTCTCCAAATTTAATTTGTTTTGCCATTTTTATCAAACTCCTTTCAATCTTTCAACCAACCAACGGGGACGTTCTTAAAATTGGTTGAATTTTATTATTCTACTACTGCTAAAATATCATCTTGTTTTACTATGATATAATCTTTACCATCGTATTTTACATCTGTTCCAGCATATTTGCTTACTATTATGTTATCTCCCTTTTTTTACATACATTTCTTGTTGTTTTTTCCATCTATTTTTCTCCTGGTCCAACTTCTACAACTTCTGCTATTTGTGGTTTTTCTTGTGCTCCGCTTGATAGTATAATTCCCACTTTTTGTTTCTTCGCCTTCTTTCATTTTTATTAATACTCTACTTCCTAATGGTTTTATCATTGATATTACCTCCCTTTTTTCATTAAGAATTTTATTAGCACTCTTTCTTAGTGACTGCTAATAATTTATACCCTATTTAATAAAAAATGTCAATAGAATTTTTGATTTTTCACATAAAATCATTTATTATATTCTTATTTTTTATATTTAGAACTTTAATTTTATTTTTATCAATCTATTTTAGACCGGTATAATAAATATATTAAAGATACAATGATGTCGTTACTTTTTGTGTGAGTATTATAATATGTTTGAATGGGGAACCTTCTAAAAGAACCCTCAGAATAATTCTGAGGTTCTTTTTTATATTAAATGGTTTATTTTCTGTTCCATCTCCTGGATTTGATACATCTATTTTTTTAAGGTTAGGTTTTAGAGTTATTACTGGTCGCAAAGCCCAACTAAGCAGAACGTTCATCACCATTCCAATAGCACAAATGGTCAGCTTTACCGTCAAATATTAGAATCTACAACATAAATATCAAAAATCAACATAGTAAGAGTTAGAAATACTGCAACGTGATGACACCCAATATGTAGAATAGTAATTTTCATTTTTTTTTTCTTTATAAATAAATCATAATACATTTTATTTGTAAAATTTTGTATCCAAACTCATATCTTGAATCCAACATGTATTTTTCAATGTACTAGTAGTTGATTGTGAACTTCCTATTACAAAAATCATTTTTGTTCACTTTATTCCAATCTTTGGTGTTATACTTCCTTCTGTTTGATTTTCTTCTTGCTTTAGTATGTTAGGAATTTTAATATTGGTTGGTTTATATTCGGTTGTATCTTCTGTTGGTTGTGATTGTCATATATGTTGTTACATCTTCTATCTTTTAAATTTTGTACTTTTTACTTGCTAATGTTTTATTATTATATAATGTATAACATCGTCATCTATTAATTTTACAGCATTATTATAGCCATTATAACCATATAATTCTATTTTTGAACTCGTTGGTTCTGCACTTATTAATCTAACTTGTCCTGTTTTTTATTTACATCAAGTACTCTCCATTTTAATTCATCTCTTTTTTGTAGAATTTATTGTGCTGTCACTTTTTCCAGAATAAGTGTTTAAATTATCTTTCAATGTATTTAGATTTGCTTCATTTAAAGCATCACGGTTCATATGATACATAATCCCCGACTTTTACATATCATGTCGCAAGTAATCCGACCTTTCCATTTAATGTATTTCCATATATATCATCAATATTTTCTTGTTTATAATTATCTTGAACAGATTTTATTTCTTTTCTTGTTTTTTGTATTTTTGTATTTACACTCAGCATATATTGCTATTACAACAACAAGAAAAAATATGCTTATACTTAGCAATGTAAATGATGTTATTGACCCTTTATCACTTTTGTATTTTTCTTACTTAAATTTAACATTCTTTTTTCACCTTTGTAACTTTTAAAATTTTATAATTTATTTATATCATAATTACATAGTTTTATCAATATTTTCCATATACAAAAACCATAAAAAAACCACACCTAGAATTTAATGAGTTCTAGGTAGTGGTTTTTACATTCATTTATGCTTCTGGTTCTACTAAACCATAATTTTTTCCATCTTTTAATTTATGTATAACATTTACTTTTCCTGTTTCTACATTTATAAATGTTAAGAAATTATGTGTTGGATATTAATTGTAATTCAAGTACAGCATCTTCTGGTGTTATTGGTTTGATTTCATAATAAGATGTTTTTATTATCTCATTTGAAATTTCTTGAATTTTGTCTGAAGATACATCCATTGTTTTTATGCTAGCATCTTTCATCATTTTTTCTTTTTTTGTTTTTAAATTTTCTAATTTGTCCTTCTAATATGTCTATATCTTTATCTATAGAAGCATATAAGTCTTTGTCTTCTATTTCAGATCTGAATTTTTCTCCATTTGCTATTACACAAATTTCTGCTGTTTGTACATTTTTTTTCTGCTTTTTAAAAGTAACATCTGCTTCGGCATCTTCAAAGTATTTGTCGATTCTGTCTAATTTTTTTTTCAACATAATCGTTTATTGCTTCTGTTATCTTTAGTTCTTTTCCTATAATTTTTTATTTTCATAAAAATCGCTCCCTTCTTTTTTTTAACTTTTGCCTAGTTTTATTTATATAGTTTATTATCTTTTTTTGCAAGCTTTTTAAAATATTTCTTCTATTTTATACTCTTTTTCTAGTTTTTCGTTAAAGTATATCTTTGAAATTAATTTAAATTCTTCTAGTCCTTCATCTTTCAAATTGAAGGAAAAATAGTTTTTAGGGGAGCTGTTATTACATATTTTATTGCATTTTTGTGCTCTCGCTCATATCTATTGCAGACTTGTCCTGTCTTCCACAAAGCCTCACATTTAAAGCCATTGTCTTTTATGCTGAATTTTGTAAGATTGTCTTTTTCTTTTGCATTTTGTGCATTCCATTATTCTTGGTGTACCCTAATATGCTAAGTAATCTCATTTTAAATACACTTATTACCAAGTCTAAGTTTTTGTCTGTTTCTGATATTGTATATAGTGTGTTTAAATATAATTGTAAAATTCTATAACAGTTTTCGTTTTCTTCTGTTATATCTTGAATTATTTTATTTATATGTATTGCATATTTTAGTTTTGTCTAGGTCTGTTCTTATATTATAAAATATTTCTATTGTTTTCGCATGAGTTTATATGATATGTATTTGTTCCTTTGTACATCATATATTCTCCAAAGCAAAATAATTGTGTACCTGCTAAAAGAAGAGCACTTTGAGGTCTTCGTTCCTTTACTACGATATTTTCCCGAAATTTGGAGTTAATACTGTAAGCATTTTATCATAGTCACCCATATTGTTTTCTGCAATTACTATTCCATTTATTTTTTATATTTGCCATTATTTCACCTTATCTTGAAAATTTATATCTGTTATTTTTTTGTATTTCTTGTATTTCTTTAATGCCTTTTTTCGATATCTTCTATTTGTTTATATTCTAAAAAAGGTATTTATATCTCCAGTGTTTTTAAATGTGTCCCATGCTATTTTTTTTTAATCATATGCGTCATCTCCCTTTTTAAAGTTTACCTTTATTTATCTTTTGCATCTTTTGGTTTTTTATTCATTTTTGGATTTTTATTTTAATTTAAATTTGTTTGCTACTATTGATTCATTGTCAATCCAATCTTGTTTTACTTTTACCCATGTTTTTAAATTAACTTTTAATCCAAAGTTTTGTTCCATATCAATTCTTGCTGCTCTTCCTATTTTTTTTTTTAACATTTCACCATTTTTTCCAATTATTATTCCTTTATGTGATTCTCTTAAGCAATATATTGTTGCTTCTATGTAATATATATCTTCTCCGTTTTTGTTTTTTCTCATTGTCATTTTTTTTCGACTTCTACATATATTCCATGTGGTACTTCATCTTGTAATAGTTTTAGTGCTTTTTTCTCTGATTGTTTCTTCAGCTAGTTGTCTCATTGTTTGATCTGTATATTCCTCTACATCATAATATGCAGGACCTGGTTTTTAGGTTCTTTTCTATTTCATCTAATATTATTTCTTTATATTTTGGTTGATATGCTGATATTGGAATTACTGCTTCAAAATTATATTCTTTGCTATATAAATCTATCAAGTTTAATAATTTTTTCTCTTTTTACTAAATCTATTTTGTTTATTATTAGTATTGTTTTTCTTTTTTGACTCTTTTATTTTTTTAATATTATTCTATCACCTTTTCCAATTTCATCACTTGTTGCTTCTATTAGAAATAATATTAAGTCTGAATCTGGTATTGTTGCAAATGATGTTTCTACCATTGTTTGGTTTAATTTATGTTTTGGTTTATGTATTCCTGGTGTATCTCTGAATACTATTTGTGAATTTTCTCTGTTTACTATTCCTTTTATTGCATTTCTTGTTGTTTGTACTTTGTTTCTTGTTGCTGCTACTTTTTCTCCTACTAATAAATTTATTAATGTTGATTTTTCCTACATTTGTTCTTCCTATTATTGTTACAAATCCTGATTTGAATTCTTCCATGTGTTCCTCCGATTATTTTTTATTTTTTCTTAATACATTATACACCATTTTTATGCTAAATTTGTAGAATTTTCGAAAATTTTTTAAAAATTTTAAAAACCATATGAATTATTTTCATATGGTTTTTGGTTTATTTTTTTAAGCATATGCTTGACGTTTTTTAAATGATAATAAATTTGTAATCTCATTTTCTGTATTTTTTGCTTTTTTTTAGTTTTTGAGCTCTTTCTTGTTCGATTTCTCTTTTTTGTTTTTTCAGCCATAGATTGACAAATTGCTTTTTTTGATAAGCAAAGTGTGTATCTTGAGATATTTTGCTCCAGTTATATTCGTTTCTAACTTTGTTTTTGCCTTTTTTTGTTATTTCTGCACATAGCTTATGGTCATATAGTAGTTCTAATATTGAGTCTGCTATTGAATTTGGATTTCCACAATATGTTTTCATTCCATTTTCTCTGTGTTGTACTATTTCGTTTAGTCCTCCTATGTCTGATACTACTACTGGATTTTCTGATAGCATTGCTTCAAGTGCTACTATTCCAAATGGTTCGTATGTACTTGGAAATACTGATATGTCTGCTGCTTTATACATTTTTGTACATCTTTTTTCCTTTCATATATCCTGCAAAAGCATACTTTTTCTGATATTCCTAAATAGTCAACTTGTGCTTTTAGTTCATCTAACATTCCGCCTTTTCCTGCTATTACTAGTTTTGTATCATGGTAACCTTCTAGTATTTTTGGCATTGCTGCTATTAGGTGTTGAATTCCTTTTTCATATACTAATCTTCCCATAAATAAGATTATTTTTTTCATTGTCCATTGCGAATTGTCTTCTAAAGTTATAATCTCTTTCTATTCCATTGAATAGATTTAAGTTTACACCATTTGGTATTACATTTATTTTTTTTTTCATATGGAAGCCCAAATAGTCTTTGTAATTCATTTTTCATATAATTACTGTTCACTATTACTTCTGATGCTTCATATGTCAACATCCATTCTGTATCATTTATATATCTTTGTGTTTCATCATGTATTCCACTGTTTCTTCCAGCTTCTGTTGCATGTATTGTTGCAACTATTGGTATGTTATATGAATTTTTTAATGTTTTTGCTGCATAGGCTACTAGCCAATCATGTGCATGTATTACATCAAAATTTTCCTTCTTTTGCTATAATTTCATTTGCTTTTGCTACTAAGTTAAAGTTTAGTTGCATTATCCAATCTATGAAATTATTTGATTTATCATATAATTTCCAACTCTATATACTTTTTACTCCTTTGTCATCTTCAAAGTCTGGTGCATCACCTTCTTTGTATGTAACTACTGTTACATCATGCCCATCTTTAATAGGGTTCTTGATAAATCATATACTACTCTTGATATTCCGCCTACTACTCTTGGTGGATATTCCCATGTTAACATTAATATTTTCATTAACATTGCTTCCTTTCTTTTTTACTATTTTCTTTTGTTTCTTATCTTTTTCTACATTTTTTATTCTTATATATTCTATACAAATTTATATAAATTGTAAATATTTTTTGACAATTTTTTTCATATTTTTTTTAGTATAAGAAAAAAAGACTATTTTCTTAAAAATAGTCTAGTCTTCGTTTTTATTAATTTCTTTTTTATTAATTTTCTAATTGTGAAATCAATAAAGATTCAATTTTAGCTTTATATATATCGAATTGTTTTTTACATCGTCAAGTTCTTTTTTTGTCTTATAACTATTTCATTATTTAGTTCATCAACTTTTTTTGAGCATTAGCTTTTGCTTCATCTACTATTTGGTCTTCTTTTTTGTTTTGCAACATTTTTTACTTCTTCGGCTGTTGTTTGTGCCATTACTAATGTATTTTGAAGTGTTGATTCTATGTTTTTGTATTGTTCTAAGCTACTGTTTAATTCATCTACTTTTGCTCTTAATTCTGTTACTTCTTTGTAATTTTTGCTATAGTCAATAGTTAATTCATCTAAGAAATCATCTACTTCTTCTACACTGTAACCATTTACCATTTGTTTTTGCAAATCTTTTATTTTTCTATATCTAATGGTGTAATCATAATTTCCTCCTTAAGTATTAGTTAAGATTGTTGTTTTTTAACCAAGAAACTGATAATTTGTTTTTCATTTCTTCTCTTTGCCATTTCATTTGTTATTTCATAGTTTGATGGTGCAACTAAAAAGATTGAGTTTGATACTTTTTTTTGAATATATCCATCTAATGCGTAAAACTCCACCACTAATAAAGTCAACTATTCTTCTAGCAACATCTTTGTTTACGTATTCAAGATTAACTATTACAGATTTCTTTTCTTTTAAGAAACTGCATATTTCATCTGATTGTTCAAAATTTGTTGGTTGTGATATAACCATTTTTATTGCTTGACTTTGTGATTGTGGCATATTTACAACTTTGTTGTTTCTTCTTCCAAATTTTTTTATCTTCTACTTCTTCTTCATCTTCGTTTTCGTAATCGTATACATCTTCATCTTCGTAATCTTCTTGTTCAGCTTGGTCCATTCCAAATAAGTCAAACACCTTGTTCATTAATGCTCCTGCCATAATAAAAAAACCTCCTAAAAATTTTCTCGTTTTTACTTGTTATTAGTATCTACTTTTTTTTGCATATTGTCAATAGTTTTTTGTGAATGTAATAATTATTTAATATTATTGTAATATTGTTGTAACATTTTTATTCTACTTTGCTTAGGTCTGGATTTATCATTAATTCATCATATATTGATATTTTTTTCATTGAATTAATTTGTGAGTTTGTAAATCCTAACTCTTGCAACTCACTTGTAGTATAGTTTTTTATGATACTATATTTTCCATTTTCTTTTTTTTTTACTAATATTTTACTTAAATAACCAGCTCTATTTCTTACAACATATTTTAATCCATCTTGTTCTACTATTGCAGAATTTGGCACTTTTTAGTCCTGAGTAACTCCACCATATCAAATTAAAAGATATTTTTCTATAATTTGTAAATTCTTCTATTTGTTTGTCTATTTCTAATACTAGTAATGTTTCATCATCATTTTCTTGTGATATATATTGAATTGTTGCATCTATAGTTTTGTTATTTGATAACATTACTTGTACATTGTCTCCAACTTTTGCATTTTTTGCTTGTTCTGAGTCAGAAATTGTTGCTATGTAACATTTAAAGTTGTTTATTACTTTTTCCACATTCATCATTTGTAGCTATTAATTGCCCTGTTTTTTAAGTTTAATTTTTTCTAGGAATTCTTTGCTTAATGTAGAAAAAATTATTTGGTGTAAGTGTTTCTTCTAATCCATCAACTTTGTATGATACTATTCCACTTTCAGGTGCTGTTATGTATTCTGCTCCTGAGTTTAATTGTTTTTTCTAATTCTGTTCTTTGAGTATATAATTTTTTTTAGGTAACTTCCTGATGGACTTTTTTCTCCTACTATATTTGCTTTTCTTGTAATTAATTTATTTATTTCTTTTTTGTATTCTGTTAATTTTGAAATATCTGTTGTTCCATTTAATTGTTCTATTTTTTCGTCTAATTGGTTTTCTATTAATTTTATATCTGATGTATAAAGGTTTGTTTGTCCTTCTAAGGCTTCTTGGATTTTTGTGTCTAGCTCAGCTATTTGTTTTTGTTAAGTCACTTTCGTTTTTTGCTATAATATCTATATATAGATTCTCCTTTAGCTGTTTTTTCTCCTTCTGTTTTTATTTGTTCCATTCCGTTTTTATAGTTGTTTCCTTTTACAACTTTTTCATCTCTTATTATATAACCCACATCTGTTTCTTCTAAATATAAGGTTCCATTTTCTACTGTAACTTTGTCTGTTGGTTGTTTTTATTAGTAAATAAACAGCATATATCAAATATAAACTAATTAAAGGCAAATATAATTCCTATAATTATTTTCTTTTTGTTTTTTACTTTTTTTGTTTTTTCTTTCAATTTATTCCCCTCCAAAATAATATCTACATTATTTTTGTCTATCTTTGAGCCATCTAACCAGATTGTTTGTTTATTTTTTCTAAACCAAGTTAATTGTCTTTTTTTTGCATATCTTCTTGTTTCCATTTTTATTTTGTCTATCATTTCTTGTTCTGTGCATTTTCCCTCTAAGTAGTCTACGACTTCTTTATAGCCTAGTCCTTGCATTGCTGTTGGAAATTTATTATATTTTTGTACGATATTTTTTACTTCTTGTACTAAGCCTTGTTGCATCATAATATCTACTCTTAAGTTTATTCTTTCATATAATTTTTTCTCTTTCCCAATTTATTGCAAATACTTTGTAATCATATTCTACTGGTTTTTTCTAGATTCTGCTTCTTGTTGTGTTTTGTTTTTCCAGTTGCTTTATATATTTCTAATACTCTCATTATTCTTTTTTTATCATTTGCACTTATCTTTTTTTCATTGCCTCCGGATCTATTTTTATAGCCATTTCATATAATTTTTTCCAACCATCTTTTTTTTTTTGCTATTTCTTCTAATTCATTTCTATATTTTTCATCAAATTCGATATCTTGGTATTCTATTTCATAAATTAAGCTATCTACATATAAACCTGTTCCTCCTACAATAATAGGAGTTTTCCCTTTGCAATTATTTCTTTTATTGCTTTTTTGAAGCATCTCTTTTTATAATCTGCTACACTATATCTCTCATCTGGAGAAACAAAATCTAAAAGGTAATGTTTTATTCCTTGCATTTCTTCTGGTGTAGGTTTTGCTGTTCCAATGTTCATATCTTTTGTATATTTGCATTGAATCTGCTGATATTATTTCTCCATTGATTTTTTTTTTGCAAGTTCGATTGATAATGCTGTTTTTCCTGATGCAGTAGGACCACAAATTACAATTACTTTTTCTCATATGTTTCTCCTTTCTTTTTTTTTTTGTTATCATTTGCAAAGGTTCCCCCATTTGTAAGCTTGCAAGATATTGAACTTCAAATATTGAAATTATTATAAATATAATTAGCATAATTATTAATTTCTTTTTTTATTTGTTCTTTTTCTGATTTCTTCATTATTTATTTTATCAAAAATTTTAAAAAGTATATGGCAATAATACATAGCCATTGATTATTGTAAATACTAATACAAATACTTTTCTTATTGTTTTTCATTATTTCTTGGTTTTTCATATACTATTCTATTTTTGATATATTATAAATAACAAATGTTATAATCCATGTGATAAATATTCCACATATTATATACAAAATCTTTTTTTGTTTTTTCTATGTTTCCTAAGCTTACATGTCCATCCTAGTAATACTAAACTTAAGATTACTATTCCTACAATAATTACTGTTGCCATCACTTTTTCCCTTCTTTTTATTTTCTTGCGAATTTTCTTTTTCTATTTCATATTTAGACATTTTTATAGCTGTTGGTCTTCCATGTGGACAAGTAAATGGATTTGGTAATGCTAATAGTTTGTCCATTAAGCTTTTCAACTTCTTCTCTTGTTAGTACCATATTTGCTTTTTTACTGCAGCTTTTACATGCTACTGTTGCTATAAATCTTTCTTCTTTTTCTTGTTTTGCTGTTCTTGCTACTGTGTTTATTTCATCTAAGGTTTCTAGGAATAATTCTTTATTGTCTAAATCTATGCACACTGTTGGTACACCTGTTAATTTTATTGTGTTTTCTCCAAATTCTTCTAAACTAAATCCAGCTTTTTCAAACATGTCCATATTGTCTTTTTGCTATTTCCATTTCTTTTTGTGTGTTAATGTTATTATGTCTGGTAATAATAGCATTTGAGAGTCTTTTGATGAGTCACTGTAGTAGTTGTTTTTTACTTTTTCATACATTATTCTTTCATGTGCTGCATGTTGGTCTAATATGTACATTTCTTTGTCTATTTCTAGGGATTATATATGTATTAAATACTATTCCTATAAATTTGTATGTTGGTTTTTGATATTCTTCATTTTGTTCAAATATTGATACATTTTCTTTTTTCATATCTATACTTGAATTTCTTTTTTTATTGGTATTACTTCTTCTTGTAAGTTTGATTTTGTTTCTGTTTGTTCTGTGAT
>VOFK01003011.1_pt1 | contig 11925 bp, 10 predicted proteins | sample 5384121 | NCBI WGS metagenome assembly VOFK01 (sample SAMN12384730, study PRJNA508395) | human gut metagenome | isolation source: healthy gut J | host: Homo sapiens | reverse complement strand
GGATAATCGGGGGATAATGTAGTGGCGTGTAGACCTGACCCCCAGGGTCTCAGGCGCTTCTGGAAGGCATCGGCGGCTGGCTGGGCATGAAGGTAATGGGTGATGAACGCTGCTTACATACAGGCCGTCCCACGGGAAGGAGGCATCGATGAGGCGCAAGGTTGCGGCGTAATCGAATCGTAGGTAATGCAAGATCGCCGCGGCGCTTGTTCTTTTCGATGGCATCGCGCTGATGACAATGACGATCTCCGCGTGGAGTCCTTCATCTGCAGCAGCATTTTCGCAGCTTGCTATCCGGCGCAAACCCCGGCAGCACGCGGGAAGCGTGGTAATCATCAAAGAGCTTACCGCCGAATTCCACCGCCAGCTTTACCGCCAAACTGACCGATGCGCATCCGACTTATCCGACTGCATTTGCAGGTATTTTCATTATCAAAGCCGATTTTGAACATGATTTCCTCCCTCGTATTATCCCTCTGTCACTTCGTTTTTATCGGGGGGCTGCCGCCCTGCCGGTAATAAAAAGCGCCTTTTACGAGGAGCAACTTCTTTTTTGTTTGAAACCCCACTTGATTAGTGGGCAGGGACATGGCTTGGAGTGATGGAATCGCGTACTAATTTATCCAAGGAACACCGATGGCCCAGAAAGATCATGGTAGGCATGAGCGGCGGAGTGGATAGCTCGGTGGCGGCGTACCTGCTGAAAAAGCAGGGAATGGGTGACCGGTGTGACCTTTAAGCTGTGGATGACCCCACGCTGGAATCCGGCTGCTGCAGCGCCGACGATGTGCGGGACGCGGCCTATGTGTGCCAGCAGCTGGGCATTCCGCACTATGTGCTGAATTATAAAGACCCGTTCCGGCAGGAGGTGGTAGGGCCCTTTGCGGAGGAATACCTGCGCGGGCGCACGCCGAACCCCTGCATCAGCTGCAACCGATATATTAAATTTGGGGCCTTTTCCCATAAGCTCCGGGAGCTGGGCTTTGACCTGATGGCGACCGGGCACTATGCCTGCTGCGGCTACAATGAAGCGACCGGCCGCTGGGAGCTGAAAAGAGCCATTCATCCCGAAAAGGACCAAAGCTATGTGCTGTATAACCTGACGCAGGAGCAACTGGCCATGCTGCGGTTGCCGCTGGGGGAGTACTCCAAGCCAGAGATACGCGCCATAGCGGAGGAAAGCGGGCTGGTGGTGGCAAAAAAGCCGGACAGCCAGGATATCTGCTTTGTGCCGGATGGGGACTATAATGCCTTCCTGCGGCGCTGGACAGGACAGGAGCTGCCGCCGGACAGTTTGTGGCGGAGGACGGCACTGTGCTGGGGCCCAATAAAGGCATTACTCACTATACCATCGGTCAGCGCAAGGGGCTGGGCATCTCGCTGGGGTGCCATGCCTTTGTGCGGCGCATTAACGCGGCGGAAAACACCGTGGAGCTGACCACCGAGGAAAGCCGGCTGTTTCGCAGGACCATCTTTGCTGATGACCTCAACTGGATCGCCATAGAGGACCTGCACGGACCGCTGGAAGTGGAAGCGAAGATAAGATATGCCCACCGGGCGGCCGCGGCGGTTATCAGCCCCAGCCCCATCCCCGGTACCGTTCGGGTGGACTTTATGGAAGCACAACGCGCCCCGGCGCCCGGCCAGGCGGTGGTTTTCTACCGCGACGGGTCGGTCATCGGCGGCGGAACGATATTAGATATGGAGGAACCGATATGCTGAAAGACTATCTTTCATCCTTTGCACCGCAGCTGCACGGCCATGTGGAGCTGCGCGCGCAGATCAGCACCAGCCACGCGGTAGCCATGCTGAACGGCGACCTGCAAAGCAATGCCCGCGCCCAGCAGGGCGGTGTTTCCGCCCGGGTGTACCGCAATGGCGTTTATGGCTTTGCCAGCGCCGTGGAATACGAAGAGGAGAGTGTGCGCCGCGTGCTGAAGGCCGCCGAGGAGAACGCGCTTTTCCTGGATGCCCGCGTGAAGAAGAACCGTCCCGCGCTGCCGGTGCTGCCCAGCGGCATGGTGGCGAAGGATAAGGAATATATTGAGGTGCCGCAGAAGGACTACATCGAGTTTGTACGGGCGGCGGATGATTACCTGAAGCAGAAGTACCCCAATCTGTTAAGCCGCCGGGTGCTGCTGCGCCATGACTGCATGGAGAAGCTGCTGACTGTCAGCGACGGCACCAACAGCCACAGCGTGCGGCCCCGTACCCATCTGGTCGTGCAGCTTACCGCTGACGCGCCCGATGGGATGCCGGTTGAGATCTTTGATGTGCTGGGCGGCGGCGAGGGCGTCCTTACCGACCACTTTACCGACCCCAGCGAGTACTACGAAAAGCTGGACGAGCAGGTGGAGCTGCTGATGAAGAAGCGCGAGGGCGTCTTTACCAACGCAGGGCTGAAGGATGTTGTGCTGGCTCCGGCGCTGGCCGGTATTCTGGCGCACGAGGCTGTGGGCCACACCGTAGAGGCCGACCTGGTGCTGGGCGGCTCCGTGGCTGCGCACAACCTGGGCAAGCGGGTCGCTACTGACCTTATTACCATGGTGGACTATGCCCACACCCTGCCCGATGGCAGCCGTGCTCCGCTGCCGGTGTATGTAGATGATGAGGGCACGCCCGCTTCTGATGAAGTCCTCATCAAGGACGGCATCCTGGTGGGCTACATGAACAGCCGTGAGACCGCCCAGCACTTTGGCATGGAGCCGCACGGCAATGCCCGCGGCTATGCGTACAGCGATGAGCCGCTGATCCGTATGAGAAACACCGCCATCCTGCCCGGCAAGGACAAGCTGGAGGATATGATCGCCGCCATTGATGACGGGTACTACTTTACCCAGACCAATAACGGCCAGGCCGATACCACCGGCGAGTTCATGTTTGGTATTATGATGGGGTATGAGATCAAGAACGGCAGGCTGGGACGCGCGGTGCGGGATACCACCATTTCCGGCTTCGCATTCCAGATGCTGCAAACCGTGGATATGCTGAGCGACGACATGGTGTGGAGCTGCAGCGGTACCTGCGGCAAAAAGCAGCCGATGCCGGTGGGCATGGGCGGCCCGGCCGTAAAGTGCAAAGTGAATGTAGCGGGAAAGTGAGGGAAGCAGCATGATGAATTTGAAGGACGCAGCCAGCTACGCGCTGGAACAGCTGCATGAGGCCGGCGCCGATGACGCCGCCGTGATTGTGACCAGCGGCAAGATAGACGAACTGAACATTGATGGCGGGGAATTCAGCCTGATGCGCTCCGGCTTTAAGAGCGGGCTTTCGCTTAAGGCTATCAAAGAGCAGAAAACCGGCAATATTCACACCAATTCCTGCGAAAAGGAAGCCATAGACGCCGCGGTAAAGGACTGCATGGCGGCGGTGATGGCGGCCCAGCCCGATGAGGCCGAATCCATCGCGCCCAAGGCAGAGAATATGAGCTTCACCGCCGGGGTGCTTACCCCCGACCGGGATAAGCTCTTTGACCGGCTGCAGGAGTACATGGATACCCTGCACACCGAGTATCCCAAGATCAATATGGAACAGCTCATCGCGAAATATGACCACGACGACATCCTGCTGATGAACACCAACGGTGTGGAGATGCGCTACCAGAACGGCGGGTATATCATCAGCACCATGTTCTCCGCCCACGAGGGGGAGAAGGCGGGTTCCTTTAACGGCACCGGCTACCTGACCGACCGGCTGGACCAACCCCTGATGGAGACCGGCATGATGCGCCGCCTGCTGCGGGATGCCGAGGCAGACCTGACCGCCGCGCCTATTCCGGAGAAATTTGAGGGGACGCTGCTGGTGAGCCCGGCTTTTATGGGAGAATTCCTGGGCACCGCGCTGGGCTGCTATGCTGGGGATTATGCCCTCATCAGTGATACGAGTATCTGGAAGGATAAGCTGGGCCAAAAGGTCGCATCCAGCGGCATTACGCTGGAAACAAGGCCGCTGGATGAGCGCATCGTCTGCGGTGAACGCTTTGACAGCAATGGCTATAAGAGCGAAAACGGCGTTATCCTGCGGGATGGCGTGCTGGAGAGCTTCTGCCTTTCCGAATACGCGGCACGCAAGACCGGCCAGAAACGCGCTGCCAACCAGAGCGGCGCCTACTTCCTGCATCCTGGCGAGCAGAGTTTGGAGGAGATCATTGCCGGGATCAAAAATGGCATTCTTATCAACCGCTTTTCCGGCGGCCAGCCCGGCGCCAGCGGCGACTTTAACGGCGTGGCCAAGAACAGCTTCCTCATTAAAGACGGCAAGCTGGCCGGCGCCGTGACCGAAACCATGATCAGCGGCAACTTTGCCGAGCTGCTGAAGAATCTCCGCGGCATCAGCCGGGAGACGGTGTGCGATGGTTACAGTGTGCTGCCCTGGGCGGCATTTGATGGCATCATCGCAAAATAAATTTATTATCTTAAATTTCACGATGCCGCAGGACTGCCTGCGGCATTGTGCTGAAAGGCGGTAAAGTGTATGGCGGTACTAATCCCCGAACATTGCGAACTATGTCCCCGCCGCTGCGGGGCGGACCGCCGTACCCAAACTGGCCGCTGTGGGGCGGGGAATACCCTGCGCGCCGCCCGGGCCGCTCTCCACCGGTGGGAGGAGCCCTGCATCAGCGGGGAGGACCCCGAACGGGGCTCCGGGACGGTGTTTTTCTGCGGATGTACGCTGGGCTGTGTTTTTTGTCAGAACGGCGTCATCAGTCACGGGGGCGAGGGGAAAAAGATCACCACCGAACGGCTGGCGGAAGTTTTCCTTGCATTGCAGGCGCAGGGGGCGTACAATATCAATTTGGTTACCCCCACACAGTACCTGCCGTGGATCTTGGAAGCACTGAACCTGTGCCGCGAACGCCTGGCAATCCCGGTACTGTATAATACCGGCGGGTACGAGCGGGTGGAAATACTGCGGCTGCTGGAGGGCAGGGTGCAGATTTACCTGCCCGACCTGAAATATTACGACAGCGCGCTTTCCGCTCGGTATTCTGCTGCGCCGGATTATTTTGCCGTGGCGGCCCAGGCCCTGCGGGAGATGTTCCGGCAGGTGGGGCCGGTGCGCTTTGATGAAAACGGCATGCTGCAAAGCGGTATGGTGGTGCGGCACCTGGTGCTGCCGGGAGCCCATAAGGACAGCCTAAGGCTGCTGAACTGGCTGGCAGATAATTTCTCTCCGGAGGATATCCGGCTGAGCTTGATGAGCCAGTATACTCCGCCTGCCGGTATTGCCATCCGGGAATTGCAGCGCCCCATTTTTACCTACGAATACCGCAAGGCCTGCGAGCGGGCGGAGGAGCTGGGCTTTTTGGGCTATACGCAGCAGCGTTCTTCCGCCGATGCCGCCTACACCCCGCCCTTTGATGGGACGGGCCTTTGATAAAATTTCACCCCCAGGAGATACATATGACAGGACCCCTGCAGCGCCGCGCCATCGCCGATGGCGTATGGTTTTCCCGCATTCACGACCCTAAATTCTACCACAACAGCATATCAGTCACTATTATTACACCGCTGGCGGAGGGGAAGACCTCCGCGGCGGTGCTGGCGGCATACCTGCTGCGCATGGGCAGCCGCCGCTGCCGGGATATGACCGAGCTGGAATGCCGCCTGGCGGACCTCTACGGGGCAGTGCTGGATACCGATATTTCCCGCCATGGTGAAAACCAGCTGCTCACATTTTCCATCGCCGGCGCGGATGACCGCTTTGCACTGGAGGGGGAGAGCATCAGCCGGGGCTGCGCCGAGCTGTTGGGAGAAATACTGCTGGAGCCGAAGGTGGAGGGCGATGCCTTCCCGGAGGAGGCCTTCCGGCTGGAGCAGCAGTACCTTATTGATACCATTGAGGCGGAGATCAACGATAAACGCAGCTACGCGGCCCAGCGCTGCACGGCTGAGATGGGCCGGGGCTGTCGGTTTGCGCTGCCCCGCTACGGTACGGTGCAGGAGACGCTTTCTGCCACACCGAAGGAGGCCTATGGCCGCTACCGGGAGCTGATCCGCACAGCCCGCATAGAGATCTTCTTTAGCGGGTGCGGCAGCCCGGACTATGCCGAGGAGGTATTTACCAAACTGTTTGACGGGGTGGAGCGCACGCCGCTTTGTCCTACTCCGCAGCGGCTCCCCCGGCGGGCGGAGCGGGTATCGGAGCTGGCCGAGCAGCTGCCCATGAGCCAAAGTAAATTGGTGCTGGGCTTCCGCACCGGCCTGCCGCGGCAGCGCCGGGCCCGTACCGCCCTGCGTGTGATGACCGCCCTGCTGGGCGGCAGCACCGGCTCCCGGCTTTTTACCAATGTACGGGAAAGGCTGGGCTGCTGCTATTACTGCGGCGCGCGAGTCAACCTGCTTACCGGCATACTGCTTATTGAATGCGGCCTGGAGGAGGCCAACCGGGAGCGGCTGCAAAGCGCCATCCTGGCCGAGATCGCCGACCTGGCCGCCGGGCATATCACCCCGCAGGAGCTTTCTCACATCAAGCTGGCGTTCCAAAGCTCGCTTTGCTCCATTGGGGATAGCCTGGCCCGCACCGAGGGCTGGTATCTCAGCGGGCTTTTGCAGGGGGATCCCATCACGCCGCAGCAGGATATGGAGGAGATCGCCTCCATCACCGCGGAAGAGGTGGCGGCCGCCGCGGCAGTGCTTACACTGGATACTGTGTTCTTTTTGCAGGCCGTAGGGAAGGAGAATGGGTGCGATGAGGATTGATGAACGCCATACCTCCGAGCTGCTGGGACAAAGCACCCACACCATGGTGCTGCCCAGCGGCCTTACCGTGCAGATGTGCCGGATGCCCGGCTTTGTAACGGCGTATGCCATGCTCACCGTCGGGGTGGGCTCCATAGACATCGGCTACCGGGTGCGGGGCCGGGAGGTATCACTGCCCGCCGGGGTGGCCCACTACCTGGAACACAAGATGTTCGACTGCCCCTACGGAGACGCCATGCAGCGCTTTGACGCGCTGGGCGCTTCCGCCAATGCCTTTACCAGCTTTGATAAGACGGCCTACTACTTTAGCTGTACCGAAAACTTTTCCAAGGCGCTGGAGGTGCTGCTGGACTTTGTAGCGACGCCCTATTTTACCGGGCCTTCCGTCCGCCGGGAAAGAGGGATCATTGCCGAGGAGCTGCGCATGTACCGCGACAGCCCCGAGTGGATGGTCACGGCGAACCTTTTGCAGGCCATGTACCATGTTCATCCCATCCGGGAGGATATTGCCGGGACGGAGGAACCATCGCCCACATAGATGCCGCCCTCGCTGCGCCGCTGCTATCGAGCGCTTTTTACTGCCCCGCAATATGGTACTTTCGGTTGCCGGGTGCTTTGAGGAGGACGCGGTGCTGGAACTGGCGGAAAAATACTTCCCCACAGCGAAGACCGCGGCCAACCCGCTTACCATCCGGGAGCCAAGAACGGTGCGGGAGCACTACTGCGAGCAGAAAATGCCCATTGCTGCGCCGATGTTCCAGGTCGGTTTTAAGGCGGCGGGCGGCGAAAAGGAAAATATGCGCCATCGCCTGCTGGATGAACTGCTGCTTGACCTCATCTGCGGCGAAACGACTGACCTGTACCGCCGTTTGTACGATGCGGGCGAGATCAACGCTACCTTTGGCAGCGAGGTGATGGCGGGACGCGACTTTATCTGTGCGATGTTTGACGGCGAAAGCCGTCAGCCACAGGCTGTCTATGAAGCCCTGTGTGAGCGGGTGACTACCCTGCAGCGGCAGGGCATCCCGCCGCAGGATTTTGCCCGCTGCCGCCGTGCCAATTACGGCAGGACCATCGGCCTTTATGGCCGTGCGGAATCCATTGCCGGCCTGATGGCCGCCGCCCATTTTTCCGGCATGAAAGATATCTACTACCCCCTGGAGATCCTGCGTTCCACCACCGTGGAGGAGCTGGAGCAGCGCCTGCAGGAGGATTACGACCCCACAACCAGCGCCCTTTCGGTCATTTGGCCGCAGGGCAACCCTTAAGGAGATGCACATTACCCCTATGAACCCCAAAGCAAATCCCCCTACTGTTTCCGCTTCCCAGTCCCATTCCCGTCTGCTTGCCCACCTGATGGCGCTGATGGTTTCCGCCATTTGGGCCACCACCTTTGTTTGCAGCAAGGAGCTCCTTGCCTATTACAGCCCGGCGCAGGTGATGTTCATGCGCTTTGTCATTGCCTACTTTGTGCTGTGGCTGCTGCGCCCTCGGCTGCTGCCGTGGCAGGGCAGGGGAGAGCTGACCTTCCTGCTATTGGGCATTTTGGGCGGCACGCTCTATTTCTTTACCGAAAACACCGCCCTGAAGCACACCTTTGCCGCCAATGTCAGCATCATTGTGGCGATGGCGCCCATCCTTACCTCCATCCTGGCGCACTTTTTTACCAGGGATGAAAAGCTCCACACCACCGTTTGGGTCGGCTTTGCCGTGGCCATGAGTGGTGTGGTGCTGGTGGTGCTCAACGGCGCGCTGGTGCTCAAGCTCAGCCCGGTAGGCGATCTGCTGGCCTTTTTGGCGGCAGCCAGCTGGGCCTGCTATTCAGTCCTTATCAAGCGGCTTTCCGGCCGGGTGGACAGCACGCTGCTGGCCCGCCGGGTCATCCTGTACGGCGCGGTTACCTCGGTGCCGCTGCTGGCTGCCCGCGGGGAGCTTTCGATCGACTTTACCCCGCTGGCACAGCCAAAGCCGCTGTTCTGCATCCTGTTCTTGGCGGTGCTGGGCAGTGCCGTCTGCTTTGCCGTGTGGAATGTTGTCATCGACCGGCTGGGAGTCGTTCACGCCAATAACTATATCTATCTCCAGCCCTTTATCACTATAGTGGCCTCCCACTTCCTGCTGGGGGAACCCATGAGCTGGACGGCCATTGTGGGGGCGCTGCTTATCATTGGCGGCGTTATCATCTCCGGCCGACAAAAACGGCCGCAGTAATGGATTTTGGCGCTATTCGCTAAAATTTTCTGGATAAATTATACGCGATTCCACTTGCCATGTCCCGCCCACTAATGATATAATCGTAAGGGCTCCCCCAAAGGGGGAACAAAAGAAGCGCCTCGTAAAAGGCGCTTTTTTATTTTTGCCGGCGATGGGCGGCAGCCCCCGATAAAAACGCAGTGACAGAGGATAATACGAGGAGGAAATCATGTTCAAAATCGGCTTTGATAATGAAAAATACCTGCAAATGCAGTCGGATAAGATCCGGGAGCGCATCGGTCAGTTTGGCGGTAAGCTGTACCTGGAATTCGGCGGTAAGCTCTTTGATGATTACCACGCTTCCCGCGTGCTGCCGGGGTTTGCGCCGGATAGCAAGGTGAAAATGCTGCTGCAGATGAAGGACTCCGCGGAGATCGTCATTGTCATCAGCGCTGATGCCATCGAAAAGAACAAGCGCCGCGGCGATCTGGGTATCACCTACGATCTGGATGTCCTGCGCCTCATCGATGCCTTCCGTGGGATCGGCCTGTATGTGGGCAGCGTCTGCATCACCCATTACCATGCCCAGCCAGCCGCCGATGCCTTCCAGAAGCGCCTGGAGACCCTGGGGGTCAAGGTCTACCGCCACTACATTATCCCCGATTATCCCTCCAATGTCCCGCTCATCGTCAGCGATGATGGCTTTGGTAAGAATGAATACATCGAAACCACCCGCCCGCTGGTGGTAGTCACCGCCCCCGGCCCCGGCAGTGGCAAAATGGCCACCTGTCTTTCTCAGCTCTTCCACGAAAATAAGCGCGGGGTCAAGGCCGGATATGCCAAATTTGAGACCTTCCCATTTGAACCTCCCCCCTGCACCCTGTCACCTGGCGTATGAGGCCGCCACCACCGACCTCAACGATGTCAATATGATTGATCCTTTCCACCTGGAAGCCTACGGTGTCACCACCGTCAATTACAACCGTGATATCGAGATCTTTCCGGTGCTCAATGCCATTTTCCAGCGTATTTACGGCTCCTCTCCCTACAAAAGTCCGACCGATATGGGCGTCAATATGGCGGGCAACGCATCATAGATGACGATGCCTGCCGTCGTGCCTTCCGAGCAGGAGGTCATCCGCCGGTACTATGCCACCGCCTGCCTGGTGCGTCAGGGCTCAGCGCAGCCTGCTGAGCATCCACAAGCAGGAGCTTATCATGAACCAGCTGAATGTATCGTCCGCCGACCGTCCCGTGGTGGCCGCCGCCTGCGCCAAAGCGGAGGAGACCGGCCAACCCGCGATGGCGCTGGAGCGCCCGATGGCCGCATCGTCACCGGGAAGACCAGCTCTCTCTTGGGGCCTTCCGCCGCGCTCATGCTCAACGCCTTGAAGGAGCTGGGCGGCATCAATGATGAGATGCACCTGCTGTCGCCTATCATTATCGAGCCTATCCAGCGCCTAAAGGTGGATTACCCCTTGGCAACCACAATCCTCGCCTGCATTCCGATGAGTATCCTTATCGCACTGTCCATATGCGCCGCTACCAACCCCTACTGCAGCACTGGCCATGCAGCAGCTGAGTAAGCTGCGCGGGTGTGAGGCCCATGCCAGTGTGATTCTTTTCCCGCGTGGATGAGAATGTTTATCACAAGCTGGGGGTCAACGACCTGTGAGCCGAAATACCAGACCAAGAAGCTCTTACCATGCCTAAAAATCAAAGCACCGGTTCCAGCCGGTGCTTTTTGCTGCCCTAAATAATTATAAATTTTAATTATTATAATAAAAATGATAATTGAATTTATGCAATATGTATAATAGCGGCGCAGAAAACACCGTTAACATGCACAATAATACCATTAAAGCCTCCCGTTTTTAGCACAAACGACGGAATTTTTACAATCCATTAAAATTTTGTTGCTATCCATTAAAAATTGTATTATGATTGGAACAATTACCACAGTGTGCATAGAAAAAGGAGAAAATGACTATGGAACCTAAAAAGAGCCCAATGGGGCAGCAAAGATCGGTTTTATTTTTTGGCGGCAGCCCGATTTCGGCCGTCGGCCTCGGCAACATCTGGAAGTTCCCGGCAAGGCCTACGAAGCGGCGGAGCGTACATCCTCATCTACCTTGCTATCGTACTCTCATTGGCATCGCGCTCTCGGAACTGACCATCGGCCGGGTATGCCATCGATAGCTACGGCAAGCTGGGGCCACTGGCTACAAGAGGTAAGGTCGGCTGGTTCGGCGTTATCGTGGCGTTTATCATTACCAGCTACTACTGCCATGTAGGCGGCTGGGTGCTGCGCTATGGCCAACTACGCCACCGAGGCCGCATTCCAAGTTTGCCGATCCGCTGGAATATTCTATGCGCTGCTGGGCCAATGCCGTCACCCGGGGGAAACATGGTTCCCACTGACTGCAGTTATCTTCGCGGGTATCTTTATGGCATTACCGCAAGCTTCATCATCGTCAAAGGCGTGGAATCCGGCATTGAGCGCTTTAATAAGATCGGTATGCCTGCGCGTTGTTTGTCATCCTCATTATTCTGCTTATCCGGGCGCTTACCATGCCCGGCGCCGGGAAGGCTCTGCAATATGCTGATTCCGGATTGGGCAAAGTCACCTTCAGCACCGTGCTTTCGGCCCCAGGCAGGCGTTCTCTCACTCAGCCTTGGTATGGCTATTATGGTACCTACGGCTCCTATGTTAAAAAGAGGAAGAAAACCTCGCCAAAAACGCCCAGCTATCATCTGTGGTATGGACACACTGATGGCCTGATTGCCGGCTTTATCATTGTTCCCGCCATTGTTGCTACCACACCTCGGCACCGAAGGCGTTGGCAGGGCGCAGGCTTTTGCGTTCTCTTCGCGGCGGTGTGTTCCAGCAGATGCCTTCATGGCGTCGCTCCGGCATCCCGTCCCATGACTGCTGCTGCCCGCGTGCCACCCTCCTGCATTTCCCGTGAGGGCGCTGTTGCCTTCGCTACTGAGCGCTTTGATGGAAACGCACCCCCACTCACCATCATTC